>Ga0157373_10000592_pt1 | contig 28163 bp, 30 predicted proteins | sample C65metaG_FD_113460 | JGI IMG/M metagenome (GOLD analysis project Ga0157373, IMG submission 113460) | Corn rhizosphere microbial communities from Kellogg Biological Station, Michigan, USA - C6-5 metaG | ecosystem: Host-associated > Plants > Roots > Rhizosphere > Soil | place: USA: Michigan... | reverse complement strand
GGATTATTGTTTTCAGATAAAATTGACGAACTGCTCGGAAGCGCCACCACTGTTGCTTTTGCGCTTCTTGCCGGCGGAATTGTTTTGCTTTTTATTGATAATGTTTTCAATCATCCAACCATCCGTTCTGAAAAACAGGTCTCGTATGTTAACTCATTTATTATCGGCATCTGGCAATGTCTTGCGATGATCCCTGGCGTGAGCCGCAGCGCATCTTCCATCATTGGAGGAATGCAACAAAAACTAACCAGAAGTGCGGCTGCTGAATTTTCATTTTTCCTGGCTGTGCCAACGATGGTTGCTGCAACGGGATATAAATTGTTCAAACATTATCATGATAATGGCGGCTTTTCAGCGCCGGAAATCAAACTGCTTTTGATTGGAAACGTTGTTGCATTTTTTGTGGCACTTCTTGCTATCAAATTCTTTATCAATTTTTTGAAGAAACATGGTTTTCGCATTTGGGGAATTTATAGAATTGTAATTGGATTGGTTTTGCTGGCGCTGATTTATACAGGCTACATGCAGGCGTAATTTCTAAAACACTTACAGTAAATAAAGAAAAAAGAGGATTTTGTTTTTTATAAAAACAAGATCTTTTCAAAACCTAACAGATTTAGTTTACAGTAAACGAACAAATAATTTCATTTTTATTTCCTTAAAACTTTTTTCGTCCTTTGAAAAAGAATACTTTTCGCCTGAAAAAATTTTATTATTTTCAACCATTATTTTTTTAAATGGAAACTGCTTCGAAAAAAGTGATTACGGGCTGGGCCATGTACGATTGGGCTAATTCTGTTTACAGCCTTGTCATTACTTCTTCCATTTTTCCGGCATATTATGAGGCGGTTACTTCCGGAAAAAAAATCGTTTTTCTTGGACGGGTTTTTGATCAGCCTTCCGCTTTATATGCTTATGCTGTTGCATTTTCTTTTTTAACGGTTGCGATTTTTTCGCCTTTGCTTTCTTCCATCGCCGATGCTTTTGGAAATAAAAAAAGGTTCATGCAATTCTTTTGTTACCTCGGTTCTTTAAGCTGTTGCTGCATGTATTGGTTTAAGCCGGATAATCCTCAACTGGGAATTGTACTTTTCGTATTGGCTTCTATTGGTTTCGGCGCCAGCATTGTTTTTTACAACGCTTACCTTCCTGAAATCGCGGCAGAAAAAGACCAGGATCGGGTGAGTGCAAAAGGATTTGCATTGGGATATATTGGCAGCGTTATTTTATTAATTATTTGCCTCGTATTGGTAAGTAAACCTGCTTTGTTTGGCATCACTGACACTGCAAAAGCATCACAAATTTCTTTTCTTCTGACAGGTGTCTGGTGGATGGGATTTGCGCAAATTACTTTTGCTGTTTTGCCCAAAGGAATTGCTAATCCTGTTTCCAAAAGTCACAATGTTTTTACGAAAGGATATGCTGAATTAAGAAAAGTGTGGAACGAATTAAAAACGCAGGCAACATTAAAACGATTCTTACTGGCATTCTTTTTTTTAGGAATGGGCGTGGAGACTGTGATGTATTCAGCGGCCTTATTTGCGAAGCAACAAATTTTTCCAAACACCGGCAATAAAGAACAAGATGCAGCGAACAGCGGAAAACTCATTCTTACTATTTTGATCATACAGATTGTTGCGATCGGTGGCTCTTACTTATTCTCATTTTTTTCTAAAAGAATAGGAAACCTAAAAGTGTTATCTGTTGGAGTGCTCATCTGGGCGGGCATTTGTGCCTGGGCTTTTTTTGTTTATACAGAATTTGCTTTTTATTGCCTTGCGGGAACGGTTGGACTGGTAATGGGTGGAATACAATCGCTCTCAAGATCTACTTATTCTAAATTTATGCCGCCCACAAAAGATACGGCTTCCTATTTTAGTTTTTATGATGTTTGTGATAAAGTGAGTACCGTTATCGGCATGATGACTTTTGGAATGGTAACAGAAGGGTTGGGCGGAATGAGAAATGCCGTATTATTTTTGATGACTTATTTTATCATTTCGTTTCTTATTTTATTATATACTTTAGCGAAGCAGCGTAAATTGCAAATCGCTCAATAAAGATTGGGCATTTTAAAAGTTGTTTTCTAAAATTAAAGTTCATGAAATTATATTCTATAAATGCAGGCCATTTCAAATTGGATGGCGGCGCAATGTTTGGCGTAGTTCCGAAGAGTATGTGGAACAAATTAAATCCCGCGGATGAAAATAATATGTGCAACTGGGCGATGAGATGTTTGCTGATCGAAGATGAGGGAAGATTAATTTTGGTTGACAATGGAATGGGCAACAAACAGGATGAAAAATTTTTCGGTTATTATTATTTGAACGGCGATGATACATTGGAAAAGTCATTGGCAAAAAATGGTTTTTCAAAAGATGATATTACCGATGTTTTTTTAACGCATTTGCATTTTGATCATTGTGGTGGTTCGATAGAAAGAGTAAATGATCAGTTGGTTCCGGCATTTAAAAATGCAACTTACTGGAGCAATGAAAACCATTGGGAATGGGCGGTTCATCCAAATGATCGCGAGAAAGCAAGCTTTTTAAAAGAAAATATTTTACCGATTCAGGAAAGCGGAAAATTAAAATTTGTAGAAACAAAAGAAGGAATTGATTTTACTAAAAATGTAAAAATCCGTTTTGTAAACGGGCACACAGAATCAATGATGCTTCCGCAAATAAATTACAAAGACAAAACGATTGTTTACATGGCCGATCTTTTGCCTTCTGAGGCTCACATTCCCATTCCTTATGTGATGGCTTACGATACAAGACCATTGGAAACTTTAGTAGAAAAAAAATCTTTTCTTACAGAAGCTTTGGAAAAAGAGTACATTTTATTTTTTGAGCACGATCGTGAAATAGAATGTTGCAATCTTCAGCAAACGATAAAAGGAATTCGCAGTAAAGAAACTTTTAAGCTGGAAAACATTTAGTTGAATGTTGAAAGTTCAAGGTTGAAAGTTAACAAGCAGCAAACAAACAAATAATGTGGATTCTTATTTTTCTTAAGATCCATTTTTTTTAATCACAATTAAAAGAATAAATGAAAAGAATCAGTTTTATTTTTTTATTAATCAGCGTCATCATAATCATTTATTTTTTTATCAAAGAACAATTCAGAGGGATTACTCTTTCGTCAACAGAAAATATTATTTTGTCTGTAACTTATCTCGTTGTTGGAATCTCTCTATTAATTTTATTCAGGCTGAAACATCTCGAAAATCAGCAGCAGGAGAAGCAGCGCAAATAATTTTCCTCTTAAAAAAAATTATTTATCGAAAGCTAATTAATGAAGTTAGCGGGTAACGCAAATTTCTGTAACCCATCATATCAACTTTGATAGAACCCACTGAAATTGGGCTTTCAGCGCGTAATAATAAGTGATTGGCATCATCACTTACCCACACATTCATATTTTCACCACCCTGGAAAATGGTCCCTTTGATTAAAAGCGGTTTGAATTTTATTGCACGAAATTTCCCATATTTTGTTTTCACATTTTCCTTCCCTTCATAACGCAAATACAGGTGATAGATCTGGTCATCTAAAAACATATCAAAAGGAATTTTATCACCGGGCTTGTATTTGCTAAAATCAATATTGCGTGCATAATACACCGAACTGATCACATCCTGGATGCACGGAGTCACTTTGAAAACGCCATTGGTTGTTACGGCAGTTCCTGCTTTATGATTAAAAGTAATGTTGTTGTAAATCTTTGATCCGCCTTCATAAACATTGCGGATAAATTTTACGGGAAGCATCGTTGCGGTGTCAATATAAGTTTCATAACGATCACGAACTTTATAAAAATTATCAAAGAAAGAATACGATTGACCCGTTCCCACACAATGATAAACCGGAACTCCATTATATCTTTCGAGCGTTGTGGTAAATTTGGCTTCTCCTGCACCAACATACATTCCAAGAGTAGTGTAATAAACTTCCATTGTTACCTGTTCTCCTGGTTTAAAAGCGGTGTTTCGAACACCACAAAATTCGCCCGTATCTTGTTGAGTTGTTGTAAAAAGTAGCAGTAAAAGTGAGATAAATGCTTTCAAATTATATTATTTGTCTTTAAAAAATTTTATTCCCAAAATCAAAATACTTCCTGCAAGAGCGGGAATAAATAAATTGATGAACCAAATACCAAAAGTAGTGCCTAAGATGCCAAGTGTGTTAGCGCTATAAACGCTTAACAATTCGGTACTGAACTTTCCACGTATTCCTAAATCAGCGATGGCAAAGGACGGAACGATTGCCAGCACTAAAAAAAGAATGCTGATGATCCAGAAACTTTCTACCCAAAATATTTGTACATCTAATACCTGCAGTAGCAATATATACTGTATGACGAAAACCAAATAGCGAAAGAAAGATAGAGAAAGTAGCCTTAACAATAATTTAGCAGTGAATTCCTCTAAAACGTTAATGTATTCTATAAATTTTTTCGATGCCGGCAGTTTTTCAATGATTCTGATCAGCCACGAAAGACGAAAGAAAAACAGAATTAAAAGTACGGCTATGAATGAAGAAATAAATAGTAAAACGCGGATCCAGAAAATCGAAAGTCCCATCAACGAATCTGTTGGAGCAGTTTGAAAAAATAAAATATAAATCAATCCGCAACAGCCGAGAATCAATGTAATGATGAGCTGGCTAATGCTTCCTGCGATTGACAATGAAATCCCTTTGATGCGGTTTCCTTCTTTCAAATACAAAATTCTTCCGCCATATTCTCCCATTCTGTTTGGTGTATTTAATGATAAAGCAACACCACTCAAAACAGATTTGTAAGCCCGCCAAAAACTCATTTGTTGAATTGGTTTTACCAGCACCTGCCATTTTCGTGCTTCTATTCCCCAATTGATCAACGCAAGAAAAATTACCAGCCAAAATTTCCACGCCTGCTTCCCAAATGGTGCATTTTTAACAAGAATAATAGATTCATGAAGATGAGGTTGCGATTGTATTTGTTGATAAAGTGAGTAAAACAACCAGCCTGCCAACAACGGCGCAAGAATATATTTGAAGATTATTTTGATATTTTTGTTGCGGATCATAAAAGCAGCTGACTAATTCATCTTCCTTATAAAAGCGGTAAAAATAAACTTCAATTGCATACAAATTCAAAAATCATTTTAGGAATTGATCCCGGCACCTTGTTTATGGGTTTTGGAATTATTGAGATTCATTCCTCCGGAATGCGTTTGATTGTAATGGATGTTTTAAAACTTTCTCCCAAAAAAGATGCTTATGAAAGGCTGCAAATTATTCATCAAAAAGTTTGCGAATTGCTTCGGGAATTTTGTCCGCATGAGTTTGCAATCGAAGCTCCCTTTTTTGGAAAAAATGTACAAAGTATGCTGAAGTTGGGTCGTGCACAAGGCGTAGCAATTGCCGCTGCCATGCAGGCGGGAATTCCGGTAACCGAATATTCTCCGCGGAAAGTAAAACAGTCGATTACAGGAAATGGAAATGCCGATAAACTGCAGGTTTTAAAAATGCTGCAGCGACTAATTTCTTTTGAAGAAGATCCTAAATATTTTGATGCAACGGACGCGCTTGCTGTAGCTGTTTGCCACCATTTCCAGGGAAATAGTTTGTTGAATAAACCCGCAAAAAAACTGAATGGCTGGAAAGAATTTTTGGTGCAAAATCCCGGAAGAGTAAAATAAAAAATCTCGCTATTTGTTCATTTACTAATAAAAAAATTCCTGCTCACCAAACTGATCAAACAGGAATTCTAATTATTTGTTTGTTCACTGCTGCTAACTTTCCAAAGCATTCAGAATTTTCTCCTGCGCTTTTTTCAATTGTTCAGGAGTGGGAGAAAGCTTTTTCCGCGTGAAATTAATGTCGTCCATTGTGTTCAAAGGAATCAAATGCAGATGCGCATGTGGCACTTCAAGTCCTACAACGCTTAACCCACAACGTTTGCAGGGAAAAGACTTTTCAATAGCGGAAGCAATCGGTTTTGCAAATAATAAAACTTCAGAAAGATAATTATCAGGCATATCCAAAAACTTATCTACTTCTATCTTCGGGATTACCAACGTATGTCCTTCCACCAACGGATTGATATCAAGAAAAGCAAAGAATTTTTCATTTTCTGCAATTTTATAAGAAGGAATTTCGCCTTTGATTATTTTAGTAAATATCGTCATGCTGTTATTTTTTCAACCTTGAATTTGATCATTCCGGCAGGTACTTTTATTTCTGCAATTTCACCAACGGCTTTTCCTAACAATCCATTTCCTATGGGAGAAGAAGCAGAAATTTTTTGTTCTTTTAAATTGGCTTCTTTCTCAGAAACGATCTGGTAAGTAACCTGTTTTTTGGTGTTCAAATTTGTCAAGGTCACTTTGGTAAGAATAGAAACTTTGCTGGTATCGATAGTGCTTTCGTCAACGATTCTTGCAGTGGCAATCACGGTTTCCAATTGTTTTATTTTTGCTTCCAGCAATCCCTGTGCTTCTTTGGCAGCATCATATTCTGCATTTTCTTTCAGATCGCCTTTTTCGCGGGCTTCGGCGATTGCTTTTGAAGCAGCAGGACGTTCCACACCCTTCATGTGCTGAAGTTCTGCCTGCATTTGTGCAAATGTATCTTTTGTTACATAATTTACCTGGCTCATAAAATCAAAATTTTAATTTGAAAGTTTACAGAATATCGAAAAAAAATACAACGCCCCATATTTACTAAGACGTTGTATGAATACAAATATAAGGAAGATTGAAACTATTTCAATCCTAATTTTTCGAGCAGAACTTTTGCCATTTTATATAAAGCTTCATGACTGTATCCGGCAATGTGTGGCGTTAAAATTACATTTGGCTGTGCCAACAGCCAATTTAATCTTTGATTTTCTTCCTTCGAATACGTTTCCAATCTTTCATTTTCCATCACATCCAATGCGGCCCCGGCAATTTTTTTATTTTTTAAAGCGTTGATCAAAGCTGCCGTGTCAGTTACTTTACCGCGACAGGTCGAAATAAAATAGGGCGATCGTTCCAAAGAATTGAAGAAATGTTCGTTGGCCATGTGTTCGGTTTCTGCTGTAAGAGGAACATGGAGACTCAAAACATCAGAATACCTGCAAACCTGCTCAAAATTCGCTTCTTTGATATAACCAGAACTAAAACCAAATTTATATTTATCATAAGCGAGTACCGTTACATCAAAACATCCTAACAATTTCGCCACCGCCGAACCGGTATTGCCAAAACCAATAATACCGACTGTTTTTCCTTCCAGTTCAATTCCGCGGTTGGCATCGCGAATCCATTTCCGGTCTTTTATTTCCTCAAAGCTGGAGCATATTTTATTGGTAAGATTCAGAATCAATCCAAGTGTATGTTCCGCGACTGCATTACGGTTTCCTTCGGGACTGCTTACACAACGGATTCCTTTTGATTCGGCATAAGCCACATCTATCAATTCCATTCCACTTCCTAACCTGCCAATCCATTTCAATCGTGTCGCTTTGTCTAATAAAGGCTTATCAATCCTCAACCGCGTAGTTACCACCAATCCTTCAGCCTGGCTGATAATAGCACTTAATTCGTCATAAGTAATTTTTTCTGCAAAAAGAACGGAATAACCTTTATGCTGTAGCGTATCCGTTAAATAATTATGAGCTTTGGATGTTATAATTACCTGCCTGTTCAACTTTTTTTATTTTAAACTATGATGACAATTGCCTCAACCATTTCATTCCACAGTGGCAATCATACTGATCTCCACATTCACGTCTTTTGGTAAAGTTTTCACTGCCACTGTTTCGCGGGCCGGAAAATCCTTATCAAAATACTTTCCATATTCCTCATTCACAGCTGCAAAAGAACTCATTTCTTTCAAAAAAATAGTAGTCTTTACTACGTTGTTAAAACCCAAACCGGCTTCTTCCAAAACCGCTTTCAGATTTTGCATCACCTGTGCTGTTTCTTCTGTAATATTTGAAGTATTCAGTTCAGAAGTTTCGGGAATGAGCGCCACTTGTCCTGACAAAAATAAAAATCCCCCTGCTTTTACAGCCTGGCTATAAGGCCCGATTGGTGCCGGCGCTTTTGCTGTATTGATGATTGTTTTACTCATATTTTCTATTTTTTTAAAGAGTTTAAAGTTGCAAAACTTTCAATCAACTAACAAACCTATTTTTGTAAAAAATAAAGTATGAAGTTTTTGATCGTGGCAAATGAGCAGCAGCAAAGGGAATTAGAGAAATCGGATATTGTTGAACATGAAACTTTTATTTTTAAAAATTATCTTCCTCAAAACAGTGAATCGACAGATTTTGATGCTTTTTTTATTCTTTCCGATTTTTCGTCTGTAAATGATTTTTCGTTTTATGAAAACAAACCTGTTTTTATAAATGAAGTGATTCATACTTTATCAGAATTGAATTTGCCGTCAAATTTTAGCAGGATCAATGCATGGCCTGGCTTTCTGCAAAGAGACACATGGGAAATCGCTTCTAACGAACCAGGAAAAGCGCAACAGGTTTTAAACGAATTGAAACTAAAAATCATTTTTGTAAAAGATGAGCCCGGATTTGTAGCAGCAAGAGTGATCAGTATGATCGTGAATGAAGCATTTTATGCATTGGGAGAAAATGTAAGTTCGAAAGAAGAAATAGATCTGGCGATGAAACTCGGAACCAATTATCCGCAAGGTCCATTTGAATGGGCAAAAAAAATAGGAATTGAAAAGATTTACTCTTTATTAAAAAAATTATCTGAAAAAGAAGAAAGATATATTCCGGCGCCGGCTTTGGAAAAACTTATTTTAGAAAAAGGAACATGAATTACATTTTAAATATCGATACTACATCAGAAAAAGCAATTGTAAATATAGCTGATGGACAGCAAGTGATTGGCAGTTTATTGAATGCAGACGCTAAGAAACATGCTTCGTTTTTGCACAGTTCCATACACCAGCTTTTAAAAGAAAATAACATCAATCCATCAGAATTAAAAGCCATCGGAGTTACCGGTGGCCCTGGTTCTTACACCGGAATCCGGGTTGGACTTGCGACTGCAAAAGGCTTGTGTTTTGCATTAAATATTCCTTTGATGATGTTCAACACTTTGGAAGTGATGGCTTTCTCAGCAATTGAAGAAATCGGTAAACCGGATATTTTATATTGCCCGATGATCGATGCGCGAAGAATGGAAGTCTTTACAGCGGTTTACGATGAGCAACTGGATCAGGTCATGGAGCCATCGGCGATGATTTTGACAGAAGATTCTTTTAAAAAAATGGCTGAAAAACAACCAATTTATTTTTTTGGAAGCGGCGCAGAAAAATTCAAAAATTTAATCAATAATTCGTCTAAAAACTATCATTTCCCGGATGAGGATGTTTCTTCAGACTCTCTTGCAAAGTTTGCCTGGCAAAAATTTGAAAAAAAGGATTTTGAAAATGTAGCTTACTCCAAACCCTTATATATTAAGGAATTCTTCTCGAATCTGAAAATTGACTAAAAGAAATAATTATTTTAATATTTCCTTACAAAATATATCTATTTACAATACGTACATTTGCCTGTGAAAAAAATTGAATTCGTTTGAAAACTAATTTAAATACTCTTTAAAATCTAATAAGAATGACACTCACAGCTCAAAGTCACGAAACAAGCCGCCTGGAGCACACTCATGAAAGTGAAGCTCTCAGAAACATGGATTACTTAAAAATTAAAAAAGCCGCACTGGTATTACGCGCTCTTAACCATAAACTCAGACAACTGATTCTTAAAACCATTGATGAGCACAAAAGAATTACCGTTACTGAACTTTATGTAAAATTACGCCTCGAGCAATCTGTTGCTTCCCAGCATCTTGCTATTTTGCGTAAAGCTGATATTGTAAATACCGTTCGCGAAGGAAAATTCATTTTTTATACTATTAATGAAGACCGGATTGCCGATATCAACAAGTTTGTAAATGAACTGGTAGGATAAGACGGATTTGGAAGAATAGAATTTCGGATTATTAGTTCGTTTGCGATTCTTCTCAAAAATTTAAGTTTCACAAGCATTTAGGCCATATTTATGATCTTTACATAAATATGGCTTTTTTTTAAAAACTAATTATTATGTATATCCAACAAATTTATACAGGTTGCTTAAGCGAAGCCGCCTATTTTATAGAAAGTAATGGTGAGGCAGTAGTAATAGATCCGATGCGCGATACCAACGCATATCTGGAAATTGCCAAAGATCACACCGCGACCATTCAATATATTTTTGAAACGCATTTTCACGCAGATTTTATCAGCGGTCATCTTGATCTTGCTAAAGAAACCGGTGCCACCATTGTTTATGGCCCGAATACAAAAGCAGATTTTAATTTTCACCTGGCAAAAGATGGTGAAATTTTCAAAATTGGGAATATTACCCTGGAAGTGATTCATACTCCGGGCCATACTTTAGAATCTACCTGCTATCTCTTGAGAGATGAAAATGGAAAAGCATATTGCATTTTCACCGGCGATACTTTATTTGTAGGTGATGTTGGAAGGCCGGATCTCAGCAGTGGAAATTTATCAAAAGAAGAACTGGCTTCGATCATGTATGATTCGGTTCAAAATAAAATTTTGACCTTGCCTGATGATGTAATCGTTTATCCGGCCCATGGACCAGGAAGCAGTTGCGGGAAAAATATTGGCAGTGAAACAACAAGCACCATTGGAAGCGAGAAAAAAAATAATTACGCGTTGCAACCGCAAACAAGAGAAGAATTTATAAAATCAGTGACAGACGGATTGGAAGAAGCGCCTCCGTATTTCAGCATCAATGCAAGAATTAATAAAGAAGGTTACGAAAACCTTGATGAAATAAAAGCAAAAGGTCTTAGGGCGCTTCCTGTAGAGGAATTTAAAACCAAGGTTGACCAGGGATGTGTTATTTTAGACACAAGAGACGGAGCAGAATTTACGAATGGTTTTATTCCGGGGGCCATTTCTATTGGTCTCGATGGAAGATTTGCGGAATGGGCCGGAAGTTTACTTTCTTTTGATGAACCGATGATATTGGTAACTCCTGTAGGAAAAGAAGAAGAAACACTGATAAGACTTGCGCGTGTTGGATTTGATAAAGTTGAAGGATTTTTGAAAGGTGGCTTTGAAGCATGGAAAAATGCAGACGAGAAAATAGATCTGATCATCAACGTCGAAGCGGATGAACTGGGAATGGATATTCCTTTTGATGAAAAACTAACCGTGGTGGATGTACGAAAATTTTCAGAATTTGCTGACGGACATGTAAAAGAAGCCATCAATATTCCATTGGCCGAAATGAAAGATGTGGCACAAATAGCACAATTAGAAGAAGATCAGAATTTGTATGTTCACTGTGCCAGCGGTTACAGAAGTGTTATTGCTTCCTCGCTTTTAAAAAGACAAGGTTATCATAATTTGAGAAACGTTGTCGGCGGATGGAAAAAAATAAAAGAAGAAAAAAATATTCCAACGGAAAAAGAAGCGGATGTCCTAAATTAAATTTTTGAGAGTTTTCGTTTCTAAAAACGAACCATAAATTGTATCTTTCTTTGCGATAGAAAAGATGGAAAGATCACAGCAAATAAGATATTTTCTTTTTAGCCAATACCTTTCAGATGGTATCAGAATCACAGCCGAAATTATCATTCCGGCTGTTGTTTTTTCGTATCTCGGCAACCTGGAAATAGGACTGGCAATGTCACTGGGCGCTTTGTGTGTCAGCATCAGTGATGCGCCCGGCCCAATCGTTCATAAAACAAATGGAATGTTGCTTTGCAATCTTTTCATTTTTATCAGCGCGTTTCTTACAGGCATGTTGAACGGAAATATGGTGTCGCTGGGAATTTTGATTTTATCTGCTTCATTTATTTTTACCATGTTTTCAGTTTATGGAAGCCGCGCTACTTCAGTTGGCTTTGCTGCATTACTGATCATGATTTTGCAAATGACAAAAGTGGTTCCTGCGCAGCAGGTTCTTACAGAAAGTTTGTTGATCTTATCCGGCGGTATTTGGTATATGATTGTTGCGCTGATTTTTTATCGTCTTACTCCTTACCGTCCCGCACAACGATCGTTAGGAGATTGCATTCATGAAACGGCGAAATATTTATTGATCAAATCCGAAATGTATCGTCCTGATTCTGGTCTCGCTGATCAATACAGAAAGTTGCTGGATCAGCAGATAATTGTAAATGAAAAACAAAATGAAGTAAGAGAATTATTATTTAAAAACCGCGCTGTTTTAAAAGAATCAACACGAACAGGACGCTTACTGGTATTGACTTTTGTTGATGTGGTTGATTTGTTTGAACACATCATGGCCACATGGTATGATTATTCCCTGTTGAGACAAAAATATGCTTCCACAGGTATTTTAGAAGAAGTTTCTTTTATCATAAAAAATATTGCTGCCGAGATGGACAACATCGGTCAGGCTATACAATCTAACAGCCGCTACACGAAACAATTTGATCTGATCTCTAAACTCAATTCTTTAAAAGAAAAAATTGATCTTGTTTCTGATAAAGGAAGCACGATCATGTTGAAAAAAATACTGGTGAACCTCAGAAACCTTGGTGAGAAGGTTGATGGGATCTTAAGATATTTTAATGAAGATGAGTTGCTGAAAGGAAAGCTGCGAACCGGAAAAGAATATTCAAAATTTGTAACGCACCAAACCATCAGCTGGGAAGTTTTTAAAAATAATCTCACTTTTCAATCTTCCATTTTTCGTCATTCTTTAAGAGTGATGATCACGTGTGGCGTTGGATATATTGTTTCAAAATTATTATTACATGGGCATCATAGTTATTGGATCGTGATGACCATCATCATTATTTTGAAACCAGCTTTTAGTTTGACCAAGCAAAAGAATTCTGACAGATTACTGGGAACGATTGGAGGAGGAATTATCGGATTGTTGTTGCTTTATTTTATCCAGGATAAAACAATTTTATTCGTCCTCATCATTTTCTTTATGCTCGGCACTTACACTTTTAAGACCTTGAATTATATCATAATGGTAATTTTTCTGACGCCTTATGTGCTGATTCTTTTTCATTTTCTCGGGCTTGGTGCATTGAACGTTGCAAGCGAAAGGTTGATGGACACTGCAATTGGCTCCGTGTTGGCAGGTTTGGGAAGCTATTTTTTATTTCCGCAATGGGAATCCGGACAGTTAAGAAAATACATGGCAGATGTTTTAAAAGCGAATATTCATTACCTGCAAAAAATGAAAGATCTTTTTTCTGGAAATAAAATTCCGACGCTGGATTATAAATTAGTTCGTAAAGAATTATTTGTAAGCACTGCCAATTTATCTGCTGCTTTGCAACGCATGCTCAGTGAGCCAAAAAGTAAGCAAAGGCATCGAAAAGAAATTTATGAGTTTGTAGTTTTAAATCATGTGCTTTCTTCAAACGTCGCAAGCCTTACAGCAGAAATGATCAATCAACAGAATAAAAAAACTTATTTTGAATTTATAAAACCTGTCAATTCTTCCATCACTGTTTTGGAAAAAAGCCTTCAAAAAATTGACAACAATTTTTCAATTCAAAAGCAATCGGATCATCAAAATTTTTCTACAACATCCAATAAAACTGCAGATGAACAATTGAATGAGCAAATGAATTTCATTTATAAAATTTCCGGCGATATTGGCAAGATCACCAATTTGATTACTACATAAAATTTACTGAAATAGAAATCAGAAGTATTTGTTGCTTTATTGTTATGTAAACCGTGAGATCAAAATTTTAATTCCAACAATTCCGATTGATACCGCCAAGGCTTTAATAATAATTTCTCCTTTTATTTTTCTTGACAAATAAGCGCCAAGTTGTGCCCCCGGAATAACGCCAATCACCAAGCCGATCACCATTTTTTTGATCAATGGATTATCATAATTTCCCTGCAGATAATGAACAATAACGCTTACAGTTGACATGATGGCTAAAATAAAATGAGAAGTTGCGGTGGCAATATGCACCGGAAATAAAAGCCATTCAGCCATTGCCGGCACATGAATGATCCCTCCGCCAATTCCCAGCAATGGAGAAAAGTATCCGACGAAAAGACTGAGAATCATTCCAAGCCGAAGGTTGTATGAAAAAGAATATTCTTCGCCCCATTTATCCGTCAAACATTGATGAATCCAGCCTTTGCGGCCTTTTACAATTTTATGAACCGGTTCTTTATTTCCTCCCTGGAAGAAAAGAAAAATGGCAAGTCCCAACATTAATATTCCAAAAATAATATCAAACAATCCACGCGGAATTATTTTGGTAGTAAGAACGCCAAGGATAGAACCGGGAATGGTACAAATGGCAAAAATAATTCCCGCTTTATAATCCACTCTTTTTGATCGCATATAAGCGGCCGAACCGGAGATAGCATTACATGCAACAACCACCATTGAGATGGCAGTAATAGTTTCAGGAGAAAAATCAGGACGCATAATGATGAGAAGAGGCACTAAAAGAAATCCGCCACCGGCGCCGATCAGCGTGCCGAGAGCTCCAATAAAAAAACCGATAAAAATCAGCAAATAAATATTTTCCATGCTTCTTTTATAAACTCAAAATTATGATCAAAAGAAAAAATTATTTTTTGAGAAATAAATAATCCGCAAATGAGACACCAAAAAGATGAAGTTATTTTTTAAATATCCATTTGCAGTAAACGAACAAATAACGCGTTTTTTATTTTATAAAAAAATTGAAGTTTTAAAATAGAATGACATGTCTTTTTAAAGAGAAAGAATTGATAGTGAATCAATCAATAATTCAATTTTTTATTTTCAAATCACCAATCAACTAGCTTTCCCAGTTTTCCGTTTCCGGCAAAAAAAACAGCGTTTCCTTTTTTTGCTTTTCTGCAAACATGAAAACTTTCGCTGCTGATATTTTGCCAGTTTATTCCATTATTATTTGAAATATCAACGCCGTTTAAACCGCAGGTGATCCATTTATTTTTGTTCAGATATTCAACACAGCTTCTGTAACCGGTAGGAGATACTTTCGGTGAAAGCCAAGTGTAGCCGCCATCTTCACTGATCGCACAATTTTTAGCAGTATCATCTTTTTTCAAAAAATTTCCTCCAACAACAATTATTGTTTTTTCTTTTTTTATCGCAATAGAATTAGCGCCGGTTGATTCAGTACCCTGTACAATGGGAAGAAGAATTTTTTTATCACGAATAAAAATGTGTGAACTTAAACCGCCACTTACAAAAACTGCTTCTGATCGATTCAATTTTCTGATGTTGGTGCCGCTACTGGCAAAGCAAGCTTCACCGCTGTCTGCAACAGGTTTAAATTCTTCAGGAATATCTCTCCATGTTTTTCCTCCGTCAAAAGTTCTTCCGATAAAAAAGCGGCTATTAATTGGATCACCGATCACAATTCCACTTTGATCATTCCAAAATTCCATCGCATCCAAAAACATTCCTTTTGTTTTATTTTCAAAAACAACTTTCCATGTTTCGCCACCGTCTTCAGTTCTTAAAATATACGCCGGTTCTGCCACCGCCATAATAATCGCTGTCTTTTTATCAAACGCTTCTATATCACGAAAATCATTTTTCTCAAAACCTTTTACAGTCATCCATTTCCACGTTTTTCCTCCGTCGATGGTTCTGCCAACAGTGCCATTACTGCCACTAACCCATGCAACGTTATTATCGACAACGCTCAAACCTCTCATAGAAGAATGAATGCTATCTGCAACAATTTTTATTTTTTGAGAAAAGCAATTAGCTACAAAAAAAAGAGAGACACAGAGAAACAACAATTTTTTCATGTTGAAATGTTTGATTGAGAAAAAGTTTCAATCAAATATACATTTCCGAAAAATTTTATGATGATAAAAAGAGAAAGAAAAGTTTTATAAAATAGTATGCATCTTGTTTTCAACAAACTTTTTCAGATTAGAACCAATGATCTGCTTCCATCCGTTCCTGAAATTTTCTTTTGCAAAATTAGGTTCCGAAAAAGTTTCCAGGCCTTCGTGCATTAATTTAAGACGTGTTTTTCCATCTTCATCAAACAATTCAAAAGTAAGTAACGAATCGCCTGCATAGCCCTCGTAGCGCCATGTGTGGCATAATCTCTTTTCAGGAATTACATCAACAATGCGACAGAGGTGCACATAAGTTTTCTCCTCGGTTCCACCATTAAATTGAAATTCAAAACCTTGTTCCGTTTTAAAATCTGAAACATCAAAATACCATTTTTGCATTTGATCTTTGTCGGTGATGGCTTGCCATACTTTAGAAACAGGAGCGTTGTAAACAGCTTCAACAATTATTGGATTTTTGTTCATGATCTTAATTATACAAGCTAAAGTAAAAAGAAGATAAATGAAAAGTTTTTAAACTTCTCCACAAACATTCCTCAAAATAATACACATGATTTTTTGCCGGAATGGCAATAAGAAAATTAAACAAACAGGCAGAAGATTTTAAATAGAGAGAATTCTTTGCAGAAGATTTTTCTTTTTTGGTTTTGTGTCATAAACGTTGTTGTCTTCATCATCTTTTTTAGCGACAAAATTGGTAACTCCATATTGAAGTGCAGTACCTAAAGCTTTTTTAAGAATTCCAGCTGATTTTCCAACCACCATCTTTCTTGAAAAATAGCCGGCGCCAAGGCCAAGTGCTACTTTAAAAAGATTGTGTTTCAATTCAGTAGATTCCTGCACTTCATCGATTGTGTTTTTTAAAATATTCTTAGGCTTTAAGTCCTCCAACAGAACATGAAAATGATCTTTCAAATCCTCTTCCATCACCGCTTTCTTTCGTTCGAGTCGTTTGATAGCGGTAGCAAGATCTGATGTGTTTGCGATCATTTCAAGCTTTTCTTCAGCAGATTCCTCATTGTTCATTTCCTTGAGTTTAATCAATTAATTCTTTGATTAGCTTATCACTTATCGGAGCTTTCAACAATTTATTTCTGGATGTATAAAAGACAAGGCCGATGATAATATAAATAGCTGCCATGATGAAAAATCCCCAAAATGCATTACCAAGCCACGTTCCAATCAATAACGCAATTCCAATGGTAAGGCAAATCAGAACCATAAACAGAAGTACTACTAATAAAACTGAAACGATCAGGGTTGACAAAAAACCTGAAACCTTATTAATACTTTTTAATTTAAATAAATCAAGCCTTGTTTCTCCGTAATCTTTTAGCTTATAAAACAGTTCTTCTACAATGGTTGTTTTATTTTCCATGTTTATTATTTTATCACCGGTCGCTTGCCTTTTTCAAAACCAATTTATGAGTTGACTGGGTTAGGGTTTCTAACGTCGTTCCTCATCGCATTTGCTTTCTCTTTTGCCTGGCTAACCATGTCTTTGCCCATGTTTTGACCCTCGGAAACTAAATTAGATAATTTTTGTTTCGCCTGGTCGTATTTTTCAGAAACTGTATCAGAAATATCATTGTACTTGTCCTTTACAGTTCCTGCAATTTCAGAGCTTTTTTCGGCTATTTTGCGCCTGGTTTCTGTCCCTTTTTCAGGTGCGAATAATATCCCTAATATGGCACCTGCTGCGGCACCTGCTAATACGCTAGTGAAAATTTTTCCTGCGCCCATAGTTGTAAGTTTAAATTTAAAAAATATTGTTACACGTAAAGAAGATAAAATAATTTGCCAAGAAAAAAGAAAGACGAAAACGATTCGCTGAAACCCTTTGCTGAAGCGGCGTTTGAGCGAAAAAAATCTGCTCTCCGGCTAATTTTTAATAATGCTATGAGTAAAATTTTGCCCACAGTGAGGAAGCTTTTTAAAGCTTTTTAAATCCTTTTGTTTCATAAAAACAACAAACCATGTCGCCTTAATTTTTTCTAAAGCAAGGTAGGAAAAGTTAACTTATTTTTTGGCATAATATTTTGATTGAGAATAAATTAGAAATAAACTCTTTTTCTTCTTTAAAATTATCACAATTGGAACAGGAAAAAGCAAAGGACGAAAAAAAATTACCGAAGAAAAATGGTAAAAAATTTTCGAAATTTTTCAATCATTTTTCAACTATCGCCACCAAGGCGACAGGCAGCCCTTATGCATTTATTATTGCAATTTTTATTGTAATTGTTTGGGGCGTTTCCGGGCCGATCTTTAAATTTTCAGATACCTGGCAATTGGTAATTAATACGGGCACCACCATCGTAACTTTTTTAATGGTTTTTATCATTCAACATTCTCAAAATAAAGACACGGTAGCATTACAGGTAAAATTAGACGAACTGATAGCAGCAAGCACGGCGAGCAATAAACTGATCAATGTAGAAGAACTTACAGATGAGGAACTGGAAGTAATTAAAAAGTTTTATACGAATCTATCAACGGTAACGAAAAAGGAAAAAGAAAACAAACCTCATTCTTTGGAAGAGGAAAAAGAAAATATTGAAAAGGATATCGATGAAGTAAAAGCAACTTAAATAAAACCTTAATTATGACTAAAATTTCATTCAGCAAATTGATCCCGTTGTGCCTTCTTCTGGCACTAACATTAAACAGTTGCGAAGCAATTGGAACCATTTTTAAAGCCGGCGTTTGGGTAGGAATTATCATAATTGTTATAATCGTGATAATAATTTTCTGGATTATCAGAAAAGTATCCAACAAATAATTCTGCTTTGTATATTTAGGCGAAATCAGATGTGGGCAAATGGTAAACAGTTTTTTTAAAAAAATATCTACGCGTACAAGGATTGGTTTTCTTGCTGCATTTCTCCTGTTATTTATATCCTACATCCTGACTTTTATTTCGACCCGCAAAGTAGCAACGCAGGACTTTTGGATGAATCACACCAACGAAGTGATTCATAATCTTGATAACATAATCGGCTTTATTACAAAAGGAGAATCCGCATTCAGAGGCTATCTTATTACTGATGACAAAAAATTACTGGCATCTTACGATGAAAGTATCAGGAATACAGACAGCACCTTTTCAAGATTAAAAATTCTTACCATCGACAATCTCCATCAGCAAAAAAATCTTGATACGCTTCACTACCTGATCAGGGAAAAATTTGTTTGGATCGAATCTGTTATTTCCGATTTTTCTTCTACTCATAAAATTCTGCCTTCACTGCTGGAAGGAAATCAACAGGGAATTACAAAAACAAAAAACATTGAAGCGCAAATTGCTAAGATGAAACAGGAAGAAAGAGCTTTATGGTTGGAGCGTTCGAAAAAAGTTTCAGAATATTCAGGACTGATACAAGTGTTGAATATTGCTTCTATTATAATAGCGATATTGCTTACGATCTATTCGATTGTTGTTTACAACAAAGAGAATAAAGAAAAATTGCAGGTTTCTAAAAAAGCAGATGAATATAAAAATACGTTGCAGGAACAGGTAAAAGAATTGGCTGCGTTAAATGCCGAATTGCTTGACCTGAGAAGAATGGAAAAATACCTGGTAACAGGAAGAATCGCGCGGGTAATAGCTCATGAAGTAAGAAATCCTTTGACAAATATTAATCTTGCATGCGAGCAATTGCAATCAGAAATTGATAATAATGACAGTGCCAAAATGTTGTTTACGATGATCAACAGAAATTCAGAAAGGATCAATCAACTGGTAAGTGATTTATTGAATTCTACACGGATTGCAGAACTTAGTTTTTCTGAAGCTTCTGTAAATGAAATATTGGATGCAACATTAGAACTGGCGCGGGATAGAATTGAATTGAAACAAATATTTGTTGTAAAAAATTATGATGAAAATGTTTGTAAGATCTCTGTCGATGTTGAGAAATTGAAAATTGCTTTTTTAAATATTATTGTAAATGCTGTGGAGGCAATGGAAGAAAATGGAACATTGGAAATTACCACTGACAGCAGCAATAATCATTGCACCGTAAAAATTTCTGATAACGGACGTGGCATGAAAAAGCCAGAAATGGACCGTCTCTTTGAACCTTATTTTACTACCAAAGAAAAAGGAAACGGACTTGGCCTTGCCAATACTCAAAATATTATTTTAGCTCATAAAGGAAGCATTTCAGCCGAAAGTGAATTTGGCAAAGGAACTTCGTTTACTATCACCTTCTAACCACTTCGTTTATTTTTTTGCCTTTTTCGGGTAAACTCCTGTATCCTTCTGTAAATTGTATTTTTTTCAGAGTAACTGGTATCGTCTCCCATCAGCATTCCCCAGGGTTTCAGACTTTCCATCTGGTCGCAAATGATCTTAATAAAAGCTATTGCGGGCACCGACAAAAACAAGCCTGAAATTCCGGTAAGCGCGCCGCCAATCACAATTCCAAGAATAGAGATCAGCGCATTGATCCTTAATCTTGACGCTACAATTCTTGGAACTAAAAAATTAGTATCAATAATATGCACTCCGTAAAAAATTACGATGATCCAGATAATATCGCTTGTGCTGTTGGATGTGGTAAGTGTGACTAAAACTGTAGAAAGCGTTGCTGTAAACATTCCTATGTAAGGAATGATATTCAGAATGGCAGAAAGAACGCCAAAGAAAATAGCATATTTTACTCCAAGGATGATCAACCCGATCGAATTGGCAGAAGCGACAATTGCCATTTCTATCAGTAAACCCACCACATAACTGCGGATCATTAATTTGGATTTGTTGATCACGCTCTGAACATCTTCGTTGTATTCTTTTTTAAAAACGATAAATAAAAAATTGCGGATGTGAAGCCGGTAATACAACAGCAAAAATGTATAGATTGGCATCAGGAATAAAAGCAAAACTGCTTCGGTTATTGAAAAGAAAGTGGTTTTGATGTAACCGGTTCCGCTGTCTTTTAATTTTGTTGCCTGCTCATTAATATATTGATTTTGTTCGCGGAAAGAAATGTTGAATTTCGTTTTGATCCATTGCTGTATCTGGATAAAATGTTCATGAAGATGCTCTTTTATGGAAGGTACATCCTGGATAAAACTTACGATCTGGCTGCTCAGAAAATAAATCACTCCCGCTATAAAACCAACTGCAATAAAAATGGCGATAAAAATAGAAAGGACTTTACTGACATGTTTTGATTCGAGATAACTGACAATGGGCAAAAGCAATACAGTCAGCAGCACAGCAAATGCAAATGGAATCAGGATATTTTGGGCTATGTTGATAAAAAAACAAATAAAAAAAATGATCAGGAACTGAAATCCTAATTTTACATAAACGGGCAATTGATCATATCCTTTCATTTGTTTTGTACGGTTAAAGAAACATAAAAAACCTCATGCAAAAATGTATGAGGTTTTGTTGTTGAATCTATCAGGAAAAATTCAGAGATTTTGAATCCAATCGATTACCTGATCTTTTGTCTTTCCAAGCTTTTGTTGTAATCTGCCTACTAATTCGTCATCTTTCCCTTCTTCATGTTTTAAATCATCATCTGTAAGATCGCCATAAGCCTCTTTCATTTTTCCCTTTATTTCATTCCAGTTTCCATTTAATTTTAATTTCCAATCTTCCATGACTTTTGTTTTTTATAGTTAATAAATCAGGCGGTTCTTATTATTCGCAAAAGAATTGCTATAACAGCAATCACAAGCAAAATATGAATAAGGCCTCCCGTGTAAAATCCCCCTAAAAAAGAAATAGCCCAAATGATAATAAGAACAACGGCTATCACATACAATAGATTTCCCATGTCTTTTGTTTTTAAGGTTAAGAATTATTTGAAACGATTTTACTCAACCAAGGTTATCATGTTTTCTTATGCTCTTCGTATCACTCCCAGGATGATTGCTATCACAGCAATAACAAGCAGAATGTGAATCAAACCGCCACTAACATGATAAACTAAAAAAGAGATCACCCAGATAATGATCAGAATTACCGCGATGATATATAACAGACTTCTCATTTTTTTAAGGTTTTAAATTTGAAAAATAGATTTACAAGAATTATATCATTCAAAAGTTTGCCAATTTATTTTTTTACGCAAAAAACAGTCTTCTCGTTATATATTAAATAAGAAAGCTTTTATAAATATCAGAAAGCCAAAATGCTTGGGGAAATCCCTCCACGAAGTGAGCATTTTTTTAATATTATCCGGCCTGTTTTTTTGATGATTTTACATTAAAAAAAATGAGAACTGCTTTTGCGTATTCATTCAATTTTTAAGAATCTTTAATTTCTTTTACGCTAACTTTATTTATACCGAAAAAGAATTTTCAAATGCTTTTCAAAATAAATTTTCGAAACATAGGAATCGTTTTTAAAGATGTGTTTAAAGAATTTTCGGCGGATAATATTGTAAAATATAGCGCCTCTCTTGCTTATTACACCGTGTTTTCCATCGCGCCTTTGTTAGTGGTGATTACTACTGTTTTTGGATTTCTTTTTGGAAAGCAAGCGATGCAGGGAGAGGTTTATAAACAATTAAGTAAATTGGTTGGAAGCTCTGCAGCTATACAAATACAGGAGATCATCAAAAATATTCATCTCAGTAAAAATAGTTTTTTTGCAACGGTTTTAAGTGCCATCATTTTGTTGATCGGAGCCACCAGTATTTTTGGAGAAATTCAGGATTCTATCAATAAAATATGGGGTTTGCGCATAAAGGCGCACAAGGTTTGGTGGAAATTGCTTTTTACAAGATTGATTTCTTTTTCATTGATCATCAGCATCGGAATTATAATGGTAGTTTCACTTTTATTAAACGCAGTTGTGTCTGCATTTGGAAAATTTATTGGTAAATTTGTTGCAGGATACAGTCTTTATTTTATAGAAATATCGGATGCGGTACTTTCATTTATTGTAGCAACGTTTTTATTCGCCCTGATTTTTAAAATATTACCCGACGCAAGAATTAGATGGAAAGACGTTTTGTTCGGTGGTTTTATGACGGCAATATTTTTTACAATAGGAAAACTGGCAATTAGTTTTTATTTAAAAAGCAGCAATATAACTTCATTATATGGCGCCGCCGGTTCGATAATTATTTTGATGGTTTGGGTTTATTATAGTTCGATAATTTTATATCTTGGTGCAGAATTTACAAAAGTATTTGCGAAATTGTATGGTAAAAATATTTTGCCGAATGATTATGCCGAATGGATAAAAATTGAAAAAAAAACTGTGCTGTCTCCCGAATTGAAAAACAAAGATTTAAATTAACTTTGCAAGCCCTAATGCTTATTTTACTGATATGAATAAAAAAATATTGATTATTGACGATGATTTCGACATGTGCGTTCTATTGAGCCGTTTCCTCAATAAAAAAGGGTACAGCACAGAAGTGGCGCATAATGCATCAAAAGGATTGGCAAAATTTAATGAGTTTAATTTTGATATTGTGCTGTGCGATTTTCGTCTTGGCGATAAAGATGGAAAAGATGTTTTGATGAAGATCAAGGAATTGAAACCAAAAACAATCGTCATTATCATTACTGGATATTCTGATATTAAAACCGCTGTGGATGTCATTAAATTAGGCGCTTTTGATTACATTACCAAACCGCTTATTCCTGATGAAGTAATTAATGTGATTGAGAAAGCACTGGCAAATCCTGTAACAGAAGCGGCCGAGCAACAAGGAAAGCCCGCCAATAGTGCTCCTGTACAAAAGAAAAGAAGTTACGAGCTTTCACTTAATAATGAATACCTGATCGGACAAGATGGAGAAACTGCAAAAATATACAGGCAAATTGAAATTGTAGCGCCAACTAATTACAGCGTGATCTTGTATGGAGAAAGCGGAACAGGAAAAGAAGTAATTGCAAAAACCATTCATGAAGCCAGCAACAGAAAAGGAAAACCTTTCATTGCTATGGACTGCGGAACACTTTCAAAAGAATTATCCGGAAGTGAATTGTTTGGACACGTAAAAGGTGCGTTTACAGGCGCCGTTACGGATAAAGAAGGACATTTTGAAATGGCCAACGGAGGTACTTTATTTTTGGATGAAGTTTCCAATCTGCCAAGAGATGTGCAGGCTTCATTGCTTCGCGTGATCCAGGAAAGAAAATATAAAAGAGTTGGCGGTACAAAAGAAATGGATGTTGATGTTAGAATTATTGTTGCTTCTAACGAAAATCTTCAGGACGCTTATCAGAAAGGAAAATTCCGCGAAGATCTCTATCACAGGTTCAACGAATTTTCGATCAATCTTCCACCGCTTAGAAACAGAAAAGGCGATATTCCTTTGTTTGCCCAGTTTTTCCTCGACAGAACCAATGCAGAATTGCAAAAAAATGTAGAGGGTTATGAAGAAGACGTGGAAGAAATGTTTTTGAATTATGCATGGCCGGGCAATTTAAGAGAATTCAGAAATGTCGTTCGGCGCGCAGTTTTATTAACTCCTTCAGGAAAAATAAATTCAAAAGTTTTGCCGTGGGAAATTACCCAGGCTCCTTTTGAAAACGAAAACCGAACCAACGCAGCTGAAAATATTTCTATCACTACCAGCTCACCGGTAAAAGAAGTAGATCTGAAAGACGCAGCCGCAAAAGCAGAATACGAAACGATTATGAATGTGCTGAAAGAAGTGAATTTTAATAAAACAAAAGCTGCCGAAATTTTAAAGATCGACCGCAAAACTTTGTATAACAAAATCAAAATTTACGAGTCGTTGTAAAACTGAGGTTTTATCAATTTTTTAACCCACAGTTATTATTTCTTTTAAATGATAACTGTGGGTTTTTCATTTTTTCCGGTATGCAATTTGTCTTTTCAATGCAAAAGAATTTTTATGGCTTATTTCAAACCAGATCAAAAAATTGAAATGACAACTCTTTCTTCCATTTTGGAAAAATTAAGAGTAAAAAAAATAGACAACGAATTTAGAATGACTCCCGAAGGATTTACTGCCGGCAATAGTAAATTTTATAAACCGGAAGAATTAAGAATTATACGGACTTATCGTTTTGAAGGCGAATCAAATCCTGAAGACAATGCCGTTATTTATTTGATAGAAGCCAACGACGGATTGATTGGCTACAGCATTGATGCTTACGGCGCTTACACTGATCACGATGCTGATTATGATGATTTTCTTAGAAAAATTCCGGTAGAAGAAAAAGAAGAAGATTTAGTTTTTTAAGTTCATTTACTACAATGTTTTTTGCAAAATAAAAATCAGGACTATTTATTTTTTTACTGTAAACCGGCAAAATTTATGCGTAAATTCTGCTGATGATGTCTTTGTTTTTTTCCAATACAATTTTTCTTCTCAAACTCAATTTCGGCGTCATTTCGCCACCATCAACAGTCCATTCATTCGGAAGTAGTTCAAATTTTTTGATTTGCTCCACATGATTGAAAAAAGGATTGTAATGCTCTATCTCTTTTTGATACAATTCTTTCACCGCCGGATCGTTGATCATTTTTTCATTGCTGGTAGAATCAATATTATTTTCAGTGCACCATTTTTTCAAATTGCCAAATGAAGGAACGATCAGCGCACTTACAAATTTTTCTCCCGCTCCTACAGCAATGATATTTTCTATAAGACTTGATTCTTTTAATTTATTTTCGATAGCCAGAGGAGCTACATATTTCCCGCCGCTTGTTTTAAAAATTTCCTTTTTCCTGTCAGTGATCTTTAGATAATTTCCAACCATTGTGCCGATGTCACCGGTTTTAAACCAACCATCTTCCATCACTTCAGCAGTCAGTTCCGGATGTTTGTAATAGCCCATCATGATGTTGGGACCTTTGCACAAAATTTCTCCGTCTTCTGCAAATTTTACTTCAACCCCATCAATCAAAGGCCCGACAGTTCCAAACATTCTGTTAGATTCTTCAAACCGGTTTACGCTGATAACCGGAGAAGTTTCTGTAAGTCCATAACCTTCCATGATCGGAATTTTTGCCGCCGTAAAAATTCGTATCAATCTTACCTGGCAGGCTGCGCCGCCGCTGATGATACAAATCACTTTATTGCCCAATGCTTCACGCCATTTATCAAAAATCAATTTGTTGGCAATTGCTAATTGAAGCTTATAAAAAAAAGACTGTTTTTTATTGATCTCATATTTTGAAGCGAGCCCATGAGCCCAAAAGAATAGTTTTCTTTTAATGCCGGTAAGTTCATTCGCTTTTTGCATGATCTTTTCATAGATCTTTTCAAGCAATCTTGGAACAGTGGTAAAAATATTCGGCTTCACTTCTTTCAGATTGTCGCCGATCGTATCCATGCTTTCTGCAAAAAAAATGGAAGTTCCTTTAAACAGGTAGATGTAGCTGGTCATCCGTTCAAAAATATGATTGAGCGGCAAAAAGCTTAACGATCTTAAATTTTCTCCCGGCGGAAAACAGGGAAGACTGGCCATCACATTGCTTAGAATATTTTTGTGAGAAAGCATTACTCCTTTTGGGGTTCCTGTCGTTCCGGAAGTATAAATGATGGTAGCCAGATCATCTTCTTTTATCTGGTTTGAGATAGATTGTATTTCGCTCAGAATATTTTCTGTTAAAGGAAGAAGCATTTCGTGCCAGTGTTTGGCGCCTTTTACATTTTCAAAAGAAATGATTTGCTTCAGTAAGGGCAATCGCGGTTGGAGGCCTTTTACTTTTTGGAAAAGATTTTCATCATTGACAAAAATCATTTTTACGGCCGCATCTTTCAAAATAAATTCAAGATCCATATCGCTGATGGTAGGATAAACCGGAATTAATATGGCGCCTACTTTTTGCACGGCAAGATCAAGCATGGTCCATTCAGGGCGGTTTTTGGAGATGATCGCTACCTTATCCCGCCCTTCAACTGTAAAATCTCCCGGCCCGATTCCATTATATAATAAGCCGGAACTCAGTTGATCTACGATCTCTGAAACAGCAACCGTTGAATATTCTTTCCATTGTCCGTTTTCCTTACCGGCAAGCATCGTGCGGCTGGGAGCATCTTTTAAATGAAGAGAAATACAATCGAATAAACGTGTGGGCTGCAACATGAAAATCCTTTTAAAATAAGTTCTTGTGTATGCTTATAGGTAGCACCAGAAATTCTAAATTAAGGAATTAAATAAAATGGCCTAAAAAAATGTTTAAAAAATCATTAATGATAATATTGTCCTTCAGGAACGATAAAAGTTCTTCCGTTCTGAAACTTCTTTAAAGCATCAGTTTCTGAAGGATGATTGCTTGTCCAAACCTGGTAGGCAGCAAGATTATCTGAAGCCCCAAATATCCATTGATTGTATGCCGGGAATAAGCCTTCTTCCAGCAATTGTTCCTGGTAATCAAACAACCGGAAAGGAAATTTTTTTGCGTAATTTTTATTCCAGTCAAGAATGAAACGGGTGCGAATCATTGTAAGTGTTTCCGCATTAATTCCGCGAATAACAACGCTGTTTTGTTGGTTCATACACGTAAGAAATGCCACCTCAAAAGGGTTTTTGTCTTTTGCATTTTTCAGCAGATCCGGATCTGCAAAAAGTTTTTTATAAGCACTGAGAAGAATGTCTTTCATTTCGGCTGTTCGCGCGGTAAATGATTCAATATTTACAAAGATTTCTCCATAAAGAACCGCCCACACGTTATCTTTTTTATAATAATAAAATTTGGCAGCATTATAATAATTACCACCAAAAGAAGGATCGTTTTTAATTCCCTGTTCCCAAAGTTTTATCGCGGTCGGATCGCGCCTGAATAAAAGCAGTTCGCCATAATCATTATATAGCCCACCGCTTTTGGGAAATTGTTTGATTGCCTGTTTATAGATCTTTTCCGCTTCTTTGTCATTGTTTAATGCGCGATAAATAGTTCCGGTTATCTGGTAGGTCTGATCATCTGCAAGCTGGTTATCTATCAAGGGTTTGATGACGTCCAGCGCTTTTTGATTTTCCTTCTGCAAATAATACGTAAGCGACAAATCCTTCATGATCGAGGCATCTTTTGGCGCCTGTTGCAATGCTCTTGTAAGGATCAGTGTTGCATTCGCATAATCGCCCTGGCGCATAAAAGCCTTTGCATTTTGATGAAGCTGATCAACATCCTCCTGGGCAAAAACACCGATAGAAAAAGTGCAGAAAATAATGGCGAATAAGATTTTTTTCATGAGGTAAAGATAAAATACTTTATCACCTGAAATCTTTATAAAAAGAAAAAATTATTCAAGGCAGAATGGAAAGAAATCAAACCTTTCTTTAATTAAGAACCAATAAGATGTGTAAGAAGTCCATCTCTTAGTTTGGGTTCAAACCACGTACTTTTCG
>Ga0157373_10000590_pt1 | contig 28279 bp, 29 predicted proteins | sample C65metaG_FD_113460 | JGI IMG/M metagenome (GOLD analysis project Ga0157373, IMG submission 113460) | Corn rhizosphere microbial communities from Kellogg Biological Station, Michigan, USA - C6-5 metaG | ecosystem: Host-associated > Plants > Roots > Rhizosphere > Soil | place: USA: Michigan... | reverse complement strand
GAGTCCATCTCGCTGGTGCAGATGGGCGGCCACATGAACCGCTTCCACATCACCGAAGAGAAGCTGATGCAGACGCATCCGGCGCTCTGGATGGCGATGATCGAGACCGCCGACATCGTGGCCAAGCGCTACAACGTCAGCCGCGAATCCCAGGACGAATACTCCCTGCGCAGCCAGCAGCTGATCGCGGCGGCGCAAGCCAACGGCATCTTCAAGGACGAGATCGTCCCGATGCCGACCAAGATGAAGAAGGTCGACAAGGCCACCGGCCAGGAATCGATCGTCGACTACGTGGTCGACAAGGACGAGTGCAACCGTCCCGACACCACGCTGGAAGGCCTGCAGTCGCTGCAGCCCGTGCGCGGCGAAGGCAACTTCGTCACCGCCGGCAACGCCTCGCAGCTGTCGGACGGCGCGGCCGCCGTGGTGGTCATGGAAGCCAAGGAAGCCGAACGCCGCGGCCTCCAGCCGCTGGGCGCCTTCCGCGGCTTCGCGGACGCCGGTTGCGAGCCGGACGAAATGGGCATCGGTCCGGTCTTCGCCGTGCCGCGCCTGCTCGAGCGTCATGGCCTGAAGGTCGACGACATCGACCTGTGGGAGCTGAACGAAGCCTTCGCCTCGCAATGCCTCTACAGCCGCGACAAGCTCGGCATCGACCCCGACAAGTACAACGTCAACGGCGGCTCCATCGCCATCGGCCACCCCTTCGGCATGACCGGCGCGCGGCTCGCGGGCCATGTGCTGATGGAAGGCAAGCGCCGCGGCGCCAAGAAGGCCGTCGTCACCATGTGCATCGGCGGCGGCATGGGGGCTGCTGGCCTGTTCGAAGTCTTCTAGGTTCGAATCAAGCCTTGCCACAAAAAGGGCGGGTTCCCGGGTGATCGCCGGGGACCCGTTTCCACATCCGGCGCGTTAGAGCCCCATCGTTTGGGGCGGCCTTACTCGGAGACTTGCATGCGGACCAAGGTCGCCTTCGCCCTCGCCGCCGCCTTGGCGGCCATCGTCGCGGCGCTGGCCCCGATCCCGCACGGCAAGACCGGACAGGCGCAGGCCGCCGTCGAGCTGCCGGATTTCGGCCTGCCCGGCTAGTGCGGCATGCGCGGTAGGCCCTTGGCATTGTAGCCGCAGCCCTTCAGCACCTCATTCCCGACCTTCACTTCGGCCGCGTAGGGATACCGACGGTCTGACATGCCGTCCGAGCAATCGGCGGGTTTCAGCGTGATCGTCATCTCACCCGCGTTCCAGCTCGCCGTCTCGCCGCTGATCGAGACCCCCGGGTTGCGCGTGCTGATGTCCGGATGATCGGGCCGGGTCAGGGTGATGCGGTCCTTGCGGATCTGCACGCCCCAGAAGGGCTCCGTCCCCGTCAGGTTCAGGTCGGAACGGTAGTCGGCCTCGGCCTTCGGCGGCGTGGCGGGCAGGTCGGCTTTCGGCGGCGGCATGGCGGGCGCCTTCTCGGCTGGAGGTGGGGCGGCAGGTTCGACGACCGGCGCAACGGGCTGCGCCTGCGCGGGCGCTGGTAGAGCAACGGGCGCGGTGTTCTGCGCCTGCGGATGGCAAGCGCAGAGAGCGGGCGGGATCAAGAGCAGGGCCAGACGGCGCATGGCGGGCTCCTTTCGGTTAGACTCGGGCGCGATGAGTCGGCCCCTCACCTTCTACGAATTCTTCGCGGGCGGCGGCATGGCCCGCCTGGGACTGGGCAGCGCGTGGCGATGCTTGTTCGCCAACGACTTCGACCCGGTGAAGGTTTCCACCTACCGCGCCAACTTCGGTGACGAAGATATCCACGAAGGCGACGTCTGGAAGCTCTCGCCGGACGACCTGCCCGGCCAGGCGGACCTCGCCTGGGCCTCCAGCCCCTGCCAGGACTTCAGCCTCGCGGGCGCCAGGGCCGGACTGACGGGCGGACGGTCCTCGGCCTTCTTCGGCTTCTGGCGCCTGATCGAGGCGCTGAACGCAGAGAGCCGGGCGCCCCGCACCATCGTCATTGAGAACGTCATCGGTCTTCTGACCTCGCACGGCGGCAAAGACTTCGAAGCGCTGTGCCGAGCGCTGGCCAAAGAGGGCTACAGCTTCGGCGCGCTCGAGATCGACGCCGCCCATTTCACCCCGCAGTCCCGGCCGCGCGTGTTCGTCGTCGCCAGCCGCGAGCCCCGCGCCGGGCTGACCGGTGACAGCCCCTTCCACACGCCTGCCGTTCGAGCGGCCTATGAGCGCCTGCCTGCCGAGCTGAAAGGTCTCTGGCGCTGGTGGCCTGTCGCGGCTCCGCCGACCCGCAACACCGATCTCGCGGCGATCCTTGAAGACGGCGCCGTCTGGCGATCGAGTGAAGACACCGATCACCTTCTGTCCCTGATGAGCCCCGCGCACCGAGCCCGGCTGGCGGATGGATCGGTCGGCGCGGTCTTCCGGCGTACGCGCGCCGACGGCCAGCGGGCGGAGGTGCGGACGGACGGGCTGGCGGGATGTCTGCGCACGCCGCGCGGCGGCTCTTCGCGGCAAACGATCGTGGTGGCGGAGAACGGCAAGGTTCGCTCGCGCCTGCTCACGCCGCGCGAAGGCGCGCGCCTCATGGGCCTGCCGGAGACCTATCAGCTGCCCCGGCTGGCGACCGCAGCCCTGCACGTGGTGGGCGACGGCGTGGCCGTTCCGGTCGTGCGCTGGTTGGCCGAGCACCTGCTCGAACCGCTACTGCGCGACGCCGCGCCGGCCATCGCGGCCGAGTGATCGTCTAACCCGCCCCAGTTTCTCTGGCTTAACGCCGCGCGCGCGGACGGATAGGGTCGCCGCCTGAGGCAACGAGAGGCTGCGATGCCAAACACCTATGACGCCGCCCGTTTCAAGCGCGCGGGCCGGGGCAAGATCTTCGACTCCATCATCGACACCATCGGCGACACGCCGCTGGTGCGCCTGCCCCGGCTGTCGGCCGAGATCAGGCCCAAGGGCGAGGTCGTCGCCAAGCTGGAGTTCTTCAACCCGCTCGCCTCCGTGAAGGACCGCATCGGCATCGCCATGGTCGAGTCCCTCGAGGCGCAGGGGCTGCTGAAGCCCGGCTCGACCATCATCGAGCCGACCAGCGGCAACACCGGCATCGCGCTGGCCTTCGCCGGCGCCGCCAAGGGCTACCCGGTCGTGCTGGTCATGCCGGACTCCAATTCGATGGAGCGGCGCAAGATGCTGCTCATACTGGGCGCGCGTCTGGAGCTGACGCCGGCCGAGAAGGGCATGCGCGGCGCCGTCGCCCGGGCGCAGGAGCTGCTGGCGGAAATCCCGGGCTCGGTCATGCCCCAGCAATTCGAGAACGAGGCCAACCCGTTGATCCACCGCGTCTCCACCGCCGAGGAGATCTGGAACGACACCGGCGGGCGCGTCGACGCCGTCGTCTCGGGCGTCGGCACCGGCGGCACCATCACCGGGGTCGGCCAGGTGCTGAAGGCCCGCAAGCCCTCGGTGAAGATGTTCGCCGTCGAGCCGGAGAATTCCGCCGTGCTCTCGGGCGGGCCTCCCGGCCCTCACAAGATTCAGGGCATCGGCGCGGGTTTCGTGCCCGGCATCCTCGACCGGGGCGTCATCGACGAGGTGGTCCAGGTCTCCAACGACGACAGCTTCGATATGGCGAGGCGCGCGGCGCGGACCGAGGGCATTCCCGTCGGCATTTCGTCCGGCGCGGCGCTGACGGCGGCCTTCGACATCGCCCTGCGCGACGACATGGCCGGCAAGCTGATCGTGGCCATCATCCCGAGCTTCGCCGAGCGCTACCTGTCGACGGCGTTGTTCGAGGGCCTTTGAGCGACGTCTTCGATCCGGAGAAGCGCTCGGCGGTGATGCGCCGGGTCAAGGGACGCGACACCACGCCGGAGCGGACGGTGCGGCGGCTGCTGACGAGGCTGGGCGCGCGCTATCGCCTGCACCGCAAGGACCTGCCGGGCAACCCGGACGTCGTCATGCCGGGGCGACGGCTCGCCGTCTTTGTCCACGGCTGCTTCTGGCACGGGCATGACTGCGCGCGGGGATCGCGCGTTCCCAAAGCCAACCGCGACTACTGGACCGCCAAGGTCGCCCGCAACGCGGCGCGGGACGAGCGCAGCCGCGAGGCGCTCATCGCGGCCGGCTGGCGGGTCGAGACGATCTGGGAGTGCGAGCTGAAGGACGAGGCCGCCGTGTCAGGCCGCCTGAGGGCCATGCTCGATCAGGCCGCCGCGTCGAAGCCGGACTGACCGGAGACCACCGCCTCCAGCACCGCATAGAGCTGCGACGGTTCGATCGGCTTGCCGACATAGCCGTTCATGCCGGCGGCCAGGCAGGCGTCCCAGTCCTTGGGCGTGGCCGAGGCGGTGATGGCGATGACCGGCGTCTCGCGGTTGGGGCCGGGCATGACGCGCAGGCGCCGCGTGGCTTCGCGGCCGTCGATGCCGGGCATGTAGACGTCCATCAGCACGATGTCGAAAGGCTCATGCGCCAGCCGCTCCAGCCCCTCTTCGCCCGACGCCGCCAGCTCCGGGACAATGCCCAGCGGGGCCAGCACCAGCGAGATCGCCTGACGGTTCACGGCGTGGTCGTCGACCACCAGCACGCGGGCTTCGACGGCGGTGGGGGCTTGCTCGACGGCGGGGGCCTGCACCTCCTCGAACGGCAGGGTGACGACGAAGGTGGCGCCCTTGCCCGCGGCGCTCGACGCCGTCAGCTCACCGCCCATCAGGCGGGTCAGCTCGCGGCTGATGACGAGGCCGAGGCCCGAGCCGCCGTACTTGCGCGCAACGCCGGCGTCGAGCTGGTCGAAGGGGGTGAACAGCCGCTGGATCTGCTCGGCGGTCATGCCGGGCCCGGTGTCCTCGACGGCCATCGAGATGACGGTCACCCCGGCGCCGTCGGGCGCGGCGGCCAGGCGCAGGGTGATCGAGCCCTTCTCGGTGAACTTGATGGCGTTGGAGAGCAGGTTGTTGAGCACCTGACGAAGACGCGTCGGGTCGCCCTTCACCCAGCGCGGCAGGTGGACGGCGCCTTCCAGCCGCAGCCTCAGGCCGGCGGTCTTGGCCTGCGGCTGCCACATGCGGATCACCTCGGCGATGGTGCGGCGCAGGTCCACGGGCAGCTGCTCGACGCTCATGCGGCCGGCTTCCAGCTTGGCGAAGTCGAGCATGTCGGTGAGCAGCGTGCGCATCATCCGGCCCGCGTGCCCGATCAGCTCGGCCTGGCTTCGGCCGCTGGAGCAGGTCGCGGTGCGCTCCAGCTCGCTGGCGCCGGCCATGATGGCGCTGATGGGCGTACGCAGCTCGTGGCAGATCATGGCGACGAAGGCGGACTTGGCTTCGACGGCGGCCTCGGCCTCGCGGGTGCGCCGCTCGGCTTCGAACCGGGCTTCGAGCTCGGCCTTGCGGGCCTCTTCGCTCGTGAGCCAGGCGCCGAAGATGTTGAACGAGATCACCGCCACGGCGAAGACGGTCGCCCCGATCTGGGTCCCCACCGCATGCCCCCAGTCGAGCAGGGGCATCATGAACAGGAAGGCGATGTAGGGAACGGACGAGATCGTGAAGGCCAGCCGCGAGCCCCGGCTCATGGCGATCAGGTTGGTCAGCGCGCTCGCCATCAGCGCAAAGCCCAACGCGGGACCGTAATGGCCGCCGTCGACCCAGAGCACCGGCCCGAGCACGCAGAAGGCCAAGCCTGAGGGAATGTAGAGGCAGAGGCTGATGAGAACCGCGAGCCCAGGCGTCTGCGGCGGCTTCCTCAGAAGCGGCCCGGTCATCATCAGCTCGAGCATCTGGGCGGCGAGGTACACGGCCAGCCAGATCCAGACCTGCCACCAGCCGAAGGTCATCTGGACCCCGGCGGCGATCAGACCGCAGGCGATGAAGCGCATAGGCAAATGGCGGCGGCGCGACTGCGCGGCCGTCAGCAACCCGTACCTGTCGACTTGTTCGGACAGGGCCATGCGTTTCCCCAACTTTGGGTAAAACCTTACGCCCTGTTTTCCTAAACAGCCGTGAAGGAATAGCGCTATCGCTGTTGGTTGACGAACTCCTAACAAAAAGGCCCGGCGGTAGGGCCGGGCCTTGATGATAGTCGTTACGGGTCAGCGGCTTAGGCGGCTTTTGCCTTGCCGAAGCGGCCGTAGAAGGTCTCGCCGGTCGCCGCCATTTCCCTAAGAAGCTTGGGCGGAGCGAACCGAGAACCGTATTTTTCCGTCAACTTGTCGCAAGTCTCGACGAAGGCCTTGGCCCCCACCGAGTCGATCAGGCTGATCGGGCCGCCGGTCCAGGGCGCGAAGCCCCAGCCCAGTATGGCCCCGACGTCCGCATCGCGCGGATCGGTCACGACACCCTCCTCGAAGCAGCGCGCCGCCTCGACCGCCTGGCGATAGAGGAGTCGCGTGCGGATTTCCTCGATCAGCGCCTTGTCGGCGTCGGCGGTTTTCACCGGGACAAGGTCGGACAGCCCCGGCCACAGACGCTTGGCGCCATCAGCCGGGTAGTCGTAGAAGCCCTTGCCGTTCTTGCGGCCATACCGGCCGAGGTCGACCACCATTTTCGAGATCAGCGTGTCGACAGGCCCGGCGACGTACTGGTCGCCCATGTCCTTCTTCGTCGCCTCGCGGACCTTGTAGGCGAGATCGAGCGCGACATCGTCGTTCATCTCGAGCGGACCGCGGGGCATACCGGTGGCCCTACCGACGTTATCGATGATGGCCGGGGCGATCCCGTCGGTCAGCATCTCCAGCCCTTCGGTGACGAAGGTGCCGAAGCAGCGCGAGGTGTAGAAGCCGCGGCTGTCGTTCACGACGATCGGGGTCTTCTTGATCTTCAGGACGTAATCCATCGCCTTGGCGAGGGTCTCCTGAGACGTTTCCTTGCCCATGATGATCTCGACGAGGCCCATCTTGTCGACCGGCGAGAAGAAGTGGATGCCGATGAAGTTGGCCGGGCGGGCAGATGCCTTGGCCAGGCCCGTGATCGGCAGCGTCGAGGTGTTCGATCCGAACACCGCCGTCTCCGCCAGTTGCGCCTCGGCCTTTTGCGTCACGTCGGCCTTGATCTCGCGGCTTTCGAACACCGCCTCGACGACGAGGTCCGAGCCCTTCACGTGGGCGTAGTCGGTGGTCGGCGTGATCAGGCCAAGGACCTGGTCGGCCTTTTCCTGGGTCATCTTTCCGCGGCCGATGGCCTTGTCGAGGAGCTTCTTGGAGTAGTCCTTGCCCTTGTCGGCGGCCTCTTGCGACTGGTCGATAAGCACCGTCTCGATGCCGGCCATGGCCTGAACGTAAGCAATGCCCGCGCCCATCATGCCGGCGCCGAGCACGGCGACCTTCTTGACGTCGTACTTGTCGACGCCCTGCGGCCGCGAGGCGCCCTTGCCGAGCTCCTGCATGGACAGGAACAGCGAGCGGATCATCGCCCGCGCCTGCGGCGTCGACATGGTCTTGAGGAAGTAGCGCGTCTCGATGCGCAGGCCCGCGTCGATCGGCACCTGCAGGCCTTCATAGACGCACTTGAGGATGTTCAGCTGGGCCGGGTAGTTGCCGTAGCTCTGCTTCCTCAGCATGGCGTTGCCGACGATGAACACCTGCGCGCCGCCGGGCGTGTAGGGGCCGCCGCCGGGGATCTTGTAGTCCTTCTTGTCCCAGGGCTGGACCGGGTCGCCCTTGGTCTTGACCCAGGTCTTCGCCGCCTCGACGGCCTGACCCGGCTCGACCAGTTCATGGACGACGCCGTTGGCCAGCGCCTCATCGGCGCTCATCGACTTGCCTTCCAGGATCAGCGGCAGGGCTTTCATCGCCCCCATGATCCGGGGCAGGCGCTGGGTGCCGCCGGCGCCGGGCAGCAGGCCCACCTTGGCTTCGGGCAGACCGAGCTGCAGCTTCGGGTTCTTGGCCGCCACGCGATAGTGGCCCGCCAGCGCGATCTCCAGCCCGCCGCCCAGCGCCAGACCCTCCAGCGCGATGGCCACCGGCTTGCCGCAGGTCTCCAGCGCTCGCAGCGTGCGGTTCAGGGTGAAGGAGGCGTCGAACTGCGCGCGCAGCTTCTCCTCGGCCGAACGGTTGTCCTGCCCCGCGCCGGCCGAGCTGCCGAGTTCGCCCAGGTCCGCGCCCGCGCAAAAGCCCGTGGGCTTGCCCGACGCGATAACCGCGCCCTTGATGGCGGCGTCGGTCTTGATCTGTTCGATCACCTGCGGGAACTCGCGCATCACCGACTGGGTGATGGTGTTCATGCTGCGGCCGGGGACGTCGAAGGTGACCAGCGCCACGCCGTCGCCATCGACCTCGATCTTGAAGTTTTCCATGTGTCTTGGTCCTTGGCTTAGACGCGTTCGATGACGGTGGCGGTGCCCATGCCGGCGCCGACGCAGAGGGTGACGAGCGCGGTTTCCTTGTCGGAGCGCTCCAGCTCGTCGAGCATGGTGCCGAGGATCATGGCCCCGGTGGCGCCCAGCGGGTGGCCCATGGCGATGGCGCCGCCGTTCACGTTCATTTTCTCGTGCGGGATATCCAGCGCCTGCATCATGCGCAGCACGACGGCGGCGAAGGCTTCGTTCAGCTCATAGAGGTCGATGTCGCCGACCTCCATGCCGAGCTTCTTCAGGAGTTTCTCGGTCACGAAGGAGGGGCCGGTGAGCATGATCGAGGGCTCCGAGCCGATCGAGGCCATGCCCTTCACGCGAGCGCGGGGCTTCAGGCCCAGCGCCTCGCCCATTTCCTTGGTGCCGAAGAGGACGCCGGCCGCGCCGTCGACGATCCCGGAGGAGTTGCCCGCGTGGTGGACGTGGTTCACGCGCTCCACCTGCGGATAGCGCTGGGTGACCACCGCATCGAAGGCGAACTCGCCGGGCGCGGCGAACGACGGATTCAGCGAGGCCAGCGACTGCATGGTCGCGTCCGGGCGCATGTGCTCGTCGCGGTCGAGGATGGTCAGGCCCATCTGGTCCTTCACCCCGAACACCGACTTGCCGAACCGGCCCTCTTCCCAGGCCTTGGCGGCGCGCTTCTGGCTCTCGACGGCGTAGGCGTCCACGTCGTCGCGGCTGAAGCCATAGAGGGAAGCGATCAGGTCGGCGCCGATGCCCTGCGGGGCGAAATAGGTCTTGAAGGCGCTGGACGGGTCGGTCGGCCAGGCGCCGCCGTCGGAGCCCATGGCCACGCGGCTCATGCTCTCGACGCCGCCGCCGATGGCCATGTCGGCCTCGCCGGTCATCACCTTGGCGGCGGCCATATTGCAGGCCTCCAGGCCCGAGGCGCAGAAGCGGTTGACCTGCACGCCGGCCGTGGTCTCGGCGTAGTCGGCCGTCAGCACGGCGGTGCGGGCCACATCGGCGCCCTGCTCACCCACCGGCGAAACGCAGCCCAGGACGACGTCGTCGACCTTGGAGGTGTCGAGGTTGTTGCGGTCGCGCAGCTGCTCCAGCACCTGCGTCGCCAGCGACAGCGCGGTGATCTCGTGCAGCGCGCCGTCCTTCTTGCCCTTGCCGCGGGGCGTTCGCACCGCGTCGAAAATATAGGCGTCGGCCATGTCGTTTCTTCCTCTTCGTCTCAGACGCTGGCGGGCGCCTGCTGGGGTTCGATCACCACGTCCGTCTTCACGGAATTGGCGATGTAGCATTCCTCATGCGCGCGGTGATGAAGCTGATCGAGCTCCCGGGCAGAGGGTTGGTTTCCATTAAAAACTATATGGGGGCGCAGGGTGGCTTTGGTCATCGCCCAACGGCCCTCGGCGTTTTTCGCCATCACACCTTCGGCATCGTCGCGGTAGCTCTCGACCGAGAAGCCCGCGTCCTTCGCCACGTGCAAGAACCACAGCATGTGGCAGGCCGACAGGGCGGCGACGAACGCCTCCTCCGGATCGACGGCGGCCTCCACCGACCAAGGCGCGCGCACCACGTGCGGCGAGGCCGATCCGGGCATGGTGATCCCGCCGTCAAAAGCGATCGTATGGGCGCGGCTGTAGCGTCCGGCGGCGAAATCCTCGCCGGCGGACAGCCTCCAGTCCACCGTCGCCTTGTAGGTCGCCATCAGTCCGCCCTCGGGAAGCTGGCGGCTTCCAGGCGATTGCCGTCGGGGTCTCGCACGAAGGCGCCGAAGTAGGTTGTCAGCGCCGCCTGCCGGGGACCGGGCCGCCCGTCATCCTCCGCGCCGTTCGCCAGCGCGGCGGCATGGAAGGCGCGGACAGCGTCCTCACTCACCGCGCGCAGGCAGACGTGCAGGCCGTCCGTCACCGGCGTCATGCCGGGCCGATGGTTGAGCCACACCTCGGGATAGCGTTTGCCGAAACCCACGCGCTCGGCCAGGTCGACGATGCGCCGATAGCCTAGCGGCTCGAGCATGGCCTCATAGAGGACCGCGCTGCGGGCGATGTCGCTGACGCCGAGGGAGAGGTGGTCGATCATCGGCGGCTCAGAGCGTCCTCGCGATCAGCAGCTTCATGATCTCGTTCGTGCCGCCGTAGATGCGCTGGACGCGGCTGTCGCGGTACATGCGGCTGATCGGGTACTCGTCCATGTAGCCGTAGCCGCCGAACAGCTGCAGGCACTCGTCGACGATCTTGTTCTCCAGGTCGCTGACCCAGTACTTGGCCATCGAGGCGGTCGCCGCATCCAGCTTTCCGGCCAGGTGCTGCTCGATGCAGTGGTTGACGAAGACCCGCGCGATGGTCGCCTCGGTCTTGCACTCGGCCAGCTTGAACTGGGTGTTCTGGAAGTCGATCAGCTTCTTGCCGAAGGCCTGGCGCTGCTTGACGTAGTCGACGGTCAGTTCGAGCGCCGCCTCGATGACGCCGATGCCCTGGACGGCGATGTTGCGCCGCTCCTGCGGCAGTTGGCCCATCAGCTGGAAGAAGCCCATGCCCTCGCCTTCGCCCAAAAGGTTCGAGGTCGGCACGCGCACATCGTTGAAGAACAGCTCGGACGTGTCCTGCGCGGACATGCCGAGCTTGTGCAGGTTGCGGCCGCGCTCGAAGCCGTCGGCCCCGTCGGTCTCGACCACGATCAGCGAGGTGCCGCGAGCGCCCCCGGCCGGGTCGGTCTTGGCCACGACGACAATCAGGTTGGCGGTCTGGCCGTTGGTGATGAAGGTCTTCTGGCCGTTGACGACATACTCGTTGCCGTCGAGCTTCGCCGTCGTCTTGACGCCCTGCAGGTCGGAGCCGGCGCCCGGTTCGGTCATGGCGATGGCGGTGACGTATTCGCCCGTACAGATTTTCGGCAACCAGCGGCGGCGCTGGTCCTCGGTGCCGTAGTGCAGGATGTAGGGCGCGACGATGGCGTTGTGCAGGCTGATGCCGAAGCCGTCGACAGCCTTGGCCATCAGCTGCTCGATGAGGACGACCTCGTGGCGGTAGTCGCCGCCCGCGCCGCCGTATTGCTCGGGGATGGAGAGGCCGAGCAGGCCCGCCTCGCCGGCCTTGTTCCACATGTCGCGGTCGACGACGCCCTGCTCGCGCCAGCGCGCGGTGACCTCGGGCGGCGCATGCTCCTCGAAGAACTTCCCGACGGCGTCGGAGAAGATGTTCAGTTCCTCGTCGGCGAGGGCGGCGGGACGTTCGACGTTCAGGACCGGCACGGCGGCTCCTCCAAACAATTCCGGTCCCGGACGCGCTGACGCCCGGGACCGGAGACTTAAGCGCCGATATCGGCCGTCTTGCTAGAAGGCGTCGACCGGCATGGACATCATCGTGTCCGCTCCAGTCTTCAGCTTTGCCAGATGCGACGCAGCGTCAGGCAAGAGCCGCTCGATGTAGTAGCGGCCCGTGATCAGCTTGTTCTGGTAGAGCGGATCGGTCTCGCCTTCCGCGATCCTGGCGATTGAGACCTTGGCCATCAACGCCCACATGTAGGCCAGCGCCGAATAGCCGAAGAGGTGCATGAAATCGACCGAGGCGGCGGCCGCGTGGTCGGGGTTCTGCAGGCCGTTCTGCATCAGCCACATGGCGGCGTCCTGCAGCTGGTCCTTCGAGGTGCGCAGCGCGTCCACGAAGGGCTTCAGTTCGCCCTCGCCGTCGTTTTCGTTGGCGAAGCTTTCCAGCTCGGACAGGAAGGTCATGATCCCCCGCCCGTTCTTGGCCGGCAGCTTGCGGCCGATCAGGTCGAGCGCCTGGATGCCGTTGGTGCCCTCGTAGATCATGGTGATGCGGGCGTCGCGCAGGTACTGGCTGACCGGGAAGTGCTCGGTGAAGCCCGAACCGCCGTGTACCTGCATGGCGTCGACGCAGGCCTTGAAGCCCTTGTCGGTCAGGAAGCCCTTCACGACCGGCGTCAGCAGGGCCATGTAGTCGCCCGCCTTTTCGCGCTCGGCATCGTCCGGCTCTAGGCGCGAAAGGTCCCCGCGCAGCGCCGTCCAGAACAGGAAGCAGCGGGCGCCTTCCACGAAGGCCTTGGTGTCGAGCAGCATGCGCCGCACGTCCGGGTGGACGATGATCGGATCGGCCGGACCGTCGGGGTTCTTCACCCCGGTCAGCGAGCGCATCTGCAGGCGCTCCTTGGCGAACTGGGCGGCCGCCTGGTAGGCCGCGTCAGCCTGGCCGAGACCCTGCAGGCCCACGCCCACGCGCGCCTCGTTCATCATCACGAACATGATCTTCAGGCCGCTGTTGGGCTCGCCGATCAGCCAGCCCTTGGCGTCTTCGTACTGCATCACGCAGGTGGCGTTGCCGTGGATGCCCATCTTCTCTTCGAGGCCCACGCACTGGAGGTTGTTGCGCTCGCCCGGGTTGCCGTCCGCGTCCGGGAGGAACTTCGGGACGATGAAGAGGCTGATGCCCTTGACGCCCTCCGGCGCGCCCTCGATGCGCGCCAGCACCAGATGGACGATGTTGTCGGTCAGGTCGTGCTCGCCGCCGCTGATCCAGATCTTCTGGCCGGTGATCTTGTAGGAGCCGTCGCCATTGGGAACCGCCTTGGTGCGCAGCAGGCCCAGGTCCGTGCCGCACTGCGGCTCGGTCAGGTTCATGGTCCCGCCCCACTCGCCGGGGACCATCTTGGGCAGGTAGAGGTCCTTCAGCTCGTCGGAGGCGCCGGCGTGGATCGCCTCAGCCGCGCCGTGGGTCAGGCCCGGATACATCGAGAAGGCCATGTTGGCGGCCGTGCTCATCTCCGAATAGGAGAGCGACAGGATGCGCGGCAGGCCTTGGCCGCCGTATTTCGGGTCGGACGACAGGCCGAGCCAGCCGTTCTCGACCATCGTCTTGTAGGCGCCCTTGAAGCCCGGCGGCGTGGCGACGGTGAAATCGGGGCTCCACTTGCAGCCGACCTTGTCGCCGACGCCGTTCAGCGGCGCGAGCACCTCGGAGGTGAACTTGGCGCCCTGGTCGAGAATCTGCTCGATGACTTCCCACGGCGCGTCCGAGAAGCCGGGGAGGTTGGAATATTTCTCGATGTCGAGCACGTCCTTCAGGATGAAGACGTGGTCGCGCACGGGCGGTTGGTAGGTCATCTAAGCGTCCTTCTTCGAGGGCGTGGCCACATGGTCAAACGAAGACGCGGCCGCCGGTCAGGACGGTCGCGCCGGTACACGCAAAAGGAAGCCGTGCGGGTTGGTTGGAATACGCCGGGTCAGGCGTCGAGACGGGCCGCAAGCGCCAGTTCGTAGTCGGCCGCCCGCGGAAGCAGGTCGGGCCGGGTCTCCGAAAGGCGCTTTTCGAGCCGTTCGCACGCCTCGTGCAGCTGCTGGATGGCGCCTTCGATGTCTTCGCGTTGCTGCTCGAGAGCCACGATCCGCTCCTGGAACTTGCGAAGCGAGCGAGCGTACTGCGTCGCCCCCCCGTCTTCGGACCGGTAGAGATCGAGGATCTCGCGGATCTCCGCGAGAGACAGGCCCACCCGCTTGCCGCGGAGGATGAGCTGCAGCCGCGCCCTGTCCTTGTAGGAATAGACACGGTTCAGACCTTCACGCGCCGGCGCCAGCAGACCCTTGTCCTCGTAGAAGCGCAGGGCGCGCGGCGTGACTTTGAACTCCAGGCAGAGCTGGCGAATGGTGAAGGTGCGTTCGGGGCGACGCAGCTCGATAGGCATTTCGGCGTATTCCTCTCCTCCTCCCCTTTATCGGGGAGCCGCTGCACGGTAAATTCCTCTTACGTAAGCGTCAACTATCAGACATTTACATTGGTGTCAATGAGTGCCACAATGGGACAGCGATAACCGGGGGGAGATCGCATGTCGGCGCAGCTGGTGTATGGCGCGTCTGTCGCCCTGAGCGCTGTTCTTGCAGCGTTTTTCGGCGGCGTGCGCGAACGGCTCGGCGCGTTGATCGTCGCCGGGCTGGGCATGGCCTGGGTCTGGGCGGGTGAAAGCCCGCGCCCACATGACGCAGCCTGGATTTGCATGATGCTCGACCTCGGCGCCCTGGCGTGGCTCGCGAAGGTCGCGTGGAAGGCGCCGCAAAGCTGGCCGGTCTGGGCGTTGGCGCCGCAGGCCGTCTCCGTCGCCGCCAGTCTCGCCTTCCTGTTGCAGCCGGACGTTCCCGCCGCGGTCTACTTCCGCGCGCTGCTGATAACCCATTGCACCGTGGTGCTGACGTTGCTGCTAGGAACGAGCAGACGGCCTGCGGCGCACTCATAGGTTTACATTCCTAGCGGATCAGCCTATCCACCTCGCGCTAAAGTAGCAGAAGCGAGGTTCCACGGATTCATGTCCGCGTTCGACCACCAGGAGATCTGGGCCGCCATCGACAAACTGGCCGCGCGCCTCGACATGACGCCCTCGGGACTGGCGAAGATGGCGGGGCTGGATTCGACCACCTTCAACCTTTCCAAGCGCACGAGCGCGGACGTCGACCGCCCGCGGTGGCTGTCGACCGAGAGTCTGGCCAAGGTGCTGACCGCCACCGGCGTCTCCTTCGCCGAATTCGCCGCGATGGCCGAGGGCGAACGCCCGCAGCCGCCGCGCGGCGTGCCGCTGCTGGGCTTCGCGCAGGCCGGCTCCGAAGGCTTCTTCGATGACGCCGGCTTTCCGGTCGGCGAGGGCTGGGAAGAGGTGGCCTTTCCCGGCATGGCCGAGGAGGGCTGTTACGCGCTGGAGATCAGCGGCGACTCCATGACGCCGGTCTACCGCGACGGCGACCGCATCGTCGTCACCCCGGTCAGCGAACCGCGCCGCGGCGACCGCGTGGTGGTCAAGACGCTCGACGGCGAAGTGCTGGCCAAGGAAGTCGCCCGCATCACCGCGCGCACGCTGGAGCTCGCCTCCCTGAATCCGGCCTACGCGCCGCGCGTCATCGAGCGCAAGCACATCGCCTGGATCGCCCGCATCATCTGGGCGAGCCAGTAGCGCCTCGGCACGGTTCCTGCACCACATCGGGCACAGGCCTTCGCGCCGCTCAAAACGGGACGGCGAAGGCGTTCAGAACCGCATGAGGCGCCCCATGAGCCCACCGTTCAGCGTCGTCGCCAGCAACGCTCCCGAAGCCTTGCAGGAACCCGTCGCCCAGCGCGTCCGCCGTCTCCAGGCCGAAGCGCGGGAGCTTGCCCGCACCCATATCCATGCCCTCACCGCCGCCATGGCCGAGGCCCAGCAGATTGCGGGCGACATTGCGGAGGGCGGCGACGCCTACCCCGCCGGCGTTCGCGACCTGGCCCGCCGTTTCGCCGAAGAGTGCGATGCGCGCCTGCAAGCGGTCGCGACCATCACCGGCCGCGTCGCGGGCTAGGCCAGCTTCTCTTCGATCAGCGCCATCGTGCGGTCGAGGCCGAAGATGGCGGCGAAGGAGCCGAAGCGGGGGCCCTGGCTTTGGCCCAGCAGGACTTCGTAGAGGGCCTGGAACCAGGCGCGCAGCGGTTCGAACCCGCCCGCCTTGCCGGCCTCATAGACTTCGTTCTGGATGGTCTCGGCGTCGGCGTCTTCGGGCAGCGCCTTGAAGCGGGCCAGCAGGTCTTCCATCGCCCCGCGCTCACGCTCGTCGGGGGCGCGGAACGTCTTGTTCGGGCGGACGAAGTCTTCGTAGTAGTGCAGCGCGTAGTCGGCCAGGCGGTCGAGCAGAGGTTCGGTCTGCGGCGTCGCGCCGGGGATGTGCTTCGACAGGAAGCCCCAGAGGATGTCCTTCGAATGGGCGTCCGCGGCCGAGACCAGGTTCAGCATCAGCGAGAACGATACCGGCGAGGGCTTGGCCGGCGGCTTGCCCGCGTGCACGTGCCAGACCGGGTTGTTCATGTCCGGGTCGGCTGACGGCCGCCGCGTCCAGGCGTCGAGGTGCTGCAGGTACTCGTCGGCGGCCTTGGGGATGACGTCGAAGTAGAGCCGCTTGGCCGACTTCGGCGACTGGTACATGTAGAAGGCCAGGCTCTCCGGCGCGGCGTAGCGCAGCCAGTCCTCCATGGTCAGGCCGTTGCCCTTGGACTTGGAGATCTTCTGGTTGTTCTCGTCCATGAAGAGCTCGTAGTGGAAGCTCTCCGGTGGCTCCCCGCCCAGCACACGGCAGATCTGGTTGGAGACGCGGACCGAGTCGATCAGGTCCTTGCCGCTCATCTCGTAGTCGACGCTGAGCGCCGTCCAGCGCATCGCCCAGTCGGGGCGCCACTGCATCTTCACATGGCCGCCGGTGACGGGGATTTCGGTCAGCGTGCCGTCCTCGTCGGCGAAGACGATGGTTCCCCGGTCCAGATGCCGCTCCAGCGTCGGGACCTGCAGCACGCGGCCGGTCTTGGGGCTGATCGGCAGGAAGGGCGAATAGGTGGCGCGGCGCTCTTCGCCGAGCGTCGGGAGCATGACCTTCTGGATGGCGTCGAACCGCTCCAGCGCCTTCAGCAGCACTGGGTCGAAACGGCCCGAGCGGTAACAGTCGGTCGAGGACAGGAACTCGTAGTCGAACCCGAAGCCGTCGAGAAAGGCGCGCAGGCGGGCGTTGTTGTGGGCGCCGAAGCTCTCGTGCTCGCCGAACGGATCGCGCACATCGCGGACCGGCTTGTCGCGGTCCTCGAGCAGCATCTCGCGGTTGGGCACGTTGTCGGGGATCTTCCGAAGCCCGTCCATGTCGTCGGAGAAGACGATCAGGCGCGTCGGGATGGCGTCGTCGGTCAGAGCGCGGAAGGCCGTGCGGACCATGGTCGGCCGCGCTGCCTCGCCGAACGTGCCCATGTGCGGCAGGCCGGATGCGCCATAGCCGCATTGCAGGACCACGGGCTCGGCCAGCGCCGGGAAAGTCGCCACCGCCTCGCCCGCCTTGCCTTCGTTGATCAGAGAAAAGGCGAGGTCGCGTTCTTCGTCGGACAGGCGCAGGCGCAGGGTGCGGGCGAGCAGGTTGCGCGCCTGCTCGAACGGCCAGGGCTTGGCTTCGCGGGCGAGGTGGGAAAGGCCTTCAAACATGGCCGCGCGGTATAGGGTCAACCGAAGGCGGCGAACAGCCCCTGTGCTTCCGCCCAGTCCGCGACCATCCGATGCGCGCCGGCTTCGGTAAGCCTGCGGGCCGCATCCTCGTCCATGTGTCCGCCGCCGCAGAACCCCCAGACCTCCATGCCCGCGGCCTTCGCCGAAAGTACGCCGTTGACGCTGTCCTCGATGGCGACGCAGGCGGCGGGGTCGACCCGCAGGTTCTCGGCGGCGTGCAGGAAGACGGCCGGATCGGGCTTCCCGCGACCGACCATGTCGGCCGAATAGACGTGTGGATCGAAGAGCTCGAGCAGGCCGCCCAGCGCCAGCTTCTCGCGCAGGAACGCGGTCGGCGAGGAGCTGGCGACGGCTTTTTGTTTGGTCAGCGTGCCGATAGCGGCGGCCGCGCCGGTGACTTCCGTCAGCCGCTCCTTGCAGGCCGCTAACCGCCGCGCGTGCGTGCGGTGGAGGAAGTCGGACGGCAGCGGCTCGCCCGTCGCCGCGCGGCAGTCGATATCGAGCGCATCGCGAAAGTCGTGGTCGTGCAGCCCCAGGAACCGGCGGCGGTATTCGGCGGGCTCGTAGCTCAAGCCGAGTTCCGCCAGCATGACGATCTCGACCTCGACGGCGAGGATCTCGGAGTCCACCAGCACCCCGTCCGCGTCGAAGATGACGGCGGCGGGATTGGCCAGCCTCACTTCGCGGGCTTCTCGATCGGGGTGACGAGGAAGTGACCGCGCAGGGCGGCGATCGGCGCCGCCCGCTGCTCCTGCCAGGCTTCGACGTGGACGTTGGCGATGCGGCGTCCGACCTTCTTGATCTCGGCCCGCGCATAGGTGGTCAGCGGCCGCCCCGAACGCAGGTACTCGATCGAGACGTCGATCACGCGGGGCTGGCGCGCCTGGCCTTCCTTGATGGAGAGCTGCGCCAACGCCGTCATCTCCATGAAGGCGCCCAGCACCCCGCTATGGATGGCGGGCAGGGTCGGGTTTCCGACCAGGTGCTCGCCGAAAGGCAGGATGGCGGTCATCTCGTCGCCCGCCAGCTCGGCCTGCACGCCCAGGAACTGGGCGTAAGGGATGCGCTCCAGAAGCTCCTTCAGCTGTTCGTCGGCGGCGCTCATTCTGGCGTCCTCGGCGGCTTGAAGTTGGCGCCGGGCTTCTTGCCCACGCTGGAGTCCAGCATGAAGGCGGCGGTGGCCGCGGCCACCGGGTCCTCCGGATCGTCGTCGTAGGCGACCGCACGCACGAAGGCGACCGAGCGGGTCACCTTGAAGCAGTGGGCCTTGGCGTAGATGTCCTTCCCCGGCTCGGCGGCGCGCATGTAGTCGATCCGCAGGTCGAGCGTGGCGATGTACTTGAAACTGTCGAGCGCGGCATGAGCGGCCTGGCCGCAGCAGTGGTCGAGCAGGGTCGTGACCACCCCGCCGGCGATCACGCCGGTGTCCGGATCGCCGACCAGCTTCTTGTCGTAGGGGACCCGCATCACGGCCGTCGCGTGTTCGAGCGAAACCGTCTCGAATCCGAGCGCGCGGGCCTGCGGACTTCCCTGGTTCATCCCGTGCGCGACCTGGCGCATAACTTCGAGGTGGTCGTTCATGGCGCCCTTATAGCCCCGGTGCGTTCCCGATCCAGATGCTGAAACCGGAAGCCCTCATCTGTCCCAAGCCCGACGGCCTCTACTGCCCGCCGGGCGACTTCTACATCGACCCCGTGCGCCCGGTGGCGCGCGCGGTGATCACCCACGGACACGGCGACCACGCCCGCGCGGGTCACGGCGCGGTGGCCGCGACACCCGAGACGCTGGCCATCATGGAAGCCCGCTACGGCATGGAACATGCGGGTCGTGAACATCCTCTGAAATACGGCGAGAAACTTGACCACAACGGGGTCGAGGTGACGCTGGTCCCGGCCGGTCACGTGCTGGGCTCGGCGCAGGTGGTGGTGCGCTGGAAGGGCATGACCATCGTCGTCTCCGGCGACTACAAGCGCCGCCGTGATCCCACTTGCCCTCCGTTCGAGCCGGTGCCGTGCGATGTGTTCGTCACCGAGGCCACCTTCGGCCTGCCGGTCTTTCGTCACCCCGACGACAAGGGCGAGATCGCGCGGCTGCTGAAATCCGTCGCCCAGTTTCCGGAGCGCTCGCACATCGTCGGCGCCTATGCGCTCGGCAAGGCCCAGCGGGTGATCTGCTTGCTCCGCGAGGCGGGTTGGGAGGACGTGATCTACGTCCACGGCGCGCTGGAGCGGCTCAACAAACTCTATGAGGACCACGGCGTCGATCTCGGCCCGCTCGCGCCCGCCACCAGCGCCAGGAAGGACTTCGAAGGCGCCATCATCGTCGCCCCGCCGGCCGCCATGCAGGACCGCTGGAGCCGAAGATTTCCCGATCCGGTCAGCGCCTTCTGCTCAGGCTGGATGCGGGTTCGCGCCCGCGCCCGTCAGCGCGGCGTGGAGCTGCCGCTGATCATCTCCGACCACGCCGACTGGGACGAACTGACGCGAACCTTCGAGGAGCTGCGCCCCTGCGAGCTATGGATCACCCACGGCCGCGAGGAAGCCCTGCTGCGCTGGGCGGAGCTCAACGACACCCCCGCCCGCGCGCTGCGCCTCGTCGGCTATGACGAGGAGGGGGAGGACTAGACGCGCTCGATGATTATGGCCGGCGCCATGCCGCCGGCGGCGCACATGGTGACGAGGCCGCGCTTGAGGTCGCGGCGTTCCAGTTCGTCCAGCAGCGTGCCGATCAGCATGGAGCCGGTGCCGCCGATGGGGTGGCCGAGCGCGATCGCGCCGCCGTTCACGTTGACCTTGTCGCGGTCGAGCTTGAGGTCGCGGATGAACTTCTCGGCGACGACGGCGAAGGCCTCGTTGATTTCCCAAAGGTCGATGTCGTCGACCGTCAGGCCCACCTTGGCCAGCACCTTGCGTGCGGCCGGGACCGGCGCGTTCAGCATCAAGGTCGGGCAGTCGCCAACGTTGGCCATGGCGACGACGCGGGCGCGGGGCTTCAGGCCGTTCTTCCTGGCGTATTCCGGCGAGGCGAGCAGCACCGCGCCCGCGCCATCCACGACACCCGATGAGTTGCCCGCGTGGTGGACGTGCTCGATCTTCAGGTCCGGGTACTGCTGATTGATGAGGCCCCGGAAGGTCGTGCCCTGACCGTCGATATCGACGTCGGCCAGCACGGCGAAGGACGCCTTCAGCGAGGCCAGACCCTCGGCGGTCGTTTCAGGACGAGGGAACTCCTCGTGGTCCAGCGCCAGCGTGCCGTCCTCGCGATAGACCGGCACAAGGCTCTTGGCGAAGCGGCCTTCGGCGATGGCCTTTGCGGCGCGCTTCTGGCTTTCCAGCGCCAGCGCATCGACGTCGGCGCGGGTGATGCCTTCCATCGAGGCGATGGCGTCGCCGCAGACGCCCTGGTGGGACTGCGGATGCTTCGCGCGCAGGCGCAGGTTGCCGGCGTCCATCAGGCCGGGAGGATCGCCCGCCGCCGCCGCTCTGGCCGCCATGGCGCTGGTCAGCGACATCATCTCTGCCCCGCCCGCGACGATGAGGTCTTCCATGCCGGACATGATCATGCCGGCGGCGAAGTTCACCGTGGTGATGCCTGAGCCGCAGAAGCGGTCCAGCGTCACGCCGCTCGAGCGCACGTCAAAGCCCGCGTCCAGCGCCGCCATCCGGCCGAGGTCCGGCGACTGCGGGCCCTTCTGGCTGGAGGTGCCCCAGATCACGTCGTCCACCTCAGCGGTGTTGAGGTTGTTGCGGTCGGCCAGCGCCTTCATGACCGTCGCCGACAGCTGCTGCGGGTGGATGTCGGCAAGCGCGCCTTTGCCGACCTTGCCGATGCCGCGGGGGGTGCGGACGGCGTCGATGATGAGGGCTTCAGCCATGGGGGAGGCTCCGAAGGTTCAAACAGATGTTCGCCTCTATATGGGCGCCTGACGCGGCGGCGCCCAAGCGGTTTCGTGCAACCGGCCGTTCACGCCTACATTCCCACCTGAATGCGCAGCTTCGCCCGCCTTCTGGACCGGCTCTCGCTGACGGCTTCGCGCAACGCCAAGCTGACGCTGGTGCGCGACTACTTAGGCGAGACGCCGGACCCCGATCGCGGCTGGGCGCTGGCGGCGCTGACCGGCGAGCTGGTGTTCAACGCGGCCAAGCCGGTCTTCATCCGCAAGGCCGTGACCGAACGGATGGACCCGGTGCTGTTCGGCTGGTCCTACGAGTACGTCGGCGACCTGGCCGAGACCGTGGCGCTGGTCTGGCCCGCGCGGCCCGGCGCCAATCGCGAGCCGGAGCTGTCCGAAGTCGTCGAGGCGCTGCGTTCAGCCTCGCGCGCCGAGGTGCAGCGGCTGATCGAGGGTTGGCTCGACGCGCTCGATCCCGACGGCCGCTGGGCGCTGCTCAAGCTGCTCACCGGCGCATTGCGGGTCGGCGTGTCGGCGCGGCTGGCCAAGCACGCCTGCGCCGAACTCGGCAAGGTTCCGGTCACCGAAGTCGAGGAGGTCTGGCACGCCGTGCCGCCGCCCTACGAGGACCTGTTCGCCTGGCTGGAGGGGCGGTCCGAGCGGCCGTCGGCGGACAATCCCGGCCGGTTCAGATCGGTTATGCTGGCCCACGCGCTGGACGAAGCCGTGGACTTTGCCAAGCTCGATCCGACCGACTACGCCGCCGAGTGGAAGTGGGACGGCATTCGCGTCCAGGCGGTCTCCGAGCGCGGCGAGCGGCGGCTCTATTCGCGCACCGGCGACGACATCTCCCGCTCCTTCCCCGACATCATCCAGGCGATGGATTTCGAAGGCGCGCTCGACGGCGAGCTGCTGGTCATGAGCGACGGCAAGGTCTCCTCCTTCAACGACCTGCAGCAGCGGCTCAACCGCAAGGGCATAGACGCCAAGCTGATCCAGACCTACCCGGCCGGCATCCGCGCCTATGACCTGTTGCTCGACGGCGAGGAGGACCTGCGCGAGCTGCCGTTCGCGGAGCGTCGCAGGCGGCTGGAAGCCTTCGTCGAACGCACGGGCCCGGCCTTCGACCTGTCGCCGATGCAGCCGTTCGAGAGCTGGGAAGAACTCGCCGAACTCCGCGCCCATCCGCCCGAGGGCGACCCTCAGATCGCCGAGGGGCTGATGCTCAAGCGCTGGGACAGTCCCTACACCGCCGGCCGCCCGAAAGGGCCGTGGTTCAAGTGGAAACGTGACCCGCACCTGATCGACGCGGTGCTGATGTACGCCCAGCGCGGCAGCGGCAAGCGCTCCAGCTTCTATTCCGACTACACCTTCGGCGTCTGGCGCGAGGACGAGAACGGCGACCGGGCGCTGACACCCGTCGGCAAGGCCTACTTCGGCTTCACCGACGAGGAGCTGAAACAGATCGACAAGTTCGTCCGCGACAACACCGTCGAGCGCTTCGGCCCGGTGCGCTCGGTTCGCGCCAACAACGACTTCGGACTGGTGCTGGAGGTCGCCTTCGAAGGCCTGCAGCGCTCCACCCGCCACAAGTCGGGCGTCGCCATGCGCTTTCCGCGCATCAACCGCATCCGCTGGGACAAGCCCGCCCGCGAGGCCGACGAACTGGAGTCGCTGGAGCGGCTGCTCGAGCAGGAACAGGCGCGCGCGGGCTAGCGCCGCGCCTCGATGTGATCCCAGAGGATGGCCGCCGCATCGGCGCCGCCGAAGCGCTTCAGCTGCTGCGCGCCGGTGGGCGAAGTGACGTTGATCTCGGTGAGGTAGTCGCCGATCACATCGATGCCGACGAAGAGCAGACCGCGCTTCTTCAGCTCCGGCCCGATGATGGCGCAGAGCTCCTTGTCGCGCGGCGTCAGCTCGACCGCCTCGGCCCGGCCGCCGCGCGCCAGGTTCGAGCGCACCTGGCCGGACGCCGGAATGCGATTGATGGCCCCGACCGGCTCGCCGTCGACCATCAGGATGCGCTTGTCGCCGTTGACCACCGCGGGGATGAAGGCCTGGGCGATGACCGGCTCGCGGCCGATCATAGCGTGCAGCTCCAGGAGCGCGTCGAGGTTAGGATCGTCCGCCTTCAGCCGCACCACGCCCGAACCGCCGCCACCGTAGAGGGGCTTGAGCACCATGTCGCCGTGGCGCTCGCGGAAGTCATAGATCGCCTGCGGGTCCAGCGTGATCAGGGTCGGCGGCTGTACGCCCGCGAACTCGGTGACCAGCAGCTTTTCGGGCGCATTCCTCACCTCGGCGGGATTGTTCACCACCAAGGTCTTGGGGTGCACGCGCTCCAGGAAGTGGGTGGCGGTGATGTAGGCCATGTCGAAGGGTGGATCCTGGCGCATCAGAACCACATCGACATCGTCGGCGAGGTCCAGCGTCTCCATCGGCCCGGCGGTGACGTGATCGCCCTTGGCGTGCTTCAGCGAAATCGAGCGGCCGCGCGCGCGGACCTTGCCGTCCTCCATAGACAAGCGCTCGGGCGCATAGACCCAGAGGCTGTGCCCCCGGCTCTGCGCCTCCATCATCATCATGAAGGTGGTGTCGGTATCGATGTTGATCCCCTCGACGGGATCCATCTGGACGGCGACTCTTAGCGGCATGCGGCCCCCGGCGGCGCTAGTTGAGGCGCAGTCGCACGCGCTCGCGAGCTGCCCGGGCCGCTATAGCAGCTCCACCGTCCAAGATTTGTGCTTGGGACAGCGCCTGCAAGGCCCCCGCCAGCGCGCCCTGCCCCTCGCGGGCGGCGGCGACGTCCAGCCAGGGGCGGTGATCGGAGGGGTCGAGCAGGGCGCGGCGCAGGGCCGAACGCTCGGCGCGGGCGTAGTCGCGGTTGGCGGCGGCGCGGGCGAAAACATTGTTTTGCAGGCGGATCAGCACCTCGCGGTCGCTGACCGGCGCCATCAGCCGGTCGAGCCTTCCGGCCACATCCGGCGTCAGGCCGGTGCGCAGGGCGCGCCGCGTCAGCTCGGACGGCAACACCACGCGGCCCTCGCTGAACGGGTCCAGCGCCAGCGGCCCCTCCTCCGTTTCGATGCGCAGCAGAAAGTGACCGGGGAAATCGACGCCCTGCAGGGCCAGCCCCGTCTTGCGCGCGGCGTGGATGTAGAAGATGCCCAGCGCCACCGGCAGGCCCTTGCGACGCTCGGCGACGGCGATGATGTCGGCGTTGTCGGGGTGGTCGTAGGTCAGCAAATCCCCGTTCAGGTGCAGGTCGCCGGCCAGCGCCTCGGCCATGGCCTCTTCGGGGCTCTCGATCTCCATGCGGGCGCGGACGCGGCGCACCGACTCCTCGCCGATCTGGCGGACGAGCGAAGGGTCGCGATCGGGGTTCTCATGCACGGCGCAGGCGATCGCCGCTTCCAGCAGCGGGAAGTCGTTGTCGCCGGCTTTGCCCGCCGTCGTCAGGATCGTTTCTGCCTCTTCGCGCGTCATGGCCTTTCGAGGCGTCTCCCCAATCTCACCTAACCGCCCCGCCATGCGTCGGGAATATGACGCGGCATGCGCCCCGGCGCGAGCGCGAAGAGATCAAGGCGGATCGCCGCATCCCTCAACGCGGGCCGGCGCGAAGCGATCTGGGCGGCGGCGCGGCGCAGACGCTCGCGCTGGCCGGGGCGGACGGCCTCCAGCGCCGCTTCCAGCGTGCGGCGTCGCTTGACCTCGACGACGGCGAGTACGCCCCGCCGCAGGGCGAGCAGGTCGATCTCGCCCTGAGTGGCGGCCAGCCGGAACCCAAGGATGCGGTAGCCCTTGGCCATCAGCCACAGTGCGGCCAGCACCTCACCTCGGCGGCCGGAGAGCCGCGCCGCGGTTCCCCGGGCGCGGCGGGCCTCGCTCACGAGGCGCCCCGCATCTCGAGCGCGCGGCGGTAGAGGTCGCGACGCGGCAGGCCAAGCGCCCGCGACACCTCGGCGGCGGCCTCGCTGGGGCCGATACGGGTCAGCGCCTCGGCCAGTGCGGCGTCGGCGTCTTCGGCCGTGGCGGCGACCTCCTCGCCCGGGCCGACGAGGACGACGATCTCGCCCTTCGGCGCATTGAGGCGCGGGTCGGCCGCCAGGTCGGGGAGAGCGCCCCGGATGCAGGTCTCGTGCAGCTTGGTCAGCTCGCGGGCGACGGCGGCGTCGCGCGGGCCGAACACCTCGGCCATGTCGGCGAGGCTGGTGGCAAGGCGTGAGCCGCCCTCGAAGAAGACGAGCGTCGCCCTGACGGGCGCGAGTTCTGAGAAGAACGCCTTACGCGCGACAGTTTTCGGCGGCGGGAAGCCGGCGAACAGGAAGCGGTCGGTGGGCAGGCCCGCCACCGTCAGGGCGGCGAGCGGCGCGGAGGGTCCGGGAATGGGGTGGACCGCCGAACCTTGCGCCAGCGCCTCTCGCACCAGCCGGTAGCCGGGGTCGGAGACCAGCGGCGTTCCGGCGTCTGAAACCAACGCCACCCGCGCCCCGCCCGCCAGCGCCTCCAGCACCTTCGGCCGGGCCCGAGCGGCGGCATGCTCGTCGTAGCGCTCCATCTTTTTCGACAGGCGATAGGCGTTGAGCAGCTTCGCGGTCACCCGGGTGTCCTCGGCGAGCACGATGTCCGCCTGCGCCAGCACATCCAGCGCCCTCAGCGTGATGTCGCGCAGGTTTCCGATGGGCGTGGCGACCACATAGAGCCCCGGCTCGAGCGGCGCGTCGGAGAGCGGCGGAGGCGGCGGGTGGCTCGGCATAGGGGGTGCAAACTGCGGGTTCGCGGCCCTGCGTCAAGATTCTTCAGCACGGTTGGCGGGCTGTTAACCGTGACGGCCGTAAACCCCACGCAAGAATTAGGCCAAGAAAGGGTGGGCGGTTGACGCTCAGTGCGCGATTGGAGCTGCGGCAGGGGCAGGGCCTTGTGGTCACGCCCCAGCTGCAGCAGGCGATCAAGCTGTTGCAGCTGTCGAACCTCGAGCTCGAGTCCTTCGTGGAGGCCGAGCTGGAGCGCAACCCGCTGCTTCAGCGCGCCCAGCCGGCCGCGAACGCCGCGCAGCCGCAAGGCGCGCCCGCGCCCGTCGAAAGCCCCGTCTGGCGCACCACCTCCGGCGGTTTGAGCAACGGCGATTTCGACAGCCCGCTGGCCCGCGACAAGAGCCTGCACGAACATCTGCACGACCAGCTGGTGGTCACGCGCCTGCCGCCCGCCGAGCGCGCCATCGCCGGCGCGCTGATCGATGCGGTCGATGACGGCGGCTACCTGCGCGCCGATCTCTCCGAGTTGGCCGAGCGGCTGGGCTGCGACATGGCGCTGGTGGAACAGGTGCTGGGCGTCGTCCAGGGCTTCGAACCCACCGGCGTGGCCGCCCGCGACGTCGCCGAGTGCCTGGCGATCCAGCTCAAGGACCGCAACCGCTACGATCCGGCCATGGCGGCCCTGCTCGCCAACCTCGATTTGCTGGCGCGGGGCGACATGCCGGGCCTGCGCAAGGCCTGCCGGGTCGATGACGAAGACCTCAAGGAGATGATCGCCGAGCTGCGGGCGCTCACCCCTCGCCCGGGCGCGGCCTTCGGCGGCGAGCCGGTGCAGCCCGTGGTGCCCGACGTGGTCGTGCGCGAAACCACTGACGGCCAGTGGCATGTGGAGCTCAACAGCGAGACCCTGCCGCGCGTGCTGGTCAACCGGCGCTACCACGCCTGGGTCGACGGAGCGACGCGGACGGAGGAAGACAAGACCTTCATCGCCGATCGGCTCTCGGAGGCCAACTGGCTGGTCAAAAGCCTCGACCAGCGGGCCAAGACCATCGTCAAGGTCGCCGCCGAGATCGTGAAGCGACAGGACGGCTTCCTGGCCCACGGGGTCACCCACCTGCGCCCGCTGAACCTGAAGACCGTGGCCGAAGCCATCGGCATGCACGAGTCCACCGTCAGCCGGGTCACGACCAACAAATACATGGCCACGCCGCGCGGCGTGTTCGAGCTGAAGTTCTTCTTCACCGCCTCGCTCAGCTCCACCGACACCGACGGCGAGGCCCACTCCGCCCAGAGCGTGCGCCACCGCATTCGCCAGCTCATCGACGCCGAGCGCTCGGCCGCGGACGTCCACTCCGACGACGCCATCGTCGACATCCTGAAGGAAGCCGGCGTCGATATCGCCCGGCGCACGGTGGCCAAATACCGGGAGGCCATGCGCATCCCATCATCCCCCGAACGGCGCAGATTGCTCAAACACAGCGCCTAAACTGCGGCGGCGCTTGACACCCAACCGGGCGCGGCGCGTTGATAGGACATGGCCTTGCAAGTCCATGTTTCCGGCAAACATGTCGACGTCGGAGAGGCCCTGCGTTCGCGGGTCACCGACGAAATCTCAACCAGCATCTCGAAGTATTTCGAACGCGGCGGCGACGCCGATGTCGTGGTTCAACGCGACGGCCACGGCTTCCGCGTCGACTGCTCCGTGAAGCTAGCCTCCGGCCAGCAGCTCAACAGCCACGGCCTGGGCGGCGACGCCCATGCGGCGTTCGGCGAGGCGCTCGCCAAGATCGACAAGCGCATCCGCCGCTACAAGCGACGGCTGAAGGACCATTCGGTCGCGGCCACCGCCAAACGGCAGGAAACCGCCTCGCTCTATGTGATCCGCACGCCGCGCGACGAGGAGGATGTCGAGGCGTTGGACGAATCGGATGACCATCCCGCCGGCGCTCCGTCGGCCCTGGTGATCGCCGAGACGGCGGCCGAGGTGCGTTCGATGACTGTTGCGATGGCAGTCATGGAACTGGACTTGACTGAGTCTCAAGCAATCGTGTTCAGGAACGCCGCGCACGGCGGTCTGTCGGTGGTATATCGCCGCCCGGACGGCAACATCGGGTGGGTAGACCCGGAGCGAACCCGGCCTGGCGGCAACGGGAGCGCTTGAAGCTTTCGTGCGTTGAGCCGGCCGCCAAAGGGTCTCCCCCGACCCCAACCCTTGAAGAGCGTAAAGCGTATGAACCTTGGAGATCTGCTGGACCTTCGCGCCATTTCCCCGCGCGTGGGCGGATCCAGCAAGCGTCAGGTGCTGTCGGTGATCGCCGACATCGCGGCCCGTTCG
>Ga0157373_10000589_pt1 | contig 28284 bp, 27 predicted proteins | sample C65metaG_FD_113460 | JGI IMG/M metagenome (GOLD analysis project Ga0157373, IMG submission 113460) | Corn rhizosphere microbial communities from Kellogg Biological Station, Michigan, USA - C6-5 metaG | ecosystem: Host-associated > Plants > Roots > Rhizosphere > Soil | place: USA: Michigan... | reverse complement strand
GAAATCAGCCGTGACCGCGTTGAAGACGCGCGCAACGTTCTGAAAGAAGGCCAGCAAGTAGAAGCCAAGATCATCAGCGTTGATCGTAAGAGCCGCGTAATTCAGCTGTCGATCAAATCGAAAGACGATGCTGAAGAGAAAGAAGCCATCCAGAGCCTGAAAGCAGCTCCGGAAGGCGAAGCAGCTGACACCACTATGGCGGCACTGCTGCGTCAAGCAATGGCCAAACAGAACTGAGTTCTGTCTGATCATGAAAAAGGGCGACTTCGGTCGCCCTTTTTTGTGCCTGCGATTTGGTGGGGGCTGCTTTCTGGTCAATCGGTGAAACCATTTCCTTGGCCGGGAGGTCTGTTTCTTTAATCGGATCAATCGTCTATTCGCGTCTAGGCTTAGGCTGAAGATCGCAGTAGTCGGGCAGGCGCCTGGCATAAGGATGTGAATGAACAAGTTTATAGTTCTGGTGGGTATGTTGGTCTTGGCGGGATGTACTACCAGCGCCAAGACCCATGCGGTGCGCGGAGTGAGTGGCATTGAGGTTGACTGCTCCGGCTTGGGTTCCGGTTGGGAGCGGTGTCAGAAGCGCGCCGCCAAGGAATGCAAGGGGGCAGGTTACAAGGTGATCACGCGTTCTGATGATGCTCGGGATGACGATGAGTTTCCCTTCGGCTTCAATCCTGCCGGCTACGTGACTCGCACCATGTTGGTGATCTGTCGGTGAGCGCTGGCCAGGCTGTAATTCGATGCCCTGAAAACGGGCGTTGTGGCGAGTTGGAAGATATGTCAAGCCCTGGGCTGTTCAAAATCTTCCGGGCGTGCTAAAACCTTTCAAGCGCTGACCTAGCTGCTTGAAAAAGAAGGGAAAAATATGACGAAGTCGGAGTTGATCGAACGAATTGTCACCCATCAAGGGCTGCTCTCATCCAAAGATGTGGAGTTGGCCATCAAGACTATGCTTGAGCAAATGTCCCAGTGTCTGGCCACGGGGGATCGTATCGAGATCCGTGGTTTTGGCAGCTTTTCCTTGCATTATCGCGCGCCGCGAGTCGGTCGTAACCCAAAGACCGGCCAGTCTGTCAGTCTTGACGGCAAGTTTGTTCCGCATTTCAAGCCAGGCAAAGAGTTGCGTGATCGCGTGAATGAAGAAGAGGAGGAGGGGGTTTGACGGTCACCGTTACGCGAGGAGCCGCTCATGAGTAATCTCAAGCGCATTTTGCTTTCCGTATTAATTTTATTGCTTGTATTGGCGATCCTTGCGTTCGTTCTCGAAAATCAGCAATCGGTCTCCCTGTTGTTTCTTGGTTGGGCAGGGCCGCAACTTCCGGTATCAGTGATTACGGTTGGTGCATTGCTGGTGGGTATGCTGATCGGGCCGTTTTTTGGCTGGTTTCTGAGACGTTCGTCCAGAGCTTCACCCAAGCGTCTGGTCTGATTGCGACATTGAAGGAAAGGCGAACTAAACTTTAGCCACAGCTTGTCTATATCCATTAGTAAAACGTTCATTAAGCTGTAAAATGCTGCGCTTGTTCGATAGTGGCATATTCCCACGTCGGTACAAACTGACTCTGGTCAGAAGCCCCGGCTGGATTGATGGCTTTTGCGTTCATGGATTAGACAGTGCTCGGTTGGCAGCCCTGTCAGCAACTCAAGGGTATGGTTTCGCGTGAAAATTCTAGTAACCGGCGGCGCCGGGTTTATCGGCTCGGCAGTCATCCGTCATATCATTTCCAATACTACCGACGCAGTGATCAACGTCGATAAGCTGACGTATGCGGGTAACCTTGAGTCGCTGGCTGAAGTCAGCGGTAATTCGCGCTATGCATTCGAACGCGTCGATATCTGCGATCGTGAGCAGATCGACCGTGTTTTGCGTGAGCATCAACCAGATGCCATCATGCACCTGGCTGCGGAATCTCATGTCGATCGCTCGATCAGTGGTCCGTCCGAGTTCATTCAGACCAACATCATCGGTACTTACACTCTGCTGGAAGCTGCTCGCCACTATTGGGCGGCACTGGATGATGTGCGTAAAGCCAACTTCCGTTTCCATCATATTTCGACCGACGAAGTTTACGGTGATCTTGAAGGCCCGGAAGACCTTTTCACCGAAACGACGCCTTATCAGCCAAGCTCGCCTTATTCGGCCAGCAAGGCCAGCTCCGATCACCTCGTTCGCGCCTGGGCTCGCACTTATGGTCTGCCGACATTGGTGACCAACTGCTCGAACAACTACGGCCCTTGCCACTTCCCGGAGAAATTGATTCCGCTGATCATTCTCAATGCACTGGAAGGCAAACCTCTGCCGGTTTACGGAAAAGGCAATCAGGTTCGCGACTGGCTGTATGTCGAAGACCACGCCCGTGCGTTGTACAAAGTCGTGACCGAAGGCGTCGTCGGCGAGACATACAACATTGGCGGCCATAACGAAAAACAGAACATTGAAGTAGTGAACACGCTGTGCGCACTGCTCGATGAGCTGCGTCCAGACTCGGCGCATCGTCCTCATGCAAGCCTGATCACTTACGTGCAGGACCGCCCTGGTCACGACCAGCGCTATGCGATCGATGCAAGCAAGATTCAGCGCGAGCTGGGCTGGACTCCGGAAGAAACATTCGAAACCGGCATTCGCAAGACTGTTGAATGGTACTTGAACAATACTGACTGGGTCGCTCACGTGAAGAGCGGCAGTTACCAGCAGTGGATTGATCAAAATTATGCGGATCGCTCAAACAAGGCATGAAAATCCTCCTGCTGGGTAAGAACGGCCAGGTCGGCTGGGAGTTGCAACGCTCTCTGGCACCACTGGGCGAGCTGATTGCACTGGATCGTCATTCAGTCGATGGATTGAGTGGTGATTTATCGAATCTTGAGGGTTTGCGTTCGACGATCCGCCAGATAAAGCCTGATGTCATTGTCAACGCAGCGGCTTACACCGCCGTTGACAAGGCCGAGACTGAAGTCGAGCTGGCAGCGCGCGTCAATGCTCAGGCGAGCGGTGTCCTGGCTGAAGAGGCTGCGGTCCTTGGCGCCTGGCTGGTTCACTACTCGACCGACTATGTCTTCAGTGGGCAAGGTGTCACGCCTTGGCAGGAAACGGATAGCGTAGCGCCGGTCAACGCATACGGTGCGAGCAAGCTGGCCGGCGAACAGCTCATCACCGCGTCGGGTTGCAAGCATCTGATTTTCCGCACGAGCTGGGTATATGGTGCGCGCGGCAGCAATTTTGCCAAGACCATGTTGCGTCTTGCCGCTGATCGCGAAAGCTTGAACGTGATCGCCGATCAGATCGGTGCGCCAACCGGTGCGGACCTGATTGCGGACGTCACCGCGTTGGCCATTCGCCAGGCCTTTCAGCGCCCTGAACTGTCGGGGTTGTATCACCTGGCAGCCAGCGGTGAAGTGTCCTGGCATGGCTATGCCAGCCACGTGATCGCATTTGCCAAGGCCAATGGCGAACAGCTTGCCGTACAGGCCGTGAACCCGATCGATACCACTGCTTATCCGACCCCCGCGCGCCGGCCGCTGAATTCACGTTTGAATACTCAGAAGCTACGCGACAATTTTTCTCTACACTTGCCGGATTGGCAAAGTGGTGTAACCCGAATGCTTAGGGAAGTTCTGAACAAATGACCACGATTAATCGCAAAGGGATCATTCTCGCCGGTGGTTCGGGCACGCGTCTGCACCCGTTGACCCTCGGTGTGTCCAAGCAGATGCTGCCGATCTACGATAAACCGATGATCTTTTATCCGTTGTCGGTGCTGATGCTTGCAGGGATGCGTGAGATCCTGATCATCTCCACGCCACAGGACCTGCCATGCTTCCAGAAGCTGCTCGGTGATGGCAGCCTTTATGGCATTCAGCTGACGTACGCAGAGCAACCAAGCCCGGATGGTCTGGCGCAGGCCTTCATCATCGGTGAAGAGTTCATCGGCAAGGATCCATGCTGTCTGATTCTGGGCGACAACATCTTTTACGGTCAGCACTTCTCGGACAATCTGCGTTCGGCCAGCTCACGGCAGCAGGGCGCTACCGTATTCGGTTATCACGTTTCCGATCCGGAGCGTTTCGGTGTCGTCGAGTTCGACGAAAGCGGCCGTGCGCTGAGCATCGAAGAAAAGCCGCTGAAACCGAAATCCAACTATGCCGTCACCGGCCTGTACTTCTACGACAACGATGTCGTGGAAATTGCCAAGGGCATCAAGCCTTCCGTACGTGGTGAGCTGGAAATTACCGACGTCAACCGTGCTTATCTCGACAAGAAGACGCTGAAAGTCGAAATGCTGGGTCGTGGTTTCGCTTGGCTGGATACGGGGACTCACGAATCGCTGCTGGAAGCCAGTCACTTCGTTCACACCATCGAGCACCGTCAGGGCTTGAAAGTCGCTTGCCTGGAAGAGATTGCCTACAACAATGGCTGGATTACCTCTCAGCAATTGGCGGCCCAAGCGAATGCCCTGAAAAAGACCGGTTACGGTCAGTACCTACAGAAGTTGCTGGATTCGCCGTCCCGCTGAGCTGAGCGTCATTCGCTCGAACAGTCGCGTTTAACAGTGCAAGCGGGAACGGCATGCCAGTAAAACATCCGAAGGTCGCGGTTTTGCTGGCTGCCTACAATGGCATGCAGTGGATCGAAGAGCAGTTGGCTTCGATCCTTGCGCAGTTAGCCGTCGACGTCACCATTTATATCAGCATTGATCCATCCGACGATGGCACCAAAGCCTGGTGCGCGGCTTATGCTGCTGTGCACCCCAATATCGTTTTGCTCCCCGATGCCGGCAGGTTCGGCGGTGCATCCCGCAATTTCTTCCGCCTGATTCGTGACGTCGATATTGACGCTTACGACTTCGTGGCATTCGCCGATCAGGACGATCGCTGGCATGCAGACAAATTGCAGCGCGCAACGAGCACGTTGTTGCGTGAAGGGTGCGACGCCTACTCCAGCAATGTGCTGGCCTTCTGGCCGGACGGCAAGACTCATGTACTGAACAAGGCCCAACCTCAGGTTCAATGGGATTTCCTGTTCGAAGCCGCAGGTCCCGGCTGTACCTATGTGATGAGCAAGCCTCTTGTCCGCTCCCTGAAAGCTTCCATGCTCGCGCAATGGGATGCATTGCAGCATGTCAGCCTCCATGACTGGTACTGCTATGCCTTCGCTCGCAGTCATGGTTTTCGCTGGTACATCGACCCGCTGCCTTCAATGGACTATCGCCAGCATGAGCGTAACCAGGTAGGTGCCAACAAAGGTTTGAGTCCGCTGATTGCGCGCTATAAAACCATTCATGATGGATGGTGGTTCAGTCAGGTGCGGATGATTGCAACCCTGGTTGGCCAGGATCAGACAACGTTTGTCCAAAGCTGGCTGCCGTTGCGACGTCTGCAGTTGATCGGGTTGTCGTTCAGCGCCTGGCGATGCCGTCGGCGCTTGCGAGACAAGGTCTTTTTCTTTTGTATTTGCTGGGCTACGGCGCTGATAGGAAACCATGTGAAATGAAAGTCCCCAAGGTGATGATAACCGGGGCAAATGGTCTGGTCGGCGAGGCGCTGGTTTTCAGGCTGCTCCTGGACAAGCGGTTCGAACCTGTTGCAACAGCCAGGGCAGCTACCCGTTTGCATGGCTTGTGTTCGGTCGTTCCTTTTGATCTGACAGCTGAACAGGCATTGCCAGTGCTTGATCAGATCCAGGTTCTAGTGCATGCCGCAGCCCGTGTGCATGTCATGCACGAGATGGCTGACGATGCGCTGCTGGAGTTTCGCAAGGCCAACGTACAGGGCACCTTGCGTCTCGCTCGTGGCGCGGCAGAGGCGGGGGTCAAGCGCTTTGTCTTTATCAGCTCGATCAAAGTTAACGGCGAGAGCACGCCTGCGGGTAAGCCCTTCAAGGCTGATGATGTCCCTGATCCTCAGGATCCTTACGGCGTTTCGAAGCATGAGGCTGAAGAGGCGCTTAGGCAACTGAGTCGCGAGACGGGCATGGAAGTGGTCATCATCCGTCCGCCGCTGGTCTACGGGCCGGGTGTCAAGGCCAACTTTCTGAGCATGATGAACTGGCTCGACAAGGGCGTTCCCCTGCCGCTGGGGGCGATCAGGAATCAGCGCAGCCTGGTTGCCATCGGCAACCTGGTGGATCTGCTGGTTACGTGCATCGACCACCCTGCGGCTGCCGGTCAGGTGTTTCTGGCCAGCGATGCCGACGACGTTTCGACAACTCGCCTGCTCGAGTGTCTGGGACAGGCCCTGGGAAGGCAGCCCCGCTTGTTGCCCGTCCCCCAATGGTTGCTGATTGCCGGTGCATCACTCCTGGGCAAGCAGGCTGTCGCAAAAAGAGTCCTCGGCTCACTGCAGGTGGATATAAGCAAAAACCGTGAACTGCTGGGCTGGACCCCTCCAGTCAGTTTGCACAAGGCAATGCGTCAGACCGCTGACCACTTTCTGGATAATCTGAAGAAATGATGCTTTCCGGGCTGCTACTGGCAGCATTTCTCGTCTCGTGGACGATGACGCTGATTTTGCGGCGATATGCGTTGGCAAAGAGCCTGATCGATATTCCCAATGAGCGCAGTTCGCATTCGATCCCCACTCCCCGTGGCGGCGGAGTGGCGATCGTGCTGACGTTTGCGTTGACCTTGCCGGTTCTGTCGAGCATCGGTCTCATTGCTACGCAGGCACTGTTTGGATTGCTGGGGGCCGGGCTGCTGGTCGCGCTCATCGGTTTTGCCGATGACCATGGGCATATTGCGGCTCGCTGGCGTCTGCTCGGGCATTTCATTTCAGCAGCATGTGCCTTGTTCGGGCTGCATGGCCTGGGGCCGGTAGATGTGTTCGGGAACACGATCGATCTGGGCTGGGTCGGCAATATACTCGCGGCGTTTTACCTTGTGTGGATGCTCAATCTGTACAACTTCATGGACGGTATTGATGGTCTGGCCCGTGTGCAGGCGATCTTCGTCTGCCTTGCAGGCAGTCTTGTCGGGTGGATGAGCGGGAATGTTTCGTTGATCGGCGCACCCTTGCTGCTGGCGGCGGCGGTGGCCGGATTTCTGGTCTGGAATTTTCCACCTGCGCGTATTTTCATGGGCGACGCCGGCAGTGGATTCCTCGGGCTCATCCTCGGTGTTCTATCGCTTGAAGCAGGTCGACAGGCCCCGGATCTCTTGTGGAGCTGGCTGATCCTGCTTGGCGTTTTTGTCGTTGACGCTACGGTGACGCTGTTCACGCGATTGTCTCGTCGAGAAAAGATCTACCAGGCGCACCGCAGTCACGCCTATCAGTATGCTTCCCGACATTACGCAAGCCATAAAACAGTGACGCTGGGTGTGCTGGGGATCAATCTGGCGTGGTTGCTGCCTATGGCGGTGCTGGTGGCTGGAGGCTTGCTTGATGGCTTGAGCGGCCTGATCATCGCCTACATTCCTCTGGTTGTCCTGGCCATGCGCTTTAAAGCAGGGAGGCGAGAGCAGGCTCAGGAGAAAGGCTGAAAAGATTGTGGCCAGGGCCCCTTTGGATCCCACGAAGTGACATGCAAAGCATGTAAACTGCGCGAAAAATCTGCCAAATAAAAATTCAGCATCAGGTGAAGGAATGTCTCCAAAATTATCGGGGCGAATAGTTTTTCTCGACTATATGCGCGTTTTTGCGTTCATGAGCGTATTGATCGGCCACAAGTTGGAAGCGCCGTTGCAAGCATTTATTGCTGACGGAACACGACATGTAACGCTCAGGTTTTTTGCAGAAATGCTCTATCCGCTGTGTGTGGGAGGCGCAGCGGGGGTGGTTGTATTCTTTCTGACATCCGGTTACATCATTACGCATGTACTGCAGATGGAAGCGCCACTGGAATTCATGATCAAGCGCTTCTTTCGTATTTATCCGCTTTATATGGTTGCCGTCATTCTGGAGTGGTGCATGTGGCACCACTTGAACGGGGCTCCGTTCCCTTCCTTGTCGGTACTGGTTCCTCAATTACTGTTGATCGGAGATTTCTTTCAGACGCCACATACACTCTCTGGCGTTGAGTGGACATTGCGCATTGAGGTGATGTTCTATGTGTTCATGGCGATACTGAAGGCTTTGGGTCTTTTCAAAAACCAGAAATGGATGCCCTGGGTGCTCACGGGAAGTGCATGCGTGCTGTATCTGCTGCCTCAAATACCGGCTAAAGAGGTATGGGTGCACGGTTACTTCACTCTCTACGCACCGTTCCTCTTCATGGGGGGCTTGGTTTACCTGATTCAGACAGGCAGTGCCAATAAATATGCCTGTGTCATGTCGATTGGTTTTATGTTTGTGGTCTTCCTGGTTCTTATTTCCCGCTTTCACCCTGCCTGGAGTCAGAATCACTATGCATTGTTGGCGCTGATTATATTTCTGGCAGGATGGGCGTTTGGGGCAAAGTTGCCGGATGGGAAAGTTTTGCGCACGACGTCGGATCTGACGTACTCCGTTTATCTTTTCCATAACTGGCTTTGGACCTATCTGGCGATCCTTGTGGAAAGTCACGGATTGAAGTCCATCTCCGTCAATTTGCAGGTATTTATACTTCTTATTGTTTTCTGTTTTATGATGCATAAGCTCGTTGAGCTGCAAGCTATAAAGATTGGTCGAAAAGTGCTGGGTGTCTACAAGCGCCGCGCGCAGTTGAAGACACCCGATAACGTTCTCGTGGTGTCGCAGTCAGCTTGATTTAGCGGAATAGAAAAAGCCCAGTCACTGACTGGGCTTTTTTGTTCTCTTGTCAGAGGTCGAAACAATCAGGATTTCGTTTTGCAGATCCGGTATCAACGAGGCTGGCTATTGATCAGGTCCGCTGAATCAAATCGAGCTTCCCAGCTGTTTTCGTCTCTGAAGCGATCCGTGAAGTCACTGGAAGTCCTGTACGCCAGAGCCTTGTCGATCATCGGCGCAAGTTCTTCCGCGTTATCGCACAGATAGACACCGTCCTGCCCGCCCCGAAATGCCATTTCGCCAAAACCTGTCGAGATGATCGGTAAGCCCAGTGCGCGATACTCGTAGTATTTGATCGGATCCACGGATGAGGTCAGTTCATTCCTGAGAAACGGAATGACCGCGACATCGAAAGACAGCATGGTCTTCAGCGCATCCTGGTGACTGCACGGAGGAAACAGTTTCAGATTGGATGGAAGTTTTGTACTGCAGGGATTGAAGACCGGGCCGACGATATGAACATCGTCGTGAGGCCGGGATTGCGCCAGTTGAATGATCCAGTTCCAGTCAAACCAGGCGCCGACCGTACCCAGGTAACCAAAGGTTGCTGGCGATACTTCCGAATACTGGCTTTTCGCGGTAGGCAACAGAGCGACATCGAGCCCGTTTGGCACAAACCTGACATTCGGGTTGATGTGTTGCCACTTTTTGCGAAGTTTTGTGGAGGACGCCAGTACGATATCGGCGGCGCTGCCGATCTGGCGTTCACGGCGTGCCATCGCCGCTCTGGAGATCCCGGAAAAGAACGTTGGAAAGTCATCCATCGCATCGTAAATGCACGGGTGATTCTTCAGTCGTTTCAGCACTCGCAAGGCGAGTGTCGTCGGTTTGCCGAAAACCACCAGCACGTCAGGAGACTGGCCGAACTCCTCCACGGTCTTGAGGATGCCGGACCAGTAAAGCGTCTCGTTGATCAGGCCGGAGCCTGGCAGCGGTTCGATTGGCAAGGCCCGGGGCTTGACCACGGTCAGCCAGGGTTCCTGGTTGTCGCTTTCGGTTTTGTCGCTGACACCGATTTTCTTGAAGTCGGCCAGGCACGGAAAGCGACCAGGATATGGTTCCAGCCACAATACTTCGCCGCCGGTCTTTTCATGGAACCAGCGGGCGAACTTCTGGGGCCGCTGGGCAAAGCTTGCCCAGGGCACCGGAGACAGGTAAATCAGACGCATCAAGCACAGAACTCTTTGAGCACCGCCACAATGCGCTCGGCACCTTTGCCGTCACCGTAAGGGGAAACGCCGCGGGCCATGGCTTTGTAGGCCTCTTCGCTGTCCAGCAGCGTCTGTGCTTCCTGGAGAATGCGCTCGCGGTTCGGACCGACCAATTTGACGACGCCCATTTCCACGGCTTCCGGACGTTCGGTTTCGTCGCGCAGAACCAGTACCGGAATGGCCAGCGCCGGCGCTTCTTCCTGTACGCCACCGGAGTCACTGATGATCAGGTAAGCCTTTTTCATTGCGGCGATGAACGGCGCGTAATCGAGCGGCTCGCACAGAATGATGTTGGGAACGTCACCCAGCACTTTGTAGGCCGTGTCCTTGACGTTCGGATTCGGGTGCACCGGGTAGAGAATCTGTACGTCCGAATTGCGCTTGGCCAGGGTCTTGAGGGCCTCGCAAATCTCTTCGAAAGGCTTGCCGAAGTTCTCGCGGCGATGCGACGTCACCAGGATCAGGCGTTTGCTGTCATCAAGCTCGATGCCCAGGTTCAGATCCTTGGCGGCTGTCATCAGCAAAGCGTCGATGACGGTGTTGCCGGTGACCGTGATGTCTTTTTCCGCAAACCCTTCCTTCAGCAGGTTCGCCTTCGAGCTTTCGGTCGGAGCAAAGTGCCAACGGGTCAGGCTGCCAGCCAGTACGCGGTTGGCTTCTTCCGGGAACGGGTTCTGCATGTCCCAGGTACGCAGGCCGGCTTCAACGTGGCCAAACGGAATCTTGTGATAGAAGCATGCCAGGGCCATCGCGAACACCGTGGTGGTGTCACCTTGAGCGAGCACGACGTCGGGTTTTTCTTCCAGCAGCACCTTGTCCAGTTCCAGCAACAAGCGTGCGGTCAGCTCTGTCAGGTTCTGGTTGGGCTTCATGATGTTCAGATCGATATCCGGCTTGATACCGAAGAAGTCCATGACCTGAACAAGCATTTGTCGATGCTGGGCCGTTGCCAGAACGCGGACGTCAGCCCACGGCTCTTGCTGGAGTGCCAGAATGACGGGGGCCATCTTGATGGCTTCTGGGCGGGTGCCGACCGTGCAAATGATTTTCATCGGGGTCTTTCCTTTGCGAATTGGGGCGAATTGACAAGCGGCTCAGGTGCGACGCAAAAACCAGCGGGTCAAAACGAAAGTAACAGGGATGGTCACGACAATGACGACAAGTGGTGCAACGCCCTGGGGGATCTCAAGGCGTTCGACGAAGACACTCAGCAGCACTGCCGACAACAGATATTGGGCCAGGTACACCAGCGGAAAGGCAAAAAAGCCTTTCCAGCTGACGGGTGTCCTGAACACGATCGTTGCGTTGAACCAGTACGAAAAAACGATACCGGTGGCAAATGCGAGGGCATACGCCACCTGGTAGGGCAGCACGATCTGCAAGCCGTAATACAAGGCGAAGGTAAAGGCCGTGTTGATGCCGCCGCCGATTACAAACTTGATCAGGTCGGTCAATGTCTTCTGTTTCGACATCCGGTCAGGCCTGCTGCGACTTGATCAGGCTGACGAATTCGCCGTAGTCGCGGATGTAGTCGGCAGAGTCGTAATAGTCGGATGCGAAGACCAGCAGCATGGCGTCCTGGGAGTACTTGTACTGGATGCCCCAGGTCATGGGTGGCAGATACAGGCCCATGTTGGGTTTGTCCAGGGTGATTTCTTCGCGGGTCCTGCCATCGTCCACAACCACGCGGATGCTGCCCCGGACTGCAATCAGGAACTGGTGGCATTGATGGTGTGCGTGCTCGCCGCGGGTGTCGGCGGTCGGTACGTCATAAACCAGGAAATAGCGTTTGGGCGTGAACGGGATTTCTCGCTCGAACTCACCCACCGACAGGCTGCCCCGCAAGTCGGGAACGGCCTTGAACGTATGCAGAGTCACTCCGGCGACGTTGGTGCCGGTGACCGCCGGTTTCGACGAAGCACTGACTTTCATGCTTTCGCTGGTGTTGTCGACAGCGTCCGCATAGCCAATGATTTTGGCGGGGTTACCGACCACGATGGCAAACGGCGGTACCGAGCGGGTCACGACTGCGCCGGCCCCGACCATGGCGTTTTCGCCGATGGTCAGTCCTGGAAGAATGGTTGCGTTGGCACCGATGCTCGCCCGGGTTTTCACCACGGTGCGCAAGAACTCGTCCGGGTACTGCTTGCTGCGTGGCATCCGATCGTTGGTGAAGGTGGCATTGGGGCCGATGAACACGTCATTCTCGATATTGATGCCGTCCCATACCTGGACTCCGCACTTGATCGTGACGCGGTCACCGATGACCACATCGTTCTCGATGAAGACGTTGTCGCAGATATTGCATTCGGCGCCCAGGCGCGCTTGCGGCAGCACATGTGCAAAGGCCCAGATCTTGGTGTCTTTGCCGATATGAGGCGATTCGCACAACCCGTTCGGGTGGACGAAGTATTCAGTGTTTTCATTTGTCATGATTGAAACTCTCGGTCCTCATCGGGATGGCCAACGGCCGTGCCTTGGTGTTTTCGTAGGTTCGCCATGCGTACGAACCCACGATGCCCAGGCCCAGCAGATTGGCAGCCCCGAGGAAGACGATGGCGTTGATGGTCATTGCATAGCCCGAAACCGTGATCAGCCCAAGCAAGCGTGCAATGGTGACGACGATACCGAAACCGGCCGCGAGCAGGGTGGTCACGCCCCCCAGCCGGGTCAGCAGGCGGATGGGCAGGTCCGTGAAGGCGAAAATGCTGTCCATCATGTAATTCACCTTCTTGGAGAATGTCCATGCCGACTTGCCGTGCTCGCGTTTCAGGCGGCTGTAGGAAATAGTCTTGCGGCGATATCCCAGCCAGAAAATCTGCGCGATCAGCGAGCTGTGCCGTTCATCGAGGGTCAGCAGCGTATCGCGAAAGGCCTTGTTGCAGCCGAACACATCTACACCGCCTTCCGGAATTTCCGATACCACATAGCGGCGGTAGAGATTCCAGAACGTCTTGGAGGCGATGCGCGACAGCAATGGATCGTCGCGGCCCTCGCGCACACCCAGTACCACGTCGTACTCGCCTGTCAGCAATTGCGTGTTCATCTCGAGCACCAGTTCCGGTGGCTCTTGCAGGTCGGCGGCCATGACCGCGAAGCGATCGCCCCGACCGGCTTCAAGACCTACCCGAATGGCCGGGAACGAGCCGAAGTTACGCGACAGCAGCACCAGGCGCGATTCGAAGCGCTGTTTGGGCAGTTCATTGCGCAAGATCTCGTAGCAGCGATCAGGGCTGCCATCGATCACAAAGACGGCTTCGAAATCGCCTGCCAGCTTGCTGTTCAGTCCATCGATGGCGACCAACAAGTCTGGCAAGGAGCCTTCGTTTTTGTAGACAGGGATGACTAACGTTAGCAAGCGATGGCGCTCCTTATCCGAAGTATTTCTGAACGGCTGCAATCACGGTTGCCACCTGTTCATCGGTCATGCCCGGGAAGCAAGGCAAGGTCACCAGATCCTTGCAGGTGCGCTCGGTCACTTCCAGGGAGCCGGCGATGCGAGGTTCGGTATAGGCGGCTTGCTGGTGATCCGGAACCGGATAGTGAACGTCCGTGGTCACTCCCTGAGCCTTGAGGAAGTCACGCAAGGCATCACGGTTCTCGATGCGTGCCACGTACAAGTGCGCGGCGTAGGAGTCATTGACCGACGGCAGGGCCTTGAAACCCAGGCCGGAAAAAGCTGCGTTGTAGCGAGCCGCGATGCTGCGTCGAGACTCGTTCCAGCCTTCAAGCTGCGGCAGCTTGACGCGCAGGATCGCTGCCTGCATTTCATCCAGACGGCTGTTTTTACCGCCCGCATGACCGACGTGATACTTGGACGACCAGCCATACTGGCGCAAGGTCTTGAGCTGTGCAGCGATCTTCTCGTCGCTGGTCACGACCGCACCGCCATCACCCATGGCGCCGAGGTTCTTGGTCGGATAGAAGCTGAAGCAGGCCGCATCGCCGAAGCTGCCCGCCTGACGACCGTCACGCTTGGCACCGTGGGACTGAGCGCAGTCCTCGATCAGCTTGATGCCGGCGGCGTGGGTCAGGGCCAGCAATTCTTTGACATTTGCCAGTTGCCCGTAGAGGTGAGTGACGATCACGCACTTGGGCTTCTCCTCCAGGGCCTTGGCCAAGGCTGCTGGCGACATGGTCATGGTGGCTTCGTCGATGTCGACATACAGCGGCGTTGCACCAATGCTGTGAATCGCGGTGCTGCTGTAAAAGCCTGCGTTGGCAACAGTCACAACCAGATCGCCGCGCTCTACACCGACACTGCGCAGCGCAATTTCAATGGCGTCGGTACCGTTGGCCATGGAGACGCAGTGGCTGACACCTACGTACTCAGCGAATTCCTTCTCGAATCCGGTGACCTCTTCGCCCAGGACATACCAGTTCCGGTCGAGAACTTTCTTGACCGCGCCAAGGAAGTCGAGGTTCTGGTTCATTGCCTTGTCGGAATAGAGAGGGATCATATCGATGCTCCTTGGGTGTTCAAGCCGGAATTGATTGCAGAAGACTTGGTTTTTTTAAAAAAATGCTTTTTGAGCCGCAAGGCCCGTTTTTCGATCAGATGCCAGGATGCGATCCCGCATGCCAGTGCGATGATGCTCGCGGCCAGGCAGTTCTGGTTCCCGGTGAAGTCAGGGAAGGCCCAGGCGACGAACTGCTGTGCGGGCCAGCCATAGAGATAGACGCCGTAGGAGTAATCCCCCCATTTGTCCATCCAGGCAAATTGTTTCAGGAAGCTGACAGTGCAGAAGAAGGTCACCAACAACAGAATGTAGCCGAAGACGAATTTGTCAGTGCCCAGTGTGATACCGGCCAGGAACAAGGCGATCAGCAGGAAATACGGGCTGACGGGAATGCTGTCGCGGTTGATGTAAAGGAAGGAGCCAATATAGAACAGCAGGCAGACGTGCAACATGGTCGCGCCGCTGATCGATGCGGGCAGGAAGGTCTTGTCGTTCCAGATCACGACGATCAGGACAAAAAACACCGTGTTGAACACTGCACGGCTGCGCATCACGCCGAAGACGTAGAAGAACAGCACCACGATGTACAGCCAGACTTCAATCAGCACCGACCAAATCGAGCCGTTCACTGCCTGGTCGTGGTTCTGGGTGAACACGCCGGGCAGGAAGAAACCACCCTGATAGGTGAAAGCGAGGCCCTTGAAGTAGGTCCAGACTTCCCGGCTCGTGAGGTAGTCGGACAATGACAGGGTGGTCACAATCCCGCCCAGCACGAAGGTCACCAGTATCAGGTTGACCCACAGTGCCGGATAGATTCTCAGGACGCGGGAAATCACATAGTTCTTCACGCCGCTGTTCAGAATGCTGGCGGTGACCAGAAAACCGCTGATCAGGAAAAACAGATCGACCGCTACGCCGCCCAGGAATGCATAGCCGGTGGTCACGGCGACCCAGTCTGCCGGTGCTCCGGCGACAATCGCCGACGTATGGCCGTAAATGACCGAAAGTGCAGCAACCAGGCGGATAAACGTCAGGTTGTTGTTCTTGCCAACGAACAGATCTGCAAGCGTACGCATCATTGAGCTCCTGCAATGGTCAGTTTCAGGCAGCTCGCTTCAGCGGCGGGGGCGTCGGTCACGACCACTCGACCCTTGGAAGAGGCAGCGCCCTGCTGGATGCCCGCAAAGAGCGGATCGGTCTTGTCCATGACGATGTTCCAGACGGTGTGCAGGTCCATCACGGTTTCCAGATACTGACCGCTGTGCATGTACCACGGAGAAAACGCGTTGGCGCCATAAATGCAAACCGAAGGAGCGGCATTGATGGCCACCTTGTTGTCTTCCAGTTGCTTGAGCACCTTGGCATTGTCGGAACCGACGGCATCGTACCAATGGGCGACGCTGGTGCGTCCCGGTGTGTCGTTGATATACAGGGGCACGGCAAGTGCGGCCAGCAAAACACTGGCCAAACAGGCACGCAGCGGTGCCGGCATCGCAGTTTTCAGCAGTTCGGCCAGCGCGACGTAGACGGAACCGACGATGAAAGGCAGCCAGATCAGTTCGTAATAGGCGTTGACGTGGTTCGGCAACACCGAATACGGCGCGATCAGGGTCAGAACGGCACCGACGACGTAAAGCGTCTTGGGGATTTTCCTGTCCCGTAGCAGCACAATCAGCGCCACAACCGCAGAAAAGACCATCGCGGCCGCGATGATGTTGCCGTGTACGAGCATTGCCGGATGGCCAGCACCGGTCAGGTAGCGCCACACGGTATTCGCGACGCCGGTCACGGAGGTGTCGATGAAGTACGAAGACTGTGCATCGCTGGCACCGAGGAAGCTGGACGCAGCGAGAAACTTCGCCCCGGCAACCATCAGCAGTGACGCTCCCAGACCGATCAGCCCGGTCACAATCCGTTTCTTGAGCGGTTTGTCCGATTTGACCAGGACATAGGTAAAAGAAAACACGTAGAAGAGGATGAAGTCTTCCTTGGCCAGCGTGGACAGCAGCAGCAGGGTCACGGACACATACAGCCAGGTATCACCGGTTTCTCGATCATCCTTGAACAGGAAGTAAACGGCCGCGAGCCCCAGGCATCCGGACATCATGTGCGTCACCATGCCAGTGTAGCGGGCATATTCGGCAACGATCGGCGTGGAGAGGGACGCTGCGGCGAACAACACCAGCGTGATCCAGTACTGACGCGGTTGTACGACTTCGATCAGGATTTTCCAGCAAAGGAAGACATAGGTCGCGGTGAATATCCGTACCGCCCAGATCAGATAATCCGGCCCCAGCGAGGAGAACACGAAGATCAGCCAGGTCGACAGGGGGCGAATCCAGGACAGGGCCAGGCCGCCGGCGGCAGACGAATAGTTGGTGTAGTCGTCATGGTGAACGGGGATGGACGTCGGCAAAAAGCCTGAGACGGAGTAGTACGCCATCAAATAAAAGACAGCCGAAATCAACGCAAACGAAAGAATATTCAAATGCTTTGATAAAAACGGTGGTGGCATCGAGTTCATGGATCCGCTCATTTCTTTTCTGCGTCTTTATAAGTGTGTGGAGTCCATTTGCCCCATTTGGCCTCGTAGGTCGCTTTGTTTTGCTCGAACAGCGCCTGACGGTCGGCGCTTCGAAGCTTATTGAACGAAGCCGACAAGTGATGGTGGATGAAAACGTCCTCAGCGCAGCAAATGGTCTTGCCCAATAGCTCGACGCGACGGCAGTAGTCGTCATCTTCAAAGAAACCGCGACCGAAGGCTTCGTCCAGCGGGCCCACCGCTTCGTAGACTTCGCGGGAAAACATGACGCAGAAAAACGCGGCGGTCTGGATGTGCTGCAGCTTGCCGATATGGCTGTGGGTGTACTTCGCTGCTTCAACCAGCATTTCGTCCATGTTCTGGTAGCTGATCTGGATCTTGGCTTCGTTACCGATGTTGTTGGTCACCGGGCCGATGATGCCGATCGAAGGGTTGCGCTCCAGATGGCGATACAGCGTACGGATCCAGCCTGGTGTGACAAACGTGTCGTTATTGAGCAGAACCAGGTATTCACCATCGGCAATGGCCAGGCCCTGGTTGTTGCCCGCTGCGAACCCTCGGTTATCCTCGTTGAGGATGATCCTGCGGTTCTCGCCTTGAGTGACCCAATCGTTGAGCAGTGCCGGTGTGCCATCCACCGACGCGTTGTCGACAACGATGATTTCGAGGTTTTCGTGGTTGGTGTTCGCATCCAGGCTGGACAGGCAAGCCTTGGTCAGTTCGATGTTGTTGTAGGTCACCACGATCACACTGACTCGGGGCACGCTTCGCGCGTTTTCGATCCGTTGGATCATCTGTTCGGCGCGGTGGCCCCAGGTCTGGTTTCTGGCGAATGCCTGACGGGCCGGCACACGGGCGGCAGCATCGGGTGCATCAAGTTCTTCGCTGATCGCACGGATGAACTCTTCCGTGGTCGGCGCGGCATGCACCAGGTTTTCGAATTGCTTGATTTCCGGCAGGTCGACGGACACGACCGGTTTGCCGGCACTGAGGTATTCATAGACCTTGACCGGGTTGGTGGCCAGGGTCAGCGGAATCACCTGGAACGGCAACAGGCAGACGTCGAAGGCATGCAGGTACTTCGGCAGTTCGCTGTATGGCATTTCCCCGGTGAACGTGACGTTGTTCAAATGTGCCAGTCTGGCCCGGGCGCCTGCGGTGTCGGCACCGATCATCAGAATGCAGTGCTGAGGGAATGCCTTGGCAACGCTTTCCAGCAAATCAAGGTCGAACCAACCGGCGATTGCACCGTAATAGCCAATGATCTTGCGTTGCTGAGGGTCGACATATACGTCGGCCGGGCGTGCCGCGAAGTGTTCGAATTCGCCGGCATTGCGAATCAGGATCCGGTTTTGCGTGTGCTGCGATACGATTTCATCCAGCCAGGTGGAGGTGGTGATCGTGATATCGGCGTTGCGCATGAGCGCTCGCTCGATCGCCAGCACTTCTTCGGAAACGTCGCCGAATCCCTCGTGGTGATCCATGCAGTCATAGACCACTTCGCTGTCCGGCAGCATGGAGCAGGTTTCATACCAGAACGGATGCTGAACCATCGAAACGATCTGACGGCTTGCCGCCCAGTCCAGCACATGACCGATCGAACCTTTGAGCTGCTCGGCGATGTCGACACCCGGCGCGGTGGTGTAGATCACCGGGGCGCCTTTGGCGTACAGGTTGATCTGGAACAGCCGGCCATGTTCGTCCAGTTGCTCGACTTTGAAACCCGGGCGTGGGTCGTCAACCAGGTTGACGGACACATAGAACACCCGCCGACCCGCACCGGCCAGCGCTTGTGCCAGTTGTTGCGGGCGCTGGTGACGGAAGTGCCAGTCGATGACGCCCCAGAAGATGTAGTCGGCGAGGCCTTGCTGTTGCGGCGCAGGGCGCAGCGTCGGCAGATCGAACGAGTTGCCGCTCAACACCTGATTCTTCATGGCGGACAACGGCGTTTCGACGACCGTCGAATAGGATTGTCGTACGGCTTTTCTGACGGCGGCCGGCAAGGGGAGACGGTGGTAGACGCTGCGGAGCTTGTTTTTCAGGGCGCGCTTGTCCGCCGTCGAAAAGCCGTGACGGGCCATGCGCAGGGCCAGGCGCAAGGGTTTGGTCAATTTCCAGGAATGACTGTCGATGACTTGTTTGTATTGCGCTTCGACGCGCTTGAGCTGTTCGAAAACGACTCTGTGCGCTTCCACTGTCGCTTGATTCGCCGCTTCGCTGGCCTCCAGTGCGGCCAGTGTTTCGGCCTGTGTGGCGATCAGTTCAGCCTGTCGGTCTTCCAGATTGCGCAAAGCTTCCTCGAACTCGCCATGTTGGGATTCGAGTTGTTGACGTTGCGCCGCCACGCGATCTTTCAGATCGGTCCAACGTGAGTTGTCGGACTCGATATCGAGATCGTGCAAGTGCAGTTGCGTGCTCTGGGCATTGTCCAGGTTCGAATACACCAGCAGGATCTGCTCGCCACGCCAGTAGTTGGGTTCGTCCTGCGAGGTGTCGATGATGCTGCTGTGGGTCAATACCCATTTGCCGAAGCTTGCGGGGACGTTTTTAAAGTCGAAGGAGTAGAAGTGCTCATCGATCAGCTCTTGCTCCAGCTCTTGCTCTCTGAATGGCAGGAGCAGCACGATGAATTTTCCGGCCTTGGTACTGACCTGCTTGAGCACATTCCACGGCGCAGTGAAGTGTTCGAGCGTGTTGGATGAAAACACGACGTCCCAAGTCTCGCTGGTTCTTTCGCCCAGAAAGTCCTCGCAAAGAAATTTGTAGGCCGGGTAGGCTGCGGAAGCTTTCTCGATCGCTTCGGAGGAAAAATCCACGCCGACGAGGCCCGGCAGTTCCAGGCGCTTGGCCAGAGCCTGCGTGCCGTCGCCCTGCGCGCAGCCCCAATCGCACATCGTCAGGTTTTGATCCTTGATTTGTGCGATGAGCCAGTTCGGGATGTTTTTAGCCGCCACATCACTGAAGAAGATACTTTGTTCGCGACCGAAGTTTTCTTCCCAGTCGTTGGCAAAGCGATGATCCCAGTAAGCTTTGGAGTTGACTTCACCAGTCTCAATTGAATCGTCGGCAGGTTTTTTCATGGTGTAAGTGCTCCTTTACTCACTGCATCGTGTTCGATAGCGATGGATATTCTCGGCATGAACAATCCCGAGGCATTGCTGATAAATGACGAAGAAAAATACTGCGCGCCTTCCACATACTCATAGTAATGAATGGCGGCCGAAGTTCTGTTTTCGATGGCGGCAACTAACAGGTAGTCACCGGAGCACAGGAAGTTGTCCACTTCGAAGCACACTTCCTGGCCTTCACCATTGTCAGGTTCGAAAGTCAGCTTTTCATTCCAGGTCGTGCCGACGATAAGGTCACTGCCCGATAGATTCTTCAAAGAGAACGACACCGACAATCCTTCAGTCGACTTCAAGGCGCGAGTGCTGAACCTGATCTTGATGATCATTTTTTCGTGATCGTTGTACAGGTTCTTGCGCACCCCTTGGGCATCGAAGATGCCGGCACTTTCGATCACCCCGATGTGTGATCCCCAGTGATTGATGGGCTGCTCCACGTGGCGCGGTTGTACTGTGGCTTCGGGCGATGAAATGTCCGGACTTTTTTCCGGAGCTCGATCAAACAGGTGTTCGGTGTACTGGGCTGTGACCGGGAAAACATCACCGATCGCGCGAACGGTACCCTTGTCCAGCCACAATGCGCGGTCGCAGAGAGTGCGGACAGCCGCTACGTCATGGGAGACGAACAGGATGCTGACGCCCGAGTCCTTCATCTGCTTGATACGATCCAGGCACTTGGCCTGGAAGCGTGCGTCGCCCACCGACAGTGCTTCGTCAACCACCAGGATGCTCGGATCGGTATGCACGGCCACGGAGAACGCCAGGCGCACGTACATGCCCGAAGAGTAGGTCTTGACCGGTTGATTGATGAAGTCGCCGATTTCCGCGAACGCTTCTATATCGGCATATCTTTCGTTGATCTCATCGAGCGACAAACCGAGAATCGCTGCGTTCAGATAGACGTTTTCCTTGCCGGTGAACTCCGGGTTGAAACCGGCTCCAAGCTCCAGCAGTGCGGCGATACGGCCGCGTACATTGATCTCGCCTGAGCTCGGGTTCAGGGTGCCGCAGAGCATCTGCAGAAGGGTTGACTTGCCCGACCCGTTGCTGCCGATGATACCGACGGTTTCACCGGTCCTGACTTCGAACGAAGCGCTTTTGAGTGCCCAGAACTCGTTGAAATATTTGCGCTTGCCGCGAAACAGCATCTGCAGCAGTCGCTTGTGCGGCTTGTCGTAGATTTCGTAGCATTTGCTCAGGTTTTCGACGCTGATGGCCGGCTCAGAGTACATCGGCAAACCCCTTGCGAGTCTTTTGGAACCAGGCAAAGCCACACCAGGCCATGATGGCCCCGAAAATCAGCATGATGCCCCAGGTCATGAAGTCCGGAACCTGGCCGAATATCAGCACGTTGCGGCTCTGCTCGATGATGTAGGCCAGTGGATTGATGCGGATCCAGAATTGATATTTTTCCGGCAATGCAGTGATCGGAAAAAACACGGCAGACATGAACAGCATCACGGTAGTGAACATCACTGTGATCTGGCCGATGTCGCGCAGATAAACGCCGAGCGAGGCGAACAGCCAGCTCATGCCCATGATGCCGAGAAACAGCGGCAGCATGACAAATGGAAGCAGCAATGCTGTCCATGGAACGCTGTGATTGATGATGATTTGCGCAAGCAACAATACACACAGGCTGATGGCGGCGTGAAACAGTGCCGACATGAATGTGACCCATGAAAGTACTTCAAGCGGGAACACGACCTTTTTCACGTAGCTGACATTGGACGTTATCAGGGCCGGTGCGCGATTGATGCATTCAGCGAACAGGCCATGGATCAGAAGTCCGACAAAAAGAATGATCGCAAAGTCAGTCTTGCTTTCATCGGCCGATACACCCCAGCGCGCTTTGAAGACAACTGAAAAAACGAATGTGTAAATAACCAGCATCAAGATCGGGTTGAAAAAAGACCACGACAAACCCAATGTCGAGCCACGATAACGTCCCAGTACTTCGCGTTTGCTCAACTGCATTATCAAGCGTTTGTTACGCCAGAAACTGCTAATCATCTCTACAGGGTTTGCTGAATAATTTTGCATCAGGGGTTTGACTCGACTTCTTGTGCAGGTGGCCTATTGACGTTCAATTTTTATAGCGAGGAGTGACTGTCCATTTTTCCGGTAAGCCTGGGCGGTGCCTTATGGTTTTACCGGTACGAATCCATGAATTTCGCCTCAACCAGAGGGAACGGAAGGCTGCTAGATCGGTTTGGCCAGCGTTGACAGCCCAGCGTCTCGACCGCGCCGCGCATGGTATCGTATTGGGCCCTGCCATTTCACCCTGTAATCTCCGTTTTCCCGCGTCTTTGCCGGCTTGCACGCGTGCCAGTGCCCGTCTTGACACGGAGCTGACGCTTTCCATTCATCGATTCGGGTGCAGGGAGGACGACGGCATGTCGGGACTGACGTTTCACTTCAACGCTGACGCCATTAGTGGCGTTACATGGATGAAACAGCAAAGGCGAGGGGCAAGGCGCAATTTCACGACGTGGATTGTCATGCTGACCATGAAGTTTGCGGCCCGGATGGCTATACATGAAAGAGCCAGATCCGGGGCAACATTGACAGCTTCGAATTGTCTCACTACAAGAAACTCGGGTAGGCGGTTGCGGATGACAACGGTTTGCAACGAGATATTGCCAATATTTCACAACGCGCTGTGTTTCCATTTACGTACAATGGCGCGCAGGTTTTGTGAGCAGGCATCGTCGGGAGAGCGACTGGATATTTATGGATAAATTTAGGGTTTTCTTACTGAGTCTGCCCCGGCGGCAAAAGCGGCTGTTGCAAGTGGCAACTGACTGCATGCTGGTCTGGCTGGCGCTCTGGTTGGCATTCATCGTACGTCTGGGCATTGATGACATGTATAACCCTTTGCGCGTTCATTTCTGGCTGTTCACTTGCGCGCCTCTGATCGCGATCCCGCTGTTCGTCCGTTTCGGCATGTACCGTGCCGTGATGCGTTATTTCGGCAATGATGCCCTGGTTGCAATCATCAAGGCTGTCAGCCTTTCGTCGTTGATTCTGGCGCTCGTGGTTTACTGGTACAGCAACCACGAGGCGGTCATACCCCGCTCGATCATCTTCAATTACTGGTGGCTGAGCCTTGTCATCATTGGCGGATTGCGTCTGTGCATGCGTCAATATTTCATGGGTGACTGGTTCAATACGGTGCAGCATGTACCCTTTACCAACCGGGATGACGGGCTGACCAAGGTCGCGATCTATGGTGCGGGTGTGGCGGGCAATCAATTGGTCGCGGCGCTGCGTATGGGCCGGGTCATGCGCCCGGTTGCTTTCATCGATGATGACGCCAGCATTGCCGACCGCTCCATTTCCGGACTCCAGGTCTACAAGCCCAAGCATATCCAGCAAATGATCGATGTGACGGGGGCTCAGGAAATCCTGCTGGCGCTGCCATCGTCGACTCGCGCGCGTCGCCGCGAAATTCTAAATGTGCTGGAAGGTTTCCCACTGCATGTGCGCAGTGTTCCGAACTTTACCGATTTGGCCAGCGGACGGGTAAAAGTCGAAGACATTCAGGAAGTCGACATCGCAGACCTGCTCGGGCGTGACGCAGTTCCAGCGCAACCGGATCTGCTCGAACGTTGCATCAAGGGCAAGACGGTGATGGTCACGGGGGCTGGGGGCTCGATCGGGTCGGAGTTGTGCCGGCAGATCTTTGCGCATGCACCCACTACTCTTCTATTGTTCGAACATAGTGAGTTCAATCTGTACAGCATCCTTTCGGAGCTGGAGCAGCGTGGTGTCCGCGAGTCGGTGCCGGTTCGCCTCTTGCCGATCCTGGGCTCCATCCGCCATCAGGACAAACTCCTCGATGTCATGCGAACCTGGAAAGTCGACACGGTCTACCATGCGGCAGCTTATAAGCACGTGCCGATGGTCGAGCACAATATTGCCGAAGGGGTGCTCAATAACGTCATCGGAACCCTCAACACAGCGCAGGCGGCGTTGCAGTCGGGGGTTTCGAACTTCGTTCTCATATCGACCGACAAGGCCGTGCGTCCGACCAACGTCATGGGCAGCACCAAGCGTCTGGCCGAGATGACGCTCCAGGCGTTGAGCCGTGAAGTGGCCCCTGTGCTGTTCGGCGACAAGGCCAACGTGTCTCGTGTCAACAAGACCCGCTTTACCATGGTTCGCTTTGGCAACGTGCTGGGTTCGTCCGGGTCTGTTATTCCTCTGTTTCACAGCCAGATCAAGTCAGGCGGTCCGCTGACGGTCACCCATCCGAAAATCACCCGTTACTTCATGACCATTCCCGAAGCGGCCCAGCTTGTCATCCAGGCGGGTTCGATGGGGCAGGGGGGTGATGTCTTCGTGTTGGACATGGGTGAGCCGGTCAGAATCGTCGAGCTGGCCGAAAAAATGATTCATCTTTCGGGTCTGAGCATTCGTTCCGAGCGTAATCCGCAAGGTGACATTTCCATCGAATTCACCGGGCTGCGGCCAGGAGAGAAGCTCTATGAAGAGCTGTTGATCGGCGATAATGTCGCCGCCACGCCTCATCCGATGATCATGACCGCCAATGAAGATCACTTGCCTTGGGATGTGCTGAAAGGCAAGCTGGCCGAGGTCCTCACTGCCGTCGAAAAAGATGATTATTCGCGCGTCCGTCAGTTGCTGCGAGAGACTGTCAGCGGGTATTCCCCTGACGGTGAGATCGTGGACTGGATTTACCAGCAGCGGCGCTTGGAGCCCTGATTGCTTCACATCCTGTAACGGACACGTTTTTGACAGGCTCCCATCATCGCCTAAGTTTGGAGAGCAGCTTCGGAAAAGCTGCTTTCTCAATTGATGATGGAGCGTCACTTATGCGTACCGGATATTTCTACTCCCTGATTTTTGCCCTGCTGACCAGCGCCTCTATTGCTGCCATTGCTGCGCCTCTGGCTTCTTCAGAAGCGAACAAGGCACCCGTGGTGATGGACGCGTCAGTCACTTCTGAAAATCATAAGGTCGATCTGAACGGTGCCGACGCGGCCACTCTGCAAAAGGAATTGGCAGGCGTGGGCGAGGCCAAGGCGAAAGCGATTGTTGCTTATCGTGAAACAAATGGGCCATTTGCGTCCGTGGATGAACTGCTGGAAGTGAAAGGCATCGGCAAGGCGATCCTGGATCGCAATCGCGACAAGCTGGAAGTGAACTAAGCTGATTGTTCACCGCCAAGGGGCCGGTCATTGACCGGCCCTTTTTGCTTGCCGGTTCCTGAGTACACCGCAAGAGGGTTACAGCCTTTCCGTCGGAAAATAGAAAATTACGTCTATCATATTTGTTTCAGATTATGCCTATAATAATTTCAGTCGCCACTGAAGCCCTCTGCTTTTCAGCGGTCGCTCATTCCTCACGCATTCCAGGAGTATCTTCATGAATTCACCGAAATCCCAAGGTACGGCGCTGGTCACGGGCGCTTCTTCCGGTCTTGGTGCGGTGTATGCCGAGCGGTTGGCGGCGCGTGGTTTCGATCTGCTGCTGGTCGCTCGTGACAAGGAGCGTCTGGAATCGGCTGAGAGCAAACTGCGAGACGCCCACGGCGTTCAGGTTGAGGTGCTCAAGGCCGACCTGACGAAAAAGGATGATGTGATCAAGCTTGAGCAGCGTCTGCGCAGCGATTCCAGCATCACGCTACTGGTCAACAATGCTGGCGTAGCATCCAACGGATTGCTGGCCAACGCCGATCCCGATGAACTGGAGAAGCTGATTCAGCTGAATGTCACGACCCTGACCCGACTGGCTTCGGCCGCCGCCGCTGCTTTCACCAGCGCCGGGCGCGGCACGATCATCAACATTGCATCGGTGGTTGCCCTGTTTCCTGAGCGTTTCAATGCCACCTACAGTGCCAGCAAGGCTTATGTATTGAGCCTCTCCCAAACGCTGAATGCGGAACTCGAAGGCACAGGTGTCAAGGTGCAAGCGGTTCTGCCTGGAGTGACGCGCACCGAAATCTGGGAGCGCTCCGGTTTTGATGCCAGCGGTATTCCTGCGGAGATGGTCATGGAGGCCGGCGAGATGGTCGATGCCGCGTTGTCCGGTCTGGATCAGGGCGAGCTCGTCACGATTCCTTCGCTGCCCGATGCCGGGGAATGGCAAGCCTTCGTCGCTGCCCGTCATGTGATGGCGCCCAACCTGTCCCACAGCTCGGCAGCCAGCCGTTACAAGTAAAAGTCTTTTGAGTCACGAGAGGTCAACCCGATATGGATCAGCGTCGAGTAGTTGTCACGGGTATGGGCCTGGTATCGCCCTTGGGAAGCGGTGTCGAAGTCGTCTGGCAGCGCTTGCTGGCGGGGCGTTCGGGATTGCGAAACCTGCCGGAGGCGGTCATTGCCGATCTGCCGACCCGGGTCGGCGGCGTGGTGCCGACGATGGAGGAAGACGCCGAAGCGGGTTTCGACCCGGATCGTGCGACGCCGCCCAAAGAGCAGAAGAAAATGGACCGTTTCATTCTGTTCGCGATGGAGGCTGCGCGTCAGGCGCTTGAACAGGCCGGCTGGCATCCCACCGAACCCCGCGCTCAGGAGCGCACGGCCACGATCATAGGCTCCGGTGTCGGCGGCTTCGGCGCGATCGCCGATGCGGTGCGCACCACCGACAGCCGTGGCCCGCGACGCTTGTCGCCGTTCACCATTCCCTCGTTTCTGGTCAATCTCGCCGCGGGGCATGTCTCGATCCAGCACGGTCTCAAGGGCCCGCTCGGTGCGCCGGTCACCGCGTGTGCCGCCGGCGTGCAGGCGATCGGTGATGCGGCCCGGCTGATTCGTGCCGGTGAGGCCGACATCGCGGTGTGCGGCGGTGCGGAAGCCTGCATCGATCGCGTCAGTCTTGCCGGTTTTGCGGCAGCGCGTGCTTTATCCAGTGGCTACAACGACACGCCCGAACGCGCCTCGCGCCCGTTCGACAGCGGACGTGACGGGTTCGTGATGGGCGAGGGCGCCGGGCTGCTGGTGATCGAGTCGCTGGAGCACGCACTGGCGCGCGGCGCACAGCCGCTGTTCGAACGGGTCGGCTATGGCACCAGCGCCGACGCCTATCACCTGACCGCCGGGCCGGAAGACGGCAGCGGTGCACGGCGGGCGATGACACTGGCGCTGGCCCAGGCCGGTATAGCGCCGGATCAGGTGCAGCATCTGAACGCGCATGCGACATCGACGCCGGTGGGCGACCTCGGTGAGTTGGCCGCAATCAAGTCGGTGTTTGGTGCGCAAAACGCAATCGCCGTGACCTCGACCAAATCCGCGACGGGGCATTTGCTGGGTGCGGCGGGAGGTCTGGAAGCGATATTCACGCTGTTGGCGATCCGCGATCAAATCGTTCCGCCGACCCTCAACCTGGAAAATCCCGATCCGGCAAGCGAAGGCGTAGACATCGTTCACGGCCAGGCGCGGTCAGTACCGATCGAATATGCGTTGTCCAACGGGTTCGGCTTCGGCGGGGTCAATGCCAGCGTGCTGTTCAAGCGCTGGCAGGCTTAGTCTTCCGTTCGTTTTAGATGTTCGCGGGTGACGTCGAGGATGCGTTGCGCCAACCCGGCATCCGCGACACTGCGCGACAGCAGCAGCGCTCCGGCCAGCGTCGCCATGATAACGATGCTGCGCTCGGGAGCGTTCTCGCCTTCAAGGGTGCCTTCGATCTGGTCCAGGCGCGCCTTGAGCACTTCATCGCTGGTCGGGCTCGGCTGGCCGCGCAACCCCAGCTCCGATGAAATGGTAACCAGCGGGCAGCCTTCATGCGGCGTGGTCTGATGCCACTCGGACAGGTAGGTGTCGATGAACAGCGCCAGCGGATTCTCCTGGGCGAAGATCTCCGCGCACAAGCCGGCCACTTGATCGCCGGCCGCTTGCAGGGCTTTTTCAACGAGTTCGTCCTTGGACTTGAAGTGCGAGTAGAAACCGCCGTGCGTCAGGCCCAGTGCTTTCATCAACGGCTGCAGACCGGTCGCACCAATGCCGTCCTTGCGAAAACGCTCGGAAGCTTCCTTGATAATGCGCTGATGGGTCTGGGCTTTATGATCCTGCGAGTAACGCATTTAAACTCTCCGCAACAAGATCGCCATCTTAACCAATGCAAATTGAATGGTGACTGTACTTCTACTTCTAAAAAAACGGCCGGTGACGCCGACATGTTCGTAACAGCCATCAGCGGTTGGCACGGATAGTGGTTGCAGCTTGCAAAGTTGCCATCGCTTGAGGAGCAGGAGAATCATG
>Ga0157373_10000586_pt1 | contig 28347 bp, 31 predicted proteins | sample C65metaG_FD_113460 | JGI IMG/M metagenome (GOLD analysis project Ga0157373, IMG submission 113460) | Corn rhizosphere microbial communities from Kellogg Biological Station, Michigan, USA - C6-5 metaG | ecosystem: Host-associated > Plants > Roots > Rhizosphere > Soil | place: USA: Michigan... | reverse complement strand
CTCTCATATAGGGCAAGGCACAACCATGACAGAACCCGCAATCACACTCTCGCCGAGCGCCGCCAGCCGCATCCGCCTGATCGCCGAGCGCGAAGGCCGGCCGGTGATGCTGCGCGTGGCGGTCGAAGGCGGCGGCTGCTCGGGCTTCCAGTACCAGCTCGACCTGGTCGACGACGCCCAGCCCGGCGACCTGCGGATCGAGCGGGACGGCGCGACCGCGCTGGTGGACGAGATCTCCATGGTCTTGCTGAAGGGCTCGGAGATCGATTTCGTCGACGAGCTGGCCGGGGCTGAGTTCAAGGTCCGCAACCCCAACGCCAAGTCCAGTTGCGGCTGCGGCGTGAGCTTCTCGATCTGACGCGCGGCATGCGGATCGCCACCTGGAACGTCAACTCGATCAACGCCCGGCTCGAGCGCGTGCTGGAGTGGTTCGAGGCGGCCATGCCCGACGTCGCCTGCCTGCAGGAACTCAAGTGCGTCGACGAGAAGTTCCCGGCCGAGGCGTTCGAGCGGCTGGGCTACAACGTCGCCGTCCACGGGCAGAAGACCTACAACGGCGTGGCCATGCTCTCGAAGACGCCGCTGGAAGACGTCCGCAAGGGCCTGCCCGGCAGCGATATCGACGACCATGCCCGCTACTTGGAGGCGGTGGTGTCAGGCCCGACGCCGATCCGCGTCGCCTCCATCTACCTGCCCAACGGCAATCCGATCGGGACAGAGAAGTTCGAGTACAAGCTCGACTGGATGGCCCGCTTGCGCAAACACGCGGCCGAGCTGCTGGCGCTGGAGGAGCCGCTGGCGCTGGCCGGCGACTACAACGTCATCCCCGAGCCGCAGGACTGCGATAATCCGCCGAGTTGGGTGAACGACGCCCTGTTCACGCCGCAGGCCCGGTCGAGCTTCCGCGCCCTGAAGAACCTCGGCCTGACCGACGCCTACATGGAAGTGGACGGCAAGCCCGGCGGCTACACCTTCTGGGACTACCAGGCCGGCGCATGGCAGCGGAACCACGGCATCCGCATCGACCACATCCTCCTCTCCCCCCAGGCCGCCGACCGCCTGCAGGCCGTGGAAATCCACCGCGAGACCCGCGCGAAGGAAAAGCCCTCCGACCACGTGCCGTTCGTGGTCGAGCTGGCGCTATAAGTTCCACGATTGGGAACAATTCGCTTGTTCCCCGATTGGGAACGTGCAATGAGCACTCATGAGGATCATCGCGCGCCGGACCCTGCTTGCGTTTACGGCTCGCAATCCCGCCGCTCGGCCCGCACTTCTTCGATGGGGCAACCTGATCGAGGCGGGCGAGTGGCGGACGATGAACGAGATCGGCGCTTCGTTCTCCGGCTGCGTGGTTCTCAACGGCGAGCGCGCCAGGTTTGAAGTCGCGGGCGGCAATTTCCGTCTGATCGCGGCTTTCGATCTTCGGCGTCAGATCGCCTACGTGAAGTTCATCGGCACGCACGTCGAGTACGACCGGATCGACGCGCTTACGGTGTCGCAGTTTTAGGAGATTGGGCCATGTTCGTTCAGGTTATTCGCAACGACGACGATCTTACCCAAGCCCTTGGCGAGATCGACCGCCTCTGGAATGCCGAACCTGGCACGGAAGACGGCGACAAGCTCGACGCGCTCGTAACACTGGTCACCGCTTACGAAGATCGGCGTTACCCAATCCCTCGCCTAACCCCGCTCGAACTCTTGAAATACGTGATGGCGGAGAGCGGAAGGACGCAGGCCGATTTGGCCCATCTGTTGGAGTCGCGATCGCGCGCCTCGGAAATCCTCTCAGGCAAACGCGATCTCACGCTGGATCAGATCCGGAAGCTCCATCGGGAGTGGCACATCCCGGCAGCCGCCCTGCTTGGCGAACTGGCGGACGCCTGACGCGGGGCTATAATTGACAGCGTAAATTAATGGCCGCATCCTCCCCTGACTTCTGGGAGGGCGCCATGACTCAACTGATCGCCGCCGCCACCTTCTTTGTGCTGCTTCACCTGCTGGTTTCCGGAACGCGCCTGCGCACGGCGCTGGTCGGAGGCATTGGCGAGGGACCCTACATGGGCCTGTTCTCGCTGGCGTCGCTCGGCGGGCTCGTCTGGCTCGCGATGGCCTACGGACACAGCAAGGGCATGGGCGCTACCTATTGGGACCTCGGCCGAGGGGCTCGGGACGCGCAACTGGTCATCCAGCTCATCGCCTTCCTGCTGATCGTGCCGGGGCTCGCCACCCGCAATCCAACCAGCGTGAAGCAGGAGGGCTCGCTCGACCGGCCGGACGTGGCGAGCGGCATGCTGCGGATCACGCGCCATCCGTTCCTGTGGGGCGTGGCGATCTGGGCGGCCGGGCACCTGCTCGTGAACGGCGATACGCCCGGGATCCTGCTGTTCGGTTCGCTGCTGGTGCTGGGGGTGTTCGGGACCTTCAGCATCGACGCCAAGCGCAAGGTCGCGCTGGGGCCTAAGTGGGATGGTTTCGCCGCGCAGACTTCCAACGTGCCGTTCGGCGCCATCGTCTCGGGCCGGCAGAAGTTGTCGCTGGGCGAGATCGGCTGGTGGCGGATCGGGCTGGCGCTGGTGATTTACGCGGCGGTGCTGTTCGCCCACCCCTACCTGTTCGGCGTCAATCCGCTGGCGTGAGGCTCAGGCCTCCGAGGCTTCGCCCGCATCGTCGTTGTCGGCCACCTTTGCGCGATAGTCGCCGACCTGACCGCGCAGGCGGTCGATCGAACGCTTCATCGCCTCGACGGCGCGGTCCGCATCGGCTTCGACGCTGTCCCAGGATCGGGCTTCATTGTCGCGGTGGTCGCTCATACAGACGATAACCAGCAAATGTTAGTCTGGTTCCCGACATAGGCTAAGCTTATGCACAGAAATCAACGGCTTAGATGTCGGCGTAAACGTGCCGCTCGCCCGAGAACCCCGGCTGGGTGACCGCGCCCATGTAGGCGGGACCAACTTGCTGGGCGAACTTCCACAGCGCGCCGGAGCCGTAACCGGTCTGGCGCGGACGCCAGTCTCGGGCCCGGTGTTCCAACTCGATCGGATCGACCTCCAGCTCGATCGTCCCGGCCACCGCGTCGATGGTGATGACGTCGCCGTCCTTGATCAGGGCGATGGGTCCGCAGTCGGCCGCTTCCGGCCCGACGTGGCCGATGCACAGGCCCCGCGTGGCGCCCGAGAACCGCCCGTCGGTGATCAGGGCCACCTTGTCCGACCGCCCTTGCCCGTAGAGCGCCGCCGTCGTTGACAGCATCTCGCGCATGCCGGGCCCGCCCTTCGGGCCTTCGTAGCGGATCACCAGCACGTCGTTGTCGTTGTAGTCGCCCTTCTGGACGGCTTCGAAGCAGGCCTCCTCGCCGTCGAACACGCGGGCGGGACCGCGGTGGTGCAGGTGACTCAAGCCCGCGACCTTGACGATAGCGCCTTCGGGAGCCAGCGAGCCCCACAGCCCCTTCACCCCGCCGGTGGGCGACAGCGGCTTGGAGACGGGGCGGATGACCTCCTGATCGTCGCGCCAGACCACGTCGGCCAGGTTCTCGGCCAGCGTCTTGCCTGTGACGGTCATGCAGTCGCCGTGCAGGAAGCCGCCGTCCAGCAGCGTCCTCATCAGCATCGGCATGCCGCCGGCGTCGCCCATGTCCTTGGCCACGAAGCGGCCGCCGGGTTTCAGGTCGGCGATGTAGGGCGTGCGGTCACAGATCTCGGCGAAGTCCCGCAGAGTGAACTCGACGCCGCACTCGTTGGCCATCGCCGGCAGGTGCAAACCGCCATTGGTAGAGCCGCCGGTCGCGGCCACCACCACGGCGGCGTTCTCGAAGGCCTTGCGGGTGCAGATGTCGCGCGGACGGATGTTGCGCTCAATCAACCGCACCACCGCCTCACCCGAGGCCACGGCGTACTGGTCGCGGCTTTCGTAAGCGGCCGGCAACGCGCTCGACAGCGGCAGGGCCAGGCCGATGGCTTCAGAGACGCAGGCCATGGTGTTGGCGGTGAACTGGCCGCCGCAGGCGCCGTCGCCGGGGCAGGCGTGCTGCTCGACCTGGCAGAGGCGCTTTTCGTCGATGACGCCGGCGGAGAACTGGCCGACCGCCTCGAACACGTCCTGGACGGTGAGGTCCTTGCCGTCCAGCCGCCCGGGCAGGATGGAGCCGCCGTAGAGGAAGACGCTGGGCACGTTCAGCCGCAGCATGGCCATCATCATGCCCGGCAGCGATTTGTCGCATCCAGCCACACCGACCAGCGCGTCGTAAGAGTGCCCGCGCATCGTCAGCTCGACAGAGTCGGCGATGACTTCGCGGCTGACCAGCGAGGAGCGCATGCCCTCGTGGCCCATGGCGATGCCGTCGGTGACGGTGATGGTGCAGAATTCGCGAGGCGTGGCGCCGCCGCGCTTGACCCCTTCGGCGACTGCGTGCGCCTGGCGCATCAGGGCGGTGTTGCAGGGCGCCGCCTCGTTCCAGCAGGACGCCACGCCGACCAGCGGCTGGCCGATCTCCCGCGTGCCAAGGCCCATGGCGTAGTAGTACGACCGGTGCGGAGCCCGCTCGGGCCCTTCCGTCACATGGCGGCTGGGCAACCTCGACTTGTCCCAGCTTCCGTCCGGCTTCTTGGTCATAAGGGCCTCCAACTTTACGCGCGGTTGTCCTAGCGAGACGAAGGCGTTTGGGGAAGCCGCAGCGCAGGCTCTTCCCCCAGCTTGTCTGGGGGAAGTGGCCCGACAGCGACAGCTGGAGGGTCGATGGGGGAGTTTCGCGTCTTACTTTTCTACTCCCCCAACGAGCCTCGCCTTCGGCTTCGGCCCACTTCCCCCAGATGAACTGGGGGAAGGCCTAAAAGCCCGCCGCCTGCTCGACGGCCAGCGCCAGATCGAGGGCGCGGGCGGCTTCTTCGGCGGTGACCAGCGGGCGGGGCGCGACCCCGCGCACGGCGTCGACGAACTCGCGCACGCTGGCGCCAAGCGGGTCGCGGCCGGCGGGGGTTTCGGTGAAGTGCTCGTCGAGCGCAAAGCCGGTCGAGTTGTGGAAGGTGCGCGCCACGAAATCGATGACCAGTTCGCCGGACGGATAGATCAGCTTCATCGTCCGCTCGCGCGCGTCGGCGACGCGGGAGGTTTTGAAGGCGGCGGTGTAGCCGTCGGCGAAGGTGACTTCGGCGGTGGTCTCGTCCGCCGAGCCTTCCGCCTCGACCGCGATGGCGTCAGCGTCGGTGAGCGCCAGCGCCAGGTCGAGGTCGTGGATCATCAGATCGAGCACGGCCGAGACGTCGTGGTTGCGGGTGCTGGGCGTGCCAAGGCGGCTCGCCTCCAGACGCAGAGGCCTTTGGGCGACGTCGAACAGACCCATGGCCTGGAAAACGACCCGCTCCTGGTGGCCGACGGCGACGGGCAGCTTGCGCGCGGCGGCCTCGGCGACGATGCGATCGGCGTCTTCCAGCGTCACGGCGAGCGGCTTTTCCAGATAGACGGCGACGCCCGCCTTCAGCGCCGCCAGCGCCTCGGCGGCGTGCGCGATGGCGGGTGAGGCGATGGTCACCACGTCGACCTCGGCCAGCAGCGCGTCCAGATCGGCGAAGGCCCGCGCGCCCAGCGGGGCGGCGAGCTCGGCCGCCCTCTGCGGGTTGATGTCGTAAACGCCGGTCAGCGTCACACCGTCCAGCTCGACGTACTTCTTGGCGTGGAAGCCGCCGAACACCCCGGCGCCGACGACGCCCGCTCGCAAGATTTCGCTCATGGGCGCCGCCTTTAGCGCGTAGCCGCTGGAGGCGCCATCGCATCCGGTCTAAACAGCTGTTTGAGAGACAGGAGAACCCCCATGACCACCTCGCGTGAAGTGCGCTTGAAGAGCCGCCCCGAAGGCATGCCCCGCCTCGAGAATTTCGAGGTCGCCGGCGTCGAGCTGCCCGCCCCCGGCCCGGGCGAGGTGCAGGTGAAGAACCTCTACATGTCGGTCGACCCCTACATGCGTGGGCGCATGTACGACCGGCCGAGCTATGTACCGCCGTTCCAGATCGGCGAGGCGCTGCAGGGAGGCGCGGTCGGCGAAGTCGTCGCCTCGAACGACGCGAACCTGAAGGTCGGCGACATCGTCCAGTCGATGCTGGGCTGGCGCGAGGCCTACAACGCGCCGGCGGCCGGCGTGCAGAAGATCGAGACCCACGGCCTGCCGCCGCAGGCCTTTCTGGGCGTCGCGGGAATGCCCGGCCTGACCGCCTACGTCGGCTTGCTCAAGATTGCGGCGCTGAAGGAAGGCGACGTGGTGTTCGTCTCGGCCGCGGCGGGCGCCGTCGGCTCGGTCGTCTGCCAGATCGCCAAGCTCAAGGGCTGCACCGTCATCGGCTCGGCCGGCGGCGACGAGAAGACCGCCTTCCTGCGCGAAATCGGCGTCGATCACGTCATCGACTACAAGAAGGTCCCCAACCTGACCAAGGCGCTGATGGAAGCCGCGCCCAAGGGCATCGACGTCTATTTCGAGAACGTGGGCGGCGAGCACCTGGAAGCGGCGCTGGAAGCGGCCAAGCCGTTCGCGCGCTTCGCCATGTGCGGGATGATCTCGCAGTACAACGCGACCGAGCCGCCGAAAGGCCCGTCGAACATCATGTACGTGGTCGGCAAGAGCCTGAGGATCGAAGGCTTCATCGTCTCCAACCACTTCGACATGCTGCCGGCTTTCCTGAAGGACATGTCGGGCTGGATCGGCTCGGGCAAGCTGAAGTGGCGCGAAACGGTCGACCAGGGCATCGACGCCGCGCCCGGCGCCTTCCTCAAGCTCTTCAAGGGCGAGAACCTCGGCAAGATGCTGGTCAAGCTGTCCTGATCGGACGTTCGTGCGTTGAGGCCGGTGGTCGGGACCGCTAGAAGCATCCCGCCACCGGAGACCACCCCAAGTGAAGCGCCTGTTCAGCGCCTACGTCATCGTCGACTGGAGCGCCGCGTCTTCACCGAAGACGGGCAAGGACTCCATCTGGATCGGCGTCATCAAGCGCGACATCCGGTTTCGGCCGACGTTCGAGGCGCAAAATCCGCCGACCCGCGAGGCGGCGATGAAAGCGCTCGATGCAATCATGGCCGACCTGCACCGCCGCGGTGAGCGGGCGCTGATCGGCTTCGATTTCCCGCTGGGATATCCTGTCGGCACGGCCGAGCGGTTGAAGTTGAACCCGCCCGACTGGTCGGGGCTGTGGAAGTTTCTGGCCGCCAACGTCGTCGACAAGCCCACCAACGTGAACAACCGCTTCGCCGTGGCCTCGAAGATGAACCGACTGATGACCGACGAGGCTCGACCCTTCTGGGGCGCACCGGCCAAGGACACCCAGCGCTGGCTCGCCGCGACCAAGCCCGAGCACGGCGCCGACCTGCCGGCGATGTTCCGCCACTGCGAGTTGGCCACAAAGGGCCTCGGCAAGGCGGGCGCCAAGAGCGTCTGGCAGATCTTCGGCAACGGCACCGTCGGCAGCCAGGCCATTGTCGGTATTCCGCATGTTCGACAGCTGGCGGAAAAGCTGGGTGACAAGGCGAAGGTCTGGCCGTTCGAGACCGGCTGGAAGGCGCTGACGGCTAACGATGTCGAGGGCCTGGAGGCAGTGATCGTCGAAATCTACCCTGCCCTCGGCGCGGTGAAGGCGGAGCCCGGCGAAGTCCCCGACCGCGCCCAAGTCCGCGCGCTTTGCGAGCACTTCGCCCGTCTCGACGAGGCGGGCAAACTGGGAGAAGCCTTCGCTCCGCCCAAGACCGCCGCGCCTGAACTCGTCGCGGACGTCGAGCGCGAAGAGGGCTGGATCCTCGGCGCCTAGAGCCGGTTTCGCAGCGCCCACCAGCGCCATAGCAGCAGGCCGGCGGACAGGAAGCTCGCCACGATCACGCCCATGACGATGCCCTGCAGGCCCAGCCCCATCGGGATGGCCAGCCACCACGACAGCGGCGTCATCACCGCCAGGTAGCTGATCATGTGGGTCACGCTGGGCATGACCACGTCCCCGCGCGCCCTCAGCGCGTTGGCGACCACCACCTGAACGGCGTCAGGCAGCAGGAAGAGACACGACAGCATCAGCGCCGGAACGGTCAGCGCCAGCGCTCGCGCATCGTCGGTGTAGGCCCGCGACGCCAGCTCCGCCGACGGCCACAGCGCCACCGCCACCACCAGACCGAAGACCGCCGCCGCGACGAACGCCACCGCACCGGCCCGCAGCACGCCGGGGCCGCTCCTTGCGCCATAGGCATTGCCGACCAGCACCGCGGCGGCGGTCGACAGGCCGAGCGGAACCATGAAGATGATCGCGGCGATGTTGAGCACGATGGCCCAGGCCGCCACCTCCAGCGCCCCGATCCAGCCCGCGACCACGTTCATGCCGGCGAACGCCGCCACCTCCGAGAAGTTGGAGAAGGCCGCGCCATAGCCCACGCGCCGCTGCTCGGTCTCCATCGGCCGGTCGCGCTCGGGCTTGTCCAGAACGCCCAGCGCACGCACGTCCGGCAGCCGCAGGATGTAGAGGGTCAGGCATAGCGTCAGCAGCGCCCGCGCGCCCAACGTCGACCAGGCGCCGCCCACCGCGCCCATCGCCGGCAGCCCGAACGTGCCCGGCACCAGCAGCAGGTTGAGCGCCAGGTTGGCGGCGTTGGCCACCCACATCATCCACATCACCGGCGTCGGCTTGTTCAGCGCTTCGAGCCAGAAGGTCTGCGCCACCGAGACCGTATGGAACGGCATGCCCAGCGCAAACACCATCAGCGCCGCGCTGGCGCCCGCCGCCAGCCCCGGCTCCAGCCCTATGGCGTGCAGGAACGGCGGTCCGCCCAGCACCAGCGCGCCCATGGCCAGAAAGCCGATCCAGAAGGCGTAGGTCAGTCCGCGCCGCAACACCGCCCCGGCAAGATGGCGCCGCCCTTCGCCGATCACCCGCGCGGTCATCACCTGCACGCCGTTCAGAAGGCCGATGGCCACCATCAGCACGACCGCGCTCGGCGCCCAGCCCAGCGCATGAAAGCCCAGCTGCTCGGCGGAGTAGCGGCCGACCACGATCGCGTCGGTCAGGCCCATGGTCATGATCGCCAGGCGCGAGGCCACGACCGGCCCCGACAAGCGCAGGAGCCGGCTCAGGTCTTCACGAATGGCAATGCCCGACCAGCCGTCGCGGACGGCGGGTGCGGTCGCCGGGGGCGACATGATCGAAAGCCTTTTTCAAAGAAGGGCGCGGAACATCGCGGAGTCGCGGTCGCCGATCAAGCCGGTTTCAGCCGCAACCAAGCTTGAGCGCCGCAGCGTTGCGCGCGGGCCACAAGAAGTCCAACCTTCGCCGCAGGCTTTCGGGGAGGTCGGCCATGACGGCGGCTGCGCAGGGTGAGCGTTACCTGTCGATGGATGCGGTGCGCGGCTTCGCCGTGCTGGGCATCCTGCTGATGAACATCGTCGGCATGGGGCTGCCGGCCTTCGCCTACATCGACCCGACCTTCTACGGCGGCTCTACGGGTCCGGACCTTTGGACCTGGGCGATCAACTTCGTGTTCACCGACGGCAAGATGCGCGGGCTCTTCACCATCCTGTTCGGGGCCAGCATGGTGCTGATCGCGGACCGGGCGGAGAAAGGCCCGATCGGCCCAAACCAGACCCACTACCGGCGCATGCTGTGGCTCTTCCTGTTCGGCATGGTCCACGCCTACCTCCTGTGGTGGGGCGATATCCTGGTCTGCTACGCGGTGGCCGGATCGGTCGCCTTCCTGTTCCGCAAGATCGGGCCGCGTACGCTGATCGGCATTGGCGTTGTCATGCTGGCCGGCGTGGTGGTGAAGGGCCTGATCGAGACGTCCCAGATGGCGACGCTGCGCGATGCGGCGACGGCGCCGGGGGCGTCAGCCGAAACCCTGAAGGCCTGGGCGCAGGCCAGCTTCCTGCTTGGCCCGCCGCACGAAATGGCCAACGAGCAGGTCGCGGGCTTCGGAGGCGGCCTCATCAGCGCGTTGAAGGCCCGCGCCCAGATGGCGGTGCTGATGCAGACGGTGCTGCTGTTCCCGGACTCGGTCGTCGAGGCCATCGGCCAGATGCTGATCGGCATGGGCCTGTTCCGGCTCGGCTTCTTCACGCTGAAGTGGTCGACGAAGAGCTATCTGGCGCTGATCGCGCTGGGCTATCTCGTGGCCGCGCCGCTGACTGCCTGGATGGCCTGGAAGGCTTACGCCGGCGGCTTCGACAAGCTGCTGCTGCACCTGATGGGCGTGTGGAGCGCCGTGCCCCGGCCCTTCATCGCCGTGGCGCATGCGAGCGCTCTGCTGCTGTTCGTGCGCTCGGGCGCGATGCAGTGGCTGGTGAACCGGCTGGCGGCGGCGGGGCGGATGGCGCTCAGCAACTACCTCGGCACGTCCATCGTAGCGGTGCTGGTGTTCGACGGCTGGGCCTTCGGGCTCTACGGCCAGCTGCACCGCTGGCAGCTCTACCTGGTGGTGGCGGGCATCTGGGCGGCGATCCTGGCCTGGAGCAAGCCGTGGATGGAACGCTTCCACTACGGCCCGTTCGAATGGGTCTGGCGCTCGCTCGTCCAGTGGAAGCCGCAGCCGTTCGCCAGGGGCGGACCCAAGCTGGCGCCTGCCGAATGAAAATCATCGAGGAGCGCGTCTGCGCGGAGATGGAGGACGAGTTCGTCGTCTTCCTGATCGGCATGCGGGTAAACAGGCCGTGGAAGATCTGGCGCTGGCTGCCCGTGGCCGTCGCCATGCCCAGGATGCTGGTCGAGCTTGCCATGCATCCCGAGCTCGGCTTGCTGAACGCCCGCACCCACTTCGGTTTCCCGAACATCCTGGTGGTGCAGTACTGGAAGAGCTTCGAGGCGCTTGAGGCCTACGCTCGCAGCACCGATTCGAAGCATCTGCCCGCCTGGCAGGCCTTCAATCGAGCGGTGGGTTCAAATGGCGACGTCGGCATCTGGCACGAGACCTATGTCGTGAAGCCCGGCACGTACGAGAACATCTACAACAACATGCCGCCCTACGGACTGGGCGCGGCCGGAAGGCTCGTTCCCGCCCAGGGCCATCGCAAGGCCGCGCGCGAGCGCTTGAAAGCCGGGACGGCGGCGTAGGGTCTAGCGACCCCTTCGATACGCGTTCAGCGATGTCGCAAGCGTCAGGAGGCCCAGCACGACGGTGGCGGCGTTGATGAAGACCTCGAACTTCATAGCGTCATTGGCGCTCGCGAGCGCGTACATCCCGTTCTCGACGTTGAAGGTGATGTCCATCGCGGCGAGATAGAGAAGGGCAGATCCAGCCATCAGTCCCCACGGCGTCGCGAAACGTCGCTGCAGCAGAAATCCCGCGCCGCTCACCAGCATGCAGAGCGCCAGCCAGCCGTCGGCGACGGGGAAGCTGGACTCGAAGGCGGTGTACCAGCGCTCGTGTGTGGTCATCACGTCGCCGCCCGTGAAATAGCTCCACCAGTAGAAAACCGTCACAGCGGCGGCGATCACGAGTAGTCCCCCGAGAGTCCGTTCGGCTGTTCGCATCTGATTTCCCCCACGAGCGGTCGCCCCGCTCTCAAGGCGTTCTACCATTCTCCGGAAAGGCGGGCTAACGGGAGGCGAATGACCCACGCCTCCCCTCGCCGTCTCGCGCTCGCCGGACTTGTCGCGCTGGCCGTCGGCAACGGCATCGGCCGCTTCGTGTTCACGCCGATCCTTCCCCCCATGATGGAGGCGCTGGGCCTGACCGCCAGCCAGGCGGGCCTGATCGCCTCGGCCAACTATGCGGGTTACCTGGCCGGCGCGTTGCTGGGTGCGACCAGCTTGCTTCGCGGCTCGCCCAAGGCCTGGCTGGTGGGCGGCCTGGTGGCGAGCGCCATAACCACCGCCATGGTCGGCACGGTGACCCAGCCCGACTTCATCAGCTTCACTCCGCTGGAGCTGGCGGGCTGGCGGTTCCTGGGCGGGCTCGCCAGCGCGTTCGTGATGGTGTTCGGCTCGGCTGTGGTGCTGGAGCGGCTGTCGGCGGCGGGACGCGGCGGGCTGTCGGGCGTGCACTTCGCGGGCGTGGGCGTCGGCGTCGCGCTCTCGGCGGTGCTCGTTTACGCCGTCCATCAGCTTGGGGGCGACTGGCGGACGATGTGGTTTGCGGCCGGCGCGGTATCGCTGATCGGTGCGATCGGCGCGGCCTTCCTGCTGCGTGGTCCGGCGCCTGAAGGCCATGCGAGGCCAGATGCCGGAACCGGGCGAGAACCGCTGTCGCTGCTGATCGCCTACGGCCTGCTCGGTTTCGGCTACGTGATCACCGCCACCTTCATCGTCGCCATCGTTCGCGCGAGCCCCGCTGCTCGAGGCGCTGAACCGATCGTGTGGCTGCTGGTGGGGCTCGCGGCCGCGCCCTCGACCAGCGCCTGGACCTGGGCGGCCAACCGCATCGGCGAACTCCGCGCCTTCGCGATCTGCTGCGCCATCGAGGCGGTCGGCGTGGCGTTGAGCGTTCTCGCGCCGAACACGGCCGGAGCTATCGCGGCGGCCCTGCTGCTCGGTGGCACCTACATGGGCGCAACCGCACTGGGCCTCACGGCCGCGCGGCATCTGGCGGGGCATCCGCGCCAAGCGCTCGCCCGGATGACGGCGTCGTTCGGCATCGGCCAGATGGTGGGGCCGCTGTTTGCAGGCGTGATCGCTGAACACGCGGGCGGGTTTTTGATCCCGTCGCTGACGGCGGCTTTGGGGTTGCTGGTCGCAGCGATGCTTACATTTAAGACCGCTCACCCCGGCGAAAGCCGGGGCCCAAGCTGAGTCTGCCGGAGTGGAAAGGCCGCTTGGGTCCCGACTTTCGTCGGGATGAGCGGAGTAAAAATTACCCCGCTTTGCGAACGTCCGCTTCCCGGTCCGACCGCAGCTTCTCGGCCACCAGGAAAGCAAGCTCCAGCGCCTGCTCGCCGTTCAGCCTGGGGTCGCAGTGGGTGTGGTAGCGGTCGGCCAGTTCGCCTTCCGTCACCGCACGAGCCCCGCCGGTGCATTCGGTGACGTTCTGGCCGGTCATTTCCAGGTGAACGCCGCCGGGATGCACGCCTTCGGCGTCGGCGATCTCCACGAAGGATTTCACCTCGGCCAGGATGCGCTCGAACGGCCGGGTCTTGTAGCCGGTCGAGGCCTTCAGCGTGTTGCCGTGCATCGGGTCCGTCGCCCAGACCACCGAGCGGCCGGCCTTCTTCGTCGCCGCCATCAGGCGCGGCAAGCGGTCGGCGATCTTGTCGGCGCCGAAGCGGCCAATCAGGGTCAGGCGGCCGGGCTCGTTGGCCGGGTTCAGCACGTCGATCAGGCGCAGCAGTTCGTCCGGCTCCATGGTCGGGCCGCACTTCATGCCGATCGGGTTCTTGATGCCCTTCATGTACTCGATGTGCGCCCCGTCGAGCTGACGGGTACGCTCGCCGATCCAGAGCATATGGGCGCTCGTGTCGTACCAGTCGCCCGAGGTCGAATCGACCCGCGTCATCGCCTCTTCGAAGTTCAGCAGCAACGCCTCGTGGCTGGTGAAGAACTCGACCTGATGCAGACGCGGATGGCTCTCGGGCGTGACGCCGATGGCCGCCATGAAGGCCAGGCTCTCGGAGATCTTCTCGGTCAGCTCGCGGTAGCGCGCGCCCTGCGGGCTGTCGGCGACGAAGCCCAGCGTCCACTTGTGGATGTTGTAGAGGTCGGCATAGCCGCCGGTCGCAAACGCGCGCAGCAGGTTCAGCGTCGCCGACGACTGGGCGTAGGCCTTCAGCAGCCGCTCGGGATCGGGCTCGCGCTCGGCGGGCTCGAAGTTCATGCCGTTGATGATGTCGCCGCGATAGGACGGCAGCGTCACGTCGCCCTGCGTCTCGATCGGCTCAGAGCGCGGCTTGGCGAACTGGCCGGCGATGCGGCCGACCTTCACCACCGGCTTGCCGCCCGCGAAGGTCAGCACCACCGCCATCTGCAGGATCAGGCGGAAGGTGTCGCGGATGTTGTCGGCGGCGAATTCCTTGAAGCTCTCGGCGCAGTCGCCGCCCTGCAGCAGGAACGCCTTCCCCTGCGCCACATCGCCCAGCAAGCCTTTCAGGCGGCGCGCCTCACCTGCAAAAACCAGCGGCGGCATGCGGCGCAGCTCGGTCTCGACGCGCGCGAGCGCGTCCGCGTCCGGATAATCGGTCGGGACGTGCTTGGCGGGCTTGGCTCTCCAGGACGCGGGCGTCCAGCGGTCGGTCATGGTCTCACTCGGAAATTCGGGAGCGCGGCTAATACCCCAGCCCCGCCTTCAAGGCAAAATAATGCGCCCCTCGCCGCTTAGCGAGCTGCCTCCGACGTCAGAAGAAGAAAGAGCACGGAGGGATCAGCTTCGACGGCATCAAAGCCGTAATGCAGATAAAAAGCCCTCGCCCTCTCATTCTTCGGCTGGACGATCATTGCGAAGACGCCAAGCTCGCTTGTAGCCGCTCGTGTAAGCGCATTCGCTAGAAGCGCGGCGCCAAGACCGACACCCTGAAAGGCTTGGGCAACGGCCATTCGCCCCAGCAGAACGGCCGGCGCCTGCTTGTAGGGCGGGGCCTTGGCGGCAGCGCGCTCAGGCAGGTCGCCACGATTCACCCCTGCCGCGGACAAGGTGAAGAAGCCGGCGATCTGCTCCGTTTCGACGTCAACGGCGACAAAGGCGTTCGCGGCTCGGCGGCGAACGTCTTGTCCAATCTGCCGCCGGAAATAGTTGTCCAGCGCCGGCTCACCGCACGAGAACGCCGACCGCTCGTGGTTGCGGAGCGGCTCGATCCTGAAGCGGGAACTCACTCGACGATAAGATCGCGGTGACGCGCGAATGCCTTCCGCAACGCATCATTCGGCGGGGGCGGATTATGCATCGCCTCCCAGAAACGGTCTTGAGCGTCGATCGTGAAGAGGATGGTCTCTGTACGCTCGATCGTCCGCCGCGCGGCTTCGAGCGCTGCGGTGACGACGAAGTCGGACACAGATCGCCCCTCCAACTCAGCGGCGCGTTTCAGCTGCCGCTGCACCTCCGGGGTGATGCGGGCTTCAAAGCGGGCGGCTCGGGCGATTGAAGTCTTCGGCATGTGGAGAATGTACGGCAGATTTCCGGACAATTCAACCCTACGCCACACCGCCGATTTCCTGGGGCACGTATTTCTCGCGCATGGTGACGAACTCTTCGGCCGCGGTGGGATGGACGGCGCAGGTGGCGTCCCACTGTTGCTTGGTGATGCCCATCTTCACGGCGATGGCGGCCATCTGGATGATCTCGGGCGCGTCGGGGCCGACCATGTGGACGCCGAGAACGCGCTGGGTCTTGGCGTCGACGACCATCTTCATCAGCGCGCGTTCGTTGCCGCTGTAGAAGGTGACCTTCATCGGCCGAAAGACCTCGCGGTAGATGTCGACCTTGCCGACCTGGTGGCGGGCCTCGGCCTCGGTCAGGCCGACCGTGCCGATGGGCGGCTGGGAGAAGACGGCCGTGGCCACGTCCTGGTGGTCGAAGCTGGTCGGATTGTCCTTGAACACCGTCTCGGCGAAGGCCTGGCCCTCGCGGATGGCGACGGGGGTCAGGTTGATGCGGTCCGTGACGTCGCCCACGGCCCAGATGTTGTCGGCGGTGGTCTTGGAGAACTGGTCCACCTTGATCGCGCCGCGCTCGGTCAGCTCGACCCCGGCGGTCTCCAGGCCGAGGTCCTTCACGTAGGGCTCGCGGCCGGTGGCGAACATCACCTGCTCGGTGGTCACATCGATGCCGTTGGAGAAGTGGCTGACGAGGCCGCCGTCGGTCTTTTCGATGCGGGTGTGCTCGCAGGCCAGCACGATCTTGATGCCGCGCTTTTCCATCTCGGCGGAGAGGTGCAGGCGCACGTCCTCGTCGAAGCCGCGCAGGATGTTGGGGCCGCGGTAGAGCAGCGTCACTTCGGAGCCCAACCCCGCGAAGATGCCCGCGAACTCGACGGCGATGTAGCCGCCGCCGACGATCAGGATGGATTTGGGCAGGGTCTCAAGGTGGAAGGCCTCGTCGGAGGTGATGGCGTGCTCGGCGCCCGGCAGGTCCGGCTTCACGGGACGACCGCCGGTGGCGATCAGGATCTTGTCGGCGCTGACCGTCTGGTTCTTGCCGACGATTTCGACGGTGTGGGCGTCCTTCAACACCGCCCGCGCATGGACGAGGTCGGCGCCGGCCCGCTGCAGGTTGGTGACGTAGATGCCTGACAGCCGGGCGATCTCGATGTCCTTGGCGGTGATGAAGGTCTTCCAGTCGAAGTTGGCGGCGCCCAGCCCCGACCAGCCGAAGCCCTCGGCGGTCTTGAAATGGTTGGAGAATTCCGAGGCGTAGACCATGAACTTCTTGGGCACGCAGCCGCGGATCACGCAGGTGCCGCCGACGCGGTGCTCTTCGGCGACGGCGACCTGCGCCCCGGCCATCGCGGCGACCCGCGCCGCGCGCACGCCGCCCGAACCGGCGCCGATGACGAAGAGATCGTATTCGTAGGCCATCGGGCGCTCCGGTCTGTCTTCAGCTTGGGCGTATGTAGGGGCTTACGGCGTCAGGCGCACCACGCCGTTGTCGGTCCCGATCAGGGCCTCGTCGGCGAGGTCGAGGAAGAGACCGTGGTCGACGACGCCGGTGACGGTCTTCAGCGCGAAGGCCAGCGCGGCGGGGTCGGGGATGGCGCCCGGGGGCACGTCGTAGATCACATTGCCGCCGTCGGTGATGACGATCCCCCGCTCGGCCTTGCGCAGGCGGGGCGGCAGAAGCTCGAACCCGGCGGCGATGTCGGCGAGCTTACGGGCGGTGTGGGGGTGGCCGAAGCGCACCACCTCGATGGGCAGCGGGAATTTGCCGAGCACGTCGACCTTCTTGGCCGCATCGGCGATGACCACGCAGCGGTCCGAGGCCTCCCAGACCAGCTTCTCGCGCAGCAGGGCCGCGCCGCCGCCCTTGATCAGCGACAGGCCGGGCCCGATCTCGTCGGCGCCGTCGATGGTGAGGTCGATGGACTTCACGTCATCCAGCGTCATCAGCGGGATGCCCAATTCGCGAGCCAGCGCGCCGGTGTTCTCGGATGTGGGAACACCGTGGATGTCGAGCCCGCGCGCCGCCAGCGCCTTGACGAACCACACCGCCGTCGAGCCGGTGCCCAGCCCCACGATCATGCCGTTTGCGACGAGTTCGTCCGCCGCTGCGCCCGCCGCCTGTTTCTGTGCGTCCGCGCTCATTTCTTTTTCCGTGCCGCCTTGGCCTCGCGGAATCGAGCCGCCCAGCCGGGTTTTTCGGTTTGCGTGCTCCGCTCCAGCCCCAAAGCGTCGGCGGGAACGTCGCGGGTGATCACCGAGCCGGAACCGGTGTAGGCGCCGTCGCCCACCTTCACCGGCGCCACCAGCGCGGTGTTGGAACCGATGAAAGCCCCCGCGCCCACGTGGGTCTCGAATTTGTCGAAGCCATCGTAGTTACAGAAGATCGTCCCGGCCCCGATATTGGCCTTCGGCCCGACCGTTCCGTCGCCGAGATAGGACAGATGGTTGGCCTTGGCGCCCGCGCCGACCTTGACCTTCTTCACCTCGACGAAGTTGCCGATGTGGGCGTCCTCGCCGATGTCCGCGCCGGGCCGCAGGCGAGCGTAAGGGCCGATCAGGGCGCCGGAGCGGACCACCGCCCCCTCCAGATGGCTGAAGGCGCGGATCACGGCGCGGCTTTCGACCATCGCGCCGGGGCCGAAGACCACGTTGGGCTCGATCACGGCGCCGCCCTCGACTTTGGTGTCCCAGGCCAGGAAGACGGTCTCGGGCGCCTGCATCGAGACGCCCTCACCCATCAGCTCGCCCCGGCGGCGCTGCTGCCAGAGCCGCTCGGCGGTCGCGAGCTCGGCCTGCGAGTTGACGCCATGCACGGTGTCCTCAGGTGCGAACGCCACCTTGGCCGTGAGCCCGCGCGCGCGGGCCAGCCCGACCACATCGGTCAGGTAGTACTCACCCTTGGCGTTGGCGTTGGTCACCTGCCCGAGCAGCTCGAACAGCAACCCGGCGTCGGCGGCCAGCACGCCGGAATTGCAGGCCTTCACCTTCAGCTCGGCCTCGGAGGCGTCCTTGGCCTCGACGATGCGCAGCAGGCCCTGGCTGGGGTCGATGATCAGCCGCCCGTACGCCGCCGGATCGGCCGCCTGGAAACCCAGCACGGCCAGGTCAGCGCCCTGGCTATGCAGGTCGAACAGCGAGCCGATGCACTCGGCCGTCAGCAACGGCACGTCGGCGTAGGTGACCACCACGTCGCCCGAAAAGCCTTCCAGGGCGTCGCGCGCCGCCAGCACGGCGTGACCGGTGCCGAGCGGGGGGTCCTGCAGCGCGATTTTCACGCCGCGCGCTTTCGCCCGCTCGCCGACTTCGGGGCTATGTGCGCCGACCACCACCACGATCCGCTCGCAGCCCAGCGCCTGGGCCGTATCGATGGCGTGGTCGAGCATCGAGCGGCCGGCGACGGGGTGCAGCACCTTCGGCGTCGGGGACTTCATGCGCGTGCCCTGGCCGGCGGCAAGGATCACGGCTGCGCGTGCGGTCATCGAAGACTCCCGACTCGTCGGCGTTGCGTTGTCCTTGCGTTTAGCCGAAACGCCGGGCCGATGCATGACCTCCCCGATCTGACCGGCGCAACCATCGCCTTCGACCTCGACGGGACGCTGGTCGACACAGCCCCGGATCTGGTCGGGACGCTGAACACGGTGCTGGTTCAGGAACGCCTTCCCGCCCTCCCGATGGACGCGGTGCGGATGATGATCGGCCGCGGCGCCCGGGTGATGCTGGAGCGCGGCTTCGCGGCGGCGGGCGAGCCGCTCAGCGCGGATCGCTCCGACGCGCTGATGGAACGCTTCATCGACATCTACCTGGACCGCATCGCCCGCGAGAGCCTGCCCTTCCCGGGCGTTTCAGACGCGCTCGATCGCCTGCGCAAAGCGGGCGCTCGGCTCTCAGTCTGCACCAACAAGCCGACCAACCTCTCGATCGCCCTGCTCGATGCGCTCGACCTGTCGCGCTGGTTCGAGGCCATCGTCGGCCGCGACACCGCCCCCGCCGCCAAGCCCGACGCCCGCCACCTCTTCGCGGCCGTGGAACAGGCTGGCGGCCATCGGGGTCGAGCCCTCCTGGTGGGCGACAGCGAGACCGACATCAACACCGCCCGCAACGCCGGCCTTCCCATCGTCGCCGTCACCTTCGGCTACACGGAAGTCCCCTGCGCGGACCTCAATCCCGACGCCCTGATCGACCACTTCGCCGAGCTTCCCGCGACGGTCGCGCGCCTGCTGCGCCCATAGAAAAACGCCCCCGGCCGCAAAGCCGAGGGCGCTTTCCCTAGGATGGCAGTGACGTTGGCTTAGAAAGCCCCGCCGAGGATGCCGACGACGGCGGAACCCATGTTGCCGCCGAAGAGCTGGCCGAAGCTGCCCATCGTGGAGCCCGCGACATCGCGGTCGCGCAGCGAGCCGCCGAAGTTGTAGCGGACGCCCACGCTGAACACGTCGGCGGTCAGGTCGAGGTCGTCCCAGGACGAACGCTCATAGCCGCCCCAGACGCTGACCGGCGCGCTGGCGAACTGGTACTCGGCGTCAACGCCGGCGTTCCACAGGCTGGTGTCGCCGCCGTCGCCCTTGATCTGCAGGGCGCCCACGTGTCCGGCGAAGCGCAGGTTGTCGTTGCCGTAGAAACGGCCTTCGACGCGCTCGCCCCAGAAATCGGCGTCGTTCAGGTCGCTGGACGTGCCGTAGCCGACCTGGCCGACGACGCCGCCCATTTGACCCGTGTACTGGCCTTCGACGCCGGCGCCCCACAGGGTGACGTTGTCGCTGTTCTCGAAGCCGACGAAGCCGCCGGCCAGGGCGTTGTCGCCCACGTGGAAATCGGCGTGAGCCGTACCGTTCTCGGTCGTGGTGCTTTCGCCGTCGGCGCGGAAGTTCTGAACCGCGCCGTCCAGCGCGATGTTCAGCGACGCGGTGGCCGGGAAGACAACGGAGCCCGAACCGGTCCAGATGTCGGCGTTGGCGTCGCCGGACCCCAGCGAAAGGTCCGCGCGGCTGTAGTCAGCGCCCACATGGCCGACCGGCGCGGCCGCGGCTTGTCCAGCCCAGCCCAGAACGATAGCCGCGCTAGCGGCGAGTAGAATGCGATGCATCTGCACCCCCAGTTAGTGAAGGCGCCTACCTATTGTGCAGCCTGAATCGCGGCAACGGGCAGATGTTTAGGCAGCGCGCCTAAAGAACAAGCTGTGCTGTAGCGGCCACACTCGCATTCATGTCCGCCGAGAGGAGACCGCCGGAACCTGTTGAGATGGTTAAGAAATGGTGGATGCGACAGGGATTGAACCTGTGACCCCCTCGGTGTGAACGAGGTGCTCTCCCGCTGAGCTACGCATCCATTCCGGCGGAAGGGCCGGGTCTATAGCCCGCCCCCCGGGTAGCGGCAAGGGCGCCGCGCCTGCGGAAAACTAGCGCCGCCATGGAACGTTAAGGGCGCGGGCGACCTCTGCTAGGGTATGGCGGCCCGACTCGTCGGGCGGTGGGGACAAGCGCGCGCAGAGCATGGAAGCAGCCGCCGATTTCAGCCTTGAGCAGGAAGGGGAGCACGGTAAGTCCGCGGTCCTGACCGGCGACTGGACGTCGTTGACGCTCGGCGACGTGGGCCCGCGCCTGACCGACGCCCTGCACGGCGCGAAGGCGCCGGCGCTGGACCTGACGCACATCGGCCGGGTCGATACCCACGGCGCGCTCACCATCGTGCGTTCGACCGGAGGCTTGCCCGCGGCGGACCGGCTGAAGGCGCGGCCCGAGACGCAACGGCTGCTGAAACTGGTGGCCGAAGCCGCCGAGGCCGAACCGCCGCCGGTCTATCGTCGCAACTCGGCCGAGGAATTCATCGAGCGCGTCGGAAAGGGCGTGGTCTCGCTGGGCCAGGACTCCTGGGGAACCGTCGCCTTTACCGGCCGGGTGCTGGTCACCGCCGGGCGCGCGATCGTCCACCCCAAACACTTCCGCCTGGCCTCGATCGTCTCGCTGTTCGAGCGGGCGGGGCTGGACGCCATCCCCATCGTCGCCACCACCTCCTTCTTCATCGGCGCGGTCGTCGGCCTGATCGGCGCCAATATGCTGAGCCAGTTCGGCGCGCAGGTGTTCGCCGTCGAGCTGATCGGCATCGCGGTGCTGCGCGAGTTCGGCATCCTGATCGCGGCGATCCTGCTGGCGGGCCGCTCGGCCTCCTCCTTCGCGGCCGAGATCGGCTCGATGAAGATGAACGAGGAGATCGACGCCATGCAGGTGCTGGGCGTCGACCCCTTCGACGGATTGGTGCTGCCGAGGTTCGTGGCCCTGCTGCTGACCATGCCGCTGCTGACCTTCGTCTCGAACGTGGCGGGGATCATCGGCGGCCTGCTGGTCACCTGGACGGTGCTGGACATCTCGCCGGTCTTCTTCCTGCAGCGGATCGTCGACAACGTCGGCGCCACCCACTTCTGGGTCGGCATGTCCAAGGCGCCGGTGATGGCCGCCGTGATCGCCGGGATCGGCTGCCGGCAGGGCATGCTGGTGGCGGGCGACGTCGAGTCTCTGGGCCGTCGCGTCACGGCCGCCGTGGTGCACGCCATCTTCGCCATCATCCTGATCGATGCGGCCTTCGCGCTCCTCTACATGGAGCTCGACATATGAGCACCGAGGAGGCCGCCCCCGACATCGAGGACGCCCCGCCGATCGAGGTTCGCGAGCTGGTCTCGGCGTTCGGCAGTCACATCGTCCACGACCACCTGAACCTGACCGTCAATCGCGGCGAGGTGCTGGGCGTTGTGGGCGGCTCGGGCGCGGGCAAGTCGGTCCTGTTGCGCACCATCATCGGGCTCAAGCAGCCGGACGGTGGCGAGGTGCGCCTGTTCGGCCACGACATCAGCGAGGTCAGCTACTCCACCTGGACCGGGATCGAGCGGCGCTGGGGCGTGCTCTTCCAGCACGGGGCGCTGTTCACCTCGCTGACGGTGAAGGAAAACGTGCAGGCGCCGATGCGCGAGCACACCAACCTCTCGCAGGCCGAGCAGGACGAACTGGCGGACCTGAAGATCGCGCTGGCGGGGTTGCCGGCGGCTGCCGGGTCGCTGAAGCCGTCGGAGCTGTCGGGCGGGATGATCAAGCGCGCGGCGCTGGCCCGCGCGCTGGCGCTGGACCCGGAGCTGCTGTTCCTCGACGAGCCGACCTCCGGCCTCGATCCGATCGGGGCGGCGGCGTTTGACGAACTGATCCGCGACCTCTCCGAGAGCCTTGGGCTGACCGTGTTCATGATCACCCACGACCTCGACAGTCTCTACGCCATCACCGACCGCGTGGCGGTGATCGCCGACAAAAAGATCGTGGCCGCCGCGCCTGTCACGGAACTTGAGCATTCCGAGCATCCTTGGATACGAGAGTATTTCCTGGGTCCGCGCGGCAGGGCGGCTGTGAAGGCGTATGACGGGCGCGCCCGGGGGAAGGGCTGAATGGAACGAAACGCAAATTACGGGCTGGTGGGCCTCGTCTCGCTGATCCTCTTCGTGGGGCTGGTGGTCTTCGTCTTCTGGCTGGCGAAGCTGCAGTTCACGCGCGACTACGACACCTACGACATCCTGTTCACCGAGCCGGTGCGCGGGGTCTCCGAAGGCGGCGAAGTCCACTTCAACGGCATCAAGGTCGGCGAGGTGACCAAGCTGGCGCTCGACCGCCGCGACCCCAGCCGCGTCATCGCCCGCATCCGGGTGACGTCCGAAACGCCGATCCGTGTCGACTCGCGCGCCACCCTGGAGCCCCAGGGGGTGACGGGCGTGAACTACATCCAGCTGACCGCGGGGACGCCCTCGAAGAAATTGCTGAAGGACACCGTGCCCAAGGATGTGGTGCCGGTCATCCTCAGCCAGAAATCCACCCTCTCCGACCTGATCGAGGGCGGGGGGACGGTGCTCAGTCGAACGATCGAGGCGCTGGACCGAATAAACAGGGTGCTGTCGGACGAAAACGTCCGCACCTTCACTGCCACCCTCAACGACGTGCAGGCCGTCAGCGCGGAGATGCGTGAGCGCAAGGAGGTCATCGCCGACGCCGACCGGGCCCTGCAAAGCGCCCAACAGGCGGCGGACTCGGTGACCAAGCTCGCCAACTCGACCAACGACCTCGTCAACGGCGACGGCAAACGCACGCTGAAGGAAGCCGCCGACGCCGCCGCCCAGGTCAAGGCCGCCGCCACCGACGCGCGCACCATGATCGGCAAGCTCGAAGGCCCGACCAGCGACTTTGCCACCAACGGCCTGCCGCAGCTGACCTCGACCATCGTGACGCTGCAGGAGTCAGCGGAATCGCTGCAACGGCTCACCAACGAAATCCAGCAGAACCCCCGTGGGCTGGTCGGCAAGGCGCCCGCCAAGGAAGTGGAGGTCAAGCCATGAGGCGACTCGCAAAGTCCCTGATCGTTGCGCTCATGCTGGTCCCGCTGGGCGCCTGCATCTCGCTGTTTCCCAAGTCGAAGCCCGCGCAGCTCTATCGGTTCGAGATTCCGGCCGTCGAGACGACGCAAGCGAACGCGCAGGCGGGCGTGCTCCTCAGTCCGATCGATTTTCAGGCGGCGTCCGCGTCCGATCGCGTCCTGACGATGACCGGCGGCGAGGCGGCCTACGTCAAGGACGCGCGCTGGGTCTCACCGGCGGCGATCCTGTTCGAGGAGGCGGTGATCCGCGCCTTCCAGGGCGGCCCGGCGCGGCTGGTCCAGCGAGGCGACGTGGCCCAGGCGCAATACGCGCTGAAGCTGGAGGTGCAGACCTTCGAGACGCGCTACGCCTCGGAAGGCTCGGCGCCGCAAGTCGTCATGGCTGTCCACGCGCTGCTCAGCCGCAACAACGACCGCACCGTGGTCGGCGACCGGGTGTTCACAGCGACCGCGCAGGCGTCCGACAACCGGATGGGCGGGATCGTGCCGGCCTATGACCAGGCGCTCGGCGATGTGCTGGGCCAGGTGACCGGCTGGGTGAACAGCTCGGTCAGGTGAGGCCGAACAGGCCCTGCAGGTAGAGGTTCAGCATCCGCCCCTGCGGGTCGAGCTCGCGGCGGACCTGCTGGAAGTCGTTCCAGTGCGGATAGAGGGCCGCCAGTTGCTGGCCGTGCAGCGAGTGCAGCTTGCCCCAGTGCGGGCGTCCGCCATGGCGGATGAAGATCGGCTCGATCAGCTCGTAGAGGAACGAGAAGTCGTCGCGGTAGTGGGCGTGGACGGCGACCGACCCGCGCGGCCCGCCCTCGAAGGGTGACAGCCAGGCGTCGTCGGGCGCGATGCGGCGCAGCTCGATGGGGAAGAAGACGTCGGGCCGTTCGCGCTCGATCGTCTCGACCACCTCCTTGAGCGCCGCCATCTGGGTCTCCGGCGGCAGATGGAATTCCATCTCGTTGAAGCGCTCGGGCCGGTTGGTGGAGAGCAGCTTCCAGCCCTCATCAACGGCGGTCTCCGGCTTGGTCCCGCCCAGCAGCGCTCTGGCGGCGGCCTTACGCAGGGGCGTGGAGAAACCGAGCAGGTTGCGCAGCGACCGCAGCACTTCAAGGAAGGCGTCGTCCTGATCCTTGCCGCGCGGCTGCGCCGGATCATCCGTCTCGTCATGGGCGATGCAGGCGGCGAGCCCGGTGAACGGCACGGCGTAGAACTCGTAGTTGCGATGCGTGGCCCAGCGCTGTTCGGCCTCCGCGATCGCCTTTTCGAGGGGATCGACCCACACCCGGCGGCGCAGGCGCTTGTTGGCGCTCGTGCGCAGCTTCACCTGGGTGATGACGCCGAGCGAACCCAGCGACACCCGCGCGGCGTTGAAGATGTCCGGGCGGTTGGCGGCATCGGCCTCGACGGTCTTGCCGTCGGGCGTGATGAGGGTGATCGCGGTGACGTCGCCGTGGATGGCGGTCAGATGCTTGCCGGTCCCGTGCGTGCCGGTGCTGATCGCGCCGGCCAGCGACTGCTTGTTGATGTCCGGCAGGTTGGGCATGGCCCGCCCGTGCGCCGCCAGCGCCGGGCCGAGCGCGCCCAGCCGCGTGCCGGCTTTGACGATGGCCTGGTCGCCGTCCCAGCCCACGACGCCAGCGATGGAGTCCAGCGACACCAAAGTCCCGTTGGTCGGCACCAGGCCCGTGAAGGAATGGCCCGCTCCCACGGCTCGGATGGGGCTGGGCGTCGAAACCAGCGCCTTGGCCAATTCGGCCTCGTCGGCGGGCGCGAGCCTCGCCTGCGGGTAGCTGTGCTGGATGCCCGACCAGTTGCGCCACAGGATGTGGCCCTGTGCGTCCGTGGTCGCTGGCGACGGCGGTTCGGGCTTTGGGCGGTTGGCGACGCTGACGCCCACGGCGCCCGCGCCAAGCACGGCGACGCCCCCTGCCCCGGCCAGCAGCGCCTTGCGCCGGGAGATCATTGTTTTTCGTGGTCCGACATGAAGCGTATCAGGCCCTCAAGCTCGGCCGGCGTGCAAGTGGCGCAGGTGCCCATAGGCGGCATCTGGTTGTAGCCCTGGATCGCGTGGTTCAGCAGCGTCGGCACGCCCTGCTTCCAGCGCGGGTCCCAGGCGGCGTGGTTGTGAACCTGCGGCGCGGGATCACCTTGCATGGCGTGACAGGTCTTGCAGGTGTGCTCGTAGATTTCGGCAAGGTGCGGGTCGGCGGGCCGGAGCGCCTGCGCCTCCTCGGGCGTCGGCGGAGGCGGCGGAGCCTTGCTGCAGGCCGCCAGCAGCAGCGCGAGCAGGACCGCCCGGCGCATCAGGCCTCGATCCCGTTCAGCCGCTTGCAGGCGGTCAGGGTGTTCTGGAGCAGACAGGCCACCGTCATCGGCCCCACGCCGCCCGGCACCGGCGTGATCCAGCCCGCAACGGCCTTGGCCTCGTCGAACGCCACGTCGCCCACCAGCCGCGTCTTGCCGGCGGCCGCGGCCTCCGGATCGCGCGAGGGGATGCGGTTCATGCCGACGTCGATCACGGCCGCGCCCGGCTTGATCCAGTCGCCGCGGATCATCTCAGAGCGGCCGACAGCGGCGACGAGAATGTCGGCCTCGCGGCAGACGGCCGGCAGATCGACCGTCCGCGAATGGGCGATGGTCACCGTGCAGTCGGCCTGCAGCAGCAATTGCGCGATCGGCTTGCCCACGAGGTTGGAGCGGCCCACCACCACCGCCCGCTTGCCCGTCAGATCGCCCAGCGCATCGCGCAGCAGCATCATGCAGCCCAGCGGCGTACACGGCGTCAGGGCCGGCAGACCGCTGGCGAGGCGCCCAGCGTTGATGACGTTGAGGCCGTCGACGTCCTTGTCCGGCGAGATCGCCGCCACGACGGTCGCCTGGCTGATGTGCGCGGGCACCGGGAACTGGACGAGGATGCCGTGGATGGCCGGGTCGGCGTTCAGCTGCGCCACCAGCGCCAGCAGGTCAGCCTGCGAGGTCTCCTCCGGCAACCGATGAGTGACCGAGTGCATCCCGGCCTCCAGCGTCTGCTGGCCCTTGTTGCGGACATAGACCTGGCTGGCGGCGTCCTCGCCGACCAGCACCACGGCGAGACCCGGCTGGAGTCCCTTCTCGGCCTTCAGGCTGGCGACTTCCGCCGCGACCCGCTCGCGAAGGCCCGCCGCGAAGGCCTTGCCATCGATGATCCGCGCCTCACCCATGCCGCGACTCCCTCGGAACTTGGCCTTGGCCTACCCGTTCAGCCCCCGTGGCGCAACGCACGCCAGTTCCCGGAGCGCCCATGTCCATCACCCAGGCTTTCACCCAATTCGCCAATACGGTCTCGCGCGTGACCGGGCGCGCCTGGACCTTCGTGATCTGCATTCTTCTGGTCGTCGCCTGGGCGGCCACCGGGCCGATGTTTCATTACTCCGACACCTGGCAACTGGTGATCAACACCTCGACGACGATCATCACCTTCCTGATGGTGTTCCTGATCCAGAACACCCAGAACCGAGACGGCGCCGCCATCCAGGCCAAGCTCGACGAGCTGATCCGCATCAGCGAGGCGGAGAACCGCTACATCGGCATCGAAAAACTGACCGACACCGAACTCGAGGGCATCCTCGAAGAGGTCGAGCAGCACGCCGACGTCATCGAAAGCGAAGGAACCCAGCCCCAGCCGGCGAAGGCGGCGCGCAAACGAACGACCCCCGCCAAGAAAAAGGCCGCCGCCCGTAAACGCGCCTAGTTCAAGGCCTCCAGATACCGGCGCACCTCGGCGATCACCGCATCCAGCGCCTTGCGCACTTCGGGCAGGGCTTGCGGCCCCACCGTTTCGGCGCGTTCGCAAAGATCGCCCAGCCCATCGGCCCCGATAGAGCGCGAAGTTCCCTTCATGGTGTGGATCACGCGGCCCCAGTTTTCGGGATCGTTGTCGAGGCGTTCGCCCCACTCGACGGCCTCGGCGCAGAAGACCTTCAGCACCTCGCGCACGAGGCGGTCGTCGCCCGAGGCGAACCCTTCCAGATAGCCGAAATTCACTGCTCCTGAACGCTCGTCCATAGCCCTTGCCTTCAACGCCTTTTCGCGTATGTTCCGCGCCCTCGCCGAGGGCCGTCAAAGACCCTGACCTGGCGCGGGTGTATAGCTCAGTTGGTAGAGCAGCTGACTCTTAATCAGCGGGTCCAAGGTTCGAATCCTTGTACACCCACCATTCTTTCCGCCGCTAACCCCACCCCCGATCAGGGCTGGCGAAGTCTCGCGTAGATTCCGCAGGTTACGGCGCGCGGAGCGCGGCTCCCTGCTCTCTCCGGCCCAGAAATCCTCACACATGCCCTGCTTTGCGCGGCCGTTCTCCGGCCGCTCTCAGGGAGTATCACTTTAGCCCTTCGTTTCATGAGAACAGGAAAGGAAACAGGAAAAGACGCCGGGCCTCGCCCAGCCGCACATAGCAAGCCGCGAGGATGCGAGCCGTTAGAATTCCTATCCTACGCGGGCGAGGCGTCGGCGCTGCTCGGCCCATTCCGGAGGCAACGGTTCCGCCGTCAGAGCCGCAAGGGAAACAGCGCGGGGCTGGGTGCCGGCCAGGACGGAGTCCACCAGATCGGGCGCGAGATAGGCGAGGGGCAACAATCGGGCCGTGTAGTGCTGGCAAAGCCCCAGTTCCTTGGCCAGCGCTTTGACGGATGCAACCTCGCCGCGCTCCAGCCGCTCGGCCCATTGACGGGCCAGGACGACGGCGCGGATCAAGGCTCGATCTGGTCTGGCCTGTGGTTGGGGGTCGGTATGTGTCGATTGAAGAATGAGCGCCCCTTGGCGCCGTCGCATGTGGAAGGGGATCTGCAGCGCACGCAACCTCTCGCCGAAGGGGCTCACATCGAGGGCGGCGGCCCCGGCGTTTAGTGCAGCGGCCTCAACGTGCGCGACGATGCGATCATCACTAAGT
>Ga0157373_10000584_pt1 | contig 28376 bp, 33 predicted proteins | sample C65metaG_FD_113460 | JGI IMG/M metagenome (GOLD analysis project Ga0157373, IMG submission 113460) | Corn rhizosphere microbial communities from Kellogg Biological Station, Michigan, USA - C6-5 metaG | ecosystem: Host-associated > Plants > Roots > Rhizosphere > Soil | place: USA: Michigan... | reverse complement strand
TGAACAACGGATTGTTCGCCCCGGCACGGTGCCGGTGTTGGTCTTACGAACCTAGCCGGCTTTGGGCCTCTCCAGACCACGCGGCAAATGTATCACCAACTTCTGTCGCGCGGCACTGGCAACCTTTAGGATTAATGCCATGAGCCGAATTGCTCTCAGTTCTCTGGAACGGGCGCAGCGGGAAATCCTGCCGCTCGATTTAGCGCTGTACCACGCCGCTCGCGAATACCCGGGCGGCGCTGCGGCCATCGCCGCGACTACGGGCCGCAACCCGACGACGCTGCAGCACAAACTGTCGCCGACCCATCCCAGCCACTCGATCAACATTCAGGAATTCGGCGAGATCCTCGAACTGACCAAGGATCGCCGCATTCTTGATGCGGTGCACGCGCTGGTCGGTGACACGGTCTGGCAGGAGCTGGCCGACACCTACACCAACGACATGCCCGAGACCCTGACCACGGGGATCGCTGAATACTTCCGCCAGGTCGCGGATCTGGCCGAGACCTGGGCCAAGAGCATCGGCGACGGTGTGGTGACTGATCAGGAACTGGCGGCGATTCGCCTGCAGGTGTTCCGGGGTATTCAAGGTCTGCTGGGTTTGTTCAACCGCGCCACCTACGTCAATCAGACGACGCGGGGTGCCGACCGTGGCTGACATCGCCGATTTCGCCAACGACCTGGTGCAGGAACGCATCGATCAGGCCATGGCCGCGCGCAGCGCTGCCAAGGCCGAAAGCGCTGCCCATTCCTTGCTGTTCTGTGAGGCCTGCGACGACCCGATCCCGGAAGCACGCCGCCTGGCCCAGCCGGGTTGCTCGCAGTGCATCAGCTGTCAGTCCCTCTCTGAGCGGGGGATTCAGCATGCTCGATGAAGTATTGGGGCAATTCGCCGATTACGGTCTGGAGCCGGCGCAACCGCTGGTGTTCGGTAAGCTGACCCGCTGCAAGACAGCGCAAGACAAGGGCAAGGAAAAGAACGGCTGGTACGTGGTCCACGAGCAGCGCACGGAGAAGGGCGACACACTGATCTTCGGTGCTTTCGGTGACTGGCGTTCGGGTGAGACGCAGAAGATCAAGGTTAAGGCCGGTCGCATGTCACCGGAAGAGCGTGAAGTGATGCGCGTCCGCCAGGAGGAAGCCAAGCGCCGCGCCGCCGAAATCGCGAATAACGCTGCGCGGCGGGCCGCGAAAAGGGCGCAGGGTTTGTTCGAGCGGATGCCGACCACCGGGCGCAGCGATTACCTGGACCGCAAACAGATCGTTGGCATCAACGTGCGTTACGCGCCGCGCACCGGCGCCGTGCTGGTCCCAATGAAGAACGCCCGTGATCAGATCATGGGCCTGCAGGTGATCTTCCCGAACAAGCAGGAAGGCACCGGCCGCGACAAATCCTACTGGCCCTACGGCATGGCGAAGGAGGGCACTTTCCACCTGCTCGGTCCGCACCCGGTACCGGGCGAACCGGTGCTGGTCTGTGAGGGTTACGCCACCGGCGCCAGCCTGCACATGGCGACGTCGCTTGCCGTGGCCGTGGCCTTCGATGCGGGCAACCTGCTGGCTGTGTGCAAGGTCATGCGCGAACGCTTTGCCGGCTGCCCACTGATCATCTGTCGCGATGACGACTGGAAGACCACCAAGCCTAATGGCGATGCGTGGAATCCGGGTGAAGAGAAGGCGAGCAACGCCGCGCTGATCGTCGGTGCCCAAGTCGTTGCGCCGATCTTCGCGGTCGAGCGCCACGACAAATGGACTGACTTCAACGACCTGCACGTTGCTGAAGGTTTGGACGCGGTTCGCCGACAAGTGCTCGCAGTGGTTCGTCCACCGGCGGCTGGTGGCTGGAAAGATCAACTGGCCCGCAGTGAAAGCGGCGCCTTGATCGCACACATGCAGAACGTCGAACTGATCCTGGCTCACGACGAACGCTGGGCCGGGGTGATCAGCTACTGCGCGTTCAGCTCGAAGATCGTCAAGCTGCGTGCAGCGCCCTATGGAGGCGGCACCGGCGAGTGGGCGGACATCGATGACGTGCGCGTGATGAAGTGGCTCGCACAGCAGTACAACCTGCGCGTGAAGTCCTCGCACGTGATCGAGGCCGTCAGCGTCGTGGCCCACGACCACGCGTTTCACCCGGTGCGCGAATACCTGAAAAAACTCGAATGGGACCGCGTGCCGCGCCTGGACCGGTGGCTGACCGACGTCATGGGTGTGAAGGAAACCGACTACACCTCCAAGGTCGGCAAGCGCTGGCTGCTCTCGGCCGTGGCACGGGTGATGAGGCCCGGCTGCAAGGCGGACTCGGTGATGATCCTCGAAGGTGTACAGGGCGCCGGTAAGTCGACCGCCATGAGCGTGCTCGGCGGTGACTGGTTCATGGACACGCCGTTTTCCCTCGGCGACAAGGACGGCTTTCAGGCGATTCGCGGCAAGTGGATCGTCGAGCTCGGCGAGCTGGACAGCTTCAACAAGGCCGAGAGTACCAAGGCCAAACAGTTCTTCTCCGCCTCCACCGACACCTACCGCGAGAGCTATGGCCGCAGAACCCTGGACGTACCACGCCAGTGTGTTTTCGTCGGCACCACCAACCAGGACGAATACCTTAAGGATGCCACCGGCAACCGCCGTTATTGGCCGGTGGCCTGTACCAAGGTCGACGTGCCGTTGCTGCGCGAGATCCGCGATCAGCTGTGGGCCGAAGCGGTGTTCTGCTTTGAGGCCGGCGACCTCTGGTGGGTGACGCGAGAGGAAGCGCCGATGTTCAGCGAGGAGCAGGACGAACGCTTTGTGGTGGACGAATGGGAAACGCCGATCCTGACCTGGCTCGAAGAGTCGCAGATCGGCGAGACGACCACCGGCAGCGAGGTGATGAATCAGGCGCTCAAGCTCGACCCAGGGCATTGGGGCAAACCGGAGCAGATGCGCGTCGGCGCGATCCTGCACCGGCTCGGCTGGCGACGCTTCCGTCTCGGCGCGTTGAACAAGAGCGGCCAGCGGCCTTGGGCGTACAAGAAACCCGAGCACTGGGGCAGGGCGCCTGCACTTCAGAAGGAAGAATTCGAGGAGCCGTGCTTCGATGATTAAAGCAATCGACATGGCCCTTAAACAATGGGCGCAGGAGCTGCACAGCGACGAGGTGGCTGCCGGTTACTCGGGCGGCAACATGGTTGCGATGATGATGGAAAGCGGCGGTCAACTGGTGCGCGGACGACGCGGGAGCCGAGTGCCGCTCGAGGCGTCTCTGGACATTGAGCGCATCGTCAAGAAACGCCTCGACCCCGAGCTGATGAGCGTGGTCAAGGTACATTACTTCCAGCCCGATGCGCCCTTGGCCGCACGTCTGACGCGCAGTGGCTGCACACGCAACGTCTACTACCAGCGCCTGCATGACGCCCACATCGTGGTCGAGCACTTCCTCCTGGGGGAAGCCGCTTGATCGTGGGCACCCCTCTGGCTTACGCCGTCCCACCGACCCGCGTCCGTCCTACTGCTTTTGCAGTCATGGGACGGGCGCAGGCCGCGTCGTTGTTGGGCTGTCCCGCCGTCCCACCTATTTTGCCTCCCGCCCGTGTGTGCGTAGCGGGCACAGGTACGCGCGTTCACGCGCACGCGTGTTTTTAAATTTCTCTCTATACACGAGAAAAGAGAAAGAAAAGTAGGACGGTGGGGCAAAGCCCCACACTGCGGGGCGTTCAGACGTCCCACCTTGTTTTTAAGAGGTGGGACACATGGGACGCCACCGAAACACCAGAAGCAAAAGCCAGCCGGGTGAAGATATTCACCGACATTCGCCAGCCGTTCGCCGGACGTAAGCCACGCATTCACCGGATGGCATTAAACCGGTCTTGCTGCCAGCAGAATCGAGCTGTAAAAAGGGGCCATCTTCGATGGGTGCGACCGCCAAGCGCGGCAGGCTACCCACCACCCGACCCGGCCATAGCGCCGGGTCTTTTTGTTTAAGGGGCAGGGCAATGACGAACGAGCAACAGGCACTGGCAGAGATGCCGATCTGGCTGGTGATTGCCTTGTCATTGGTGGGCGGTGTGTCCGGCGAGATGTGGCGCGCTGACAAGGATGGGGCACGAGGCTGGGCGTTACTGCGCCGCCTTGCACTTCGGTCCGGCGCCTGCATCGTCTGCGGCGTGTCAGCGATGATGTTGCTGTTCGGTGCGGGCCTGTCGATCTGGACAGCAGGCGCCCTGGGTTGCCTGACCGCGATGGCCGGTGCTGATGTCGCCATCGGCTTGTACGAGCGCTGGGTCGCCAAGCGGCTGGACCTGAGCGAGGCGGAACCGAAGGCATGAGCCGGGCAGACCGGGTAGGGTGCCGATTTTCACGGGTCCTCCCCGAGGGCCGCCCCCTACACGGGTTAGCGAACTCGCGGAATCTCTCTAGCTGAAACCTTCGCAGGGATGTCCGTCTTTCCAAGGCTGAGGGGGGGCAGGGCATTGCAGCCGGATGCCAGTTCGACCGGCCGGGCCGGGCAGAAAACCGCCGGGGACCCTGGGGACTTTCAAAGGACACGGGGTCGGAAACCCGCGGGAACTTGTTAGTGGGTGGGTTGGAAAGTTAGTTGACCCCAGTTGACGGGTTGACCAGTTGACCGGGCTTGGAAATAGGAGACTTCATGGCATTTTTAACACGTAAGGAATACGGTGAGCTCAAGGGGTGGTCCAAGCAGTACATCAGTAAGTTGATACTCAATAATCGGCTGGTGCTGGATGAGGCGGGACGGATTGACGTCGAGGCTAGCGAACAGAATCTGGAGACGACGCGGGATCCGAGCAAGGCCGGCGTCAGCGCTCGACACCAGCAGGAACGGCTCCAGCGTGACGTCTACAGCCACGTCACTTCAAAATCCGAACCGACTAACACGGCTGCGCCGACGCCCGCTGATTCGGCCCAGGGTCACTCACCGGACTTTCAGAAAGCACGAGCGCATCGCGAGCACTACTTGGCGCGCATGGCGGAGATGGAGTTTCGCAAAGCGCAGGGAGAGCTGGTGGAAGTCAGCTTTGTGCAGAAGGCTGCGTATGAAACGGCGCGATCGCTCAATCAATCGCTGATGAGCCTGTCGCCACAGTTGGCGCCTCAGCTGGCTGCGCTGTCAGACCCATGGGAAGTGGAGCGACAGCTGACCGCTGCGCTGCGCCAACGGCTTAACGAAGCCGCTCAAGTGTCCAGTGACGACTTCGGATTTGCATTGAGTGAATGCTAGAAGTATCTGTGGACCTATCCCGTGACAACGACGTCAAGAAGCTGGCCATCTGGCCGTCTGCTTTCGGCCAAAAGCAGACATCGGAATGCGGGCACTTGTATATTTCTCAAGCCGTAAGAAGGTTGTCCGCCAGTGCTGCGCAGAAACGGGAAGTTACCTTCATGGACCGAAAAAAAAGCAGGCCTGCCACCTCCGACTGGGTAATCCGCAGCGCCCAACCCGGCAGTATCGAGCGAATCGAAGCGCGTTTCGGCAGCCACGGTTATAACCAGCACCGTCACGACACCTATTTCTGAGAGCCATTCAATTGGAGATGCGATAAGCAACTCCGAGTCGAGTTCATCGTTCTGAGGAAAAATTCGTCGAAAATGCCTCGAGCAATGGGCGAAATAAGCGCTCATCGTGACCCTGTTGCTTCAATCTCGAATCAGGGCCCCGGGTATCATTTCATTGGGATTTGTTAAGGTAGCAGCGTGCGTTTGCGCAAAATCGATCGCGGTTGAGAGATCCAATGAAATCGAAGCAAATGATTTCATCAGCAATGATTCGGGCAATGCCCAATCCCATTTTTCGCGCAGCATGTTTTCCACGTCTGCGAGTATCGAATCCAGATTGTTTGCATCCAGCTCACCAACGTCCTTGAGTGCCGCCAATGTCCGTTGGATATCGGCGTCAATCTCAATAGCCAAGCCCGCGTTATCACATGAGAGCCCCACATGATTGAGTAATAGGCGAAGCGCATCGTTGGCGTAATCACCCAGCCAACTGATCAAATAGCATCTGCCACCAGACTCAATGAGGTTGCGTTCACCGAGGCCTAACGCGTTGAATGTCTTTTTGGCTTCGTCGAGTAACGCTTGGGCATCGCGGTCTAGGAATGGGCAGGGATTAGGGTCTGCGAGGACAGCTCGCATTTCCTTGCGCACATTGTCATGCACCATGGCGCCCAGACCGTCGAACAGGGGAGGGGCGCCCCCGCGTGCCGGGGCTACGATGATGACCTTTGCCTGAAGATCAACATCACGAACTTGCCACCGTCGGCCACCGAAGATGATGCGCTGATCCTTTGTCAAAGGCCTGCTGACGGGGACAGAACCTAGGGCTTTACCGTCGCACACCAGGCGGAACTCCTCATCGCTGATAAAGGCGCTATAGAACTCATAGTGGTTGATCAGGCGCTCACCGACTGTCCCGGGCAGCAACAAGCCCGAGCTGTCTTGGACGATGAGCTCATGTTCTCCCAGCGACTTGAGCAGCTTGAGAAAGTCGGGCTTTTCTACGTTCTGGAATGCCGCTTCAGCCACCAAGTGTTTCCAAAGATCGGTCGCAGTTGCACCACCACACTGAGCAATTACAGAGAGACATTGCTGAACGAGTGTGGACGCATGAAGACCCTGAGTCCGGGGAGGTTCGAACCATCCACCGAGCAACAAACGAACCATGGCAATGGTCTGAACCAAACTTTGGCGTAACTGATCCGAAAGGCTGGAGCTATCCTTGAGTGGCGACTCCTTGCAGTAAACGCGCAAGATCGCGTTTTCCCCCGGTCGTCTACCCGAGCGACCCAGTCTCTGTCGCAAGCTGGCCACCGAGGGTGGGGCGCCAATCTGCACCACTGTCTTGATGCTACCGATATCTATGCCGAGCTCCAGCGTCGTAGTACAGATGGCTGATGCTGCTTGGCCGCCTGCCTTGAGGGCGTGCTCAGCTTGCTCGCGCAAGTCTTTCGAAAGGCTGCCGTGATGGGGCCAGAACTCATTGGGCACACCATCTTTCTCACAACGTCGGCGCAACTGATCTGCGTACCATTCAACTTGCTGCCGGCTGTTTGGGAAAATCAGATTGTTGCTACCACGCAATACCTTGTAGAGGTGGTCAGCGATCCCAAAGTCGGGACTTGCCTTGTTTTCCGTTTCGTCTTCTTCGCTTTGTACGTCAGCCGATTGGATGAGAAGCTTTTTAAGCTCGCTCATGGGGGGCTGGATGTAACCGCGAACCTGTACCTGGAGTGTCTGGCCTGAGTTTTCCGACTTAATGACGGTAACTCCTTCTGCGTCTGCCGAACGAAGAAACTCCTTAGCTAGACTCATATTGCCGAGCGTGGCTGAAAGCCCGACCCTGGGGAGGCGGCGCCCGGCAACGAGCTCTACTCGGTGCATCAGGGATTGCAGCTGTTTGCCTCGCTCACTTCCAATGAATGCATGCAACTCGTCCACGACGATATAGCGCAGACTCTGGAACACTCCGGCAAGACTGGAGCCTCGGTTGACGAACAGAGCCTCCAGGGATTCAGGCGTGATCAGCAGCACCCCTTCAGGCGACTTCAGGAAGCGATGTTTTTTACTTGATGAAATATCGCCATGCCAAGCCACCACGGGAATTTCGAGCTGCTCACAGAGGCGGCCTAGTCTGCCCCATTGATCATTGATCAAGGCTTTGAGGGGACTGATGTACAACACCGACCCGGGTGGGTCGTAGTCGTTCAGCAAATTGGTGAGTATGGGGAGGAACGCAGCCTCAGTTTTCCCCGCCGCCGTTGCGGCGGCAATGATGACATCCTGATCGGCATCCACCAGTACCGGCACAGCCCTTTCCTGGGCGTCACGCAAGGACGTCCAGCCTTCAGCCCAAATCCATCGCTGAATACGGGGTTCCAGCTGTTCGAATCCCGATGACTCAGAGTGTGAAGGTGGCAAGTTCATCGTCCGCGTCGACTTTCGTGTCCTCTTCTCCGCCCAGGTCTTTGGCTACCTCGACACCTCCCAGCAGCGTTTTCCAGTCAGCTCCCGGGTTCTGCTCCAAGATGGCTAGCAGATTGATAAATGCAGTGATCGTGGTGCGCGGCGTGCGGAAGTAGGCTTCACCTAAGCGCTGATTACAGTGCCCCATAAACAGGGGGAGCGCTTCGTCAGGCAGTAGATATTTTTCGACATCGCCGCCCGCGTAAACATGGCGAAGCTTCTGCAGCAGTACATAGAAGTCTTCGGGGGTGAGGCTGGTCAGACGAATCACCGGGCCCGACAGATCCACCAGTCCTGACTTGGCAAACGAGTTCTCAGCCAGACGCGATTGCAGGGCAGGGTAGCTAAACAGGCCTCGGCGAGTGTCCATCAAGAATTCTGGGGTACCGCCCAGAACGAATCCGAGACCCTCAGAGGATCCCTGTAACGAATCATTGAGGATGCGCAGGATCTGCTCGTAGTTTGCATTGCGTGCCTGCGTGTTGGCCAGCTTGTAGAGGTTGACTAGCTCGTCGAGGCAGATCATCAGACCGCCAAAACCTGCGAGTCTGACGAATCTCGACAGCAGCTTGAGCTGATCGTATACGGAGGCATCATCAATGATGGTTCGCACACCCAAGGCTGCGCGGGCATCGGTCTTGGTGGTGAACTCGCCACGCAACCAGCGAATGGCATCAGCCTTGAGTTGTTCGTTGCCTTCCTCGAAACCTCGGCAATACGCGGCGATTACTTCAGCGAAATCGTAGCCGTTGACCATCTCGGTCAACTCAGCCAGGTGTGCTCGAATGACAGTCTCACTGTCCGTGCCTGCCGCCTTGGCTTCCGTTTTGGCCTGCGAGATAAACTTCTCAACAATGCCTTGCATCGCACCACCGTCGGGCTTGGTGCGCGTCGACATGTTCTTGGCCAGCTCGGAGTAAAGCGAGCGTGCTTGACCGCCGGTGGCGTGCAACCTGCGATCCGGGTTTAAGTCAGCGTGCATGGTGACGAGTTTGCGCTCCATGGCGATGGCTCGAACCAAGTTCAAAAAGAACGTCTTGCCTGCACCGTACTCACCAATCACCACTCGAAATGCCGATCCGCTCTCGACCAGGCGATTTACGTCCTTGATCAGCGCATCCAGCTCTCCCACCCGGCCAACCTGAATCAAGTGTTGACCGACGCGAGGAACAACGCCTGCACGCAACGATTGGATGACCGCGTCGCGATCCTTGGCTCTGATAGTGCTCATAGGGTTAGTTCTTCCAGAATGTCTGTATTGATCTCGATGGGATCATCACCTTCGGTGACGGGCATGTCGAAGCGCTCAAAAGCCATGTCATTGATTTGCTCCAGGGCGCCATCGAGCATCAGCTCCATATCGCTGGCAGCGGCTTCAAGTTCGGATCGGCTCCATTCGGCACGGGAAATCAACAAGCGCAAGAATGCAGAATGTTCCAGATTGAGGCCGGCAACGTCAGCAGTGGTTTCGGTCGCCGACTCCACAGTCTCAAAGGCCTGTTCCGGCTCCTCAACCTGGTCATCAGTGAATACCTGGGCGAGGAGGGCAGAGACTTCAGCCGTTTCACGTTGCAGCTCAGCAATGCGCTCGTGATCGAGCACGAAGCCCTGATTTGCAACGGCGGCTGATTGTGTGCCGGGCTCGGTTGGAGTGGAGCTTGTTGCAGGTTTGACGGGAGTAATACTCGCCCCGGCTGCGGCGCCGTGAAGATCGCTGTAGAGCAGTTGACTATCCAGTTGCAGCGCCTTGTAAACACGCTCAAGAAGTTTCACTTCAGCAGGGCTGACGATCCCATCGGCTTGAGCCAAGTGAGCCAGGAAACTGGCAATCGTGCGCTTGGCTTCGACACTTAATGGATCGAGCTTTTTCTTCAAGCTTGCCAGCGTTGGCGGTTGCTGGATTTGAATCTGCAGGTGCGCCTTCAGACGTTTGCGATGGGCAACGCTCAGGTGACTCCAGGAGTCGATGTGCTGAGCAAGTAGTGAAACTTCTTCATTGGATGTATCACCGTCGGCAGAGGCGACTGAACTGGCCAAATCGAGTGTGACTGAGGCCGCGTTGTAGGCCGCTGACGCTCGCAGTGATCCGTCCTCAGGTTGGGTCACGAACAGGGCGATACGATCTTCAGCTTTTGGAGTCCTGCTCCCAGCGAGAACATCAGGCTCCATACCGATATGAAGTGATTCCAATGCACGAGCAAGGGCCAGAACCTTGTCACGAGATAACGCACCAGCGCTTTTGAATCGACCGGCGAGTTCCCCAAAGCTCATGACAATCAGATCGTCACCGATTCTGCTTTGAAGCTCATCCAACTCCGTACGAGCTGTAGCTGGCCATAGGGTGACTGGAAGTTGCAGCAGGCCTTCAAGGGCTTCTGCGCTTTCAGGGTTTCGGCCTAGATAACGGCTGTAGGGTTCTAGCTCGCTGGTGCATAGCTCCACCAGCGACTGCAGACATTTGCGCGTTCCCGACGTTGCCATGACATCAGGAAGATCACCCACGTTAAGCGAGGGGGCCATTAGAACTGCCGAGGCAGGTCGATAGCTGGCTTTAAGCTTGGTCTTGTTTTGAGCGAGCATTAGACCCGCAGGATGTGTACTGGCGTACTTGAGCTTGAACAGCGCCGCGAAGACATTCTTGCACCGAGTTACCGGGGTGCGCTTGCTGATATTGGGGTCAGCTAACGCCCATGCCAATGCCCAAGCGGCATCAAGTGGTCGTTTGTTTGCAGCGTGTTGCCCCAAACCAATACGCAGTGGAAGCGGCATTTCATAGCTGTAAGCAACTGCATCGGGAGGTGGGCCAAGGTAAAGGCTGGGGTCGAGCGATTGATTGCTCAGGTAGGCCAGAAAGCCCTCTGCGTACCCTCTGAACGATCGACTCTCCCCATAAATACTGAGCAATCGTTGGACTTCTTTGACGATAAGGGGGATTTCGGCTTTAACCCGCGGATCGCTTATTGCGTCAACAAGAGCACGGCGCTCAAGGCCATAGAAAAAAAGAAATACGTAGCCAGTGTCTGCCAGCGGATCACGCCGTCCGCCTTCTAGCCACTGCAGGTAACCGCGCCGAGCTTCAGGCGAAATGGAATGGAAGCTCGGCCAGTAGGGCATCAGCCGTTCTTCGATATCAACGTACGACTTGGCTATCCGTAGTTTGGGATTAAGCAGTGATGGCTCTTGCGCGTCGTATCGACCCAGCGCGCTTCCTACGTAAAGCATTCCACCTGGAAGTGAAAAGCCAGCCACGGTAACTGACTCGCCCGCAGGCACCCAGCGGGTATCTGATTTCTGCTTACTCGCATCTGGGATTTTGAAGGAGGCGGAAGAAGGGGAGCCGAGTTGGACGGTATAAAAGTCGGAGGTTTCTTCAGACATATTGCTCGACGAAACCTCTTGCACCGAGAAGGTCACGTTCTTGTCGCGTGGCTCACGCAGAGGTCTTGTCGCTGAGGTAGATTTTTGCAACTGCGCAAGCTGCCGTTTCGTGCGTGTGCCTAACAACCACATGACCCCGCCGATGCAAACAACCACGGCAATAGCGATCCATGCATTCTTCGGAATCGAAGCGAGCGCACCAAAAAACAGTGCAAAGATAATCAAAATGCCGGTGCCGCTGGAGTTTTTTGCTTTCTTCCTTGCCATGAGTAGTTCAGCCTTGAAGGGTGGATGCTGGCGTAATGGAAGTATCCGACAAATGCATTCATAGGGCCATGGGCTACGCAGCGCTTTTGATCGGAAAAAACCATCAGAGACCCGAAGGCCTTAGCTGTCACAGTCGTCCAGGTGATCGAGCGCTTTGGCTATAGCCGTTTTTTTCCAACGGGTTGAATTACTCAAGCATGAAATATAGGCCTTCGATTGATTTTTTCCGCCAACCAGCTGAGACACTTAACTGGGCTGAGGTTTGATTACTTATGTGGGTTTGTCTCAGCTTAGCGGGCCGCTTTTGGCCGATTGCCGCCATTCGTAACGAGTAGCCATCGCCAAACGTAGCGCTCAAAAAAAACCGCCCGGTAACTGGTATACGGCCACCTTGCTCAAGTAGCAGCGGTCGCTGAACCGGCCAATCTCAAATCCTGCGAAAAAAATACGCGCTGCTGCATCCATTGCGAACGCAGCCACGTATATCAAGCACGGACAGAATTTCCTGCCCGATTTTCCTCAAAAAGGATCATCACGATGAAACGCATTTCGATCAAAACTCCATTGATTGCGGGCCTTCTGACCTTGGCGGCCGGTACCAGCTTAATGCTCAATGGTGCACAGGCTGCATCGATGAGCCACGACAGCGTAATGGTGGGCGGTCAAAGCATGTTGCCCAGCAAGGACATCATCGATAACGCAGTAAATTCCGCGGATCACACTACCCTGGTCGCCGCTGTCAAAGCTGCTGGCCTGGTCGACACCCTCAAGGGAAAGGGGCCTTTCACCGTATTCGCACCGGTCAACTCAGCCTTTACAGCCCTGCCCGCCGGAACCGTCGATACGTTGCTCAAGCCGGAAAACAAGGCAACCCTCAGCAAGATCCTTACTTACCACGTTGTGAGCGGCAAGCTGGACATGGCCACTCTTTCTGAAAAGATCAAGGCCGGCGGTGGTAAAACCGAATTGACCACCGTTTCGGGCGGCAAGCTGTGGGCAATGATGAATGGACCACACAACATCACCATCAAGGACGAGAAGGGCGACGTCGCTGACATCAGCACCTATGACGTGTACCAGTCGAACGGTGTGATACAGGTCATAGACAAAGTCCTCATGCCGAAAAGTTGACCGGAGTCGCCGGTCGATTTCAGCAGGACCGGCGAGACCTCTGAGGAGCCCACCCGTGAATGGAACAACCGCGCGCCGTGGGCTAACCTCTGGCTGCAATCGAATTGTAGGACCTCACGACCGAATCGTTTGGAGAAAGGCTATTCCCATCGCCGACACTGACCAACTCAAACACCTTCTAGCCCAGTGTTCCCTCGGCGATCGAGGTGCTTTTGAAGCGCTGTATCGTAGCGTGAGTCCGCGTCTGCATGGCGTGGCTCTGCGATTCATGGGACGCGCGGATCTGGCTGAAGAGGTGCTGCAGGAAAGTTTTGTGCGTATTTGGAACAATGCTTCACGCTACCAATCGCACCTGTCGGCACCGATGACATGGATGATCAACATCACGCGAAACCAGGCCATCGACCAATTGCGAAAGCATCGCGAACGTCCGCTGAGTGATCTCGACGCGCAGATGCTGGTCGACGACAGCCCCTCGGTACATGATCAGTTGAACAGCTCCCGTGAAACCACTTCATTGAATCGGTGCCTGGATAGACTCGAAGGGATGCAACGCCAATCGATCACCATTGCTTATTTTGAGGGACTTTCCTGTTCAGAGCTGGCCGAGCAACTGTCGGCGCCGCTTGGGTCGGTAAAGTCTTGGATCCGCCGAGGCATGGAGCGTTTGCGCAGGTGCCTTGAGTCATGAACTACCAAACTCCAAGTCTGCGTCGTGCGCTTGCTGCCGACTATGCGATCGGTTTGATGCCGCCAACCGCGTGCCGGCGCTTTGAGCAGCTGTTACTCGAAGACCCGCAACTTCGCGCGGAGCTCGCGCAATGGCAGGACAGCCTCATGAGCCTTACTGAGCTTCTGGCTGAACAACCTGTACCGGATCGAGTATGGCGCGGAGTCACGGCACGAATAGATCCGCAAACACCGCAGCTCACTTTGAGGCAGCCATTCTGGAGCTGGCTGCGGGTGACGATTGCAGCATGTTCGTTGGTAGCAGCAGTAACACTGGGCGTTATCTACAACCGTGACGAAGCGCGCTACGGCGCCACGTTGCGTAGTGCCGATGCACAGTCGTGGATGAGCATTGAAGCGCACGAGAATTATCTAAAAATCAGGCCGCTGGCTTTCGCAACGATTGAAAAGAACCGTAGTTTGGAAATGTGGGTTATTCCTTCAGATGGCAAGCCCGTTTCGCTTGGAGTGATACCCTCAGGCGGGGACGGGAAGATCAAGTTGGGCAGTGCGCAGAAAGCACTTATTCGTGAGTCCATCACGTTGGCCATCAGTCTTGAACCCGAGGGTGGATCGCCAACAGGACAGCCAACAGGTCCGGTTCTGTATAAGGGCGTGCTTTCGGTGCTGTAACTGCGTGGCGGCAGGTCGTTGAATCTTTTCGTGATTAAAGTAGTTCACTGACGCGCGTCCAGAGAGCGAAGCCGGTTCAGCAAACTCATGAATAGTTAACGGCAGCTTCTGGCCGGTAGTGGTCGTTTTGTGAGCGTTCGCCATTGGCTTGTTGCCACCTATTACCGCGGCCTGCAATCGGCCAACTGGAAAATGTAGACAACGGGTTGACATTTCAGGAGGAGGAATCAGAATAATTGTACAGAATTTTATTTTTGTACAATTACTCCGGTGTCTTTGATGTCTACCTCCGAACTGCTCGTTTCATGGAGTAAAAAATGGGCTCTAAACAAAGGAATGGTTGTTTGCAGGGCCTGCGGAGCTGGGCAAGCAGAAGCAGATGGCGCTACCAATTTTGCACATATGCCTAAATGCCCTAGCGCAGATAATGAACTTAAGCCTTGGAATGATTTGCGTGCCGCTATAGATAGCCGCTCCGAGGATAGCCAACACCCTATCCGTAGGTCACAGATCTGACCGCCTTCTACGGCCTAAAGCAGTTTTTAGACTTGCTACTAATGGCAATTCTGCGGGGCACCAATGGCAGCTCATGACCGGAAGGTGTCGATCTCAACAGTCCTTTTCTGGCCGAAAGCGGTCGGCCATGAACATTGGTTATCGCCCATAAGCTGTCATTCATTGAACGTTATCCGCAGAGAATGGATATGATATGCGATAAACAAACCGCCCGAGGGGACGCGGGTATGAAGAGGTCATGAGGGTCAAACTTGAGTGTAGGCGGTGACGAGCTTCCAGCTAGATAACGTGAGATGGATCACTGGAAGATTGGGAGCTGAACACTAAAGATAGTGCCCTGCTCAGGTGTCGAAACCACCCCGATTTTTCCTCCATGGGCTGTCACGATCTCAGACGCAATGAACGGTCCCAGCCCCAAGCCGGCGGTCGATCCTTTTTCAGTTGCTGCATAGCTTGAGTAACGCGCTTGGGGATTGAAAAGATGGGGTATTACGCTTGCAGGTATGAGTTCGCCCCGATTTTGCACGCTGAAGACTGAGCAATGGTCATCTTGAGACAAAGTCACAAGGATGGGTTGCAGTGAGTCACCATGTCTGACCGCATTACCGATCAGGTTGGTGAAAACTTGTTGTATGCGGGCGCGGATCATAACTCCCCGCTACTCGTTCACTCACATTCGAAACGATCTGTGCCTGAGGGAACGCGGTGCGTAACTCTTCAACAACAGCGGAGCACACAATCGATAGATCAGTCTCTTCTGGATTGACTGGTATACCCGAGCCGAGATTTGAGCGGGCCAGGTCGAGCAAATCGCCGACCATGTGATTGGCTCTACTTACACTCGCATTGATTTGCTCTGCCAGCCTCCGATCCCTGTCAGTCATATTGACGTTTTTACGCAGCATGTCACTAGCCATCAATACAGCCCCAAGCGGTGATCGCAGGTCATGACCGAGTACGCCCAAAACAGTTTTGCGCGTGCTCTCCACGGTTTTACCGTATCTCGCAATCGACTCCACGAGCGCTTGGTCTATTGCTTCATTGAAGCGGATGATGTCTTGCACATCGTGCACGTCATCCACGCGCTGTTGGGCCAGCCACAACCTGAGCACACTCGAGCGCAGCGCGCGATATTCCGACACCATCTGATCCATGGAAAACCCCGCGACAAACCGCGTCATTGCATGGTTCTGGGCCGGTGAATCGCCTTCCGCATCGGGACCATGGCCCAGTGATTTGGCGATCTGCTGCCGCTCCTCTGGGGTCTTTGCATATCTTCGTCGACGGTTCTCTGGATGTGCTCCGAATGCTCGCGCAAACCCTTGGAATCCATAGGCGGCAGAGCGGTTTCCACGGAGCGGGCAAAGCGCTCCCAGGCAGAAAGAATCTATTCGATATGCGTCAGGATGAACTCGTGCAGTCTCATCATTGTCCTTGAATCAGGCGGAGGCGTCTGGCGTCGGACGAAGCCGGGTCTAAGACTAGACCCTAACGAAGGGTTCGAAAAGACAGCGCTCTGACTAATGCCAGTCAGTGAAGGATGAACGCTGTACCTGTGGCGAGGGAGCTTGCTCCCGCTGGCCGCGAAGCGGTCCCTCTTTGTCTCAGGAGCAGGGACTGCTGCGTAGTCCAGCGGGAGCAAGCTCCCTCGCCAGAGGTTATCTTTTAGCATTTCTGCTTCTTAGCTGGTCGGCATTAAGCGCTCCGGTGCTTGATAAATGGTCGACATCTTCGACCGGAACGCTCTGGCAGGTGCTTCGGCGGGTATTGCGCAGCAAGGCTGACCAGCGAGGTGCAAGTGCTATGGAAAACGCCGATACCGCACTCATGGCCGCGCGCATGCAGTTTGCGATCACTATCAGTTTCCACATTGTGCTGGCGGCGTTCACCATTGGCCTAGCGAATTTCCTGATGGTGCTCGAAGGCTTGTGGCTCAGGAGCGGGCGCGAGGTCTATCTGGATATTTTCCGCTACTGGCTCAAGGTCTTTGCCTTGACCGTCGCAATCGGCACGGCCTCCGGACTGATTCTCGAGTACCAGTTCGGGCTGAACTGGTCGCGGCTTTCGGTGCAGGCCGGGGACATTATCGGGCCGTTGATGTTTTACGAAATTCTTGCGGCGTTTTTTCTCGAGGCCGGTTTTCTCGGCATCATGCTGTTCGGCATGAAGAAGGTTGGCCCGCGTCTGCATTTCTTCGCCACCTGCGCGGTGGCGGTCGGCTCGCTGATCAGCGCGTTCTGGATTCTGTCGGCCAATTCGTGGATGCAAACGCCTGCCGGCTACGCCCTCGACGCGAACGGGCGCTTTCACGCAGCGGACTGGTGGGCGATCATTTTCAACCCTTCGTTTCCCTATCGCCTGGCGCATATGATGCTGGCGGCGCTTCTCGGCACCGCGACATTCGTCGCTGGCGTCAGCGCCTGGCAGTTGCTCAAGGCTGCGCATAACCCGCGGGCCCGGGTGCAATTGTCCATGGCGTTGTGGGTGATCACGCTGTTGACGCCGGTGCAGATCGTGGTCGGTGATCTGCACGGCCGCCATAGCTTGCAGCTGCAGCCGCAAAAGGTTGCCGCCATCGAAGGCTCGTGGAAGCGCCCGGTGCAAGGCGCTGGCGAGCCGCTGCGGATTTTCGCCTGGCCGGACATGGACGAACACCGCAATCACTGGGAGCTGGCGATCCCGCGTATCGGGTCGTTGTACCTGCGCCACGACCTGAGCAGCACCATCGCCGCGCTCGACGAATTTGCGCCGCAGGACATTCCGCCGGTGCCGCCGGTGTTCTTCGCCTTTAGACTGATGGTGGCGCTGGGATGTCTGATGCTCGCGCAAGGGGTGGTCAGTCTGGTGCTGCGCTGGCGCCAGCGATTGTATGTTTCGCGGCGCTGGTTATGGGCGAGCGCGTTCCTGACCCCGGCGGGGTTTCTGGCGATGCTCAGTGGCTGGGTGGTAACCGAAGTCGGCCGGCAGCCGTTTACCGTTTACGGGCTGCTGCGCACCGAGGACAGCCTGTCCTCGGTATCGCGGGCGCAGGTGCTCGGCTCAACCTGGCTGATCCTCGGTTTCTATCTGGTGATTTTCATGGTGGGGCTGTGGGTGTTGCTACGGCTATTGCGCGAGCCACCGCACCATGGCGAACCCGGTCCGCAGCCAACCCTGCCCGACGAAATCGGATGCTCCTGAGGAACAGTTTTCATGGACACTGACGCGATCACGCTGCTGTGCGCCGGCGCCCTGGCGTTCTCAGTGATCAATTACGTGCTGCTCGACGGCACTGATCTCGGGGTTGGCGTGCTGTTGGGATTGACTCGCCGCAGCGATTACAGACGCGCCATGGCCGTGAGCATCCTGCCTATCTGGGACGCCAACGAAACCTGGCTGGTGCTCGGGGGAGGCGGGTTGCTGGCATTGTTTCCGCAGGCCTACGCGATTCTGCTGCCGGCGCTGTATCTGCCATTCATTCTGATGTTTCTGGCGTTGATCTTGCGCGCGATGGCCCTGGAGTTTCGTGATCACGCCGCGAGCGCACGGATGAAACGTCTGGTGGATGCCGGCCTGCTCTGCGCTTCGCTGCTGACCGGCATGGCGCAGGGGGTGGTGCTCGGTACGCTGGTGCAGGGCGTTCCGCACGCTGGCGGGCAATACAGTGGCACTGGTTGGGAATGGCTCGGTCCGTTCCCGTTGTTTTGCGGTCTGCTGTTGGTGTGCGGTTATACGTGGCTGGGTGCCTGCTGGCTGTATTGGCGCACCGTCGATGAACTGCAGCAGCGCTCGGCACGTCAGGCGCGGGTGCTGGCGTGGGGCACGGTCGGGCTGCTGATTGTGCTGGTGCTGTGGACATCGACGCTGCATGCGCAATATGCCGAGCGCCTGATCTCGCCCCTGATCGGATCGCTGGCAGTCTTCGCCGCTGCCGCGTTGCTGACAGGTTTTTTCCTAGGGTTCCGCAGCCGCTTTGACTGTCTGCCATTGTTTACCGCGCTTGGCGTTTTTGTTCTGGCGTTCGGCTTGATGCTGGTCGCGCTGTTCCCGTTGATCATTCCGCCCGACTTGACTTTGCAAGCGGCGACCTCGAGTCGCAACAGTCAGATATTCGTACTGATGGGGTTCGCGCTGCTGGTGCCGGTCACCCTGATTTACAACACCTATGGCTTCCGGGTGTTCAGTGGCAAAGTCCGGGTGTCGCCGTCCCACTGATCCAGAAATATGCAAAACAGAGTGAACTCGCGCTGACTGAGTCCTTCGGAACTTGAAGAAGCTGTTCGTCAATTCTTCCATTGTCAGAGGATTCCACCATGCGAGCTATGACCTATCAAGGCGCCCACGACGTCAGAGTCGAAACCGTGCCGGATCCGATCCTTGAAGCACCCGATGACATCATCCTGCGAGTAACCGCCACGGCCATCTGCGGCTCGGACCTGCACCTGTATCGGGGCAAGGTCCCGACGGTCGAGCACGGCGACATCTTCGGCCATGAGTTCATGGGCATTGTCGAGGAAACCGGTTCGGCCGTGACGGCGGTGCAACGCGGCGATCGGGTGGTGATCCCGTTTGTGATTGCCTGCGGCGACTGTTTCTTCTGTCAGCATGCGCTGTACGCAGCGTGTGAAACCACCAATGCCGGGCCGGGCGCGGCGATGAATAAAAAGCGTATTCCACCGCCGGCGGCGCTGTTCGGTTTCAGTCGGATGTACGGCGGGGTACCGGGCGGTCAGGCCGAGCTGGTGCGAGTGCCGAAGGCCAACACTGGGCCGTTCAAGGTGCCGGGAACGCTGGCAGACGAGAAGGTCTTGTTCCTGTCCGACATTCTGCCGACGGCGTGGCAAGCGGTGATCAATTCCGGCGTCGGCGAAGGTTCGAGTCTGGCGATCTACGGCGCCGGACCGGTCGGCCTGCTCAGCGCGGCGTGCGCGCGCATGCTCGGCGTCGAGCGCATCTTCATGGTCGATCACCATGCCTACCGCCTGGCCTACGCGCAACGCACCTACGATGTGATCCCGATCAACTTCGATGAGGACGATGACCCGGCGGATACCATCATCAGCCAGACGCCCGGCAACCGTGGGGTGGATGGCGTGATCGATGCGGTGGGGTTCGAGGCCAAGGGCAGCACCACCGAAACCGTGCTGGCCACGCTCAAGCTCGAAGGCAGCAGCGGCAAGGCGTTGCGTCAGTGCATCGCTGCGGTGCGCCGTGGCGGAACAGTCAGTGTGCCGGGGGTGTATACCGGGTTTATCCACGGCTTCCTGTTTGGTGATGCTTTCGACAAGGGGCTGATTTTCAAGATGGGCCAGACCCATGTGCAGCGCTATCTGCCCGAACTGCTGGGGTATATCGAAACCGGGCGCCTGCAACCGGACGCTATCATCAGCCATCGGCTGTCACTCGAGCAGGCGGCCGAGGGCTACAAGATCTTTGATAAAAAACAGGAAGACTGCCGCAAGGTCATCCTGACCCCGGGCCGCAGCGATGTGCCGCTGGCCCAGGCGGATGGCACGGCGCCGCTGGTGCCGGCCGTGTAAGCAAGCAGACCTGTGGCGAGATCCCCTCGCCACAGGATCATCGAGCGGGAGAAGATCATGAAAACCATCTGTGTCTGTCTGGGGCTTTGTTCAGTGCTGCTGTTGCAGGGCTGTTTCGAAGGTTCCAATGATGCGCCGAACAAGGACGGCGACAAAAGCAAGGCGTCGCTGCAAATCCAGAAAGACAAGGCGGCCGAGTCGGACAAGTGATCACGCTTGCGGATAAGCGAGCGAAACTCAAATACGCTCGCCACGGTCAACCGGACAGTTCTGTCTTTGGAAGTCTGCCATGTCCATTGCTGAAGCGACTGTTGATTATCTGCGCGAACATTCACTGCTCCTGACCACCGCCGAGTCCTGTACGGCGGGGATGATTGTGACGTTATTGTCCGAGGTGCCAGGCAGTGGTGAATTCATTGAGTGTGGGTACGTGGTGTACTCGCCGCAGGCCAAACAGCGCCTGTTGCGCGTCAACCCGCAGACCATCGAGCGCTTCAACCTGACCAGCGTCGAGGTCGCCCGCGAGATGGTGGTGGGAGCGTTGCATGACAGCACGACGAATGTGGCGGTGGCGACCACCGGCATTCTCGGCCCGGAGGACGTCGACGGTATCCCTGCCGGAACGGTGTGCTTCGCCTGGGCCTTTCAATGCGCAGCCGGGCAGTTTGTCTACTCTCGGCAAATGCGTTTTTCCGGCAGTCGCTGTGAGGTGCAAAACCAGGCCACGGAGTACGCGCTGCAGGGTATACAGCAATTTCACCGTGCGGCACTGCAGGAGGCGAGGAGTCCGGTTGATGACTGACGATGCCGACCACCCTGATCTGCGCAGCCGGGACGTGCCGTTTCGCGAAGACATGCCCTATCAACTCAAGGTCTGGCGCTTCGAGCGCTGCGGCTGGTATGCCTTGGTGTTGCTGATGGTGCTGGCCATGGCGGGACTGTTTTCCAGAGGCCTGATCAGCAGCCGCGACGTACGCTCCGAGGATGGCCACGTCCGGGTGCAGTATGAAATGTTCCACCGTAACGGTTCGACCAACTCAATGCGCATCAGCCTCACAGCGGCGCCGGAAGCGACGGTGGAGCTTGAGCTGGCCGGTGATCTGCTGCAGGGCTTCAACATCGACACTCTGCAACCGGAACCGCTGCGCAGTCGCAGTGCGGCCGATGGCGTGCGCTTCTGGCTGCAGGCCGACAAGCAAGGCCAGGTGAGTCTTTACCTGAGCTTGCGCGGCGACGGCCTAGGCTTGTATCGCAGCCACATCAGTACGCCAGGCTCCGCCGGCGTCACGCTTTCTCAATTCATTTTTCCGTAGGTGACCCATGGACTCGGTACTGCGTGCGGCGGTGATGTACGGGGCTTTGATGGTGTTGTTCAAGATCGCCGGCCGGCGTTCGCTGGCGGATCTGACCACCTTCGATTTGGTCCTGCTGATGATCATCGGCGAGGCCACGCAGCAGGCTTTGCTAGGCGATGATTTCTCCCTGACCAACGCGATGCTGGTGATCGTGACGCTGATCGCCATCGACGTCGGTTTCTCTCTGCTCAAACAGCGGTCGGGCTGGGTGTCGCGGCTGATCGACGGCGAACCGACGATCATCGTCGAGAACGGCAAACTGCTGCACCGGCGTTTGCGACATGCGCGGCTGATCGAGGCGGATGTCATGGAGGCCGCGCGTTCCAGTCAGGGTATCGAACGAATTGAGCAGATCAAGTTTGCGATCGTTGAGCGCAATGGGAAGATTTCGGTGATCCCCAACGAGACTTGACTAATCACTTGGCAGGCTTAATTGCGGGTGACTTGTTTATAGCCTACATAAGCCGGAAGGCAGGTCTATCCGAGTGCAATTTAAAAGTCTCGGTTTCGACTTGTCTTTGCGTGCTCATCAATTGTCTCTGCTATACGCCAGCACACGATCAGTGAAGTGCTGTGCCTTGTCGTGAGGCAGCGCATTAATCCTTTCCAGTTTCAGCAATAGTTCTACAAAATGGTCGGGCGCGTCAGATTTTTTTGCAGCGAGTTGGGTGCTGACTTCGATGATTGTCGCAACCAGTTCGTCCGGGTTGGCAATCGCCTCAGGCTCAATGGAATCGAGCATATCCAGATTGATTTGGCCTACGGGCGGCGCCATGAGAATGAGGTGCTGGAGAAGATCGTTGAAGCGCGGATCGAAAGAAAGCGGCATGTCTGCATCCTGTTTTTTTCGAAATATTAAACGTCGGAATCAGGGCAAAGGGCCATAGGTATTGGCTTTTTCTTGTACAGTAGATTTGCTTTTGTACAACTCGAGGTGGATATTATCGATAGAAATAATTTTGGAACGTTAAAAGCAGTGCCCACTTGTTCATTGATTAGAAATAAATAGAACTTTTCCAGTTTTCCACTCGTCGTCCTTGATCAAAAAAATGAAATTTTAGTTCGCGGTATCGATTCAGAACTGTGTGACGCAATTTATAACGAATCTCATCTCACACAACCTGAGGTAATTGTCATGTTCTTACATAACAAGCGACTTCAATACACCGTGCGTGTTGCCGAACCCAATCCGGGACTGGCGAACTTGCTACTCGAACAATTCGGCGGCGCCCAGGGCGAACTGGCGGCAGCCTCGCGCTACTTCACTCAAGCGCTGGCCGAGGATGATCCGGGTCGCAAGGATCTGTTGATGGACATCGCCACCGAGGAGCTGAGTCACCTCGAAATCGTCGGCTCCATCATCGTCATGCTCAACAAGGGCGCTAAAGGCCGAGTGGCCGAAGGCGTGGAAGAAGAGGGCGAGTTGTACCGGGCCATCAACGGGGCCGGCAACGATTCGCACATCACCAGTCTGCTGTACGGTGCCGGCGCGCCGCTGACCAACTCGGCCGGTGTGCCATGGACGGCTGCGTATGTCGATACGATCGGTGAACCCACAGCGGATTTCCGCTCGAACATCGCCGCCGAAGCCCGGGCAAAAATCGTCTACGAACGGCTGATGAACGTCACTGACGATCCCGGCGTCAAGGAAGCGCTGGGCTTCCTGATGACCCGCGAAATTGCGCACCAGTTGTCCTTCGAAAAAGCCCTTCATGCGATCCAGCCAAACTTCCCGCAGGGCAAACAACCCGGCATGCCGGAGTTCACCAACGTGTACTTCAACATGTCCCAAGGAGAGGGCAGCACGCGCGGTCCTTGGAACCAGGGAGATGACTGGGAGTTCGTGGAAAGTCCTGAGCCTGCGGTGGATGGTGGCGACGGCAGCGCGAGCGTTCAGCTCAGTGCCGAGGAAGAGGCGCTGCTGCTGGATATGAAAGCGCGAACCATGTCCGACCCGGACAGCAACCCGATCACTGGCGCCGATCTGGGCGCGGGTGTTCAGGGGCAACCCGACGCGTGATGACCGGGACCGCATGCCGCAACGGCGTGCGGTTTTTCAATCGATAAGATCCGAGGTACCGCACATGAATCAGAACTCCGGGGTTTCCAGCAGCGACCTGGCGCAGTCGCTGTCCAGTCGGTTTAACGCAAGCGTCACGTCGTTTGATCGAACCGCGCAGCAGATCACCGAAACGTTGCGCCAATCCGTGCTCGACACCAGCGGCAAACGCTCTACCGGACGCTAGGAGGCGACATGTCACTCAGCTCATCGTCGACGCCAACGCCGCAGCGCAACGGATGGAGCATGGCGTCTAGCGGCGGTTGGCCGGGCGTGTTGTTCTGGGCAACGCTGCTGCTGGTCAGCGGCCTGCTGTTGTTTAGCGGTTACTCCGCGATGGTCGGCGCAGACAAGGGAAACCTGCGCTTGGCCACCTTGGGTGGCCTATCAGGGTTCGGTGCGACCGCGTTGGGTGCGGTAGTGGCGATCATCCTGCGCGATATCAGCTCGCGCACTCAGGACATCATGCTCGGCTTCGCCGCCGGCATGATGCTGGCCGCCAGTTCCTTCTCGCTGATCCTGCCGGGTATCGAGGCCGCGCAAGCGCTGTGTGGCAATCCGTTGCTGGCAGCCTGCGTGGTCGTATGCGGCCTGGCCCTGGGCGTTGGCTTGATGGTCGGACTTGATCGCTTCGTGCCTCACGAACATCAGCAAATCGGCAGACGCGGGCCCGATGCACAACGCATCAATCGCGTCTGGCTGTTTGTCCTGGCGATCACCCTGCACAACTTGCCGGAGGGCATGGCCATCGGCGTCAGTTTTGCCAATGGCGACATGAAAGTCGGCCTGCCACTGACCACCGCGATTGCCATACAGGACATCCCCGAAGGTCTCGCGGTTGCGCTTGCCCTACGCGTCACCGGGATCTCAGCCTGGCGCGCTGCACTGATCGCGATCGGCTCCGGTTTGATGGAGCCGCTGGGGGCGGTGGTCGGGCTGGGCGTGTCGAGTGGCTTTGCCTTGGGCTATCCGATTGCGCTGGGGCTTGCGGCGGGGGCGATGATTTTTGTGGTGTCGCACGAAGTCATCCCCGAGACCCACCGCAATGGTCACGAGACGCCGGCGACGCTCGGTTTGATGCTGGGCTTCGGCGTGATGATGTTCCTCGATACCGCTTTGGGCTGAACCAATAACACTTCATCTATGAATCGAAAAATGCTTTGAACACCTGCTCGGCAGGGTGAGTCACCTGTGATGAAAGCCACATTGGCGGACACGCTGAACATCTCGCCCAGAACACTATCCAACCATCAGAAGGAAGTTAGAAATGGCTAGAAAAACTGTTGAAGACCTTTTCATCCATGAGCTGTCCGACGTTTACAGCGCCGAGAAGCAAATCACCAAAGCCTTGCCGCGCCTGGCGCGCGCCGCGACCAATCCGCTGCTTGCCGAAGCCTTCACCTCGCACCTTGAGGAAACCCAGGGCCAGATCGAACGCATCGACCAACTGGTGGAACTGGCCGGGCTGAAACTCAAACGCATGAAGTGTGTAGCCATGGAAGGACTGGTCGAAGAGTCCAAGGAGTTGCTCGACGAAATCGAAAAAGGCGCGGTGCTGGACGCGGCGCTTATCGGTGCGGCGCAGAAAGTCGAGCACTACGAAATCGCCAGCTACGGCACGCTGATCGCGATGGCCAAACACCTGAAACTCGAGGATGCCGTCACCTTGCTGCAAGCCACGCTAGCAGAAGAAAAGGGCGCCGATGAAAAGCTGACGAAGATTGCCGAGCAGGGCGGTAATCAGGCGGCGACCCTCGAAAAAAAATGAGGGTTGAAGCGCTCCATATAAAACGCCACGGCGATTAAGCATGCCGTGGCGTTTCAGAGCAACATGGAGGAAAACATCATGCAAACCGAATATCTGTGGATCGCCGCTGCGGTCCTGCTCCTGCTGTTGGACCTTTGGGCACTCAACAGCGTAATGCGCAGCGACAAGCCGTCCGCGACTAAGGCCGGTTGGGCCGCGCTGATCTTCCTCGTGCCGTTGCTGGGCGTGGTCATCTGGGGCGTGTCGGGGCCGCGCGGCATTACCAAAGGGCCTTCGTCGCCTGAGCACAGCAAGGGCTGATCAGGCCCAGACGATCTGCAAAGGTTGAACAGACTTGATGCCTGTAGGTAGCGAAAAGTCCTGAATGATCAGGGCTTTTGCTTACCTTCGCTGACAGAGCTGTTGGGCCTGCGCATTCCCCGCCCGCCGCACACCGACAAGCTGGCAAATTGCCGGATACAGTTCGTCGATTGCGGTTTCGGTGATGAAACTTGCCGTGTATCGGATGTACAAAAGAATTATGCATGTACAAGTTTTTGCGTGGAATTCCGGCATGAATCCATCTTTCCCACCGGCTCCAGGACAGCCCCCGTTACAGAGCACAGCCATGATTCCATCAGACGACTTCAGATTCCGCTCCCACGTCCTTCTGGTCGAACTCGATGCTGCGACCACGCAATTAATGATGTTGGTCGATGCGGCTGAGATTTCAGGCACGCAGTGGGATGAAGCGCTCTCGCCTCAAAGTGCTGCTTATAAGGAATGGATTAGCGCTGTAGCCGGCATTTCAATTGATCCAATGCCTGCGCTGGATGGTCGTGCACCGGGGGATCCGCTCGGATCCTGAACCAGCAGAAAAGCGGCGCCGCGGGAAAAGGCGCCGGCGCTGGAATCTTCGTCCAGAACGCCGGCAGCAAGCGTTGTCACTCGACGATGCAGATCCAGCGATGGTTGTAGCGGTACGGCGCCCGCGTGAAGTGAACATCTGAAACCAGCGTCATTCCGCGCTCCTGCAGCGCTTCGGTCAGTTGTACGAGTGTCTCTGCCCGGATAGTCATTACTGTTACCTCGTCAGATTTATTGCGTTCATCTTTCTTGACCGGGTGATCAGGCTGCTAATTCAATTTTTCTACTAGGTTGTTGGGGTTGAGAAGGTCTCAGGCCGACAGCTCGGAATGACGAGCGTTCCTATCAGGACCTTATGCATAAAGCCGCTCGAATCAGCCATTCGTCCAATGACCGGCACATGTCGCGACCTGACTCCTCACACGTTTAAGCACGGACTCCTGTGCACCGATCGGAGAGGCATCATGGATATCGACGAGAATGCACCAGGTAATCAATCGCAACAGGCAGTGACCCGTTCGACTGGCAATGAAACAGGTCATGATCCTCGGCCTGAAGATTCGGCGGTACCGCTACCGCCGGATGACGAAGCACCCGTTGATGAAGATATGACGGACGTAGCCGCGACAAACTCTGTATCTGCAGAACTCCCGGAAGCCGGGAGTGCGCAAGTGCCCCGGTGTCTGTGACGACTGGCACAACAGATGTCCAGGACGGCGACGTAAAGGAGCCTCGCGGCATACCCGCCAGCGACCCTGAATCTGGGGCCTGAACGAGTGGATTCCTTTTTGCCTGCCCAGCGCGGGCTTTTTTACTGACGACTGGTAAGTCTCGCTCTCGCCTCGTCCCAAGCTTTTTTGCCTTCTAGCGTTTTGGCATCCGCGGCATCTCTGGCTTCTTTGTAGCGTTCCATCGCCTCGGGGGAGTCGGCCGCATGGGTTAGCAGTTCGTAGGCGATGGCATTGAGTCGATCAGCCTCTTGAAACAGTTCATTACTGCGCCCGGTCGCTGCGTACCAATCGGATGTGGTCATGGATCTGGATCTGGATTTCATGTGTCCTCCTATTCGTTTGAGCTGCGCTCTATCGACATGTAGAGCGCTCCCTGCGATGCACTATTTCTCCATTTGCGTCGCTCCGATGTCCTCCCAGGTGACGGCAGTAGTGGCCCGCCACTTTACGTCGGCGATTCCAAATCGTTCTGCCATGGGTTTTGTGAACCGCTTGAGAGGAGGGCGTCCGGGTTTGGGTATCGGAGCAATACCCGCGTCGCAGCTCGCCCACTGCCAAGCCTCTGCGTTGTTCATCAGTTTGGTGCGGATGACAAAAGACTTCGGTCTTCCATGGAGCTTGTACTCAATCACAAAAATATCTACCGAACTCACGAGTTACCGCTCCTTTTTGGCTCATGACGTAGTGATTTTTGCTATTAGAAAAAATTCAAAAAATCGTCTGACAATTCCCTAAATTGATGATTTTTCTCACATTTAACGTGATTTTATCTATACGTGAACTATTCGTTTGTAGAGGTTTTAGTTTCCATCATGCACACGGAGTCGAGCGCATGGAGTTATTGCCGCGCCTGCTCGACAAGTTCGACAGGCTTGAATTACTGATCGCAGGACTGATCGGCGCCGTCGTTGCGAGCTGGTGGGGGATTAGATGGTCGATGGAGCGACTAGCAAGGGCGTCTGACGGCAGATCAGGGCGCCAATGCCTCTGCTCTGCCATTGCTGCTCAAGCGCAGCGGGTTTGCCGCAGGCAGCAGCGCGCCCATCTGTTCCAACTGTCCGGGCGCCATGCTGCCAGGGACGGTTTGTGCCGGCCCTGAGGCATTCATGCCGCACGGCCAGAGCATCAGCAGGATCTCGAGCCGCTGTGCTTGCGCTGGATAATCGCGTGATGGGCCTCAGCCGCCTACTCCAGCCGATAACGTGGGAGCGTCAGCGGCCCCAATGCACCTTCCCGGTAGCGCTCGAACAACTCGGATGCCGCGACATCCTGGTTCTTTGGGTTGACGTACTGCGGGGTAGCCGGTTGCTGATAGCGGAAGCTGCGCGCGGCCAACCGCTGGGTATCGGCTGTCATCGCTCCGAATCAAATAACGATGTCATGTTCAGGCTCTCCAAAAAGGTGGGCAGGATCAAACCAGGCGTGCGCCGCCGTCGATGTTGAGTACGGCGCCGTTCATGAAGGTGTTGCTCATCAGGAACACCG
>Ga0157373_10000583_pt1 | contig 28402 bp, 35 predicted proteins | sample C65metaG_FD_113460 | JGI IMG/M metagenome (GOLD analysis project Ga0157373, IMG submission 113460) | Corn rhizosphere microbial communities from Kellogg Biological Station, Michigan, USA - C6-5 metaG | ecosystem: Host-associated > Plants > Roots > Rhizosphere > Soil | place: USA: Michigan... | reverse complement strand
TGAAGTCGTAAAGGCTACCGGTGCTGAAGTGATTGTGAAATACGCTGAAGGTACAGTAACTTACGATCCACAGCACTTCATCCGCTCAAACGAAGGTACAAGCATCAACCAAAAGGTTGTTGTGAACACCGGCGACAAAGTTAAGCAGGGCGATGTCCTGATCGAAGGTATGTCAATCCAGGGTGGTGAACTTGCTCTTGGTAAAGACCTCATCGTGGCATTCATGCCATGGAGCGGCTACAACTTCGAAGATGCCATCATCATTAGTCGCAAGTTGGTCGAAGACGATACGCTGACAAGCGTCCATATCGTCGACTTCATGATCGAAGTCCGCGAAACCAAACTCGGGCCAGAAATCGTTACCCGCGACATTCCAAACGTTTCCGAAGACGCATTGCGCCACCTGGACGACGACGGCATTGTACGCATCGGCGCCGAAGTGCACCCCGGCGACATCCTAGTCGGTAAAATCACACCAAAGGGCGAACAAGAACTCAGCAGCGAAGAGCGCCTGCTGCGCGCCATCTTCGGTGAAAAGGCCAAAGAGGTCCGCGACACCTCACAGCGCATGAGTAACGGCAAGCACGGCAAAGTGGTTGGCGTTAAAGTCTTCAGCCGCGAAAACGGCCACGAACTAAAAGCCGGTGTGCTGATGCAAATCCAAGTGTTCGTTGCCCAGATGCGCAAAATTGCCGTGGGCGACAAGTTAGGTGGTCGCCACGGTAACAAGGGCGTTATTGCCCGCATTCTGCCAATCGAAGACATGCCGTTCATGGAAGACGGCCGCCCGGTCGACATCATCCTGAACCCGCTCGGTGTGCCATCTCGTATGAACATCGGCCAGCTGTTCGAAACGCACCTCGGTATGGCTGCTCGCGCCCTTAACATGAAGGTCGCCAGCCCATCATTCAATGGTGTTGAAGCTGAAAAGATCCAGGAACTGTTGAAAGAAGCCAAGCTGCCCGAAGACGGCAAGCAGCAATTGTACGATGGCCGCACCGGGGAGCCATTCCAAGAGCGCACCACCACCGGTAGCATGTACATGATTAAGCTGAACCACATGGTCGCCGACAAGATTCACGCTCGTTCGACCGGTCCATACACTATGGTCACCCAGCAGCCGCTCGGTGGTAAGGCGCAAAACGGTGGTCAGCGCTTTGGTGAAATGGAGGTGTGGGCCCTGGAAGCATACGGCGCTGCGGCAACGTTGCAGGAAATGCTCACCATTAAATCTGACGATGTCTACGGCCGTTCCAAGGCATACGAGTCAATCATTAAAAAGAGCGAAATCGTCGGACCAAAGGTTCCCGAAAGCTTCAACGTGCTGGTTAAGGAGTTGCAAGGTCTTGGCCTGAAGGTCGACCTGGTTGATTCCGGCCAAGTTGTTGACGCCGAAAGCGTGCTCGCTACCAACATCCGCGACGAAGCCGAGCACCAGCCGGACGTCAACGTCCCGGCGCCAATGATTTCCGAAGTTGACGTTACGGACGAATCCGCCGTCGACGAGTTCATGGTTATGGAAGACGTCAGCGAAGACGTGACTGCTTCGGCTACAACCGATGACGTGAGTGACGATGACACCGATGTCACAGACGACATCACCGATGAAGAAGAAATGAAGGAGGAAGCGTAATATGCGTCGATACACATCCGGCACCAACATTGCTGACTTTGACGCGGTACGCTTAGCGGTCGCAAGTGCCGCTGATATTCTCGACTGGAGTCACGGTGAAGTGACCAAGCCTGAGACGATCAACTATCGTACCCAAAAACCTGAGCGCGACGGTCTGTTCTGCGAACGGATTTTCGGGCCAGTCAAAGACATTAACCCGCACGACGCCAAATATAAAGGTGTTCGCTCGCGTGAAGCAGCCGTGGACAAGAACGGCGAGCTTGTCACCAAGAGCATCGTTCGCCGCGAGCGCATGGGCCACATCAGCCTGGCCGTGCCTGTTGCGCACATCTGGTTCTTGCGTGGCACACCATCGGCAATCGGCTTGCTCCTTGGCGTTACGGTCAAGAACTTGGAACGCGTTGCATACTTTGCCAGCTACATCATCAAAAAGGTCAACATTGCCAAGCGTGACCAACTGCGCCAAGACAAAGAAGCCGAATTTGCCGCTGCCCGCGACGCCATCAAACTGCGTTACGAAAAAGAGGCTGAAGCTACTGACGCCAACCTCAAAGCACTGGCCGAAGCACAAACCAAAGAGCTTAACGAGCTGGAAAAAGAATGGGAAACCTTCAAGTCCCAGATCGATGGGCTGGAAAAACTTCGCCTTATCAGCGAAATCGAGTACCGTGCGTTGCCTGACAACCTGCGTGATCTTATTGAGGTCGGCATGGGCGGTGCTGTTCTTAAAGAGCTGCTCGACGAAATTGATCTAGACGACCTGATCAAGACCCTGACCGAAGAGGCCGAAGGTGCCAAGGGACAGCGCATGAAGAAGCTGATGAAGCGCCTGCGCCTACTGGAAAGCATGCAGCGCGCTGGCATCAAGCCTGGTTCTATGTGCGTGAGCGTCTTGCCGGTGATTCCTCCGGACCTGCGACCGATGGTCCAGCTGACCGGTGGACGTTTTGCGACATCCGATTTGAACGACTTGTACCGTCGTGTCATTAACCGCAACAACCGTTTGAAGAAGCTGATCGAGCTGAACGCCCCAGAAGTCATCCGCCGCAACGAACAGCGCATGCTGCAAGAAGCTGTTGACGCGCTAATCGACAACAACAGCGCCCGCAGCGGCCGCGCCGTAGCCGCAACTGGCCAGCGGCGCCGCCTCAAATCCCTGAGCGACATGCTGAAAGGTAAACAAGGCCGCTTCCGCCAAAACTTGCTGGGTAAGCGCGTCGACTACTCTGGCCGCTCGGTAATCGTTGCTGGTCCAGAACTCAAGATCAACCAGTGTGGTTTGCCAAAGATGATGGCCTTGGAATTGTTCAAGCCATTTGTGATTGGTGAACTGATCGCCCGCGAACAGGCACACAACATCCGCAGTGCTACGCGCATGATTGAAACCGGCGAAACCGCCGTTTGGGATGCCTTGGACGAAGTCATCAAGGGCAAATATGTTCTGTTGAACCGCGCTCCATCGCTGCACCGTTTGAGTATTCAGGCTTTCCAGCCAGTATTGATCGAAGGTCGCGCTATCCAGCTGCACCCGCTCGTTTGTAAAGGCTTCAACGCTGACTTCGACGGTGACCAGATGGCCGTACACTTGCCATTGAGCGATGAAGCTCAGGCCGAAGCACGCGACATCATCGCCGCTAACAAAAACTTGCTGAAGCCAGCCGACGGTACGCCAATCCTGCACATTGAGCAGGACATGGTGCTCGGTTGCTACTACCTGACCTACGACCGCCCGAGCATGAGCCGCGACGTTCGTCCGTTCACCAGCCTCGAAGAAGCGCTGATGGCGTACGACGAAGGCCACATCAAGCTGCAAAGCTTTGTGCGCGTGCCGTTCCGTGGCGAAGTCCGCGAAACGACGCTCGGTCGTGTGCTCTTTAACGAAGTCTTCCCAGAAGACATGCCATACCAGGACGAGCCGATGACCAAGAAGAAATTGCAGAAAGTCATGGCGCTGGTCTATCGCAAGTACGGTCAGGCTGAAACTGCACGCATTGCTGACGAACTCAAGGACCTCGGTTTTGAGTACGCAACGCACTCAGGTCTATCCATGGGCATGGGCGACTTCAGTCCGATTACCGGCATGGAAGACGTCATCAAGGAAGGCGAAGTTCGCGCCGCTGCCATTTCCGAGCAGTACGAAGAAGGCTTCATTACCGAAGAGGAACGCTACCGCCTGACGGTTGAAAACTGGACCAAGATCGACTCGCGCGTCCAGGACCTGCTGGCACAGCAGATGGTTGGCCAGGAATCGACCATGGCTGTCGCGATCACCTCTGGTGCTCGTGGTAACATTTCTCAGATGAAAATGTGTGTCGGCATGCTGGGCGTGTTCTCGGACGCGACTGGTCACGCCATTGAGCTGCCGATCAAGTCTGGCTACATCGAAGGCCTGACGCCGCTGGAGTACTTCACCGGTACCCGTGGTACCCGTAAAGCGCTTATTGACATCGCACTCAAGACCGCCGACGCCGGTTACCTGACTCGTCGTTTGGTCGACGTTGCACAGGACGTATTTACAATCGAAGGCGACGACAGTGATGACCTTGACCCAGGCTTTGCAATGATGCGTGCTGACGCCGAGCAAATTGGCGTAACCTACGCTTCGCGTCTCGAGGGTCGTTACTTGGCACAAGACGTTGCGGGCATCGCCAAGCGCGGCGATCTCATTACTAAGCAAATTGCCGAGGCAATTGAGGCCAACGACAAGTTGGACAACGTTCGCATCATGAGCGTGCTCAGCGCAACGTCGGTCCATGGCGTGCCGCAGAAATCCTATGGTATTGACCCAGCCACTGGCGAAATGGTCGCGCATCACCACCCAATTGGCGTGATCGCTGCGCAGTCCATCGGTGAGCCTGGTACCCAGCTGAGCCTGGACTCCAAGCACCGCTCCGGCGCCGTTGTCGCCGACGATACCGCGCAAGGGTTGAGCCGTGTGGAAGAGTTGTTCGAAGTTCGCACGCCAAAGGGCCAAGCGTACTTGACCGACATTTCCGGCGTAGCCAATGTCTGGGAAGAAGGCGACCACTACATTGTCCAAGTCACTGCCAACGACAAAGAAAACCTGACCTTCGAGCTGGGCGAACGCATTGCCAAGATCAAGAGCGGCTCCGACGTAGCCATTGGCGACGTCATTGCCAGCCAGCACGACGGCGCAGAACCGATCGTTGCACCAATGGCAGGCAAGGCCGAAGTCACTGACAAAGCAGTCATCATCACCCCTGCTGGCCAGAGCGTGGTGCGCTACGAAATCCCCGGCTTCAAACAGCTGGTCGTTGCCGATGGCGACAACGTCGTATCTGGTCAGCGTTTGACCAACGGTTCGATCAACCTACACGAATTGATGCGTTTGCAAGGGGTTGAATCCACCCAGCGTTACGTCATGAACGAAATCCTCAAGATTTTCGCTGGCCAGGGTCAAAACATCGCCGACAAGCACCTGGAAATCATCGTGCGTCAGATGTTCAGTCGCGTACAGATTGAAGACGCCGGTGACTCTGAGTTCGTTACCGGTGACACTGTCAGCAAACTCGCCGCCGTTGAAGCCAACGACACACTGACGCGCGAAGGCAAGACGCCAGCCAAGTACAACCAGTTGTTGCTCGGCCTCATCAAGGCCAGCCTGTCGACCGACTCATTCCTGAGCGCGGCATCGTTCCAGGATACCACACGTGTACTGATCGGCGCAGCCACCAGTGGTCGCATCGACAAGCTATACGGCTTGAAGGAAAACGTCATCTTGGGCCGCCGCATTCCAGTCGGCACTGGCCACAAGCCGGAAGACGACCTTGCTGCTGAAGACGAGCTTGAGCTTGCACAGGCTGCCTAAATCTGTTAAAGTTAGTTCATTACTAAATCCGAGCCGGGATCAAAGCGAGTTGCCACCGTTGGCAAACAGGCAACTCGCTCCCATGGCGGAAGATAGGAGATAATATGCCAACAATCAACCAATTGGTTCGCAAACCGCGTTCCAAGGTGACGGGCAAGTCCAAGTCACCGGCCCTTTTGAAGGTTGTTAACAACCTCAAGAACAAAAACTATGAAAAACCTGCGCCGTTCAAGCGTGGCGTTTGTGTCAAGGTTACGACCAAGACCCCAAAGAAGCCAAACTCTGCACTGCGTAAAGTCGCCCGTGTTCGCCTCGGCAACGGCCAGGAAGTCTGGGCTTACATCGGTGGTGAAGGCCACAACCTACAGGAACACGCCGTAGTATTGGTGCGCGGTGGCCGTGTGCCCGACCTTCCGGGTGTGCGCTACCACATCGTTCGTGGCGCACTCGACCTCCAAGGTGTTGCTAACCGCAAGCAGGGCCGTTCCAAATACGGCTCCAAGAAGGAGAGCAAGTAATGCCACGCAAAACGACCAAAGCGCTCGTGCGCGACATTCAACCTGACCGCGTGTACAACAGTGTACAGGTACAACGTGTTATTAACCGCGTGATGCGCGACGGCAAAAAGCAACTTGCTGAACGCCTCGTGTACCAAGGCCTCGAAAAAGCTGCCGCTAAACTAAAGGTGGAGAACCCGCTTGAAGTGTTCGAGCAAGCTATTAAAAACGTGCAGCCACATGTCGAGACTCGCTCTCGCCGTGTTGGTGGTGCCAACTATCAGATTCCATTTGAAGTTCGCGGCCAACGCCAGCAGCACCTGACTACTATGTGGTTCGTGACCGCTGCCCGCGCCCGCAAAGGTATGAGCATGATCGACCGCCTGGCACTCGAATTCGTTGACGCTTACAACGGTCAAGGCGCCGCTGTCAAAAAGAAGGAAGACACCCACAAAATGGCTGAGGCAAACCGCGCCTTCGCTCATTTTGCCCGAGGTTAGGCTATGACAGAAAGCAAGATTGGGTGCGGCAGACCGGTTGAGCACCAGCCGCACGGGATTGACCTTACAAGCACCTCCAACGTTGTTTTTTGTGGCGGAACGGTGCCACCCACCAGGTTGAAACATTTTCCTAGAACCATGGAAGTCACCGTAGCTGACGGCACTGAGCAGGGTTACCAAACAGAAGTCAACCTAGACCCCGCAGACGAATGGAAAACTTCGGGTGGCCTGCGTATACACTCTTTGGCCGTTCGTAGGTATGCCCAGCGAGCTATCGACACAGCTCAAGCAGCTGGTGCATTAAGAGAAGTGGACGCTCAGGAACCACCTGAAGCGCCGCTACCCACCATCGAAGCAGTTGGTGCGATCGTCACAGCAGTAGCAGCACAGCCGCAACAATAATTAATAACCTGGCGTGCAGTCAGGGAAGGTAACACGTAAAAGGTTATGGCAGGAAAAGTATATACGATCCAAGATCTAAGAAACATCGGTATTATCGCGCACATCGATGCCGGTAAAACCACCACGACCGAAGGTATTTTGTACCGGACCGGTCTGAAGCACAAAATCGGTGCCGTCCACGAAGGCGAGACAACCACCGACTGGATGGCACAGGAGCGCGAACGAGGTATTACCATCGTGTCTGCCGCTGTAACCTGCTACTGGAAGAACAAGCGTTCGGGCAAGGAAGTCCAGATCAACATTATCGACACCCCGGGCCACATCGACTTTACCGTGGAAGTAGAGCGCAGTCTGCGCGTGCTGGACGGTGCAGTTGTAGTCTTTGACGGTAAGATGGGCGTGGAATCACAGTCCGAAACCGTTTGGCGCCAGGCGGACAAGTACGGTGTGCCACGCATTTGTTTCATCAACAAAATCAATCAAACTGGTGGCGACTTCTACAAATCACTGGAATCGATCCACAACCGATTGAGCAAGCGCGCGTTCCCAATTCACCTGCCGATCGGGTTCGAGCAAAGCATCAACGGCATCGTGGACCTCGTGACTATGAAGGCTTACACCTACAAGGACTTCACCGATCACGAATTGGTTGAAGGCGAAATCCCGGCCGACATGCTGGACCAGGCCAAAAAATACCGTAGTCTGCTGATTGAAAACGCCGTCGCCGAAGACGAAGCCCTGCTGGAGAAATTCTTCGAAGTTGGCGAAGAGGGTCTGAGCGAAGACGAAATCGTTCAAGCTGTTCGCACGGCGATTATGGGCGGTAAATTCTTTGCTGTCAGTGGTGGCGATGGTCGTGGTGTGATCGTGGAAAAACTACTGGATCTCGTAGTTGACCTCATGCCAGCGCCAACCGACCGTTCGACCAACTGGGGCACGCACCCCAAAACTGGCGAAGAGATTGAACGCAAGCACGCCACTAGCGAGCCATTTGCCGCACTTGCCTTCAAAATTACCTCTGACCCATTCGTAGGCAAACTGGCCTACTTCCGCGTCTACTCCGGTAAAGTTACGGCCGGTTCATATGTATTGAACAGCTCGACCGGCGAAAAAGAACGTGTCGGCCGTCTGGTCCGCTTGCAAGCTGACAAGCGCGAAGATGTTACCGAGGTCAGCGCTGGTGACATCGCCGCTATCGTTGGCCTGAAGGGCACGACGACCGGCAACACGCTCTGCGACCCGAACAGCCCGATTGTTCTGGAAAGCATCACCTTCCCAGAGCCGCCAGTATCAATCGCCATCGAGCCAAAGACGAAGAGCGACCAGGAAAAAATGTCTATCGCCCTGCAGCGCCTGGCCGAAGAAGACCCGACTTTCCGCGTGAAGGTTGACGACGAAACCGGCCAAACCATCATTAGTGGTATGGGCGAATTGCACCTGGAGATCTTGGTTGACCGCATGAAACGCGAATTCAACGTCGAAGCCAACATCGGCCAGCCGCAAGTTGCCTACCGCGAAACGATTCGTAAGGACGCCGTGGAAGCCGAAGGTAAATTCGTCCGCCAGTCCGGTGGTCGCGGTCAGTACGGTCACGTATGGTTGCGCCTCAGCCAGAATGAATCAGGCAAAGGCCTGGAATTCATCAACTCTATCAAGGGTGGTGTGGTGCCGAATGAATACATCAAGCCCGTTGAGCAAGGGGTGATCGAGGCTATGAACAACGGTGTGCTGGCGGGCTACCCCGTCGTTGACCTCAAGGTTGAACTATACGACGGCTCATACCACGAAGTTGACTCTAACGAACTGGCCTTTAAGATTGCCGGTTCAATGGGCTTGCAAGCGGGTGTCAAAAAAGCCAATCCTGTGCTAATGGAGCCAGTCATGAAAGTCGTCGTCGTTACCCCTGAGGAATTCATGGGCGACGTCATCGGTGACCTCAACTCCAAGCGCGGCCGCATCGAATCTATGGAAGATTTGAGTGCCGGCGTTAAGGAGATTACCGCCTTCGTGCCGCTCGGTGAAATGTTCGGCTACACGACCAACTTGCGCTCAATGACGCAAGGCCGCGCCAGCTCGAGTATGGAGCTCGACCACTATGCCGACGTGCCACCGCACGTTGCTGAGGCAATCATTGCCAAAAACGCAAAGTAGTCACGGCATCTGGACAACGCGCCAGCCAAAGACGCACTGTCGGAAAGACTGCATCGAAAACCGCCTCGCTTGGGGCGGTTTTCATGTTCGGTCGTGCTATCATGATTTGATGGAAGACACAAAAAAACTGATTGAACTCCGTACGCAAATCGACACGATCGACGAACGATTAACGCAGCTACTGAATGAGCGAGCAACGCTAGCCCTCCAAGTGCGCATAGCTAAGGGCGGTACGAGTGTGTACCGGCCGGAGCGTGAGGCTGCGGTCATTGATCACGTCACCTCTGTGAATAGTGGCCCGCTATCAGACGAAGCAATCAAAACGCTATTTCATGCGATTATTTATGTGTGCCGGGCTATTCAGGACGTTAAACTCAAAGAGCAGGACGACTAGCCTTTTCGCATTCGCTCCGCGCGCCATGCACCGGTGGGCGAACTCCAGACCGCGGATCGCCGCCGATCCTCGTCGCGCTTCATTGGCAGGATATCCTGTGGCTTCTGGGATTGTTTGTCTGTTGATGTAGGGTTTGTGTCTGGCTGGGACTCGGCTGCCGGCGTCGCAGGTTTTGCTCTCTTGACACCTTGGTAGGGGCGCGACTTAGACGGAATGGTCTTTGTTACTGCATGGCCTTGCTGGCTTGGCCCGACCGGCTTGGAAGCCTGCGTCTGCCTGTCCGAGGCCTGATGAGGGGCTTTTTGTCCGGGAGCTGGCTTCGGTGTAGCTGCTGCCCTCGCGGCTACAGCCGGCTTTCTGGCTACCCGCGCCGATGTGAGTTGTGTAAAGGTGGCAAACTGCTCCTTGGAGATGTTCGCACCGCTCCGAAACGCCACCATGTGATGCCCCCGGCCGTCGCGCGGCGCACGGCCCCCCTGTTCGGCCAAAAACAGTGCCCCAGCTTCGGCCAGCGCACCTGCTGGTTCGACCATGCGGCCAGTCCGTTCATAAATGTCACGCATGGTGGCAGCCAAGAGCGCCTTAGGAACAGAGATAATTTTGTCAACATATCGGCGATCGGCTGCAATCGGCAGCGTTTTTTGGCCGGGCTCGACAACCGCTGTGCCATCGCATGAGGCATCCAGTGTTTTGTCGGTTAGAGGCTCGCGGCCGTACACCAGGCGTGCGGCAGCATCGCAACCGTCCATTTGTACCAGTACGACACGGAAATTGGAATTAAGTTGGTGCCTATCTCGGGCGCGTTTTATGGCGATCGCTACGCCCGCGCCAAGGCCCACGCCGCCAGCTGGCACCAAAAGTGTCGTGCAGTCATTTTCGCCAACGCGATTGTGTACTTGTAGCGCTGCCCATGCCTCGCTAACCTCAACTCCTGCACTGGCACCGCCTGCAATCGTTGCCTCATCGTTGAAGGGGTCGATGTATAGGCGGTCGGGTGGCGCAGATAATTGCCGTGCTGCCCCTCGGGCCAGCTCGAGTGTAGGATGCAGGTTCACCTCGGCCTTAGCCTGCAATAGGGGTCGATGCTTGGCTGGGGCTATATCGGTGGTCGATTCGATGGTGGCGCCAAGGCCAAGTTTATTCGCGACATAGGCGACTGCGATGCCATGGTTACCCCGAGTTGCCGCCACCAGGCGCTTCAAACGAGGATAGTGAGGTTGTTCTGCGGGCGCAAACGTACCTATGAGTTGGTCCTGCGCCTCTAATGCTGCCAGCGCCGCAACGCCAGCTCCTCGTACCTTGAAGGCCTGGGTCGGTTGCCAAGTATCGTCCTTCACCCAGAGATCATAGCCTAGCGCATCCAGTGCAGTACCTTCGGCTGTACCAAAAGGCGTATTTAGAACGCCCAACCGTCCTAGCTGTGGCGCATACCTGTCCATGTGCTCAAGCACTGTTTGCGCGATTTGGTCAGCGACGTCTGGCCCTGCAATCGCCGTTTCCGGTAAAACTTGTGTCATAAACTCCTCACTATATAAAAAATCCCCGAATAACCGGGGATTGTCAGCTGCGCTACCGCGTACGCTACTGCACCACCCCGGTAGGGGCAATAATAATGGCAATAATTGATGCATTCACACGCTTCATGGCAGGTACTATGAACCTTTTTGACGCAGAATGCAAATGTATTTGCATGCTTTTTGTGCTATCGTTGCATTGATGAGTCTGCATCGTATTGGCCGCGTATCAGATTGGGAAAAAATTCCGCACACTCAGCGGAACTATTGGCAGCGGATTGCCGCAGCGACGCACGGCGTAGTGACGCCAGCAAACGGGGTGAGCGTGGCGGGCATACTGTTGGCCGCCTGGGGATTGGCTTGTATTGGTCAGCATCGCTTGGGCCCTGGGCTGCTGCTGCTTGGCGCCGGTCGCCTGGCCGACATCGTAGACGGCTACGTAGCCGATGGTACCGGCACCAAAAGTTGGATTGGCGAAGGCGTGGACGCGACGTTCGACAAACTGGTTGCGGCTGGCGCGCTGGTTGTGTTCGGCATGGCGCACATCATGCCGTGGTGGCTTATCGCCTTATTCGCCGCCCAGCAATTGGCGACGGTAGCCATTAGCCTGAGCGCTGTAATCAAACATGCTACCGTACACCCGTCGTTGACTGGCAAAATCGTAACGGCCGGGCAGTGGGTCTTGGTGCTAGCGTATGCCGGTGTAGCGCTTTGGGGCCCGCATCCCGTTGCAGTAGACGTGGCGCTCGACGTCATATTCATAGGAAGCATTTGCGTCGGTTTCGGGGTGGCAAGCGGATACGCACGTACATTGCAGCGTAAGCTGCGAGCGCACAATTAATATTTCAGATACTTTTTGACAAAAAAGCGAAGGTTCCCGTGGCTTTGCCTATTTACATCGGTGGCGCTTTTAGATACAATAGACAGGTCACTCGTGTGATTTTTTATATTCTCACGCGTAATCACACTAATAATAAGGAGTCATACACAACAATGGCAGACACATTTGACCGTAGCAAGCCACACGTTAACGTTGGTACCATGGGCCACGTTGACCACGGTAAGACTACATTGACGGCAGCTATTACGGCTGTACTTGCAAAGCGCCTTCCAAGCGCAACTAACAAGCCTTCGGCTTACGACGAGATCGACAAAGCTCCAGAAGAGCGCGCTCGTGGTATTACCATCTCGACCGCTCACCTGGAATACGAATCAGAAAAACGCCACTACGCGCACGTCGACATGCCTGGTCACGCCGACTACGTTAAGAACATGATCACCGGTGCCGCTCAGGTTGACGGTGCAATCTTGGTTGTATCTGCCGCCGACGGTCCTATGCCACAGACTCGCGAGCACGTGCTGCTTGCCCGCCAGGTTGGTGTGCCAAAGATCGTTGTCTTCCTCAACAAGATGGACCTTGCCGATCCAGAACTGGTCGACCTCATCGAAGAAGAAGTCAAAGAGCTGCTCGAAAAGAACGGCTTTGACCCGAACTGCCCGATCATCCGCGGTTCTGCTGCCAAGGCGCTCGAAGGCGACAAAGACAACGAAGACGCCATCATGGCTCTCGTTAAGGCAATGGACGACTACATTCCAGAGCCACAGCGCGACCTCGACAAGCCGTTCCTGATGCCAATCGAAGACGTCTTCTCGATCAAGGGCCGTGGTACTGTTGCTACCGGCCGTATCGAACAGGGTATCGTCAAGATCAACGACGAAGTCGAAATCGTGGGCATCCGCGACAGCCGCAAGTCGGTCGTAACTGGTATCGAAGCCTTCAAGAAGCAACTCGACCAAGGTCAAGCTGGCGACAACGCCGGTATCTTGCTCCGCGGTATTGAACGCGACGACATCGAGCGCGGTCAGGTTGTTGCTAAACCAGGCAGCGTTACTCCGCACACCGAGTTCGAATCAGAAGTCTACATCCTTTCCAAGGAAGAAGGTGGCCGTCACACGCCATTCTTCAAGGGCTACAAGCCACAGTTCTACTTCCGCACAACGGACGTAACCGGTGAAGTTGAGCTGCCAGCTGACAAGGAAATGGTGATGCCAGGCGACACTGTAACCTTCAAGGTTAAGTTGCTTGCACCAGTTGCCATGGAGCAGGGTCTGCGCTTCGCTATCCGCGAAGGTGGCCGCACCGTCGGCGCCGGCGTGGTAACTAAGGTCGTCAAGTAGTCGACTTACCACCAAAAGCAAAATCACCCGGGAGAAATCTCGGGTGATTTTTATGCTATATTAAATGAAGAAAACGAGGCAGAAGTAGTATGGATACGAAGGAAACTACCGAGGATCGACCACAAGGCCAGGTCGGGACCGATAAGCCCAAAGAAGCAATTCCTCCGGAGGAGAAGAAAAAAACCTCGCTGGAATTGTGGGCATCTTTGCGCCAAGTTGATACTCAATTCGGAGCAAAAAAACTAATTGTTGACACTCTTAAGGCCGTTCTTGATACAAATGAGAAAATAATAGCTAAATACAATATCATTTTCCTATGGACCAATGATGTCATAGGAGATTACGAGCTCGAAAGTATATACAGAAACAGTCAAAGTTTTAATCCCAAAAAAGGTGTGTTACTTATCATACACTCCCCTGGTGGATCTGCAGAGTCAGCGTACCTGATCAGTAAGGCACTAAAAAATACAACAAGTAAGCCTTTTCATGTCGCAATTCCTAGGCGCGCAAAATCTGCAGCTACACTACTTTCGCTTGGTGCAGACGAAATTCACATGAGTAAAATAGCAGAACTTGGCCCCATCGACCCTCAAATCAATGGTCGGCCAGCTTTAGGCATGCAACATGCGCTAGACTATGTCTCTGAGCTAGTGGAGCAGCATCCAGCGGCATCTAAAATGTTGGCAGCTTATCTTGCCAAGACCTTACCTCCGGTGGCTTTGGGCTACTCTAGCCGGGTAGCAGAGTCGGCTAAACAGTATGCTGAAAGGCTACTGGCCGATAAGGCTGATTCTTTGCCAAAAACACATACACCGTCATCAGTAGCAACCGCGCTCGTATACGAGTATAAGAATCATGGTTTTGTGATTGACTGCGAAGAATCACAAAAGCTCTTGGGCAAAAATATAGTTAAGACAGATACCCCTGAACTCACTCTTGCACTTGACTTGCATCAATATTTACAAGACGCACAGCTGGCAATTTCGCAGTTAAATTGGCGCATTATACTTGCCGGCAGTGTCGAAGACGTTTTGGTCATAGAGTAGGCTAAACTGGCCGCATTTGAAAAATAGTCGGTTTAACTGTATAATGCACAACATACTATTAATTATGTCGAGAACTCGGTGTGGCCATTTGAGCCCGCAGAGGTTACGGCATCGCACAAAGGACAGCCACCAATGGTACCAGAACCAAAGAAGGACCAAAAACAACGTATTCGCATTCGCCTGAAGGCGTATGACCATAAGGTGATCGACCAGGCTGCAAAGCAGATTGTGGACACCGCACTGCGCACTGGCGCTACTATTGCCGGCCCAATCCCGCTACCAACCGACCGCAGTACCTTTACGGTCATCAAGAGCCCTCACGTCTACAAAAAGGGCCGCGAGCAGTTTGAAATGCGCGTACACAAACGCCTGATCGACGTGACTGACCCGACACCAAAGACCATCGACTCACTCATGAACCTCAGCCTGCCTGCTGGTTGTGACGTCGAAATCAAGATGTAGCACGCGCCGACTGCGCAGTTGCTAAGAGCTTTTCCGCGGCAGCCTTATGGCCTGCCGCGATTGCTTTTTGGATGTCGCCGAATTGCCACAAGGCATGCGCGACTGTGATGGCAAACACGTCTCCACAGCCCACAGAATCAACAATATCTTCGGGATCGATCGGTGTGGTTGGGATGCTAGTCCTGCCGTTCGTCTCTACGATACTAGCGCCTTTTGAGCCTTCGGTCACAATAATGTGCGTGTTGCTTGCGGTTGGCAATTGCTTCCAGTCCTTAGCGAGCGCAAATGCTTCCGGAGAATCTTCCTCGGAATACACAACGACGTCGAACAGCGGCACAACCTCAGCCGCTTCAGTAAAATTGCGCGGCGTAACGAGGCCTTCTGCGGTAACGTGCCGCAAATACCCCTGCGGGCAGAGCATTGTGAGCGCTGGCGCGGTAACATGGCCCAAAAGCTCGCGGACATACGCGACCGAAAAATTGGGCAGCAGCGGCGCTACCACAACGATGTCGGCGGCTTTGAGTGCTTCTATCGCTTCCGCCGAAAGGTCGGGCGGGTCGGCAACGGCCAGATTATGACAGCGCCAAATGCGCTTAGGACCGCGCGTATCGTTTTCATACAATAGCGTGTCTGCTTGCGTCGGGCGTGCCGGCACTATGTGGACGGCAGGCAAATACTTCAGCAGATCCGTTCCGTACCTCGTGATGATTGTAGGCTCAAGTTGTTGCGCCATCTGTAAATAATTGGCCATATAAATAGCCGGCGAACCCCAGCCCGTGTAAGTAGTACGCTCGCTTGCGTTATGATCGATGCAAACATGTCCAACGATCACAATGTTGGGAAAACTCATGCTTCAGAGTATAACAGTAGGCGCATCCAGACCAAAGCGATAGATTTTGACGCTTATCCCTTAAAGCACCAACGAAGCGATGAGGGTGGCGTCGCGAGCCCGGTCTAGCAGCATATCCGCAGGAATACGGTCGGCATGCTGAGGATAGTGACGCAGATGGGTAGCAACAACAAGCGGTAGCTCCTCAGCTAGCATTTCCGGTCTGACAGAGGCGGCAAGGAGCATGTTGGTGTCACGAGCTTCTAAAGCATCGCATAGGCTCTGCGCCCCGAATATGGCGGCATGGCGAATGGAGTGACCCGGCATTTTTTTCGGATCAGCCAAGTAAGCATAGTGCAGCCAGTGGCTGTTGTAGCGTGATCGCAGTAAAGAATATTCGCTTGGCTCAGCTTTGGCTCGTGCATCAGGGTAGCTTAGAAAACGATAGTCGCGCCGCAGCATGTCACGCCCCAAAAGTGCACCAAGGCGCTGGCCTTGGATCTCGGTGATGTTTTTGCGATTTCCGATACGAATGTAAGCTTCACGCATGCTATCTAATGCTTGGCTTGTAGCATCAGTCAACGCGCCGCCAACGAGCCTAGTGAATGCATGTTCATCCCGATTCGCAAACCTTGCCATGAATGTTGCAAGCGTATGTCGCAAGTCATGATCCAACCAGCGATTGTTGAGGTGAGCCAACTGTTCTGCGGCCTGGCCAGGCTGCAAATACGCATACACCGCAAAGGTCTGAGAATGCGTGCCCGTATCGCCTTGCGAAATTGCGAACGATTCAAGCATCACTGAGGCGATAGCACGGTCAATTGGGTGGCCCCCATAGGTTGTTTCAACAGATGACATGATAGATACTAAAACATACCAAAGATTAGTTCGCAACTTGCAATTGTTACAGCTATGTTGCTAGAACCACGACGACCATGTTATACAAATATGATGATAAATTTTCCAGATATGGCGCCAAGCGACCCTAGTCCGGACATGCTATCAATGCTGCAACGCCGCCACAAAGAGAGCCGCCACAAGTAGGCGACCACCGGTGAACTTGCATGTGCTGGCAAAGTACGCTTTAATACCGCTAATGGCAAACAAAACACAATCCGCCCGCCGGGGCACAGCCAAACACGCTGCGGGTGGAGCTTCATTCGATGGCGTGTATCTGTTTAAACTGGTTTTTTACCTGCTACTTGGCTCAATGTGGGTCAAAATCGGGTCCAACGGGCATCTTAGTATTCCGGTGCCGATCGGCCTAATTGTTGGACTTATTTTTACCACGCATGAGCATTTCCGCATGGATCGCAAGATCGAATATGCCGTTATGTTGGTGGCGATGTTGTTTGGGTATTTTGCGCCGTACGGGTTATATATCAATTTCTAAATTGGCTTGTACTATGTCGCAGGTCTTTGTAGAATAGACAACACATTGACAGGAGTTAGGTTTGTCTGTTACACTAGTTTGGTAAATCAAATTTCTGTACTTGGTTATTTGGGAAGGTCACATCCGTAACAGGGGCGAAACCACCCGGAGCCGAGCATTTTTATTCTCACATTTAAATGCAGGCTGCAGATAAAGAGGTACGAACAGACCAGGTGTTCGTATGGAGAAACTATGAAAGCACTCATCACTCGAAAGGTTGGCATGACCAGCACCATCGCAGACGACGGTGTGGTTCAAGCCGTGACCTTGCTTTCCGCTAGTCCTTGCGTTATTACGCAAGTCAAAACCACAGAAAACGACGGCTACCAAGCCGTTCAGCTCGGTTTTGAGGAAGGCAAGAATATTGCCAAGGCACAGGCGGGCCACTTTAAGGCGGCAGGCCAGACCCCTAAAGTCGTACGCGAGTTCCGCGTCGAAGAAATCACAGAAGATCTCAAAGTTGGTGAATCCGTCAACGCCGAGATCTTTTCAGTTGGTGATGAAATCGATGTAACTGGTACATCCAAGGGTAAAGGCTGGGCCGGCACCATCAAGCGCCACAACTTCCATCGCGGTCGCAAGACGCACGGTGGCCGTTCGTACCGCCGCGTTGGTTCCATCGGTTCCATGTACCCTCAGAAAATTTTCAAGGGTAAAAAGATGGCCGGCCAGATGGGTAATGAGCAAGTGACCGTCAAAAACCTCAAAGTTGTCCTGGTTGACACCGAGCATAACATCATCGGCGTTACCGGTGCCGTTCCTGGCCCGCGCAAAGGTATCGTCACGATTCGGGAGGCAAAATAATGGCCGCTGCAACTGTACCTACATTTACGAAGAGCGGCACGAAGGCAACGACGGCCGCAAAGCTTGACGCAGCAGTGTTCGGCGTGTTGCCGGACAACCACGAGCTGCTCAAGTTGGCTTACACCGCCTATCTCGCCAACGGCCGCGACAACCTCGCTGTTGTCAAAACCCGTGGTTTGGTCCGCGGTGGTGGTAAAAAGCCATGGAAGCAAAAGGGCACCGGCCGCGCACGTTTCGGCTCCAGCCGTAACCCAATCTGGCGTGGCGGTGGTATCGTTTTCGGTCCAACTGGCCTAGAAAACTACACCAAAAAGCTGCATGTCGCCGCCAAGCGCCAAGCCGTTCGCCAGGCGTTGAGTCTGTCGGCTACCGAAGGTAAGATCACCGTGATCGAAGCGTTCACGACTAAGGATGGTAAAGTTGCCGAAACCGTCAAGTTCCTAGACAAGGTTGGCGCCAAGGGTTCGACCCTGCTAGTGCTCGACCACAAAAACGACATGACAGAGCGCGCAACCCGCAACTTACCACAGGTAAAAGTTGTGCAAGCAACCTACCTTAATGTATATGACATTTTGAACGCTGATTCGCTAATTGTGACTGCGAAGGCGCTTGACATGGTTAATGAGTGGCTCGGTAAAACTGCCAAGACTGCCAAAGCCGACAAGCCCGCGAAGGAGGACAAATAATGGACAAGTTTATGCCACTCCGCCCTCGCATGAGCGAAAAGGCTTATGGCCTGAGCCAAGTTCGCAACACCTACATCATCGATGTTCCGGCTGACGCCAACAAAGACACTGTTGCCAAAGCTGTTGCTGCCCAGTTCGGTGTAACTGTTGCCACTGTCAACATCATCGTTGCCAAGGGCAAAACCAAGCGCACCGTTCGCAAGGGCGGCCGCCCGACTATGGGCCAGCGCTCGGACATCAAAAAAGCCTACGTTACGCTGAAGCAAGGTGACAGCCTGCCATTCTTTGCCGAAATCGAAGAAGAAGTGAAAAAGGCCGAAAAAGCCGCTAAGAAAGACAAGAAGGAGACGAAGTAATGGCGATTCAAGCTTACAAGCCTACGACTCCAGCTCGTCGCGGTATGACTTCTCAGGACAAGAGTGAAATCACCACCAAGAAGCCATTGCGCTCGTTGCTGGTGACCAAGCGCCGCCAGAATGGTCGCAACAACCAGGGCCGGATTACGACTCGTCACAAGGGTGGCGCGGCTCGCAAGTTCTACCGTTTGGTGAACTTTAACCTGGAAGCTGGCCTAACTGCGACTATCGAGCACATTGAATACGACCCGAATCGTTCGGCTCGCATCGCCCGCATCAAAGACAGCAAGGGTACGTACCATTACATCCTGGCTGCCAAGGATATGGCCGTTGGACAAACGATCACCAGTGGTGAGGACGCGCCGATCGAAACCGGCAATCGCTTGCCGCTACGCAACATCCCTGTTGGCAGCATCATCCATGCGATCGAGCTGCAACCGGGTCGTGGCGCACAGATTGTTCGCTCGGCTGGCAACAGCGCGCAGCTAATGGCTAAAGAAGGCGCCTACGCCCAAGTCCGCCTCCCGTCGGGCGAAGTTCGCCTGATTAACCAGGACTGCACCGCATCGCTCGGCGTCCTCGGTAACGAACAACACCAGAACGTCAAAATCGGTAAAGCTGGCCGTTCACGCCACTTGGGTAAGCGTCCAAGCGTTCGCGGTATTGCCATGAACGCCGTTGACCACCCGCACGGTGGTGGTGACGGTGGTGCGCATGGTATTGCCAAGGCGCCACGTACGCCTTGGGGCCAGAAGACTTTGGGCTTCAAGACCCGCAGTCGCAAGGACACTAACAAGTTCATCGTAAGAAGCCGTCACGCGGCCAAGAGGAAATAAGAGGTAAGTCATGAGTCGTTCACTGAAAAAAGGACCATTTATTGACCCCAAGCTTGCCAAGAAGGTAGCTGCACTCGGCGCAGAAGATCGTACGATCATCAAGACCTGGGCTCGCACGAGCGTTATCGCTCCTGAGTTCGTCGGCCGCACCTTTGCAGTCCACAATGGCAAGGTCCACGTGCCGGTATTCGTTACCGAAAACATGGTCGGTCACAAATTAGGCGAATTTTCGCCCACTCGTAAGTTCCGCACTCACGGTGGTAAGTTAGCAAAGGGTAAGAAGTAATGGCAGTCAAAGCAATCGCAAAAGGCGTCCGGATTAGCCCGCGCAAAGTCAGCGTTGTTGCTGCTTTGGTTCGCGGCCGCACCGTCGAAGACGCCGTTACCATCTTGCAGCATGTGCCTCGTCGTGGGCCAGCTATGGCTGTCCGCAAGGTTATCGAAAGTGCTGCTGCAAACGCCGACCACAACCATAATCTCAAGCCCGGCACACTTAACATCGTAGAAATCAGCGTCACCGCCGGTCCGCGCATCAAGCGCTACCGCCCGGCATCGCACGGCCGCGCATTGCCGTTCCAACGCCGCAGCTCGCACATTCTCGTAGTTGTCGATGGTGAACAGCGCGTAGCCAAAAAGCCAGCCGCAAAGAAGGAGGCAAAATAATGGGCCAAAAAGTTAATCCTATTAGCATGCGCCTTCAGGTCAACAAGGACTGGCGCAGCAAATGGTTCGTAGGCAAGCGCGAGTACGCCAAGTACTTGGCCGACGACCTCAAGGTTCGCCGCATGATCCAGACCAAATTGGGTTCGCGCGCAGCCATCAACAAAGTTGACATCGAGCGTTCGCCAAACCTCGTAACCGTTACTATCTCGACCGCTAAGGCTGGTGTGGTAATCGGTCGCGGTGGTGCCGGCGCACAGGAGTTGAAGGCTAACATCGAAAAGATTTACGCCACGCCAACTCGCGTTAACATCGAAGAAATCAAAAAGCCGGAGCTGTACGCCAAGCTGGTTGCCGAGAACATCGCGCATCAGTTGGAACGCCGCATGAACTTCCGCCGTGCCATTAAATCTGGCGCTGCAGCAACCATGCGCGCCGGCGCACTCGGCATCCGCATTGAGGTCGCCGGTCGTTTGAACGGTGCCGAAATGTCTCGCCGCGAAAAAGAAGTGCAAGGTTCCGTGCCATTGCACACCATCCGCGCCAACATCGACTACGCGCAGATTCCTGCCCGCACCCAGGCTGGTATCATCGGTGTTAAGGTGTGGATCTACAAAGGGGAGGTCGCGTAATGTTAGTTCCTAACCGTACGAAGTTCCGCAAGGTTCGCAAAGGCCGCGTTAACGGCCCAGCAACCAAGGGGCACTACATTGCATTCGGGGAGTATGCTCTGCAAGCTCAGGGTCACGAACGCATCACTTCCCGCCAGATCGAATCCGCTCGCCAGGCGATGACTCGCTACATCAAGCGCGGCGGTAAAATCTGGATCCGCATTTTCCCACACACTCCCGTGACCAAAAAACCACAGGACGTGAAGATGGGTTCGGGCAAAGGCAACCCCGAATATTTTGCCGCAAAGGTAAAGCCCGGCACGATTATGTTTGAAATGCAGGGTGTGACCGAAGAGATCGCTCGCGAAGCTATGCGCCTCGCGGCACACAAGTTGCCAGTTAAAACTAAATTCTTGGTGAAGGAGGACTAGCATGAAAATCGCTGAAATCCGCAAGCTGTCTACAGCCGAACTCACCACAGAGAGCACCAAATTGCGCGAGGAGATTGCAGAACTCAAGCGTCGTCTCGTTTCCGGCGAAGTCCAAAACGTCCGCGTTATTCGCGGCAAGCGCAAGGACTTGGCTCGAGTGTTGACGGTACTGGGCGAGCAGCTCGCAAAGGAGAACATGTAATGCCAAAGATGATTTACGGTATCGTATCGTCGAAGAAAACCGACAAAACTATTGTCGTGACTGAACACGTGCGCCTGACCCATCCTTTGTACCGCAAGCAATACACGGTGACAAAGAAGTTTATGGCACACGACGAACAAAATGAAGCGCAAGAAGGCGACAAGGTTGCGATCGTCGAAACCCGTCCGATTAGCGCACGCAAGCATTTCAAACTGGATCGTGTCGTCGAAAAGGCTGGCATCAAGCACGTCGAAAACGACGTTCCAGAAGTGTTAAAGAAGGCTGAAAAGCCTGCCGAAACCGCCGCAGCCGACGCTGACGAGAAGAACGAGGAGGACAAGTAATGGTCCAGCAAGAAACTCGTTTAACCGTTTGCGACAACAGTGGCGCCAAGGAAATTTTGTGTATCCGAGTCCTCGGTGGCACACGTCGCCGCTACGCTGGCGTCGGTGACATCATCGTCGCAACAGTTAAAGAAGCAAACCCGCAAGGTAACGTCAAAAAGAAGAGCGTGGTTAAGGCCGTTGTGGTCCGCACCACCAAGGAAATCCGCCGCAAGGACGGGTCAACTATCAAGTTTGACGACAACGCCGCTGTTATCATCGGCGAAGACAAAGCACCTAAGGCCACTCGTATTTTCGGGCCAGTGCCGCGCGAGCTTCGTGACCTCGGCTACGCCAAAATCGTTAGCTTAGCACCGGAGGTACTCTAATGGAAAGCAAACTCTACAAGATTCGCCTCAAAAAGGGTGACAATGTCATCGTAACCACAGGCAAATACAAGGGCAAGACTGGCAAAGTTGTTGCCACACACCCCAGCGAGAACAAAGTTACGGTCGAAGGCGTCAACATCGTCAAGAAGCACGTTAAGCCAAACCGCGCTAACCCGCAGGGCGGCATCATCGAAGTAACTAAGCCGATTTGGGTCAGCAAGGTCGCCATCGTCGACCCGTCAACCAAAAAGGCCAGCCGCATCGGCTACAAGCTTGACAAAGACGGCGGCAAAACGCGCGTCTTTAAAGCCAGCGGCAAGGAGATCAAGTAATGGCAGACAAAAAAGCACCAGTTACAACCGTTCGTCTGCGTGAACAGTACAACGGCGCATTCGCTGCCGCACTGCAAAAGGAGCTTGGCCTCGCCAACCCGCACCAGGTGCCAAAGCTTGAGAAAATTACCCTGAACGTTGGTTTGGGCAAAGCAAAAGACGACAAAAAGGTCATCGAAACCGCCACCAACACCTTGACCAAAATCACCGGCCAGAAGCCAATCGACACCATCGCCAAAAAATCCATCGCCAACTTCAAGCTGCGCGAAGGCAACAAAATTGGCATCAAAGTCACTCTCCGCGGCGACCGGATGTACGAATTTCTGGACCGCTTGGTTACCGTTGTGCTGCCGCGCCTGCGCGACTTCCACGGTGTGAGCAACAAGGCGTTTGACCGTCAGGGCAACTACAGCTTCGGCATGGTTGATCAGTCGGTTTTCCCAGAGCTGACATTTGACGAAACGACTACGGCCCACGGTCTGCAAGTCGTCTTCACCATCAAATCTGAAGGTCCGGAACATTCCAAAGCATTGCTCGTAAAGTTTGGCTTGCCATTCGAAAAGGAGAACAAATAATATGGCTAAGAAATCCATCATAGCCCGCGATCTGAAGCGCCAGAAGATGATCCAGAAGTACGCCGCCAAGCGTGCTGAACTGAAGTCGCTCGGTGACACCGAAGGTTTGGCCAAGTTGCCTCGCAACTCCAGCCCAACTCGCTGGAAAAACCGCTGCGTCGAGACCGGTCGTCCTCATGGCTACATGCGTACGTTCGGCTTGAGCCGCATCGCATTCCGCGAGCACGCAAGCAAGGGCGAAATCCCAGGCGTAACAAAGGCTAGCTGGTAGAAAGGAAGCATGCAATGAGCAACATCGTATCAACCGACCCAATCGCTGACATGCTGACCCGTATCCGCAACGCCATCAACGTGCGCAAACACGAGGTTAGCATGCCGCACTCCAAGGTAAAAGAAGCCGTCGCCAACCTATTGAAGGACAGCGGCTTCGTAGTTGAGGTCAAGACGACCGACGCTACCATTGGCAAAACCCTCACCATCGTCGTAAGCGGCGAGCAGGAAAACGCTCGGATTACCGAGATCGTTCGCCTCAGCAAGCCGGGCCGCCGCTATTACACAAGTGCCGGTGAAATCCCGGTTATCAAACGCGGCCGCGGTGTCGTCATCATTTCGACCTCAAAGGGCATGATGACCGGCGCCGAAGCCAAAAAGCAAGGCGTTGGCGGCGAATTAATTTGTAAAGTCTATTAATAAGAAGGAAAATCGATGAGTCGTATAGGAAAACAGCCCATACCGATCCCAAGTGGTGTGACAATCACTGTCGACCCCGATTTCGTGACTGTTGCTGGCTCAAAAGGCACGCTCAAGCAGTTTACGATGCCGGGTGTCACCGTTGCCGTCGAAGGCGACACTGCAACTGTCACCCGCATTAATGATGAAGCCGTCAACCGCGCCAAGCACGGTTTGATGCGCTCGTTGGTCAACAACATGGTGGTCGGCGTCAGCAAAGGCTTCAGCAAAAAGCTCGAAATTAACGGTGTTGGTTACCGCGTCGCAATGCAAGGTACCGACCTAAAATTTAACCTCGGCTTTTCGCACGACGTTATTTTTAAACTGCCACAAGGCATCACTGCCGCCATTGAGCAAAACAAAATCACCATCTCTGGCATCGACAAGCAACAAGTCGGCCAGGTTGCTGCCGAAATCCGCGCACTCAAGAAGCCCGAACCATACAAGGGCAAGGGCATTAAGTACGCCGACGAACGCATCCTCCGCAAGAGTGGTAAATCAGGTAAGGACAAGTAGGTAGCAGCATGAACAAGTTAGCACACAAACTTCTCAACCGCGGCCTGCGCAAGCATCGCGTACGCGCCACCGTTACGGGCACGACCGAGCGCCCACGCTTGAGCATTTCTGTTTCGAACCGCCACATCACCGCACAAGTCATTGACGACACCAAGCACGTCACAGTCGCTTACGTGTCGACGGTTGGCACCAAAGCCGCCAAGGGATCAATGACCGAGCGCGCAGAATGGATCGGCGCCGAAATCGCTAAAAAAGCTAAAGCTGCTAAAGTTTCCGCAGTCGTGTTTGATCGCGGTGGCCGTATTTATCACGGCCGCGTGCAAGCGCTGGCGGACGCAGCTCGTAAAGCAGGATTGGAGTTTTAGTCATGGCTGAAAATACAGCAGCACCCCAAGCCGCAGCAGAGGCGCAAGCAGCACAGCAGCACCAGCAAAACCAGGCTGGTCCTCGCGGCCGCGGTGGTGACCGCCGCCAAGGCCGCCGCCCTGAAGTGGCTCCCGAAGAAAAACAATTTGACGAGCGCGTCATGCACATTGACCGTGTGGCTCGCGTAGTTAAGGGCGGTCGTCGCTTCCGTTTCCGCGCACTCGTTGTGGTCGGTGACCGCAAAAACCGCGTCGGTATCGGCATCGCCAAAGGTGCAGACGTTACTGCCGCCGTCAGTAAAGCTACTGAGGTCGCCAAAAAGCACTTCATCACCGTGCACACCACCAAAAACGGCAGTATCGCGCACGAGCACGAAGCTAAAGTTAGCGGTGCGCGCATTTTGCTGAAGCCAGCCAGCGCTGGTACCGGTTTGATTGCAGGCGGTGTGGTTCGCACTATTCTGGAAGTCGCGGGCGTACACAACGTTCTGTCTAAGTCACTCGGCTCAACCAACAAGGCCAACACCGCTTACGCGACCATCGAAGCGCTACGCAGTATTGTTCCAAGCAACAAATGGGTAACCGCTGATGCGCTCAAGGCCGCCCGTACCGAAAAGCCAAAAGCCGCTAAAGCCCCAGTTAAGACCGAAGCTAAAACTGAGGCCCAAAAATCCGAAACTCCCAAAAAGCCAGCCGCCAAGGCCGCTAAAAAGGAGACGAAGTAATGAAGTACCACGAATTACAGGTTTCTGCTAATAAGTCACCTAAACGCGTCGGCCGTGGTATCGCAGCCGGTCAGGGCAAAACTGCCGGCCGTGGCACCAAGGGTCAGATGGCCCGTACTGGCGCTAAGCGCAAGCCAGGATTTGAAGGTGGTCAAAACCCGCTGATGCAGCGCTTGCCAAAGCTACCTGGTTTTACCTCTCACCGCGCGCAAGCTGAAGTTGTTTACACCGGTCAGCTCGACAGTGTCAAGGGTAAGGTTATCGACACTGCTGCTTTGGCTGAAGCTGGCCTGATCAGCAACGCCTTTGTACGCGTCAAGCTCGTAGTGAAGGGTAATGTCACCAAAAAGGTAGACGTCAAACTACAGAGCGCATCGACTGGTGCCATCGCCGCTATCCAAAAAGCGGGTGGCAGCTTCGAAAAAGTTGCCGTTGCTGCCCGTCCGGCATCGACTCGCAAGAAAAAAGAAGATTAGCACTAGCTTCTTTTGCACCAACAGCCGCTCCAATAGGGGCGGCTGTTTTGATGGGGACAGCTTAGGCCACCCGCTAGGCACAGCTTCCCCATCAAAAACCGTAAGCTTTTTTACAGACCGCTGAGCCAGCCACGACTATGATTGCTGCATGAAACGATTTTTATACCGACTCACCTTAGCAACTATGGCGTTCTGTACGGTGTCAATCGCCCCTACCTCGGCGTTAGCCGCACAAACTACTGGTACGTATGCCGCGCTCGGCGATTCAGTCGCTGCCGGAGCTGGCTTGCCGCTTATGGACAACGACCCTGACACATTGGCTTGTGCGCGCTCCAGTCAAGCATACCCCCATGCCGTGGCTCAGGCATCGCAAATCCCGCTAGCGCACATCGCCTGTAGTGGCGCCTCTATCTCAAACGGGGTACTCGGTTCGCAAACAGTCGGCAGTCTTACTCTGGATAACCAGATCGACCAGGCATTTGCCAACGGTACACCCAAGGTAATCACGTTGACCATCGGTGCGAATGACATCCACTGGTCTAGCTTTTTGCAGAAATGCTACACCAGTACTTGTGGTAGCTGGTCGGACAGTGCGGCTGTTGGCGTTTCGCTGGGCGAGCTCTATTTCAATATGAATCGCGTACTACACAAAATAAGTAGCATGAGCGACGGCCAACCGCCAAAGGTCATTGTAACCGGCTACTTCCTGCCGCTTTCCAACCAAACACCCACGTGCGCCAATACACAAGGGTTGACGCCTGACGAGATTAACTGGATTCGCCGCGAAGGCTCGTACCTGAACGATGTACTGAAAGCCTCAACGTACTTCTACCATTTTGCGACATTTGCTGCCGTAGACTTTGGCGGGCACGAACTCTGTTCGGCCGACCCGTGGGTGCAGGGCTTAGGCGCGCCTGCGCCTTTCCATCCGACTGCCGCCGGCCAGCAGGCTATTGCTCAGGCAGTTCTGCAAAAAATGTAGTACTCGCTTCAGTCGGTGATTAAAATTACGTACTTTGTTCGCTTTACCGATGTACAATAACCTGGCAAAGTAATCGAGGCTTGTCATGCGCAGTCAAGCAAATGATCTTCCACAGGGAGTGGGCATTGAGTCGCAGCCAGCTAATAGTGACACTATCGCCAGGAAGGCAGATCAGGCCGATCAAGTAATTTCTGCCGGTGGCTGGAAGCGTGCTGCGGTCGCAGCAGTGGCAGCACTCACCCTTTCTGGTTGCGCAGAACAAGTTGCGGGTCAGGCATTGCCTGTGCCTTGGACCGTGATAGTCACTACGCAAAACACGCCTCCGCGGCCAACCACAACAACCACTACGCCCCCAGTACCGCTCACTACGGTCAATCGGGCAAACCCTGCTACCGATAAACTATGCAACCTAATCAGTGTGCCGACACTCGTAGGGGCCATGGAGGACTCCAAACTACCGACCATTGCTCATTGTGAGGCGCGCGCTCCAGAGCCGGGAGGTCAAATCGCCTTCGGACATTGGACTTTTGAGCCGAATACTCTGGGATCATCTGTTGCTTCAGTTGAAATTGAGGTCTATGATGACATAAACAGCGATGACGGATCGAGCCGCTTCGCGCGCCTTAAGGAAACGTTTCCGAATATCAAATCCGGCTACTATATTCGTAATTTACCAGCCAAATACGACGCAGGCGCTGGCGTAACATTCGTGCAAATCCCCGATGGCGGCGGCGGTGCAACTGACCTAAGTATGACAACAGGCCTCGTAAATGGCGAAAGCCCAGGAAGTAACAGCCTCGCAGCACTGGGCGTGCAAAACCAAGAGAGCGATGCCATCGGCGCGCTGTTGCCAACCATATTTCCCGGTTATCCCTTTGCTAAATAGCCTTAAATCGACAACAATCACGCGAAACTACTTACATTCCAGGCTTTATTATGTATACTTAACATGATCAGCCTAAAGTAGGGTATTATAGAGACATGAATTGGAGCATCATCGCTAAGTCTTTCGCGCACCAAGATATGCGCAAGCGCATTTTTGTAGTGCTGGGTATTTTGTTGGTTTTCCGCGTGCTGGCACACATTCCGGTGCCACTCAGCGATCCACACACGCTTAAGCAGGTACTGGAAAACTTGTTTACCAATAACTCGTCGGCCGGTTCATCGCAGCTACTTAATTTTATTAACGTACTCTCAGGTGGCGCGCTAGCCAACTTCTCGATCATGATTGCCGGGCTGGGGCCATACATTAACGCATCGATTATTATGCAGTTGCTGACCAAGGCAATCCCTAAGCTGGAAGCACTCCAGAAAGAAGGCGAATACGGTCAAAAGAAAATCAACCAATGGACACGCATGATTACATTCCCATTGGCAATCCTGCAGTCGATTGGTGCGATTTATTTGGTTCGGCAGTCTGCGCAACAGATTGGTGGCATCGGCGATATCACAGCAAACACCTCGCTGCTACAGTGGGCCCTCATGGTCGCGGCCCTAACCGGTGGCTCCATGATGCTAATGTGGCTCGGCGAACAGC
>Ga0157373_10000581_pt1 | contig 28415 bp, 37 predicted proteins | sample C65metaG_FD_113460 | JGI IMG/M metagenome (GOLD analysis project Ga0157373, IMG submission 113460) | Corn rhizosphere microbial communities from Kellogg Biological Station, Michigan, USA - C6-5 metaG | ecosystem: Host-associated > Plants > Roots > Rhizosphere > Soil | place: USA: Michigan... | reverse complement strand
ATTTTCACAAGGATCGCGGCCTGAACCGCGCGATGATGCAGCGCGCGAAGGAGGCAAACGTCGACGTCATGATGCTGACGGTCGACAGCATCACCGGCGGCAACCGCGAGCGCGACTTGCGCACGGGCTTCTCTGTCCCCTTCCGGCTCACGATGGCCGGCATGCTCGAGTTCGCGCGCAAGCCGATGTGGGGGATCAACTACGTCACGCACGAGCGCTTCTCGATGCCGCAGCTCGACGCGCATGTCGATTTCGGCGGCGACGCGCTGTCGATCGGCCGCTACTTCACGGACATGCTCGACCCGTCGATGACGTGGCACGACGTCGCGCAGATGGTCCGCGAGTGGGACGGCCAGTTCTGCCTGAAGGGCATCATGTCGGTCGAGGATACGAAGCACGCGGCCGCGATCGGTTGCACGGGCATCGTGCTGTCGAATCACGGCGGCCGGCAGCTCGACGGCTCGCGCGCGGCGTTCGACCAGCTCGCCGAAGTCGTCGACGCCGTCGGTGACCGGCTCGACGTCATGATGGACGGCGGCGTCCAGCGCGGCACGCACGTGCTGAAGGCGCTGGCGCTCGGCGCGAAGGCGGTGGGCCTCGGCCGCTACTATCTCTACCCGCTCGCGGCCGCCGGTCAGCACGGAGTCGAGCGTGCGCTCGGCTTGATGAAAACGGAGCTCGAGCGCGACATGAAATTGATGGGTTGTCGCACGATCGGTGAGCTTTCGCGCGACAATTTGCGCTTTCGCTGACGATGTCGCCGACATCGAAGGAGGCGCGATGAGCGAGCCAGTCGTGCGGGCGATTCGTCCCGACGTCGAAGTGATCCACGGAGGCAACTGATCTTGTTGTCCCGCAAGTCATCAGGGCTTGGACCGCGCGCACTCAGCCAAGTGCTTTCGCCAGCATGCGTAGTGGCCTGCGGGATCTGGGTACGAATCGCCTGAGTACCAGCCGCTCATTGAATTGCGTCGAAGCGCCGGAACCGGCGTGCTGCTTGCACTGGAGGGCGCATGAAGCGTGCGCCGCCTAACCACGTATTCAACCGGACCCGCGAGTACGCGCTTTTCCACGTAGCGAGCGTCGGTAGTCGCGGGCCGGTTTAACTTGGTCTTTTTAGGCCGCACAAAGAGGGGAGTGCCATGCTCACCGGTTCATGCCATTGCGGGGCAGTAAAGATCCAAGTCGAACGCAAGCCACGGCGCCTCACTAGCTGTAACTGCTCAATTTGCCGTCGCCACGCGGGACTATGGGGCTACTACGACAAGAGCAAAGTGAAGATCGTGGCCCGCAGAGGTGCGCTCGACCGTTACGTTTGGGGTGACAAGTACCTGGCCCTTTGTAGATGCGCTAGCTGCGGTTGCGTAACGCACTGGCGACCCATCGGTCGCACTGGCAACAGAATGGGTGTTAACTTCCGCAACTTTGACCCGTCCGTGATTGAGTCAACTCGGGTTCGGAGACTGGATGGTGCCAATACCTGGAAATTCTTGGACTAAACGGCGTCCGTCCATGCGCTGGGGCGACCTAGCAAGCCGTTCAGCCGATCGTTGGGCGCCATGTGGTTTGCGCCGTAACGCAGAAGAGTGTCAATGACCAAAGAACTGGACCTTTTCCTTTTTTGGGGAGTTTGTCGATGCCGGCGGCCTTATGTCTTATGGAGCGAACTCTGCTGACTTGCATCGGCACGCCGCGACCTACGTGGGCAAGATCCTCAAGAGTGCCAAGCCCGGCGACCTGCCCGTCGAGCAGCCGACCAAATGCGAGCTGGTGATCAACCTAAAAACAACGAAGGCACTGGGCCTCACGATCCCTCAGTCGGTGCTGGCGCACGCGGATGAAGTAATTCAGTCAAATGCCGTGAGGATTAACCCCAACCCGGCGGCAACCGGACGCGCCGATTCATGGCTTCTACTTGGCGAGGGTCGGCACTCGAACATTCTATGATCGGTTTTCCATGCCTCGACAAAGGCTATCCTGCGATGAACCGTCGGACATTCGTCACCCTCGTCGCTGCCAACTGTCTGCTCGAGCCACGCGCGATTCGCTCACAGCAGACTGGCAAGGTCCTCAGGATTGGATTGCTGGCCCCGGTGACTGGACCCACAGCTGGTGACCGGATCCTCGTTGAAGATCTCCGTATCAGCCTGCGGGAATTGGGCTGGGTAGAAGGACAGAACCTCTCGATCGAAATCCGTTGGGCGGGTGAGAATCCGCAGCGGCAGCGCGAACTCGCCGCCCAACTCAAAGCGCTTCCAGTCGCACTGATCCTTGCTTTCGGCACGGCGAGCATCCGCGCAGCGCGTGATGGTGCTCCTGGTCTGCCCGTCGTCATGATCAACGCGGGGGACCCGGTGGGCGCGGGATTCGTGGCGAGCCTGCCCCGGCCAGGCGGCGACCTGACCGGCACATCGGCGGCCGGCGAAGAGGTCCTGTCCAAGCAAGTGGAGCTGCTGTCGGATGCCGTGCCGAAACTCAAGACTGTCAGCGTGCTGATGAACAGCGCCAACCCTGCCAATGGGTTCTTCATCAATGCAATGTCATCGCGCGCCAGGATTCTTGGCCTCCGCCTTGATCGTATCGATGTGGCAGCGCCAGGCGAAGTAGATGGTGCCGTTGCGCGCGCCAAAGGCGGCGCACTCGTGGTCGTGACCGACCCGATGTTTTTCCGACACCGTCTCCAAATCGCCGGGCTGGCCCTCCGTTCCCGGGTGCCGTCGATCTTCAGCGGCCGCGAGTATGTCCAAGCCGGCGGTTTGATGTCCTATCTTTCATCCAATACGTGGCACTGGCGCAGTGCAGCCAGCTTCGTCGACAAGATTCTCAAGGGTGTGAAGGCCGCCGACATTCCCGTGGAACAGCCAACCAAGTTCGACTTGGTGCTTAACCTCAAGACCGCAGCGGCACTCGGGATCACCATCCCGCAATCGCTGCTACAGCGCGCGGACGAGGTGATTCAGTGACGGATTGCTCCGGCATTCGCAGGTTTCGCGCTACTCGCCACAGCCTTCACTACCGCTTCTATCAGACCAACCAATTCATTCGACCGGATCATTACAAACGACGGTCCCGTCGATAGTTCAGATTGGCGACTCGAAAATCATGATCAGTGAGGCTGGCGAGCGGAGGCCGAATGCCGCATTTCTCCCCGTGTACGTCGCTGATGCTAACGCAGCTTATCGACGTGCACTTGTGCCCGTTTTATGCAACTCGAGACCGTTGGAGCGGTGAGGTCGTGCAGTGTACAGATCGACGGCTAACCCAACGTTCGAGCGGACCACGAACGGCGACGCTCCGCTTTCGCCGTTCGTGGTCCGCTCAACTTTCACGTCGGGCCGCTTGCCGATGCTGAACGGGTCCTATTTCTCAGCGGTACTCTTAGGTGGCGCCATTGGGGGCGCGCTGGACATTCTCTTCGCCATCTCGTTTGCCGCATATAACGGATTCGCTCCCGTCCGTCTGCTGCAAACCGTCGCAAGTGGCTTACTGGGTGTATCCGCATTCGCGGGCGGCGTTCCCGTAGCGGTGTTGGGCCTTGTCCTACACTTTGGCCTGTCTTTCTTGTGGGCAACTGTTTTCTCGGGGTTGGCGTTGCTGGCGCCATTTCTGATCCGCTACCCGTTTGTAGCCGGTGTGTGGGATTCGGCGTGGCCGTCTTCCTTGTTATGCGCCTCGTGGTACTGCCCCTTTCCGCCTTTCCGTATCCGGTTACGTTCGAGCCACTTGCCACCACCTTGGATCTGCTATCACACGCGCTGTTGTTTGGTTTCCCCATCGCTTTGGCACTGCGAAAGGGTCTAATCGGTGTATCGTCCGCGGCCTAACCCGGCGTTCAACCGTACCCACCGGTACGGACCTTCCGCTTGGCAATTGCCTCTGGCGGCAAGCCGGTTAACTTGGTCATGGTAGGCCGACATCCGAACATGCGAGAAGAGAATCATGAGCAAGGTATTCGTCAACATCGGACTTAGCCTCGATGGCTACATGGCACCGGAAGGAATGACCATGGAGAATCCGGGGTACAAGAACTGGGGCGCTAAGTGGGGTGCGCTCATGGCCTGGCTCCTCAATCAACAGTACTTTCGCGAGAAACTCAAGCTCGGACCAGGGGGAGAGACAGGCCCGGTCAATGACTTGGTTCGCAGCACCACAGAGCGCATCGGTGCCAACATTATGGGCAAGCGAATGTTCGACCAAGGCGAGCGCGCCTGGCCAGATGAGGCTCCATTTCACACACCTGTATACGTTCTTACCCATGAGAAACGCGAATTCTGGGTGCGCCCCGGTGGGACGACTTTTTACTTCATCAATGACGGGCCGGAGCATGCCCTGGAGCTGGCTCGGGAATCCGCAGGCAGTCGTGATACCCGTATCGCGGGTGGAGCGGATGTGATCCAGCAGTACCTTAACCTGGGTGTCGTCGACGAGCTGGAAATCGCCTTGGCACCCGTGTTGTTCGGCGGCGGGCGACGTCTCTTCGAGCACCTACGCGAGCCCGGGCCGCAGTTTCGCATCGACAAGGTTCTTGATAGCCCAGCTGCCACACACTTGCGCTATGTGCGTCAGTGAGGGTGGCCTAACAACCGGCTGTAGCGGACGGTCCGCTGCGCGCCCCGCCGATGAGCGTTGGACGTCATCGACGTTCGTCTCGTCACCAATCGGTCGGCGTGCCGATTACCTTCAACGTTATGCCGCAGAAGACGCGCCAACCCCCGCGCTCACCGCACATCAGAGGTTCACATGAAGCGAGTTACCGGCATCGGCGGCATCTTCTTCAAGGCAAACGACGCACCTGCCTTGCAGGCTTGGTACAAGCGTCATCTCGGCATCGATGTTCAGGACTGGGGCGGTGTCGCGTTCACTTGGGCTGACTCGGAGGGCAAGCCCACAGGCGGAACAACCGTCTGGTCCGTCATTCCGGAAGAAGGCGGTCAGTTTGCTCCAAGCAAGGCATCGTTCATGGTCAACTACCGCGTTGAAGACCTGGACGCCGTGGTCACGGCGCTCAAAGCGGAAGGATGCGATGTCCTCGGCAAGATCGATGACTCTGAGTACGGTAAGTTTGCCTGGGTCATCGATCCTGAGGGAAACAAGGTCGAATTGTGGCAACCACCTGCCGGTCAATGAAGCGCGCGCACGCTACCTGCGAAAGTCTGCGGCCTAACCCCGCGCTCAACCGGACGCGCCGACACGTGCTTTCGTTCTCGTCACCAATCGGCCGGCGCTCCGGTTGTCTCCAACGTCATGGCGCATGGCAGCAGTGGTAACTATTCGATGCACCCGGAACCTGCTCCGCCGTTTGCGCGCTGAACCTCCGCAGTCCTCTACTCCTCCGGCAACATCGCTCGGCGACTGGCACGCAATGAGCAGCGTGGTCCTCGCTCCGACGAACAATCGGCGCATCCTGGGATGCATGCGCGACGCCGAAACCGCTCTTGCATACGCTATCCATTCTGGCCGTTATGCTTCGCTTGAAGACCTACAGTGGTATTTCGGATCGCGATCGGTTGTGACGACTGGCCGGTTATCCTGAAATCTTGTCAGGCGGCAAGCACCTGCAACGTGCGTACAATTGGGATCACATGAGCGTGCGAAGCAACGTTACGGGCATCGATCGAATCATCGCCCTACTTCTGGCGTTCATTTGGTCGTGCGCCGGAATCGCGGGAATTGTCCTCGCCTCCGTCGGCGGCCGCTGGTTGCTTACACTGCCGGCACTGTTCGCGCTGTGTTACGCGATGCTATGGCTTCGCGTGTTCGCGCGGGCGCGCTTGGTGAGTTGGGGCAATCTGGCCTTACCATGGCGCATTCGCTAGCTGCTCGCGCTGACTTAGCCTCATCACGACTGAACGACTCGTGTCCGACGAACCGAATTACTGGTTTCCCGCAAAGCGGTACGGCTGGGGATGGGGTTTTCCCGCCACGTGGCAGGGATGGGTGGTAATTGCCGGCTACGTTGGTCTAATTGGCGCGGGTGCCATTATCATCTCCCCATCCATACATCCGGGCTTGTTCTTGGCCTCTCTGATCTTTCTCACCCTGGTACTCATCGTCATTTGCTGGGCCAAAGGCGAACCGCTGCATTGGCGCTGGGGCAAGCGGAATGGGGCCTAGCCTTACAGTCAGCCGGACACGCCAGGTCATGCCGTCCCACTCGCGAATGTCAGCGCGGCGTGCCAGTTACCTTCAACGCCAGGCCGCAACGCCTCCGCACTGCCGCTGCCTCGCTCAACTTCGGTGGATTCGATGTCAACTCGCTCCGGTACCGCTTCCGTTCTCCTTGTCGTCGATGTCCAGGTCGGAGTCGTTGCGGCAGCATGGGAACGTGAGCGGATCGTTGGCAATGTGGCTCTCGCAGTTCGGCGAGCTCGCGAAGCCAGCATTCCCGTGGTGTGGGTACAGCACCACGACCAAGACCTGAAGCGGGACGCGCCCGAGTGGCAGTGGGTGCCAGAGCTTCAGCCGGCTGATGGAGAAGCTCGGGTCTACAAGAGCTTCAACTCCGCCTTCGAAGAAACAGACCTGCTTGCCATCCTGGATAGACAGGGAGCCTCTCGTGTTTTCCTGGCCGGTGCGGCCACGAACTGGTGCATTCGAGCGACGGCGTACGGGGCGTTGGATCGGGGCTTCGACGTCACACTGCTCAGTGACGCTCACACGACCGAGAACATCGAACTGAGTCCGGAGCGCGTCGTCGATGCGCGGTCCGTCATTGATGATCTGAACATCGCCATGCGCTGGCTTAGCTACCCCGGCAGAGTCAATGCAGTGGCCACGGCAGCCGAGGCAGACTTCGGTGGAGCGGTCGTTTCGGCCTGACCCCTCGGTGGAGCTGACTTGTAACGGCATGGCACTGCGAGCCGCTCGCGTCGAACGTCAGGCGGGGATCCCATTCCCAAGCGTCGCAGGAATCATGGCAACCAATCAACCGCCACCGAAGAGCATCGACGAATACATCGCCCTGTTTTCGCCGGAGGTTCAGAGCATTCTCGAACGGATACGATCGACCGTCGCCAGCGCGGCACCCGAAGCGAAGGAGACAATCAGTTACCGAATCCCGGCATTCACTCTGAACGGTGCTTTGGTGTACTTCGCTGCATTCAAGAACCACATCGGGTTTTATCCGCCGGTCAAAGGTCATGAACGGCTGGAGAAGGCAATTTCTCGCTATGCGGGAGAGAAGGGCAATCTGAGATTTCCGCTTGATCAACCGATCCCGTACGGCCTGATCGAGCGAATTGTGAAACATCGAATGAAGGAGAACATGGCCACGGCAGCGTCGAAGAAGAGGAAGAAGCCGTGAAGCGACGGCTGCTGTCATCTACCTTGGCGCAGCAGCAAATTGTGTATATTTATTTTTAGACCTCGACCACCGTCCGATGCGCGGGCTTGAGCTCAAGATTCCTCCCCCAATCGTGGCGCTGCTCGTCGCGGTTGCAATGTGGGCCATTGCATTGACGGCCACACGCATTGAAATGACCCCACTCGTCCGTTTTGGCGCAGCCCTCGTATTCGCGATTGCCGGGGTCGGCATTGGCATCTTGGGTGTTATAGGCTTTCGCCATGCGCGCACGACCGTCAACCCGATGAAGCCGGAAGCCGCCTCCTCGCTCGTAACTTCCGGAGTCTATCGTTTCACGCGCAATCCAATGTATCTGGGTCTGTGCCTCGTGCTGGTTGCCTGGGCACTATTCCTATCTTCCCCTTTGGCGTTCCTGGGACCTATCCTGTTCATTGCCTATATCACCCGGTTTCAGATCGAACCTGAGGAAACGGCGCTTTCTGCGATCTTTGAAGAAGAGTTCGCCGCCTACAAAGCGAAGGTGCGCAGATGGATTTGAAACCCACGAATGTGACCACCATCATATGAACGCCAACAAGATTACGGTTCGCGTAACGGCAACCGGGCAAACCCTGGATGTCGTCGTTGTGAGTATGCGTGCCGATGGAATTGAGATTGTCCTCGGCGAAGGCATTCACAACGTGAGATGCCGGCTCACGCCCACTCGCAACGGGATGGCCTATGTTGGAAATGCAATGGGCCGGGAAATCGTCTATGAACGTCCGCGGGGCGAAGTAAGCGCTGATCTCGAGCGCGCCAACGCTGGACCGCGCCATTTCAAGCGACCCTAGCTATGCTCCGCCATCGTTGGCCGGCAATCGCGCTTTGTGCCGGGACGATGGCTTTCGCCAGCGGACCCGTCCCGCTATATGCTGCAGCGTGGGAAGCGATTCCAGGTTTCTCGGCCACTATCGTCATCGAATCAGATACTCTGGCTCCCTCCACCCCAGCTGCGGGCGCGAGCGGTGTCTGGGTCCGATACACCCCCACGTTGTCGGTCGACTGCTCTCCCCCTCACGGTTGCTACGCCAGCTGGCAGCGCATTTATTACAAATTCGGCTGTGCACCCCGCTATGCGGTCGTTGCCGAGCGGATCTCGATGGACCTCAATGGTGCGGTGCTCAAGCACGAGGCGCCGGAAAACTATGCGGCCTCCACTGACGAAGCAGCCAATCGCATATTGAACGAATTTTGTAGTGCTCGCGAACGCGACTGATCTTTGCATAAGCGCGGCTTGCTGCAAGCCACTTTACCTTGCGTCTGATAGATCGGAGTTCCGCAGTGCGGACAGGAGAGCACGATGAGCGACGGAGAAGTTGCACCTGAGACGAAAGGTATTACGGTGAAGTCGCTTGCGACAGTGGATCTTGGTCCCGAGATCGAGGGCATGGCCGGTCGCCAGCTTCGAATGCGAATGGTGACGATCGAGCCCGGGGGCGTCTTCGGCCCGATACACGACCACAAAGACAGACCCGGCATTGTCTACATCCTGCAAGGAACGATCACCGACCATCGCAACGGAATCGCCACGGCCTATGGGCCGGGAGTGGGCTGGCCCGAGGACAGGAACACCAGACACTGGCTCGAGAACAGAGGAGCGATTGCGGCGGTGGAGATCTCGGTCGATATCGTCAGGCAGGAGTAAGGTCGCGCCCGGCCGCGGCAGCTATCGAAATCGCGGACGTTGCACTCGGTCACTTGCGAAGCAACCACCTGCTTCGCGTGCTGTCGCCCGAGGAAATGCATGCGGCTTTCCGGTAGGCGGCCACGGCCCCGAACATCGCTCCGAAGCCCGCAGCAGCCTGACGGCCGCGCCTTATTCGTATGCCCGCTGCGGTCCGATGTTCCGCGGATCGCGGGTGTCGTGGCGAAGGACGCACTCGAAGCTCGCGGCATCGTTCGGATCGTATCTCTTGCCGAGATACTCGGCGCGCTCGGGGAACGGGCAGAGCGGGCGCTGAAATTGAACGCCCTGGGCCGCGACGTTGTTCACGTAATGCGTGGCGATGATCCGGTCCGGAGCAATGCCTCGCTCCCGCCATTGCTCGAGCGCCTTCACGAGATCGTGATCCTCGTCGATCACCGGTCCATTGGTGGTGCCGTTGCCAAACGCATTGGGACCGGGACCGCCGCCGCAATGCGCCATTCCCGGGGCCATGAAGACGCGGTAGAAGTCGCGCGGATCACCCATCACTTCGGCTACCTTCCGATAATAGTTGAGACCATTCTGCGGAGGGATAGCCGCATCCGACCATCCGGCGTACTGGATCAACTTGCCTCCGTGCGCCTTGAAGGCGCCAAGGTCCGGATTCACCGAACTGAGAATGGGCTGCAGTAGCTGCCGCGCGGCGGCATCCTGCTGCGCGACGTCGATCGACAGATAGTCGCAGTTCGCTACACCCTGCATCAATGCGCATCCGAAACCGAAACCTAGCGTGTACTGGGCACCTGGCGAAGTGGGCGAGCTGCCGGTGATCCAGCTGGTCCAGCCGCCCGGCCCCGCCTCGCCGCCGGGTTCGAGGCCGGGGAACAGGAGCGTCGCACCGTCATGCGGACCTTCGTAGAGTTTCTGCGCGGCATCCACCTGCGCCGGCGTCAGACAGGCGTCCGAATCCTCGCCGCGCTTGCACCGGACGTGCTTCGGATCGAACTTGCACTCGCGCGGATCGTTCAGGAAGGCGTCGGCCGCTACGCCCCCGTCCTTCCCAACGCATTTGTCCAGCACCGCTTCCGTCAGTGTGGCCAGTTTGCTTGCTGGAATGTAGGCGTCCGGAACACCGTTCGTTTGCGGGCCGGTGAGCGTCGCCTGCATGTCGTAGAGGTAGGAGGCGCCGAACTCGCCCACCTGGTCGTTCACCGGCGATCCCACGATGATCCCGTCGAAGTCGCCGGGAAACCGCTGTGCCTCCTGCAGCGCTTCGCGGCCTCCGTCCGAGCATCCGACAAAGTACGAGTAGCGCGGCGCCTGCCCCATCAGCTCGGCGATGATCGCCTTCGAATTGTCGCCGGTGGCCTTCACCGCCCGGTATCCGTAGTCGAGCAGGACGTCCATGTTGCCGATGAATGCCGGAGCTCCGGGCGGAGGCCCCGAGGTGCCGTCGTCCGTCCCCGCCGCGGCGTAACCGCGTGATGTCGCGTTCGCGATGGCGCCCAACGGGATCGAACCCGCGAAGCCGCCATTTCCAACCTGCTGGTATTTGCCGTTCCACAATTCGCCAGTCGGGATCCAGACCTCGAACCGCACGTTCGATTGCGGCCCCGGCTTGATCGTCCCTGCCACCCGGCAAATATCCACTGGAGCCTTCGTGTTGCCGGACACCGTTTCACCGGCCACGTACGTTTGAGCCACTGTGATCGTTGTGTTCGGCAACGCGAGGCTGGCGATGTCCGTGCAAGTGACTGCCGACGCAGGCGCCATATGCAGCATGACCGCGGCGAACGCCAGCGGCGGCACGAAGATCCTCGGCTTCAACTGGTGCGAGAGCGAACGGCAGGATTGCATCTTTTCCTCCTGATACTTCGATGGAAGAGGCGACGTATTTCTATGCTCAGCCCGAACCAGTGTCAACACTTGCAGCGTCGTACAACTGTCGGAACATCCGATCCGTCTCGCAGCTTCGATGGCGCGCCGTCAGGGTTGCCGGATCTTGTGATCGGGACGCTCGAGGAGTCGCCGCGGCCAGACGCACCGACGTCGTCTTCGTCGAGACGGATCTGCAGGACGGACCTGCAATCGCGCGGTAGAATCGACGCCCTGGTTTTATCCGTATGCCGATTCGGTGATGATTGGAGCGAGTGCCATGAAGACGAGCGAGTCGCAGACGACCAAGTCTCCTTCCCAGCTCATCGACGCGAGAATCGACGAGCTCGATGACTGGCGAGGCGAGATGCTCGGGCGTCTCCGTGCCCTGGTCAGGGAAGCCGATCCCGACGTCGTCGAGGAGTGGAAGTGGAGAGGCGTTCCAGTGTGGTCGCACGACGGATTGATCTGCACCGGCGAGACTTACAAGAACGTCGTGAAGATGACCTTCGCCAAGGGAGCGGCCCTGAAGGACCCTTCCGGCCTGTTCAACTCGAGTCTCGACGGAAACACACGGCGTGCGATCGACTTCCACGAGGGCGAGAAGATCGATGAGGCAGCGCTGAAGACGCTCGTGTGCGCCGCCGTCACCCTGAACACGTCCAAGGCCAAGCGGTGATCCACCGGGCCGATACTTCCTCGCGAACGCGCTGACGTCTTTCCATTTCCCGACGTCGCCGGCGTGGCCGTTGACTTCGTCACCGCTGGCACGACGAGTCAGAGCGGCGGCAACGAGGTGCTCTGCTCCGGCACCGCCGTCATCGTGCAGCGAAACGGCGCTTGAGCCTCTTCGCCCGGATGCGCGATCGCATCATTCAGGTCAAGGTCAAGCCGCGCGCCCGGATCAGCGCGATCGAGGATGCAGGCGATGGAACGTTCATCGCTTACGTCAAATCGGGTCCTGTCGACGGACGCGCGAACGAGGAGTTGACCGAACTGGTGGCGCGCCATTTCGGCTGCAGCAAGGCGGCGGTCTCGATCAAAAGCGGTGCCTCTGCGCGCACGAAGTTGCTGCGCATCGTTGGACGAGAGCCATGAATCTTCTCGTGAACGTGGATGTCGATGACCTGGAGCGGGCGATCGCGTTCTACTCCAATGCGCTCGGGTTGCGATTCGAACGCCGGCTGTTCAACGGCATGGTCGCCGAAATGAGCGGGGCTTCGTCGATGATCTACCTGCTTACCCACCCGGCGGGAAGCCGCGCTTCGCCCGGCGCATCGTCGGTTCGCACGTACGAGCGGCACTGGACGCCGGTCCATCTCGATTTCGAGACGGAAGACGTCGATATAGCGGTCACGCGTGCGGTCGAAGCCGGTGCGAAGCTCGAGGGCGGCGTTCAGCGCTTCGGCTGGGGCCGGCTTGCTACGCTCAGCGACCCGTTCGGTCATGGTTTCTGCCTGCTGCAATTCAGCGATCGCGGGTACGATGCCGTTGCCTGATGTGCAGGAGACTCGAGCATGACGGAACAAGACACGAAGGCCGTTGCCAGCCATTGGGCGCGCGACGACATCTACGCCAGGATCGTGGCAGCGCTCGAAAAGGCGGGAAAGTCGCTCGATCACCTGACGCTCGACGACCTGGCGCCCGTCGATCACGTGCACGCGCGTGGATTCGTGGCGACGATCGAGCTGGCCGACCGGCTTCCGATCGCACGGGGGCAGCATGTCCTCGACATCGGCTGCGGCCTGGGCGGTCCCGCGCGTTACGTCGCGCAGCGATTCGGGTGCCGCGTGAGCGGCATCGACATCACGCGGCCGTTCGTCGAGGCCGCCAACAAGCTTACAACGCTACTCCACATGGAGAATTCCGTGCGCATCGAGCACGGCGACGGCCACGCACTGCCATATCCCGACCGCCATTTCGACGGTGCGTATGCGCAGCACGTCACGATGAACGTCGCCGGGCGCCCGGCGTTCTTCGCCGAGGCCTTTCGTGTGCTGAAATCCGGCGGCTTCTTTGCGCTGACCGAGCACGCCCTCGGCGCGACCGGCGATCCGTTCTATCCGGTGCCGTGGTCTGAGGACGGCAGCCGATCGTATCTGGTGACACCCGAGGAAACGCGCGAATGGCTCGAAGAGGCCGGATTTCGCGACGTCACGATCACGGATACCGGGCCGAAATATCTCGGCGCTTACCAGGCGGTCGTCGAGAAGGCGGACAAGGGCCAGCTCCCCGTGCTCGGGATCCACGTGCTGATGGGCGAAACCGCTATGCTGAAGATACGAAACGCGGCACGCAACATCGAAGAAGGCCGCACGCGCCCGATCGAAGTGCATTGCCGCAAGCCCGAGGCTGCGCCGAACCCGCGGTAGCGCCGGCAGACCGCGGACGCGTCCGACGAGTTCACATCCCACATTCAACACCGGAGGCCCTCGCTTGAAACCCATCCTGAACCTCGATGACGTCGAATTCGACGACGTCGAAGAGAACGGGCGCTATACGTCGAGCCGGGGCACGATCAGCGACCTGATCGGGGCGAAGAAACTTGGCTACAACCTGACGGTCCTGCCGCCAGGCAAGGTCCAGTGCCCATTCCACAGCCACCACGGCGAAGAGGAAATGTTCCTGATCCTCGAGGGCGAAGGGGAACTTCGGTTCGGCGAGCATCGCTATCCGATCCGGAAGCACGACGTCATCGCATGTCCGACCGGCGGACCGGAGGTCGCGCATCAGATCGTCAACACGGGCACGCAGACGATGCGCTACCTGGCGGTCTCGACGCTGGTGGAGGTGGAAGCGTGCGAATACCCCGACTCGGGAAAGGTTCTCGTCGTCGCCGGAATGCGCGGCAACCGGGGGCTGCGCAAGATGTTTCGCGGCGATAATACGGTCGACTATTACGACGGCGAGAACGCCTGACCGGTTCCTCGCTCACCGATACTTTTACTTTCGATCCCTAACGACAAGGAGGAAGCATGATCGATACCGCAAGAGGTTCGTATGCCGCGCTCCTGCTCCGCGTGAGCCTGGGCGTGCTGTTTCTCATGCATGGCGTCTACCTCAAGGTGTTCGTCTTCGGCATGGCCGGTATGAGTGAGGGCTTCGCGAGCATGGGACTCCCCGGCTGGTTCGCGTGGGTCGTGATGCTGTATGAAACAATCGGCGGGATCATGCTGATCCTCGGCATCTCCGTGCCGCTGGTCGCCGCTCTCCTGGGCCTTCACATGCTCGCGGCGACGGTGCTCGGCCACGCCGCGAACGGCTGGCTCTTCACGAACCAGGGTGGCGGATACGAGTTCACGCTGTTCTGGGCGATCGCGTGCTTCGCGCTTGCCTTGCTGGGCCCCGGCGCGCATTCGCTGATGCCGGGCCGATCGCGGGCGGCGGCGTGACTGGGTCGTCAGCGGGGTCCGCGCTGCGTGTGCGCATTTCCATTTCACCCGGTTCTTTCGCTGCGCGGTGAACGTCCTGCTCGACAACGTCGTCTGGCACACGCTGTCGGGACCGCACGCGCGCTTCGCGGCCGGCACCGACGTCGCGCGCCGCTACGCGCGCGGTTTCTCGCCGATCGTCGGCTTCCGCGATGGCGACCGGCCCGACTTCGCGGCGCTTGCGCCGTACTGCGAGCCCGGCGAGCACTTTTACTGCGACGGCTGGACGGGGCAGGCACCCGCGGACTGGTGCATCGACGCCGAGTCGACGATGTTCAAGATGGTCTGGGAGCACGCGACACCGCCTGCCGACGAGTTGCAGGACGCGGTTCCTTTGCGCGCCGAGCACGCGTCGGCGGCTCTCGAGCTAGCGCAGCTCACGCGGCCCGGCCCTTTCGGTCCGCGCACCATCGAGCTCGGGGACTATTTCGGCTGCTTCGACCGCGGGCGCCTCGTCGCCATGGCGGGAGAGCGCATGTTCGCCGGCCGGCTGCGCGAAGTGAGCGGCGTATGCACGCACCCCGATTTCCAGGGGCGCGGCCTCGCCCGAAGGCTCGTGGCCAAGCTGATCGCCCGCCAGGTCGCGCGCGAAGAAACACCGTTTCTGCATGTCATGCGCGACAATGCCGCGGCCCACGGGCTCTATGTCAGCATGGGGTTCCGCGATTACCGGGAAACCGTCGTGCGTGTGGTGTCCCGCACGCACGATGCTGCCAGCGCGCAGCGCCCGTCGAACGCGAGTGAGGAAGCGACGTGCTCGAGCTGAGACCGACCTGCGAGCACTGCGGCAAGGCGCTACCTCCCGCTGCAGCCGACGCGCGCATTTGCTCCTACGAGTGCACGTTCTGCGCGTCCTGCGTCGAGACCGTGCTTCACGACGTCTGCCCCAATTGCGGTGGCGGATTCGTCCCTCGCCCGATCCGGCCCTCGCGGGACTGGCAGAACGGCAACTTCCTCGGCAACGATCCCGCAAGCACGAAAATCCGGCACCGGCCGGTCGATCCCGTCGTCCACGACAGGTTCTCGGAAGCCATCCGGCGCATCCCGCCGCAGGCGCGATAGCCGCGGTCTCACCGTTGGGAGCCCACATGCTGATCAAGGGCCGATGCCACTGCGGCAACGTTGCATTCGATCTCGACTGGATCGGCGACACTGACAAGATCCCGGCGCGCGCGTGCGGTTGCTCGTTTTGTGTCAAGCACGGCGGCGTCTGGACGTCGAACCCGCAGGCGACGCTCGCCGTGTTCGTCGCCGATCCGGCTCTCGTGTCGCGCTATGCATTCGGCACGCGCACCGCCACGTTCCACGTGTGCGCACGCTGCGGCGCAGTGCCGCTGGTGACGAGCGAGATCGCGGGACGGCTCTACGGCGTCGTCAACGTCAGCACGCTGGAGGACGTCGATCGCTCGCGACTGCATCACGCCCAGGCCAACTTCGACGGCGAGGATGTCGAATCGCGCCTCGCCCGCCGCCGTCGCAACTGGATTCCCGACGTGCGCTTCGGCGGCGCAGCGCGTTCATGAGCGATCGGCTGCCCGACAAGGACCGCCGCGGCCCGGCGGCGAATCGGCGGTCCACCACGAGCCATCGCCTCAGATGTCGTTGCGGAACGCTGACCGGATACGTCGGCCATCCGAAGAAGGCTCGCCGCGGCATGTGCTACTGCCGCGATTGCCAGGCATACGCGCATGCGCTGGCGAGCGATAGCGGCATCCTCGACATGCAGGGCGGAACCGACGTCGTTGCGACGCTGCAGAGCAACGTGACGCTCACGCACGGCACCGAGGCGCTAGCCTGCATGTCATTGACGCCGAACGGCCTCCTGCGCTGGTACGCGAGCTGCTGCAACACCCCAATCGCCAACACCACGCGCAACTACCACATGTCGTACGTCGGCCTCGTGCACACGTGCCTGCACGACGCATCGGAAAGCCTCGACGACGCTTTCGGGCCCGTTCGCATGCGCGTCAACACCCGATCGGCGCGCGCGCCGGTGAAGCCCACGCCGTTCGGCACGCTGAACGCGGTGGCCGGCCTTTCGCTCGCGCTCGTGCGCGCCCGCCTCGACGGCAGCTATCGGCGCACGCCGTTCTTCGATTCGCAAGGCATTCCGGCGACGTCGCCGCGAATCCTCACGCCGGACGAGCGCGCCCGCGCGATGAGCGCTGCCCGATGACGATCGCGCTCGACCCATGCATGACGCGCGAGCTCAGTTGAAGGGAGACGAACACCGATGACAATCAACGTACGCCTCGCCGGCGCGACCGGCTGGGCCGGCTCCGAGCTTGCACGCCGCTCGCGGCTTCGGCCGACCTCGCACTCGTCGCGGCCGTCTCGCGCACACGCGCGGGCCGTGTCCTCGGCGACGTGCTCTCGGAGTCGCGGCTCACGTGTCCGGTTTACGCGTCCGCGGCCGAAGCGCTCGCCACGCCCAGCGAGGTCTTCGTCGAGTACACGAAGCCCGCCCGCGCGAAGGCGAACATCGTGACTGCCCTTGGCCGCGGCGCGCACGTCGTCGTCGGCACGTCGGGGCTTACCGACGCCGACTATGCGGAGATCGACGCCGTCGCGCGCAGCCAGCAGCGCGGCGTGCTCGCCTGCGGCAATTTCGCGCTCACCGCCGTGCTGCTGCTGCGCTTCGCGGAGCTCGCGGCGAAGCTGGTCCCGCAGTGGGAGATCATCGACTACGCGCACGACGACAAGATCGACGCCCCGAGCGGAACGGCGCGCGAGCTGGCCGCGCGGCTCGCGGAGGTTCGCAATCCCGCGCCGACGATCCCAATCGACCGCACGGTCGGTCCGCGCGAGACGCGTGGCGCGACGGTCGGTGGCTCGCAGGTGCATTCGATCCGTCTCCCCCGCTACGTGATCAGCGCCGAGGCGATCTTAGGCATTTCGGACCAGAAGCTCACGATCCGGCACGACTCCGGATCGAGTGCGCGCCCCTATGTCGATGGCGCGCTGCTCGCCATCCGCAAGGTCCCCGGATTGCTCGGCTTGCATCGGGGCCTCGACGCAGTGCTCGATCTCTGAATGGCGGCTCTCGTTTTCGACCTGGACGGCACACTCACCGATCCGGCGGTCGGTATCGGCCGCTGCATGAACCATGCGCTGCGGCATCACGGCCATCCCCCGATCGCGGATGCCGACGTGCCTCGCTACATCGGCCCGCCGCTCGACGAATCGTTCGCGGCCATCGTCCGCGATGCATCGGCCGAGCACGTCGCCGCGCTTGTCGAGCGCTACCGCGACCGCTATGCGGAAATCGGCTATGCGGAGAACACGATCTATGCGGGCATTCCGGAGGCGCTCGGCGCGCTTCGCGACGCCGGCGCGACGCTCGGCATCTGCACGGCGAAGCGCACGGACTTCGCCGAGCGCATCCTCGACCATTTCGGCATCCGGCGTTATTTTGCCTTCGTGAGCGGCGGCGACATCGGCGTTCGCAAGGCGGGCCAGCTGGCGGCGCTCCTGCGCGATGGCCTGATCGACCGCGGCGCGACGATGATCGGCGACCGCGCCGTCGACATCCTGGCGGCGAAAGCGAACGGACTGCGCTCGGTCGGAGTGCTGTGGGGGCACGGCGGTTCAGCGGAACTGCGATCCGCCGATCCGGACGTGCTGCTCGAATCGCCTGCCGACCTGCCGAAGATCGTCTCGATCCGCGGGCGTGCAAGCGGCCTGCCGTACCGAGTTTCATCGACCTGACGAGGAGGCTCGCATGTTCGATCACATTGGTTTTGGCGTCACCGACTACGAGAAGAGCAAATCGTTTTTCCTGCAGGCGCTGCGCCCGCTCGGCATCGGCGTCGTGATGGAAGGGCCCTACGGCGTCGGAATCGGGCCAAAAGGCAAGCCGGCGCTGTGGCTGCACGCGACAACGGAAAAGCCTTCGCCCATCCATCTCGCATTCACGGCCGCCGACCGGCCACAGGTCGACGCGTTTCACCGCGCAGCGATCGCAGCCGGCGGCAAGGACAACGGCGCGCCGGGTCTGCGGCCGCAGTATCACGCCGATTACTACGGCGCGTTCGTGATCGGCCCGGATGGCCACAACGTTGAAGCGGTCTGCCATCGGCCGCAGCCCTGAGGAGGCGCCCGTGGACGCGGGCGATCCGCACGCGCATCTGGTCGCGATCGGCGCGGATGCGTTTCCGCACGTCAGCGGCTCGCTCGCGCGTCATCTGGCCGCAACCGAGCGGCTGCTGCGCAACTGGGGAAGCCGCGATGCGCTTTGCATCGCCGGGCTTTACCATGCCGTGTACGGCACCGACGGCATTCGCGGCTCGCTCGCCGGCCTCGATCGCCGCGGCGAGATCGCCGCCATCGTCGGTGCCGAGGCCGAGGCGCTTGCTTATCTGTACGGCGCGTGCGCGCGTGCGACGTTTCATCCGCGCATCGGCACGCCCGATCAGCTCCGGTTCGCCGACCGCTTCACGGGATCCGAATACGCGATCGGCAAGCCTGCGCTGCGCGATTTCTGCGAGCTCACCATCGCCAACGAGCTCGAGCTCGCCCTTGCGAGCGAGGCTTTTCACAAGGAGTATGCGGCGGAGCTTTCCGCGTTGTTCCGCCGCATGGAGGGACTCGTGAGCGCGGAATGCGAGCGGGCATGGCGCGCTGCGCTGACGCACTGATTCTCGGCGCGTTCGATCCGCAGCGCGTCGACGAGCTCGTCGCCATGTGGCGGGCGAGCTTCGAGCGCGGCGTCGGCATCGTCGATCCGCATCCGCTTGGCGAGCAGCGCGATTACCTGCTGCGCGAAGTCCTTCCGCACAACGACGTGCGCCTCGCGCTGCTGCAGAACGAGCTCGTCGGGTTCGTTGCCGCGTCCGCGGAGTCGATCGCACAACTCCACGTGCGGATCGGCTTCCAGCGCCGCGGTATCGGGACCCACATGGTGGATTGGGCGAAGCGGCAATCCGCGGGCAGCCTGTGGCTCTACACGTTTGCCCGGAATCATGGGGCCCGCGCTTTCTATGAGCAGCAGGGTTTCGCCGCCATCGCTCACGGGTTCGAGCCGACGTGGCAGCTCGCGGATGTCAAATACCGCTGGCAGGCATGAAAAAAGCCCGCGCGAGGCGGGCTTTTCTCCTGTAGCGGAACGAATTCCCTAGCGGCTTGCGACCGAAGCCACCTTGTCCTGGGCCGGGGCCTTGTCCTTGCCGACCGCCTGCTTTTGCGCTTTGGCAATCGGCGCCTTGGCGACAGCCGGCGCCGCCTTGCTCGCCGCCGGTGCAGGCGCGAGGCCGAGCTGCTCGGCGGGCGTCGACGCCGCCATCGCCTGGTTGTCCATCGCCTGGTTGTATTCACATGCCGCACCGACGGCCGGGGCGAGGCCGAACAGCGCAACCACGGCTACCGCGACTAATCTCTTCATAAGCATCCTCCGGATGGTCGTGATGCGTCGTCCAATGTGCGCGTCCGGTGCCTCCTTGTCAATATCGGCGGGCCGGAGGAAAGTAAGCTGTCCCATGACGATGATCCTGCGCGCTCTGTCGATCGCATTGCTGCTCGCCGCGGCAGCCGCCGCGGGCGCGGAATCGGTAAACTATGCCAGTCGCGACGAAGCGATTCGCGCCGCGTCATCGCCCGATGCCGACACGCGCGCCGAGGCGCTCGCCTGGATCGCGGGCCACGGCACGCAAGCGGACGCCGTCGTCCTGAAGGACCACCTCACCGACGACAGTGCGTACGTGCGCAACGTCGCCGAGCAATCGCTGTGGGCGCTCTGGAGCCGCTCGGGAGACGACGCGGTCGACGGCCTGCTTGCGGCAGGCGTCGAGCAAATGCGCACCGGCGATCTCGATGGCGCGATTGCCACGTTTTCGGCCGTGATCACGCAAAAACCCGCGTTCGCCGAGGGCTGGAACAAGCGCGCCACCGCGCTGTTCCTCGCCGGCGAATTTCGCCGCTCGCTCGCCGACTGCGACGAGGTCATGAAGCGCAATCCGCTGCACTTCGGAGCGCTGGCCGGCTACGGCCAGATCTACTTTCAGATGGAGCAATACGAGCGCGCGATCGCGTACTGGAAACGCGCGCTCGAGGTCAATCCGAACATGAGCGGCGTGGAAACCAGCATCCGAGCGACGGAACAGTTGCTCGCAGAGCGCCGCCGGCGCGGCGCATGATCCCGCAGGGCCGTCCCAAGGGCGAATTGCCCCGAAGCGCGACAGCGCGGAGGGTAGTCCAATGATCACGCGGCTCGCCGCCGATGCCGTGCTCCTCGTGCATCTGGCGTTCATCCTGTTCGCGGCGTTCGGCGCGCTGCTCGCGCTGCGCTGGCACTGGATTCCGCTTCTGCAGCTGCCCGCGGCAGCGTGGGGGATTTTCGTCGAAGCGACCGGCCGCATCTGTCCGCTGACGTTCCTCGAAAACGCGCTTCGCGTGCGCGGAGGCGCGAATGGTTACGGCGAAAGCTTCGTCGAGCACTATCTGCTTCCCGTCGTCTACCCGGCCGGCCTGACGCCCGGCATCCAGCTCGCGCTCGCCGCCGTGATCGCGGCGCTCAATGCCGCGATTTACGCCGCGGTCCTTCGCCGCTCGCGCGGTGTTCGTTTCCTGATGCGTCGGCGGGCCTCATGCGAACGCTCGTGACCCGGAGGCTCGTACTCGAGCCGCAGTTGGCAGAACATGCCGAGGCGATGTATGCGCTGCTGCAGGATCCCGCGATCTATCGCTACGAGAACGAGCCGCCGCATTCGGTCGACGGGCTGCGCGAGCGCTTCCGCCGGCTTGAATCGCGAGCGTCCGCGGACGGCAGCGAGCACTGGCTGAACTGGGTGGTTCGGCTGCGCGATGCCGAGCTCACCGGCTACGTGCAGGCGACCGTGTGCGAAGCGTCGCCGGCCGCGATCGCGTATGTCTTCGCAAGCACCTGGTGGGGGCGCGGCTACGCGACCGAGGCGGTTGCCGCGATGATGGAGGAGCTTGTCGCGAACTACGGTGTCCGGGGGTTTTCCGCCGTGCTGAAGCGCGACAACCTGCGATCGGTCCGGCTGCTCGAGCGGTTGGGATTCGCGCATGCGCGTCCGGATGCGAAAATCGCCTGCGACACCGACGAAATCGCGATGCTGCGCAACTCGATCGCTTCATGACCGAACCGAGGCAGGCAACCACGGTGGATATCGACCGCATCGACCACGTCGTGCTCACGGTGCGCGACGTCGAGGCGACGTGCGCGTTCTATGCGCGCGTGCTCGGCATGCGCGTCGTCACGTTCGCGGGCGGGCGCAAGGCGCTCGCGTTCGGCCGCCAGAAGCTCAACCTGCATCAGGCCGGACGCGAGTTCGAGCCCAAGGCCGAAGTGCCGACACCCGGCTCCGCCGATCTTTGCCTGATCACGGCGACGCCGCTAGCCGAGGTCGCCGCGCATCTCGCGACGTGCGGCGTGGCGATTCTGGAGGGTCCGGTCGCGCGGACCGGCGCGACCGGACCGATCCGCTCGCTGTATTTCCGCGATCCGGATCGCAACCTGATCGAAGTTTCGCGCTACGACGACGCATGACCTCGACATCTCCGATCGCGATCCGCGACATCGACCACGTAGTACTGCGCGTCGCCGCGCTGCAGCCGATGCTCGACTTCTATTGCAACGTGCTCGGCTGCACGATCGACCGGCGGCGCGACGACCTCGGGCTCGTGCAGTTGCGAGCCGGCCGGTCGATGGTCGATCTCGTGCCCGTGAACGGCCCGCTCGGGCGTGCCGGTGGCGCGCCTCCCGGCCGCGAGGGACGCAACGTCGATCACATCTGCTTTCGCCTCGCAACGTTCGACGAGGCAGGCATCCGCCGGCATCTCGAAGCGGCCGGCGTGAGCGCGCCGCCGACCTCGACACGCTATGGCGCCGACGGCGAGGGCCCTTCGATCTACGTCACCGATCCCGAGGGCAATACGGTGGAGCTCAAGGGGCCGCCGTGGCCAAGCGATGCGTCCATGAACGTCACCGCGCCGACGACGAACACGGAAGCGACGCAATGACCGACGGCGGATATCCGCTGGAAGGCGGATGCGATTGCCGCAGCGTGCGCTACCGGATGACGACCCGGCCGCTGTTCGTGCATTGCTGTCATTGCCGCTGGTGCCAGCGCGAGTCGGGCGCGTCGTTCGCGTTGAACGCGATGATCGAGGCCGACCGCATCGAGCTCGTGTGCGGCGAACCTGACGTCGTGCTGACGCCGTCCAACAGCGGCCGCGGCCAGAAGATCGCGCGCTGCCCCGCCTGCCGCATTGCGCTGTGGAGCAACTACGCGGGGGCCGGCGATGCCGTCCGCTTCGTGCGCGTGGGCACGCTCGACGAGCCCGACCGGCTGCCGCCGGACATCCACATCTTCACCGCGAGCAAGCAGCCGTGGGTCGTATTGCCGCAAGGCGTCCCGGCGGTGCCCGAATATTACGACCGGGCGCGCTACTGGCCGCCGGAAAGCATGGAGCGGCGGCGCGTCCTGCTGGCCGGTCGCGCCAACGCTGGAGGCTGATCGGCGCATCGCTGCGGCGCACCGGCGCAGGACGCTGATCGGCGTGTCGTCGCGGCTGCGGCGCGTTTCTGGCACGCGCCGTGCCGCGGCACGGTATCATTCCGCCTGCCCGGAACTTCCGTCCCATCCCGCCCCCACACGTCGATCATGGCCCGATCCCGCTGGCCCACGAGGCTCCTGCCCGCCGCCGCCCTGGCGGCCGCCTGTGCGATCGCCCCGGCGTTCGCAGCGGTGGACACGCCGGCCGTCGCGGCAGACGACGCAACGACGCCGTGGAAGGCAACGTTCGATGCGTTCGCGACCGACGATGCCGCGCATCCGCACCCCCCGGGCGGCGTGCTGTTCATCGGCAGCTCGTCGATCCGCTTGTGGAACGATCTCGAAGACCAGTTCCGCAGCCTGCCGGTCGTCATCAAGCGCGGTTTTGGCGGCTCGCAACTATCCGACTGCGTGAAGCACCTGAACCGGCTCGTGGTTCGTTACCGGCCGCGAACGGTGCTCGTGTACGCAGGCGACAACGACCTCGCTGCCGGCACGCCGCCGCGCGAGGTGCTTCGGCGTTTCGTGGCGTTCGTCGAGGGCGTGCACCGCGAATTGCCGAATGCCGACATCGCGTACATCTCGATCAAGCCGAGCCCGTCGCGCATCGCGCTGCTGCCGCAGATCCGGGAAGCGAACGCGCTCATTCGCGCCTACGCCGACGCCGAGGGCAAGGTCGACTTCATCGACGTTTACACACCGATGCTGGACGTGCGCGGGATGCCGCGCGCCGAGCTCTTTCGCGCGGACGCGCTGCATCTGAACGCGGACGGCTACGCGCTCTGGAAGCGCGTCATCGCGAGCTACGTGCACTGACGTTTGAGCGCGCGCCACTGCGCGGTTGCTGAAAGGTAGGTGACGAATCGTGAACCGGCGAGCGTTCATCGCGCGCTGGGTCGCGCTTGGCGCACTCGCGGCAGTGAACCGCGCGGCCGCGCAGCGCGACGCGAGCATGGCACGCATCGGCTATCTCAGCTTGCGTGCAGACCTCGGTCCGCTCGACCGGCAATTTCTCGATGCCTTGCAGGCGCTCGGCTACGTCGAGGGACGCAATCTGCACATCGAATATCGCCTCGCATCGGATCAGGAGCAGCGCCTCCCGGCGCTCGCCGCCGAGCTCGTCCAGGCGAACGTCGATGTCATCGTCACGGCGGCGACGCCCGCGGTGAGCGCGGCGATGCACGCGACCAAGTCGATACCAATCGTGATGCAGGCTTCGGCCGACCCGGTCGGCAGCGGGTTCGTCAAGGACCTGGGACGCCCTGGCGGAAACCTGACCGGGATGACGATCCTGTCGAGCGAGCTGACGGCGAAACGCCTCCAGCTGATGCGGGAGCTTGTGCCACGGATGAAACGCGTCGCCCTGCTCGCGTTCGACAACAGGTTTGCGACGCCGCTGCTCGTCGATGCGACGCGCGCGGCAGCGAAGCAGCTTGGCCTGGACCTGACCGTACGCTTGATGACGAAGGACGAGGACCTGCCCGGCGCGTTCACCGCGTTCGAGCAGGCACGCGCACATGCGCTGCTCGTCCAGACCAGCCCGTTTGCAGCGTCGCGTCGCACCCGGCTGGCGGAGCTCGCGGCGCAGCACCGGATTGCGGCGATATACGAAAGCCAGGCCTACGTGGAATCCGGCGGGTTGATCGCCTACGGACCGGACGCAACCGAAGTGTTCCGGCGCTCCGCGTCGTTCGTGGACAAGATCCTCAAGGGCGCGCGTGCCGGCGATCTGCCGATCGAGCAGCCGACGAAGTTCGATCTGTCGGTGAACCTTCGGGCGGCGAAAGCACTCGGGCTCGTGATGCCGCAGTCACTCCTCGTCCGAGCCAACCTGGTTGTTTCGTAAGCGTCGAATCTCGCGTGCTACGACCCCATTCGCGGATCGATCTTCGCGGCCACCTTTCGCGGCGCGGCCACGGCGAGAGGCAGGCGCACGGTCCGCTCGCCGGCAAGCATCACGCGGGCAACGGCGTAGAGCGTCACGAGCGTTCCTGCGACCAGCGCCGCGCCTTCGAGGCTCGCATGGGCGGCGAGCTCCTCGCCTGCCGTGGCCAGGATCCCGAGGCACAGCACCAGATGAGCGGTGAACACCGTCAGCGAAGCGCGCCCGAGCGTGGCGATCATCGATCGCGCAGCCCACGCGACCAGCACGTCGCGCCAGTGCACTGCGAGGATCGCGAGTACCGCAAAATTGGCAAGCCGCAGCGGGCCGAGATGCCACTTGTCGAACAGCGCGTTCAGCGGGGCGTCGGTCGCGAATGGCACCTGTCCGGTGACATGGCGCATCACGAAGAACACGGCCGCCAGCGATAGCGCGCCGAACACGAGCGCGCGTGGCCACGGCCGCTCGCTTCCCGCCGCCAAGCGCGCTTCCGCCTTCAGCGTGCCCGCGCGCAGTCCCACGAGCCACAACAACTGCCACGCGAGCAGCGAGAACGCGCCGGTCTGCGCATAAGGAACCGGCCATTCGACGAGCCGCGCGATCGACTCGTATATGTGTTGGCCGCCGCCGAGCTGCGCAAACAGCCATAGCGCGGCGGACACCGCGAGCAGCGGCCCCCACCCGCGCCGCGATCCGACCTCGATGAGCCGCGGCGAAGCCGCGATGAAGAGGACGTACATCGGCAGGATGTCGAGCAGCGGCGGGTTGTAGCCCAGCGCGAGTGCGGCGACGAGCGCGACGCGCGGACGCTCGACGTAGAACGACGCGAGATCGGTGATCGCGTAAGCGCCGTGCGAAGTCGCGAACGGAACGAGCACGAAGAACAGGAAGAGCAGCAACGCGACGTGCGCGGCGTAGACCTTCGCCGCGCGGCCGAGCGCGGCCTTCCGCATCGCCGGAAACCCGCGCTTGCGGGCCATCTGCGAATAGACGCAGCCGACGAGAAACGCGGACAGGAAGACGAAGCCCTCGGCCGCGGACACGAAGCCGAACGGCTGCCCGAGATGCGCACCGAACCACGTGGGCACGTGCGTCAGCGTCATCAGCACGAGCATCAGGCCGCGCAGCCAATCGAGTTCGGCTTGCCGTTCCATCGGAATGCGAGCCGAAATCCCGGCCCGCGCATTGTGCAAGGTGCGGTCAGACAACGGCCGCAACGCAAACGTTCGCACCGGCGGTGCGGGAGCGCAAGCGAATATTCAGCGCAGATACGCGAGCTGCGGAGCGCCTTGGCGTCTTGTCAGCAAAGCCGTTGCCATGCGTGCGTCGGCGGGATCAAGGGCCTGTATCCATTGGATTTCTCCACCGGCGAGCGCGGCAACGGCCAGCCCGTCGCGATAGAGAACGCGATTGCTGGCGAGCGCTGGAACTTTCGCGCCCGGCAACACGGTGCCGACGAGGTTCAGCGGATCGGCTGCGCTGACGGCAACCCACGCCCCGCCTGGCGCCGTCCTGCGCGTCTCGCGCAGCATCGTCACCGCCTCGGGCAGCGCGAACTGCTCACCCGTCACGCTCGCCACGAAGCGGCCGCCGCGGATGTCGCCGCGCGCTTCGAGCCTGCGCAGCACGCGCGTCAGCTCGCGCCAGGGCGGCAGCCACGTGGCTTCCCGCTGGAGTATTTTCCACGCCACTACGCCGTATCGTCGCAGCAGCGCATGCGCGACGTGCTCGACCGGGTCCGGGCCCGGCGCCTCGCCGTGGCTGCGGGGCGCATCCGGGTTCCCGGGCGCAGCCTGCTGCGGGCGCCGCGTGAGCGCCCAGCGGCCGGCATCTTCCACGCCCGGGACGGCGCCGCGGCCGTGGCGGCGGACCCGGGTGATCCGCTTGCGCTTTTGCGCCGGCGTGACGAGCGCGCGCAGGCCGGCGAAGCTGTCCGAAGTCACGCGACCCTGCGCGACGAGTTCGGCGAGCGCATCTTCGACCTGCGTGCGCAGGAGGCGCGTACCGTCGACGATCTCGTCGTGGAACGACGCGCCATGCGCCTGCAGGAATTCCGCGACCGCGCGGGCGCGCGAACTCGCGGCGGGCATGTCCGCCGGTACGGGCGCGAGGCGCGTCCACACCGATGCGGCGCGCCGCGGCAAGAGCGTCACGGGCGTCGTGCGAATCACGTTCGCGCCCGGAGCGCCGGCCGGGGTGGGCGGCGTCAGGCGCGTCCATATCACACGCCCGGCGAGGCACAGATCGTCGAGCCACGTGAACTCGTAGTCGGCAAGGCGCAACGGCAGGATCTCCGCCTCCCAAGCGGCGGCAGGCGCCTCGAACCCCTGCAACTGGCCGATGATCGCATCGAGCGCATCCGGCCCCTGCCGGCGCTCGTCTTCGGCCACGTGCTGCCAGCGGAACAGGAAGCGCATGAAATCCTGCGTCGACACCGGTTCGATTTCCTGCCGCAGGCGGCTGACCGTATAGCGATGGATGCGCGCGAGCAGCGTGCGGTCGCACCATTCAGCCGTCGGCGCACCGGGGGTGTAGATGCCCGACATCGCTACACCTTCGCCGGCAAGACGTGCGAGCGCGCGCAGCGCGTCGGCCACCGGAACGCACATCGATTCGGCTACGCGATCGGCGGTGACAGGTCCGAGCGCCTGCAGCCAGCCGCGCAGCACTTCGGTAATCGCATCCTCGCGCGTCCACGCGCGCTGCGCGAACTCCGCCGGCGCGTCGATGACCGGCGCGCGCTGCGCATCCGGATGGATCGCGGCGAACTGCGGCAGCCGCTCGGCGGCAACCCAGAGCGCCGCATCGGCATCGGCGACGCCCGCGCTCGTGGCCAACGCGAGCCGCGTCGCGCGCCGCGCCACGGCCAGCGCATCGAGCAGCGGCCGCCATTCGGCGCGCGCCGCGACCTCGCCGTGGGTCAGGAATCCCAGACCCAATAGTGCATCGTGCAGTTCGTCGGCCGTCGTTGCGTCGGGCCACGCTTCGCTGCGCACGCGGTCGATCGCCGCAGCGTCGAGACGGCCGAGGTCGCCGGCAGTCGCGTCGTCGGCCCAGCGCCGTCCCATCACCGCCTGCGTGCGGCGCTCCTCGAGCGGCGCGTCGTCGAGATAGGCATAGGGGCGGGCGTTCAGGATTTCCATCGCGAGCGGCGACGGCGCGGGAAGGTCGCGCGCGACGACGCGCACGTCGCCCTGCTCGATGCGCCGCAACAGGCGCTCGAGGCCGTCGATGTCCATCGCTTCGTGCAGGCAGTCGTCGACGACCTGGCGCACCAGCGGGTGATCGGGAATTTCGCGATCGCCGACGATGTTTTCCGCGCAGGCGGTCTGGTCGGGAAACACCGCCGCCAGCAGGTCGTCGGCGCGCATGCGCTGCAGCGGCGCCGGAACCTTCCGCCCGCCGCGAAAACGCGGCAGCGCGAGCGATGTGGCCGCCACCCAGCGCCAGCGCGCGGCGAACATCGGCGCCGCCAGCATCGCCTGGACCAGCACCGCCCGCACCGTGTTCGAATGCAGATAGCGCGCGACATCGGCGAGCGCAAAGCTGTGGCTGGTCGACAGCGACAGCACGATCGCATCCTCGGTCGCAGCGGCCTGCAATTCGAAGTTGAACCGGACGCAGAACCGCTTGCGCAGCGCGAGCCCCCACGCGCGATTGATGCGGCTGCCGAACGGCGCGTGGATGACGAGCTGCATGCCGCCCGATTCGTCGAAGAAGCGCT
>Ga0157373_10000580_pt1 | contig 28431 bp, 26 predicted proteins | sample C65metaG_FD_113460 | JGI IMG/M metagenome (GOLD analysis project Ga0157373, IMG submission 113460) | Corn rhizosphere microbial communities from Kellogg Biological Station, Michigan, USA - C6-5 metaG | ecosystem: Host-associated > Plants > Roots > Rhizosphere > Soil | place: USA: Michigan... | reverse complement strand
TGTGGTTGCTGTAGGCGTGGGTGTCGCCGGTGGTGACGATGATCTCATGGGGGATCAGGTCGCACTGCTGGGCCAGCATATGGGTGAGCAAGGCCAGCGCGGCGGTGTTGTACGGCAGGCCGAATAGCTTCACCCCCCACCTTTACTGCACATTACGTTGACTTGTAATGCCTTCCAAGCAACTTGGTATATGTGCATTATAGCTTTTGCACATTACCTGCGCAACCCTTAATACTGGATAAACCACCAGTTTTTTAAAGCCCTTTCCAAAGCTCATCTTCTCCTGCCCCCCCGAGATACGAGGTCTTCAGCCAAGAAATTGACTCATCCTGGCAATGTGCTATCCATGGTGTCGGGGAAATCAATCTCCCTAGGATCAACTCCAGCGCTTCCGAAGCCGCTAAGACGCAACCAGCAGGGAGAATCGATGCGCCTAGATCAGATGCCATACCACTCAATGCCCACCTTGGCCGTCCTTCCGTTCCGGCAGTTCCGCATCGGATGGACGTGGCAGCTGCGGGCGCTCAAGCTCTTCCCCGACTCCCAGCTGTCCTGGAAGCGTTACTTCTACGATAACGGCAGTGGCCATGCGAGGGTGGCTGTTTTCGCCTCCTACGAGGAGGCCATGGAAGCGGCAGACGAGTTCAACAGCCGCACCAGTGAACTGGTCGTCCAGGCGGTACCAGATCCTCTGCTGCAGAGCTCGACCACCCTGAAGGTCGAGAAAGCACTGACAGCGGCGCGCCGTATCCAGGGAGAAGAGGAGCTCATGGAGCGCGAGGCGATCAAGCGGAACGCCCATCTGCCCCGGCTCTCGGTGCAAGAGCTGAAACTGCACAATACGATGGAGAGCTTGCGCCAACCCCTTTACGAGGAGCTCGAACGAGCCCCCTATGTGGATGTGGTGGCCCTACCGCATTTCAACACATGCCTTCGCCGTGTCGATGACCAGACATGGGAGCAGATTGGAGCCCTGTCTCCCAAACGCTCGCAGATCTGTCTACGCGAAGTGACAGCCAAAGGGTTTGGTCTTTCGGGAGCTGACCACTGGGGAAGAACCAAAGCGCAGATACGCGCACTCTTACTCCCCCGAGCCAATCAGCTGTTGCAGTTAGCAAGCGTCAAGCAAATGCTCGCCGAGGCGAGGATGCGCGGCCAAAGGGTACTGGTCTGCGGTGGCTTCGTGTTTTGGTATGAGGACGACGGGGTGCCACGGTGGGTGGTGAAAAACACGGGTGGCGAGTCCAACAGCGATGAAGGAAACACCCTTTGGCACGAGGGAACGATCCTATCTAAGAACCATGGTCGTATAGTCGTGCTCCCCTATATCAAAGAGAACGGGGAAAAGGTTCAAGGGCACACGAAGAATGCACCACACGATGGAAAGGCGCTGCCCCGGCATTCTGAGCAGTACGTCACCCTCCCTTTCGAGATCTTGGATGGTGACCTCATGATCGGACTGTTTGGTGAACTCCACTATGAGTAACCCACTGACTAATCGGACATAAGTGCACCCCGTATCCCAAAAACAACGCATCCCAGGAAACAACGCATTAAAGCTTTTATTGACTGGCTAAGTGCTATCGTACCAATCTCCATCTGCCGTCTCGCTGGGAGCATGAGGTCGGCCAGTGGCAGTGAGCAAAACCGACATGTGCCATATGTCGACGCTCGCTGATCGCCGGGGCCTGTGAGTCGCCATGCCTTCAGCATTACGGCGAAACCGTTTTTCACAGCATGCAAGGAGCGCAAGATGCAGTACGTGGCTTGTTTACGAGTTGGTCAGAATGACGTTAAGGCGCTGATAAATCTGGAAGACCACAGGCGGGAAGTCGTGGCTCCGCTGTTGGACATGCGAGGTGACGACGACAGACATCTTCAAACATTCCTAGCAAGTTGGACTGAGCATCCTTTTTTCCTAGACGTTTCAAGAATAACGAAGGACGTTGGTGAAGAATTCATTACTACCAATGACCTGCACAATCCTCATGGCGCGTTTGAGAACAAACGTCGATTCTTCTCCGATGTGGCAGGCATCAACCAGAACGTTATACCTGTGGTTTCCTGGGTTGATGACGATCCCCAACGAGCAGTCATCCAAAGTGCTCTCGCTCTTCAGGGCGATTTCCCTCATATAGCCATCAGGGTTACCTGTCCGGAAAACCCCACCGCGACCTCGTGGAACAGATTGCTATCAATCCTGGATGCTCTTGAACGCCCGGATACCGCGACGGTGATTTTGGACTTCGGTGCCACAGCTCCAGCCAACACTGCCTCGGGGTCGGATTTCAATGTATCCCTGCGTCAACTCAACAGCTATCAGATACGAAATCTGGTTCTGATGAGCACCTCCTTCCCTATCGATAAGCCGGCCTCAAACACCTCACGTTCCTCCGCCTGTTACGACGTTGCGTGGCAGGCAAGGGTCGATACCAGTGGCATTGAATCGGACATTCTCTACGGGGATTACGCCGCCACCAATCCGACCGCCTCGATGGAATACATACGAGGCATGCCTGTGCTTCCTTTTGCCTGCTATTACACGCCGACGGAATGGTGGCAACGACGCAAAGGTTCGGACAAGGAATTTGTGCGCTACATCGAAATCGCCCAGGAGATTAGAGGCTTACCGGGTTATCACGGCGACGACTTCTGCTGGGCCACTCGTGAGTACAGCAGAATTGTCGCCACATCTACCGGCTACGGGAACAACGGAACATGGAATGGATACAGGATCAATCAGCATATCTGCGCCATGATCCAGTCCATCGTAGATACTGAGGGCTTCGATGACCTCGACGCCGATGACTTACTCTAACGATAACGTTGTTTCAGGCTGACCAATACATGTGACCGGATCACATCCATGGGAAGGGCGTCGCTGAGCTGGCGGCGCACTTCTTTTATGAGGTCGCGACTTTTCGTTGGCACCCCATGCTGGCTAGCGAGCGCATCCAATTCACTACGCCACAAAAATCCCGTTAGGTGGAATTTATCCTGGAGCTTGTTGGGCTTCGCCTTTCGAATCATCGCCATGCCGGAATAGTCATCGACGACGAGTACGCCAACATGCGGAAGACATGACTCAAGAGCCTTCACCAAGTGCTTTGAATGGCAGCATAGCCAGACTTCGTCAAAGCACGCCATATAGGCCTGCTGCTGGCCCTCCCAGCGTGTCAAAGTGTCAGCATGGGACTTGATTTCGAAAGCGGTCAGCTTCCCATTGGCGTGAACGAGATCGGCGCGTCTGGCCTTATCGATGAAGCACAGCTCCTCGATGAAGACGTCACTCTCATCATGGGACATCGCTTTCGCCACCCACTGCTTGAGGATTGGGCGGATTTCGGTTGGATTCAACATGCGCGGATTATAGACAGACAGTTGAGGCTTCTCACGCTAAAAAAGCGCCCGGTCGTCGATCACCAGAGGGCCAGCATGTGTGTGATACCTGTTCGGCACGGGTGAAGCTGATGACGCAAGGCATGCGGGGGCCTGGTCGTTCCTGGCCGACCTCAGCTCCTAACGGTGGTTAATACGCAAGGTAAGCGACGTCCGCGCATACATAGTGAGCGGACGAACATTCACCTACCCATCGGGAGAGCTCGACGGTTCTTAAGATTGATCAAGACCGCGCTATTAGCTTTCGCCAGATTCCCTGACTCTTCAAGAAAAGCCTACGAAACGTTCCAGACCTCTCACCCGGCTCATTACTCACATCGTCGTCGTAATCACCGACATCGAACTCTTCATCTTCATCTTCATACTCCTCCCCAAGCAGACCGCTTTTCTGCAGCCGAGCCTCGTAACTCCTCAGCTTTAGCTCTTGATTAGCGCTACGAATTGCCAGGACTGTGGCCTCGATGCGCAAAAACCCCTTTCCATCTTTCCGTAGCCCGTTCACGCGCAGGAGACAGCCCAAGGCGCGCGTGCGAAGAAGCCATTCGTAACGTGCTGAGCCAGATGTTCCTTCGTTCCTATCGAAGACGAACGTGACCTCGACTTTGTTGACGCGCCGTCGCCCCCTGACTAAATCTGCCCCCGAGCCGTCAGGAGCCAAATTGGTGAAACTGTACAATCCCTGGACGAACACTAAGTCACCCTCAATGATCAGACGGTCGAGTGTTCCTCGATCCAAATCATCTGAGATATTCCTCACAGAGGCATGCTCCATAGCGGCCTCAAGCATGCTGCTCATGTATCGCTTCAAAGCATGCGACAGCGCATAACCGACGTACAGAGGGCCTTTCCTGGGGCGAAGCTGGCCTTGTTCGTCACAAGCGCCATTGAGGAGGGCGTCCTGAAAACCCTCAAGCTCGGAGACGTTCACCCCAAGCTGTTCCGCGATTTCAAAAACCCTGAGGTGGTTAAAATACCACCACTGACAACTGATCAGCTGAGTGGCCTGGAGTATGGCAAGAGGGTCTAATCGGCTGACCTCTTGCTCCCAGGTGGCTTTTGCAGCCTTAAGCCGGTCAGGCGTAAGCGTAAGCTCCAATGCGTGCGTGGAGTGGGCCTCGCCGTGATGGATTGAGCAGAGGACGGCTAGGTTAGCTTGAGAGTGGTCGCGACTTTCCGCCCATGGTTTGATGTGATGAACGATGATGGGACGGTTAGCATCTCGACAAACACAGCAAAGCCAGCGATTGTCATAAAGCGTCCGGATTAAGTGCTCAGGTGGGATCGGTGGCCTTCCACTCCCAAGGATTACGGGCACGGCGACTTCACCAATGCCCAGATCCAACAGTTTCTCCGGGGCTAGCGATTGAAGCTTCGCAAGCGTCCACTTCTCCTTCCTGAGCTTCTCGGCCAATGCACTGTCTACACCTCTCGCAATCAAGGCGAGCTCTACTCGATTTCGGGTCACATACTCACTTCCGTTCTTAGCTTGATGGAGAACTACGCAAGCCCCCGTTACTGAGGCTGCTGCTTGCTCGAATTTATGGTGCCGGCTTCTCGGGCTGCCAAAAATTGCAGCTGAAGTTATTCAAGCCACCGCCGTAGGGACTAGGCCTCACCGCGAACACTTCTGGTACAGCATCCCCATCGCCGCCATTGCGGAAGAACTCTCTCATAGAAAAGAGCGCTTGGGCCTTCAAGCGCTCCCATTCTCGGTAACGACTTTCTTCTAGTTCCCTCTCTACCTGAGCGGCGCTGGGTTTGCGCTTAGGCACTGGGAAGGTGTAGCTGGGCTGAGGAGAGAAGTCGTAGACGAACGTCAGATGCCCGTGCTTCCAGTCCGCAGACGGCGATGCTCGCCAGCGAAACGACACTTGCACTGACAGTCGCTTATTGAGATGGAAAGGCGGCCTGATCTGATCATCAATGAAGAACAGCTCACCCTCATTACGCTCAGTTTCGAGCCGCCCTTTCATCTGCTGCACAGCGTGAATGAGGTCATTGCCGGCATACAGCGCATCCTGCCGAGTGCGTTCGCGCTTGGAATGGGCCTTGGCCTTGCTGTACTCAGTAATCGCTTGCTGGAACCCATGGAGCTTGTTAGCCACATAGGGGCCACAGTTACTAAGACCGAGGCCATGAATCGGCCCTATGCGCTCTTCATCCAGGCACTTGCGTACCGCTGCCCGAAGCACCGTTTCGTCCACGTCGCTGATTGCAGCTTGCTGATTACTCGGCAGGTTAATGCAGGTCATATCCAAAACTGTCCTTGTGTAATGGCGGCCAAGCTACCTCCTCATCTCAGCGCACAGCTTTCCGCACCGCTGAGAGATAGCCCATGGTGATACAGCGCTGGAGCTTGAGGTTGATCAGGGGACGCTGGCACAGATGCTCAGATACGCGCAGCGCCCACAATGCCGACCTCTGGAAGCAGATCGATCACCTGCAGCAAAACGTTGAGCCATCTTGTATACGGACGTGCTTGCGACCTGCCTGGAAGGGCCATCCATCACGTACTGGTCAGTAATAATGGAATAGATTTTCGCACTCGGCCTTCTAGACCCATTGATATCCAGCATCATAGGCCGTAGATGACTGAGGGTGTACTGGATCCCCGTCTGAGCTCGAATCCAGTGAAGCTGCCCTTTATCTACGAGCATCCAAGGGAGCTCAATGCGCACACCGTTGACTTCAGAAACCATCCCTTCTTCGACGGCACCGCCGACGCTGTTAACCACCACCAGCCCACGCTTGGCGGCGGCAATCGCATCATCCATCAAGCCAGGGTCTTCTGTCCTATCTGGAAGTCCGTGTAACGCCCATGCGGCTTGGAATGCCGTGTTGGGGTCAGTGCCGTCCCTCGCCACGGCCAACAACATGTCCATAATCGCCCAGCGGGCACGGATGGAGACGTCGATTTCCTGCTCGGCAGTGAGCGCGAGCTCATAGCGATAGTGGTACTGGAGGGGACAGCTCATGTAGGCCTGAAACGCCTCATAGCTTACAGTAGGTACCACGGTGCTGCTGGCCAATGGCAGCGGTATGATGGGTGCGGGCGGTACCTTGACCCCTGGGCGCTTCACCAGACTCGTGGCGGCAGCGTGATTGAGCGGAACTGGACGTGGCCACCCGCTGATCTCATAGAGATACAGGTAATCACGGGCCCGAGACAAAGCGACGTAGAGCAGGTTATTGCGCTCTACCCGCTCTTCGAACATGAACTCTGACCCAGTGCTGTTCAAAACTTCGGGAGGGATTAGATCCAGCCCCCGGACATCGTATGCAAAGGGCCGATTGGAGCCGTATGACGCCTCGTCAACGTCGGTGACGTGAACCGCAGGGTACTCAAGCCCCTTGCTGGAGTGCACAGTCATTACGCTCACAGCATCCAGGACTCGCGCTTCAGGCGGTAAGCCACGATCCCCCAGCTTTTCTCCGATCCTGCGGCGTAGCTCCTCACGAAGCAGGAACTGGGAAAGCCGCGCCTGGCGGATATCGCCATCACCATTGCGTACGGCGTAGACGAACAGCCATGTTGCCAAGCGCTGGGTATGGGCTTGTATGGTCTGATCCGCAGGGTTTGGAAGCCCGTAGCGCTGATCGAGCAGTACTTTGGAGACAAAATCCCAAGGCCTTGAATTCCGCTTGAGACCTCTTAACAACAATGCCAGATTTGACTTGGCTTGTTGGCCAGCGGGCGAGAGGCCTGGCGTAGGCAGCCATAGCCAACGGCCTCGCTGCATGCTCAATCCCGCGCCTTTACGGGTCAGGAATATGAGGTGCTCGATGTCTTGGGGTGGCATCCGAAATGCTGGTTCAGAGATCAGCCCGACCAAGGAGCGCGGCTGTCGCATGCACAGCAATTCCATCAGGCACAGCAGCTTCTTGATCTCAGGGCGCTGACAGACATCGCCGATGTGCAGCACTGGCACATTCAGGTTTTCAAGTGCTTCAACAATTTGCTCAACGTTTGCCGATTTACGGCTGATCACGACTTGATCCCTGTACGGGACACCCCTCTGCACCAGCCCATCAATGCGCTGAGCGATCGTGACGGCTTGGGAGGGCTTCGAGTCGCATTCATACAGGGTTGGTATGACCCCGATCGAGGGACGAAACGCTGCGACTGGCTCCAGAGGCATCCGGTCGTTGAGTGCATGATGGATGCCAGCGCAGGAGAATAGCTCCAGGATCTCAGGGGTGCTTCGCCTGTTCAGGTCGAGAGCGTAACGGCGCACCGTGGCTCCGGGAATGGTGCTCAGGAAGGTGGCGCCGAAGTTCATCAAGCTACGGATCGATGCGCCTCGCCAGTGGTGGATGGCCTGGCGCACGTCACCAACGACCCAGAATGACTGAGCATTGAGAGCCAATTGCCGAAGGAGGTCGACCATGACCTCGGTGACATCCTGATACTCGTCCACTAGCACGTGCGAGAAATGGTCGATGTACTGAGCAACGCTCGTTCGATCCCGCTTGGCCTGGGATGCAGGGAGGGCAATAAGGTCAACGTAGTCGACCAAATGCTCAGCCCGCATTGCGGTTTCATAGGCTTCAAACAGGGTGGCGATGTCTTCGCGTTCATTGGCTACATCCGGCTCGCAGGCCGGCAGTGCAGCCAGGCGTGCTCGGTAGTCAGCAACAGTAAGGCATTCTTCCTTGAGTCGCTTGATATGGCCCAGAACGCCAGGTAGCCAATCGTAGGGGTTCTGAAGCCGCAGATAATACTTGAGCCGCACCTTGGGCAGCGTGCTCACCATCAGGCGAACTTGCATCAGCGGATCTGCGAGCCGAACGTCGGACTCCAAGCCAAAAATCTGATGATATTTGCGAAGGAATTCGAGCCCGAATGCATGGAAAGTACCGGCCCACACGTCGGCGGCTCCGGCGATACCAGATACCTTCAGGCGCTCCACCAATTCATGAGCCGCCTTGTTCGTGAAGGTCAGCACCAATATTTGGCTGGGAGGGATACCCCGCTCGACCAGGTGTTTGATGCGATGAATCAGTGTCGTCGTTTTACCAGTACCTGGCCCGGCAACAACGTTGACGAAGGTTTCCGGCGCGGTAGCAGCATCGTGCTGTCCCTGCGTCATAAGCGGCAGAGGAGGAGGTGGAGCAGGAGGCAATATGGGGAGCAAAATGCCATCGAAGAGCTGAAGGCGAACGATCTCCAGCGGTACCTCCAAAGTGGCCGCGATGACCGTGGCACCACTACCGCCATGGAACAGTTGGTTTGCGACACCACGGGGTAGCAGAAGCTCACGGGCAAACACGTTGGCTTGAAGCTCCAAGCGCTCACGAGCACCGTATGCTTCCACCGCGACCGTTGCCTGACTCCCATAGGAATCCGTCATGCTGGTCAGATGAGCGACCGTCTGTGCAGGGCGATCGCCGTCGAGGTACCAGTGACCCAACTCATGAGCGATGAGATAGGCCGTTTCTCCAGGAGACACGTCGTTGCGGATGTAGATGGTTTGGATTTCTCGCTTGAGCACCCCGCTACCGCCACCCAACTCTGGATGCCCGTAAGGTAAGCGCTCAATTGCGATTTCGAGCGTGTCCTCAACATGAGCTAGGAGCTCAGATGAGCTGACACCACCAAGAGAGGCGGCCAATCCGACCAGGGCTTCTCGGGTTTCGAATGCTTGCCGACGTGCCCGGTCGAATGGATTCACACTTAACCCTCTAGGTTCAGGAGACGCTCTTGCTCCTCAGCCGACAGCTGAAGCTCTTTGACTGCAACACTCCAAGCCTTGCGTTCCGCTTGCACGGTAGGTTTTCCATCAGTCGCTTTGAAAGCTGGAACGCATTGGGTGGCGAACCGACGCTCCAAGGCTACCGACACAACGTCCAACGGCTTCTTCAAAACGACCGCCAGCTTCGCCAAGACACGCGTAGGCGCGAGTACCGAACCACCGAGGATCATGTTGGTCAGGCCGCGTTGATCACCTAGATCGATCTGAGGGGCGAGAGCACGAGCTTTAATCCCACTGACCTGCTCGATCGCCTTGATAGCCTCTTCGACAGCCTCATCACTGGTAATCGAACTAGCCATCTCCTCACGCACAGCGGCAGCGTGAGGGCAATGGCTCAACGCGTTGGCGAGAAGGAAGTTGGTAAATGATGACAACGAGCGCTCATATTCGCCTGCGCGTAAACGCGTTCTCATCACCAGACGCCTGTCAGCCCGAATGATCCAACTCTCCGAGTCGGCACCTGCATAATCATTGGCAGTGCGCTCGTAATCAGTCAGCAGCTGCGAAGGGTCTACTGTCCTTGATTCCTTATCGAACCGAGTCAGCCCGTCCTGCACCAGATCTCGCGCAGCGATCGACAGCGATACCCCACGGCGTTTTGCTACGTCTCTTACCAACGCGTGAAGCGAGACCTTGGTTGTTAAACCAATTTGCAAGCGGGCTTGGGTTCGTTCATCGGTATTTTTGGTAGTAGCGGTAGGTTGCATGGTCGTCTCCAAAGCCTGCTTAACCGCAGGCGCTGTGCGTGAGACAGGTGGCATCGCTGACCGTTCGTCAGCAGGAACTTGAGGAATCAGTTCTACGAGCACGGACATCAAGCCAAGCAGCAGATGCGGCTCGTCCTTACCAGTGACCACCACAGGCTGGCCATTAGCCAGGGTCATCTCGCACTCAATCCCCTGAGAGGTCTCCCGCAGGTGCATGAATGGCTTAAGGCAGGCTAGGAAACTAGCGCACCCTTGGAGATAATCGGCAGGCTGAAGCTTAGGCATTTTCATAGACAGATTTGGTCGCTGGTGGGATCGTGCGTGAGAATCACGCTGGCGTACATCACTTTTATATCACTCGCGCGTGTAGGGACACAATTGATCCAGGCAATCTTTTCAGAATCAGTGCGTGTCGCAGTCAGCGAATGGCGAGCGAACATGACCTTTGAGCAAGTGCTTGAGTACTTGGAGCGCCCTAGCGATCTGGGACGTGAGCTGCAGCCTGCGATCGAACGCGAGCTCAATAGCCGGGGTAGTAGTTGTGCAGAGGTGCAAGCCTTTGCGTGGGCGCAGCCTTGCCTGACCCTGGAGGGTATCTTCCAGCCAGATGACCTACCCGACACCCCCATTGATTTTTGCCCGGTGCCTGAAGCAGAAGGCACAGTCCTTGCCCGAGTAACTGCGATCGCGTGCCTTGCGGCTATCAATTCCGCCACAGTTTCCTACGGCTCCGAGAACGGAGGCGATCTGTTCGTGAACCTGGTGGTATTCCCGCCTGGCCGAGGTAAATTCACAGTCAAATCGACGGAAAAGATGAGCGGGCACACCGATGGCGTGACCTTCCCACTGCGCGGGTATCGCGACCCCCTCAATGACCGCATTGCACCTTCTCCGGATTTCGTGTGCTTGTCGGCATTGCGTAACCCGAAGCAAGTGCCGACCACGGTGATGCCACTCGACCATCTCATGGCGCGACTGAGCCAAGAGCATATCGATGAGCTCCAGAAGCCCCAGTACATCATCGGTTCACAGGAGACCTTCCGCGATGGAATGGCAGCCATCCTTGGTGACGAGCTTGATGTCGATGATGCGCAGCTGCTCTTCCAAGTGAATGGGAACTGGTGGATTCGATTCAGCCACCGCACCACGCAGATTGCTGATATCGGACAAACATCTGCTCAGGAGGCAATGGACGCCTTGAAGCATGCATGTGCTGACTGTGCGATACCTGTGGCTCTGCAGCCAGGCGATATCGCCTTGGTCAACAATCGCATTGCGCTACATGGTCGCAGTGAGCCTGGAAGTGAATACGGCGAGCAAACACGTTGGCTCCTACGCACCTATGGGCTGGACATCACGGAAATCGATCCTACCCAGTGGCACGAAGGCAGCGCTTTCATGCTGTATCCGTAGATACAACGCGAGCATCTCGGCACTGATAAGTGTTTCAATGGGATAAGGTCAAAGCCCTAGGTCTCCCGCAAAACGCTGATCACGGATTGAAGCAGAAGCATGCCCATCGATTATCAGCTTATGCTGCAGATAGCGTACGAGATGCCACGCCAGAGGCTCGCGGATCTCCAAGCAACCTTCGAGCTGATGGAAGCCACTGGAGCGATGCGTAGTAAGGGCCTCTCGAAGCGCTGTAAAGCCAGCAACACCGATGACCGACCTGTGAGCACGGATAGGATTGTTCAGCCCCGGACGACGCTCGTAGGCGCTCACAATCGACCCAAGGATTCCAAGAAGATCATCCCCATAAGCTTTGCAAGCAAGAGACCAGAGCTGACCATCAGACAGTAGGGTCATCGGGCTCGCCTTATCAATAAATTGGCAAAATAGCCCCAAGCGCGGCCAGAATCCATATCCACCTGTAAACCAATTTTTTGACGTGTTAACCGCCAAGGTTTACAGATCAAAAATTTAATTTACAGATCCGAATTTTCGAAGCGCCTAGTAGGTCACCGAGTGCGTCTTGCTGGAACATTGAAGGCGACTGACGCCAGCCGAGCCTATTGTCCGAAACGGGTGGAATTTCAGACGGACTGATCCTAGTAAAAAAGCCTTGTTGGTTTGATGTCAAAGCGTAAGCAGCAGCCTGCGGCTGCAAAGGAAAGCGATTTCCCCTTGGCCCCCAGCCCACCCCATTCCAACCTCAGCTGCACACCAGACCCTCAAACCGTGTGATCTAGAAGCCGTAAATATCAGACATAAAAGCCGGTGGGATCCTGTAAGAAAAGCGGTGCCTGGGCCACTGCAGCTTTTCTCTTGCTCTCAAATATAAGAACTCCGTCTCGCTTAAAAATTTTCAAGAGGGGGGGGGGGTGAAAATAAAACGCTCTCAGGCGACGAACGGTAAATAGATTGTATTTTTGGCAACCCGATCACAGGCCTTAAAATATCTAAAAAATGCATAATTTCGTCGATTTCACTCAAAAGAACACCAAATTCATAAGAGATGAGACCTGAATTAGGTAACGTCAGCAACAAAGGCTGCGAATTCGTCCAAGCGTGCCTACCGAACGATTCCCGATCGCCTTGCGCGTTAAGGGACTAGGCGCTCGTAGCAGATGCGCGCAGCAGGCTTTCGCTGCAGATTTCGTCTGGGGAGCTGATAAGAGTCAACAATTGGCGTCAGGCGCCTTGAGACGTGGATTGGCTAGGTCAGCTAACCAGCACGGCTTTTCAGGCCGGTTGCGAGCTGTACAAACGAAGTGCATTTTTCACGGTTCACGAAGTTTGTATCGCTTGCTTCGGTAGGAAGCATGAACAAGATGTCGAGAGGAAGTTCTGCGCCTGCAGCCTGCAGCTCCAGTTTCAGCCGGGATAAGGGCTCACCGGCTGGGCCAACGATCAAAATATCGTAATCATATCCGATGCCATAAAGGGATGAGCCAAACATGAAAGGCTGGAAGTCAACCAGAGATGGGCAGGCCTCAAGGAGGTACTTAGCCACTTGAGCAGCGCTCATTAGCGACCTTTCAGAACACTCTTCAGTTCGTCCCATTGCAACACATCGCATCCAAGTTCACGTCCAGCTTCTATCGCATCGGCCCTAGGGAATCCGTTGGGATTAATTGACCACACGATATCAACTGGGCCAAAACGCTCCCATAGCGTACGGATGGCATCAGCCGTGGGCTCGTACTCCCGCACCATGCCTACCCGAAGGGGTTTGCCGTTCCAAAGCTTGAGGCTGAAGATCCGATCATACTCTCGATTCAGATCACTGATAGACCGAGACTGCTCGATCAGGCGGTAGGCAAAGCGGTATTCCTTGTGGGTAGCTGTCCTGATGTCATCTTTGCCCAGCGCAGAGCTCAAGGTGCCAGCGCTTCCCCATCCGATATTTTTTTCCTTCAGGAATCGAATGGCCCCACCTTCCCAGATGCACTCCTTACGATAGCCGCACATGAAATCCATAACAGGGAATTCGAGGAAATATTCCCGAATGAGTTCTCTATCTATTATGTGTGCGTCTGAGATTATCGCTAAAACGTCAGGATGCCCATGTACCGCGATTTGTATGGCGTCGCCGCCAACATGAGCAGCCGACGCTACATCTTGGTCACGGCTAAGGTTTTCCAATGCATACTTCACTTGCCATTTCATGCGAGTATTTCGTCCATTTTCGTGGGGTATCGAATAGCTCGACCAGCGATACCGCAAACATGACGCTCCGCGAGCCCACGGACGTGTTCTTGATAACGCGCAAATGTGGCCAATTCCGCATCCGTCATGTGGTGCAAATTCGCTTTGACGATAGCCTGGATGCGGAAGTGATTGGGAAGGATGACGTTGCGCATCCTGTGTGACCAGGCCTTCGCAGCTTCGGATTCAGGGTCGAGGTCGGCGTTAGCGCCCTCGAAGGGGGCGAGTTCGTCCCATATTGCCTTGTTTTCAGCCATTGCGCCGACAATCGCGAGTCTACCGCCTGCGCGGTCATCATAAGCGCAAATTCCCTGTTTTTGAGCCAAGGCTGAAAGGTGGTTATTTTTCCACCCTAACAGGGTGCTGCGGCTATACGCCTCAGGATTCTTATCGATAATCGTATGGCAGGTAGGACATAGGAGAAGGAGGTTCTCGAAACCGTCTACCTCAAAATCGCCGGCAGGCCGCTCATCTTCACGGGGGCCTTTTTCACCGTGTGGGATTACATGAGCCATCTCGGCTATGTGTTTTTCTCCACCCATCTCATCGGGGAAGAGTGTTTCCAAGCACGCAGGACGCTGGCAGTGGCCTGCGGCTGCCGAAAACAGGCGAAGCTTCGTATGGGAAGGGATGTGCTTACGTTCTGCCATGTTCTTGAGTCTACGGGCCGGGCTCATAGAATAGCCGGCGAACGTACAGGCTCATAGATCTACTAAGGTATGGCCTTCGAGTCTACTGAATTGTCCCGACGCAGTTCTTCGTATACAGATGATTCGGGAGGCATGCACCCGGTACCAGTGCTCGACCCCGTCTCCAGCTCCCTGGTGCTCCACAAGCGGCTTCCTTCACCGTATCCACGTCCGTAGAATCTGACAGATCGAGCAAGTGTGGCGGCTATCTCTCTGCCCCGCAAAGAACGCTTAGCCTTTGGATGGCGGCCCTTGTTTGGGTCTTCTACTCACACGTAACGCTTGGAACACGTCACTGATGAACTCTGAGGCCGGAAGACTAAGCACCTATGCAAAAGGTGATTGTTTTGAGGAACAGGTATTTGATTTTCTTTCGAGGGAAATTAGCGAAGGCCGGTTTTATGCCTTCCGACCTGAGTGCTGCAATATTTTCAGAAAAAAGGGGTATTACTCTCGCGATCGGGAAGACTTCATCATTTTTGATGTGTCGGTGGAAATTTTCCTTCCTGGCTTTGAGACACCTTCTTTGCTGGTGCTCATTGAGTGCAAGAATTACAGCGGCACTGTGCCGGTTGGTGATATTGAGGAATTCGGCTCGAAGATCAGCCAGGTCACCGGCTTCAATGCCAAGGGAGTTTTCGCATCTGCCAGCGCGTTCCAATCCGGCACATTCAACATTGCTCGCAATCGTGGCTTCGGTGTGCTGCGGTTTTTCGATCAGTCTGAATTCCGCTGGGAGCTTCCCCGCACACTCCTGACTGGCACTAGCAACGTGCGAGCCCGCAAGCGCGCCGAGATTGAATACGCCCTGACCCAGCCCGGCTTTAAGCCTACGGTACACAACGCGTATGCCGTGACTCCCTCGGGCTTCACCAACGGTTGGGATGGCATATGGAGCGGGTTGGGCCTAGAGAGCGCGTTTCGGGAGGCTGACTTGCCTCTCATTCGATTACCAGCAGCTGTTAGCGCGCCGAGGGTGGCGTTCATCTCGCGGGAAAGGATCGAGAGCGCGGCGACGCAGGCGTTGAGATCAATCTCGTATGTCCACGGTGCGGTGGATCTGGACGCACTAGTGAAGAAGGAGGCAACCGCCAGTGGACTAATTGTGAGCTACTTGGAGTCCTCAACTTCTGCGTTGGGCAGCATTACGTTCCACCCTCTGGAAATAAAAGTCTTCGCTGAAGACAGCCAATCCCAACTGGCACGTTTCACCCTCGCTCATGAATTGGGACACCACTTTCTCAACCACGGACGCTACATGATCCGGGAAAGCATCCGGGCTCAAGAGATTGACCAGGCCCAATTCATCACAATCCCAAAAGGAGAAGTCGAGCGGTTGGAGTGGCAAGCCAATACGTTCGCCTCCTGTTTATTGATGCCTGGCGAAGACTTTCAGATAGCTTTTGGACTATTACTGCGGCAGCTGGATATTCGTAATCGAGGACACGGCCCCCTGTACCTCGATAGCCAGCCCGACAACATCAGTCAGTTCGAGACCGTGTGTGCCACACTCAGCAGATACTTCAAAGTCTCCAAGACAGCGATCCGCTTGAGAATGCGGGCACTAGGCTTGCTAGTCGAAACGGAAAGTTGACTTCGCCGGTCGGGTACTTAGAGGATCGCCCGCAACGCTCCCGGCTACGATCACTCTCGCGGTGGCGCAAGTTATCCAGGACAGGATTCGACCGCTCTGATGACCGATCAACAAGTGAACGGATTTGTCTGGGGCTAGGTGTCCGTGGTCTAGCCAATGATGCTGCCTTCAAAGCGCGCCTGTTCAGCCTCCATGCAGCGTTGGGGAAAATATTCTTCACGATCAGGTGAGGCGCGTGGGCTAACTGAAGACCTGCGCCAACTGCAAATCGCCCAGGTTCCGAGCTTTGCACCGTGCGGTTCGGCCTTCGTTCACGTGAGGTAATCCCCCTGCTCCTGACCTGGGTGTCCCAAACCTGCGCCATCGCTGACTCAGCGTTCCAAGTCTGCAACAGGCAGACCTGCTTAGGCATACATACCGTGATCCATCTGTAATAGCGCGCCATAGGCATCTGCGTATCCTATAGGTGTGCACAGCACCCTGCAGGGCGCCTGACGGCCTACACCTACTACAGATCTTAAAAGCCATCGCTGGGCCTTCTTTCGACTTCCAAACACTTCAAGCGCGATCGAGAAAATATGCTCGTAACGCCCCTGAAAACAGCGATACCTAGCACTCCAGCAGCCGATTGGGGAGCGAAAGCATCGTCCGACAACCTTAAGCTCATTCATGCTTCAGCCTCTTGTGATAATGGTCTGGTCGTCTCTCGTACTCTGTGCAGGGGCATCCCGGCACCCTATCCAACGCCTTCAAACCTTCAGCGATTGTGCCGGACAGCCATGATCTGCAGGCATGCCGTCGAGACACACTCATTGGCCTGGCTGTTGGTTGAAGTCATAGTGGTGCGCATCGTAGCGCGGCCTTTCAGCTCAGACACAAGGCTTACCATCGAATTGTAGATCTGCTCGCAGCTACCTATCACTAAGCACTGATCGTGCGAAATGGGAAAGATTGGAAGCTCCGTCTCCATTCCTTCGCAACAGGTATCCGCTGATACCTACCTGGGCAGGCCCATCCCGATCACACCTTTCTGAATCGCCAATCATGACGATCCGCCTCTGAGCGCTGAGCTCATTTTCTGGCCGAACATCAAGCAGATCGCAGGTGTGCAGGTAGATGCCAGCTTGCGGCTTCATAACGCCGATGCGATAGCTAAAACCATAGGCTCCAAGGTGCGGGAAAATTCTTTCCACTACGGGCCCGTAGGCCATGGCCAGGTTGGAACATACGGCCAGTTTCAATCCTGCAGATTGCAGTAGCCCAACGGCCTCAACAGCGTCTGGATATGGTCGAATGCTTGCCAGCTCCTCCTCCAAGCGTTGATCTAGAAATGAGAGTTGGGAGCGCGAGATCCTGATACCAAAGTGCAGCGCAGCGTCACCTAGGGAAAGGCAACGGGTCATGATCATTCGAATGTCGTCAGGGCGAGGCAAGCGGCCTTGGCGTCGCCCCTCTCGAAGCAACTGTCGAAACGGATGTGTCGGCTGCTGAATCTCGACCAAAGTTCCGAAGGCGTCAAAGATAACGGCATTGGTCTTCATCTGCGTTTCCTTCGCTGGTCACCGTCCGCAAGACATCCAGCCACTCTAACGAGATTCAAGCCCAACAACCAAAAAACTAAGCTATCGAAGAGTAACGCCAAACTTTGAAAAATCATCCACCAGCGTTTTTCGACCCAGCATTTTCGGAAGCTTGAAGACGTTCCTGTATCCATACCACAAAAACATAGGAATAATGATAAGCCCAACCCCAAAGGTGGCCGTTGCAGCAATAACTCCAGCTGGAACCGCTGCTAGCGAAATAACCACACCCTTTATCAAAGTCGACCTTGCAATAAGCCGCAGATCATCCAAGTCACACTCAACCTTACCACCAGCCTTCTCAAAAGCGACAACAATTATCGATTTCTTTGAGGCATGCTTATAGTACCAAGTTCGCGGAACATCAGTCGCCAAAGCACCATGCTTCGCAAGGTACTTCAGCATCACAACCTCTTTAAAATAGAGCGTAGCGCCGTGCTCATCTTCATATCTAACACGTCGATAGAGAGCGTCTAGATCCCCGCTTGCTTGAGCATCATAGTTCTTAACAGTCAATGTCAGCTTCTTTAACTCGGACATGCCTCTTCCCTTAAACACACAATTAACCATTAATGGATTAGATGACGGTGGGGCCTAACGAAGCAGGCTCAGACAGCGGCCTCGACGACGCGGGGGGGGGTACTCAAGCGGCGGTAGACAATCGGCTGACCATGACGTAATGATCGTTGCCTGACACTGTCCGCAATAACGCCATGCCTTCGACCTCCGCTACTACCTCACTAGGGGGTGTGACAATTGTCATCCCATCAACCAGTTGCCCTGAAAGATCGCCATACACATACGCAACGAAACGATCGCCAACTTCAGCTGCATCTACCAGGTACGCGTCCACTAGTGCACCCCAATCATGGGCCTGTGCAATCGCCAACTTAGCTGATACCAGATAGGGCAGTCGTATTCCGCCCTCAGCCGTCCAGTCCTGGGAATTCAGACAACTCATGGATTCTCCATCACGCTCGAATTTGGAACCTACTCACTTACTGAAAAAAGCTAAACGCCGGCAGTCCTGTCAGTCTTCATACGCTGACAACTAGGTCTGGCCGAAAGCCAGTTTCTTCAGTGGGATAACCACGAGGGTTACTCACAAACCGGATGCCTTTAACCACCTCGTCCACAGCTTCGTGGGTGTGGCCAAAGATCCATAGATCGATCTTAAAATCCATCAGGCCATCCCAATTGTTGCCATAGGCTGCTCGCAAGTGAGGATCGGCTCCTTGGTCACTCACGAACTTCATAAGGGGCGGATGATGAGTCACAACTACACGCTTACCGTTGAATGGCAGCGACAGCTGGCCCTCCAGCCACTCCTTCGTCTCTCGATTTCTCGCGATCAGATCATCAGGGCGTAAACGCCGATACTGTTCACCTACACGGATTGCGCGAAAGTCATTCAGTGAGTTACGAGCGCACCAAGAAGCAGCTACTGGGTCTCCGGTTGCGGCCAGGCTCGTCCAACCCGTAGCGCAGAGAAACTGCACGTCACGGTGTTCTAAAACCTGATTTTCCAATACGTGGACGTGCGCCTCAGCAGCGTCAAGCAGCTTGCTGTGGGTTCGATCTATATTCCCGCTGTAGTGCTCATGATTGCCCATGGCATATATGACAGGCGTGCTGAAGGTCAGGCTGGCCCATCTGGCCCCCCTGGACTTCACGTGGATGTCGCCGGCTAGTACGACCACGTCACAGTCCACCACAGGGGGGACGAAATCGGCGAACTCACAATGTAGATCAGACAGTATATGAAGCTTCATCCCAGGCCTGCTGACGTCGACTTTCTAATAAATTGATCATTCCCTGGCCCGGTCGCTCGGACGCGGCGAGGATGCCATCAGTAGGCCCACGATAAACGATGTTCGCCATTATTGCTATCTTTCGATATTTATCGACGCATTGCGCTGTGGCCCTATTCTTCGTTTTGAGCGCTCAGCATGCAGAACGAGATAGCAGCAATAGTCCGAGCTCTGCGCGACCTTAGAGGATCGGCCCAGGAGGAGCTTGCCGAGATCAGCTCCCAAGCCAATCTGTCGCGATTGGAGCAGGGGAAAACGCAGGTCTCTTTGGTCAAGCTGAGCAAGATTGCGCGCACCCTGGATTTCGATCTCGTCGCTCTCGTCGCCCTATGTCAGGCCCTCCAGAATGGGGCATCACCTATCGATGTCATGGCGAAGGCTTCAAAGGACTTGGAAGGCTTCGTAGCCCAGGGAGGCTTGCAGGGCCTGAAGAGGCACTGGGACGCTGGTGAAGGGCTGGTGAAGCGCACGCGAGGCAAACCCAGCAACCCAGATCGAATCCGGGCGGTACTGGAGCTCAAGTCCACTGGCATGTCGAAGGCGGAAGTGGGGCGAGCGCTGGGGTTGCCTGAAGCGACTGTCAGGCGTTACTGGCTCAAAGAACTGCCTGGTTAGAAAGGGAGTTGTGGGGTGAGAGCAGAGAAGCTCTCCATTTGCCCGATTCGATTTAGCGTGGCGGCAGATCCGTGAAGCGCAGCCGGGGATAGATCCGCCTTTCCTCAGCGCATTTGGAAATCTGCAAGAACGCGGACAGCAGTGCATCTTCCGAAGGGCAGTGGCGGGTCATGACCTCGAACTCGTTGTAATCGAAGGCTAGGACGCGAACGCCGACCTCATCCATGAATTTCAAAATCATGGCGCTGTATTCATCGTAGTTGTCGATAAAAAGCTCTCTGACCACGACAACTCCCACCAGGGGGCGTGCAGCAAGATTAATGTCCAAGGGCGTGCCGTCCACAAGCGCTAAGGCTGGATTGCCTTCTCGCCTGATCGTTGAGATGGCGCCACGTAGTTGCTGCAGGCCGTTCTTCAACTGACTTATGGCCTTCTTTCGCTTTCTCTCAAGCGTTGTGTTCATCATTGCTGGCGTATTGGGACTGTCCTTCGCCTGCAGCAGCAAAGTCACTTCATCGCCCATCACCACTACGTCAGCCAGCTCCTCGCCATCGGAGACCTTCAAGGGGCCATGGATGATCCGCTCGGAGGTGTATGCGCGCTGGAGAAGATAGATGATGTCCAACTCCTGAAACGTGCCCGGCTCAGTGCGCTCCAACTGTGTATTGGAGAAGCCTTTGGAGCCTCGAAAGTCCTGGCGGGTCAGGTCGGTGATCAAATAGTCCGAGGGGAACAGATCCTCCTGTAGGAACACCGTTGTGGCACGAGCGTCGTCCTCATAGGTCGTGAGGCTGAACCATCTTTCCGCCTGCTCATACATCTTGGGCCAGTGATCTGCTCCAATGGGGCTGAGTGTACCGAGCTCCTTGCGGAGCTGACCTAGCTTGGCCTGGGCCTTACAACTGAACAGCTCACGGTTGTGCTCGTCGAAAAAGCACACACTGAATTCGTCAGGGAAGCTCTGCAGTGCCTCGGTGAGAGGGTCACCAGGGATGAGTGGGGTTTTGATCAATAGCGGACTTTGTGGGTCATCAAAGCAGGCGGTGAGAAGCGTAAGCCCTGTCGTTTCGTCTGCCTTGTATGGCGCGAGGTAAAGCTTCAATTCACGCCTTTGCTGAGCGGCCAGGATCAGTTCTTTCCCGGCCTTGATTACCAACACGAAGCCTTCAGGGCCTTCAACGATCCGTAATCCACGGGCTAAGACAGCGATCTGCTGAAGCGCTTGTGGCTTCATGATCGTGAGGTACATGTGAACTCCTTGTCGGTTGCCTGATTGCGTCCTGCAAAACCCGAAGCCTAAAGCGATGAGGCGAGGCCTAGACTTGCCATTCAACATCCCATCCTGGCCAACCAAAATTTGGCTAGCCAGGCATCGACTCAGTTAGATCGATACGGGAGCAGGGATATGAGGATGTGGGTCATAGCCCACAATCTCAAAGTCTTCAAACTTGTAGTCGTAGATGCTCTCTGGCTTACGCTTGAGCACTAGCTTCGGCAGAGGGCGCGGCTCGCGAGTCAATTGCAGCTTAACTTGCTCAATATGATTCAAGTAAATATGCGCATCACCCATGGTAACTACAACTTCGCCAACTCCCAAATCGCACTGCTGTGCGAGCATATGAGTTAGAAAACTAACTCCAGCCAAATTATAGGGATTCCCGAGCAGCAGATCTGACGACCGAATATATAGATGCGCCGACAACTTATTGTTAGCCACATAGAATTGATAGAGCAAATGGCATGGTGGCAATGCCATCTTCCCGTTCCGAGCATTCTCTTGAGGGCTCACCGACTCATCGGGAAGGTACTCAACGTTCCACCCGTGGAAGAGAATGCGACGGCTATTCGGGTTCGTCTTGAGTGTGTTGACGACGTAGTCGATCTGATTGATGGTCTTGCCGTCCTGAGTCGGCCAGGCCGTCCACTGCTTGCCGTAGATCGGGCCGAGGTCTCCGTCTTCAGTCGCCCACTCATCCCAGATGCTGACACCGTGCTCCTTGAGCCATTTGGTGTTGGTGTCACCGTTCAGGAACCAAATCATCTCGTTGATGATGCTCTTGAAATGGAGCTTCTTGGTGGTAAGGAGCGGGAAGCCATCCTCCAGGTTATGGCGGAATTGGCGACCAAAGACACTCAGCGTGCCTGTGCCGGTGCGATCGCCTTTCTCGACGCCATTCTCTAGCACGTCGGCCAGCAAATCGTGGTACATCTTCATTTCGGTTCCTCAAGGTTCGCGCTGACCAAATCCAGTGCGTCACGCAATTTCAAAATTTCAGTATCTTGCTCTTTGATCTTCTGACGTAGCTCATCTGCGAGCTGGACGTAGTAGTCCCTGGACTCGCGGACAGTGTCCAATCTCTTGTCGAGCGTGGCACAAGAGTTCTCAGATTCCTGATACCTATTGAACCAATAAAGCACTTCCAATCGACTCTTTTCAAGGCGTTGCATCAGAATCGTCTTGGGATCCTGCTTCTTCTCAGCCTTGACCCTCTGAGCGAGCACTGCAATGCGGCGGTTGTCCTTGATCGCCTCAAGCCGCTGTGCCGGGAAGTCACGTTGCCGGATAGTGTTGCGATGAATGCCTGTGATGCGGCTCAGCTCGGCCATCGTCGGCTTCAATTTCGGATCAGAGGCAATCTGCATAAGCCCCTGAGCCAGCAGCTCAGTGTTCCGGTCGTAGTCGAGCTTATTCTTGGCATCAAACGCCTGGCCTGTCATACCTCGACCTCCTCACCCAGATGCTCCAACACACCCTTGGCTTCCTCCATCGCCGCACGCAATTCCTCCTCCACACCTGCTGAGTTCGGAGAGCTCAAGGCCAAGCTGTTCTGCACATAAATCTCCCGCCATTTAGGGGCATGAGCCTTGGTGACCACGGCGTTTTTGCACCGATTCGGATTGCAACGCAGCGATCCGATGCAGGGCAAAGACTCGTCAAATACCTCGCGCTGACCGCCATAGCAGAAGCCTTGTCCCACGTTGATGATCGCCATGCGCTTCTTGGCCATCTGGGCGATGATCTGCTCTTTGGTGTAGCCAGCCGCCATGTACCCACTGAACACTTTCTGCATTCGTGCCTTATGGCTCTCCGCATTGGGGCCGGCGTAGTTCCCGTCAGGATCGCAGTAGCTCTGGATGTACTCCTCCTCTGCCATCTGCGTCGGCGTTTTGCCAGAGGAGCGCCCACCCTTGGACAAGATCTCAGCGATCGCACCGTATCCAAGTGTCACCGCACTGAACGCTTTGTTCTGGCCGGCACCACCAATGAGGTCACCAAAATGCTTCAGCTGGTGAGAGATGAACGGAAGACCAAGCTCTGCCCTGGCCATCTGATAAGCCAGGGTGTGCCGCAGCGTGTACGGTGAGAACTCCAGGCACTCGAACTCCTCGTCCGTCAGAATCTCCTCGAAGAAAGCTCCTAACTGATGAGTGATGCCGACGGAGGACATTGAGCTCGGTTCAGCTCCCTGAGCGACGGTATCCACATTGGAGAACAGGTAAGGGTTCTGCTTCACTTTCGCGATGAGGCAAGCCGCACGGATAGCGTCACGCACGATCGGAATCGCGATCCACTTGTCGTCGAACAGCTTGGCCAAACCTTGGCGATGTTTAATCACATTGCTGATCAGCAACCAGTAATCGCTCTCTTGCTCCATGCACGACTCGACCAGGATCTCTGAAAGCTCTGAAGGCCGCATGCCGGTGTACTGCGCCACAAGATAGCAGGCACTGTACGAGACGAAATTGATGTACCGACGAAACTCATCGTCCAATTTCGCACTGGTGAGCTTGATCAAGGTTTCAGGTGCCTTGAAATCATGCTGACCGATCTCCGACAGATATTCAGGTCGAACCTCATCTAACGCCTCAGCCATCGCGTCGGACTCGTAGCCTTTCCTACGAAGCCGCAGAGCTACGTAGAGATCGAAGTTGTACCGCGACAGCTCTTGAGCGTTCGCTAACGAGTAGCCGCTAGCGTTTTGGCGGGTAAGGGCAACCAGATCATCGACAGGCTCCCTGAGATTGCTTAGGAAGTCGACGACCGCGAACGATGCCTCGCGAGAAGCCTTCTCGAACACATCGTTTGGCAGAATACGGTATGTGCGCTCGGAATCAGGGACGTGCTTGATTACCTTGGCCCAGGCGAGTGATTCCAGCTGAACGTAAGGCAGTGGCTCTTCAAAAATCTGCTCCTCGAAAAATGGCGACCTGACCAAGGTAAAGAACTTCTTGAGATCAGGGCCAAAGGCGTAGGGATGAATGAGCGCTGCCTCCCGGTACATACCCGCGTCGAAGTACGTCAGGCCATGGTGTCCAACCTCGAAGAACTCATCAGTCATCAGCTGGCGCGCCTGCCCTGACATCGTATCCAGGAAGCTCAATCCAGCCTTCACACATGAAATGGCGGTGTTGGCCTTGATGTTCCTTGGCGAGGCAAACGAGCGCGTTGCCGCCGGCATCTTCAGCCAGCAATACAGGGCCACCTTGACCTCCAAGACTGCGGACTGATTGAGCAATGGATACGAATCGAAATTCAGTCGTAGCTTGGATCCTTTGACGTTCCTAGCGGCGTTCGGGTGATCGTCATTGAAGTCCCAAACGGGGTCACCCAGAACGGATGTCTTACTGACAGGCAACGCCATCAGAGCCTGGTACCACGAGAGCGCTTCCAGCGACACAGAGGTCGGATCGGCGATGTTCTTGCGCAACTCAACCAGCAGGGTGTGAGCAGCTGTTCGCCACTTTTTGTACGCAGCGAGTTCAGGGATCAGGGCGTGGTTCATAGCGTTACCCCTTCGGTCAAAATACTGACCTGCAGGTTTTCAGAGAGGCGCTCAGCCTTTGTCAGCTCCTCCTCGGAGAAGTCCGATGTCTCCGGGTCGAGGATGTTGTTGAGCACATCAAGGTTGTCCAGGATGACGGCTCCATAGGGCGTATCGAGCACCCGGTTAACCTCAATCATCCGTTGGTAGTCGCGCCGCATGGCGAAGAGCTCCGGCAGGTGCGATACCGTGATGATGCTGTTGCTGCATGAAAGGCACATGTTGAACAGCGTGCAGGGCTTGCTGGGGTCATAGCTTGCCAAAGCCTTGATGAACGCGGGTGGATCAAAGACGTTCATGCAGGTAGCCAGGCCAGACCGCAGCGGCATCGCCTCTGGCACGGACTCGATAGTCTTGGTTGGGATGAGCTTCGGAGCCTCATCCAACGTGTCTTGCTGCATTTCATGGAGAACCTTATTGAGCATCCGGCGCGCCATGGGATTGAAGTCCATCTGATCCAGATAGGCCATGGTGGTGCTGAGGTTCTTATGTCCCAGGAGCACCTGAATCTCACGCGGAGAAACGCCGCGCTCGATCAGCTCGCTCACGAAGCTTGGTCGGAAACGCGACGGTGAGAGCATGAGAGGATTGCCATCTTCGTCCAGCAGCCCGTGATCCTGAGAGAACTTATCCAGAGTCTTCTTGAGCTGGTTAGCCCCTGAGTTCTCAAAGGAATCTACAACCCCGTATTTCCTGGGAGAGCTTGAACGGTAGATGAATAGCTTGTTCTGAGCCTCGACAGGTGCACTCAAGCGGATCTCACGGGTCAGGTGCTTCACATCGTCAAAGATTTTCTTGACCACACGGCCTTGAGAGGTGGTCAGCCAAGAAATCTCTGCATGGAAGATATCAAGATGAAGCATCTTCGCGCCTTCAGAGCGCTCTTTCCAATACAGCAAGCAAGGCCGATCCGTTAAGTCATGGCGCTCAATGAAATCATCCAGCTCCAGTCCAAGCAAAGAGTCAGCGTTCATGCCGGTGACCTGGGCAAGTCGAGCGATGTACGGCGCAATGACTCGACCATCAACCTGATACTGCACGCCCCAGCTTTTATAAACCTCGAAGATCGAAATTGACGAAGTCGAAATAATCGACATAAACGCCCGTTGATAGGGGTCATTTCTATCTACTGATTCAAAGTTCAGGGGCTTGCAGTCGAGTTTGTTCTCAAAAATCCACCGAGCGTTATCCATGGTTTTGAGGCCTCTGCGCATGCTCCCGTCAGGGTTTAGCGGGTCTTCCCCTGCGCGGCTTAGGACGTACGGCTGGGCCAAGCGGTTGGTTTCCTCAATCTCTTGCTCAATGACTTGCGAGATTCGGTTTCGCACAGCCTGGGGGTAAGGCTTGTATTGGTCAGTTTCACGCTCAGCATCAAACCCTACAGCGGCGACGTAGCTAGTCAGCCCGAGCCCCTCAATCTGGACTGCACGGGCCATCATTTTCCGAGCAGAGCTCATCATCGAACTGCTGTGGCTGGTCGACAGCGAACGCTCAAGGATCTTTTCCTGGAGATATCCCCTGAACTTGGGGAGGGAATACGGAGTTACGAGCTCCCGAATGTCCTCTAAGCCTGTGTAGTTGGCATCCTTGAGATAGGCTCGGAAGTTTTTGAAAGCCTCGATGAAATTCGACTGCCCTGACGCACTACTGCTCTTCATTGATGAAGCGCTGAAGAGGTGCAGCAAGTGCTGGAAGGGGCGCTCCGGTTCCGGGCTTGCGAGGTCAGACAGGCGATGGATGCGGACTGAGCGCAAAGCGCTGAAGGCATCTCGCAAAGATTCAGTGGGTTTGCTCTCTGTTTTCGAGGCAATCCGCTGCTCAACGGTTTGGTAGCTGGAATCGAGAACGCCCAGCTTTCGAAGGTCATCGAGGATCTCCTCGAATGTCATCCTCACGAGTTCATATCTCGTCCTCGCTCCATTGAAGCCTGATAACTCAGGAATCTCGCTCAAGAAGCCTCGATCCTTGATGCTATTGCCAAACACCGGGATGGCCAACTTCTCCTCCATAGGCATGCCTTCATACCAAGCAAGCAACCTACGGCGCCAATCGCAAGCGTTCGACGAGTGACCTGGGACAATGATGCCTTCGGCGCGCATCGCATCGAAGATCGGCTCAAAGTATGAAGTGCGCTTAGAGATCGCCATTGGGCTGAGGTTGGTCTGCTCAATGACGTAGTTAGGGGCTACGGCCAAGTCCTCCCCCCTACTGAGGCATACCCTAAGCAACGATTCACGATCATCAGTGACGCGGGCCACAAACGATTCAATGACAGCATCTACCTGGGCGCTAGTCAGCCGACTCATTTCATATCTCCCGCATCAATTTTCAGGCGCGTCTGTTGGGAAAGCTCAGCCATCTCGCCTGCTTTCGTCTTGGTCTCAGTTCCGGGGCGTACGAGCTTCTGGTAGAGGTCGTAAGGGATCTGGGTATAAGTTTCCGACGTGCTGAGGCGCGAGTGACCCAGCGTCTTTTGCACGCTCACTAGCCGGTCAAGGTAATCACTACCAATGTCTGGCGTCCTCAACAGGGCATAGGCGTTCCCGTGCCTCAACTTGTGGGGAGAGATCATCCTGTCGATTTTCAGCAGGTTCAGCGCTCGCTCGGACGTTCGCTCCAAGAGCTTGGAAATCGAACGAGGGGTGTACTCACCCCCCTCCGCATTCAGGAAAGCAGGGGTGTTCTCAGCCCCCTGGAATTGACGCTTAGTCATTTTGTACAGCGGCGAAGAGTGGTACTTCTTGATGCGCAGCAGCGTGGCGCGGCTGACCAACGTCTGGCGGGGCTTGAAGGAGTCCGCAGGGCCTTTGCTTCCATCAACGTGCAGCGGACAGTAGTCCGCGTTCACCGGCTCTGAGACGCCAGGCGAGATGAACAACGTTTCCTGGAATCGAAGGGCATCATCAATGGCCTTGAGAGTCACTCGCGGGACTTCTGAGCGGCGCACGCCTGAGTCGTACATGAACTGGAGCAAGCAGCGTTCACGCTCACTCTGCGTAGCTAGGATGAGCTCTCTGAGATCATTCAGGGAACAGGCCACCACCAGGTTCTTGTTAGGACGGGGGGATATGTACCCCTCAGTGTAGGGGTTAGGCGCGGTACGAGGCGCGGGTGAGTCGTCCACTCCCCGGCATAACGAATCGTTGAAAAACGCCATCAAAGACGAATCCCGGTTGCGCACCGTCTTCTTGGAAAGACCTTCTGCCTCGCGCAGGTGAGCGAAGTACTCCTCGATCACGTGGGTACGAATTTCCAAGAATGCAGAGTCACGCTCGCAATCTCGAAACTCACGGCGGTTCATCAGGTACTCGCATGTGTATCCAAGGTTGCGACCATAGGTGATGGCCGTCTGCTGGGATATATCGGCTTCCCGGAGCGCGTAGGATAGGTAACCCGAAATCAAAGGCATTAGGCGCTCATCATCATCAAAGACGGCTGTCCCTGTGACGTTCACGGCTTCCTGAATTGGGGATTCTTCGGATGGGTCGTCCCGCCTGGTTGGGGACTCTCTGAGATCTAGGGGGGTGCCCCTAACTGCGATGACCTTCACTGCTTCCATTCTCCTCAAAGCGGCCCGTACTATACACAATGTGCATTTTGTACCGGGGCACAATAAATGAGCTTGGAAGGTAGAGCCGTACTACGCAGCCATTGCGTACTGTGCTGGTTCTTCGAGGGGGTATAAAAGGAAGACGTCGGAGCTGCGGATATACAACTGCATCGACAGGTGACCATCATGCACGAACGCCTGGTACAGCAGGTGGCACGGTGGCAGGGCTTGTTTGCCGTTGCGGGCGTTTTCCTGGGGG
>Ga0157373_10000579_pt1 | contig 28434 bp, 25 predicted proteins | sample C65metaG_FD_113460 | JGI IMG/M metagenome (GOLD analysis project Ga0157373, IMG submission 113460) | Corn rhizosphere microbial communities from Kellogg Biological Station, Michigan, USA - C6-5 metaG | ecosystem: Host-associated > Plants > Roots > Rhizosphere > Soil | place: USA: Michigan... | reverse complement strand
ATGATTATAAAAAAATAGAAATTGAAGACGGGCTTTATAAAATAAACAGCAGAAGAATTGCGATGCGCCATCGCATGCATATCGGAACGATCGTTAGTGATTCCATGATGAGAGTAAAATTTTTGAGTGGCGGCTATGTAGGTGTTATTGAAGAATGGTTTATTGCTGGCATGCAGCCTGGCGACGTTTTTACGCTTGCAGGAAGAACATTGGAATTTGTGATGATAAAAGACATGACGTGCATTGTCAGAAAATCGAATGCAAAAAAATCGAGGATACCAAGCTGGCAGGGAGGAAGAATGCCGCTTTCAGCCAATCTTGGTTTTATGCTTCGCAAAAAATTTGATGAAGCAGGATTGACAATTGAAAATGATCAATTAAAAATTAAGCATGAAGAAGAGTTGGAAATCCTGAAACCACTTTTTGAACTGCAGCAATATCTTTCTCACATTCCAAAGAAAAATGAATTACTGATTGAGCAGATAGAAACAAAAGACGGGTTTCATCTTTTTGTTTTTCCGTTTGAAGGAAGATTGGTACATGAAGCCATGGCAGCGGTTTTGGCTTATCGGATCAGCCGAATCACGCCGATCACTTTTTCATTTGCCATGAATGATTATGGGTTTGAATTATTAAGTGATCAACCAATACCTATTGATGACAGCAATGCGTATGAACTTTTTTCTCCTGAGAACTTATTTGAGGATATTCAAAGAAGTTTGAACAGCGTTGAAATGGCAAAAAGAAAATTTCGTGACATTGCGGTGATTGGTGGATTAGTATTTCAGGGCTTTCCCGGCGAACAAAAGAAAGCTAGGCATTTGCAATCATCTGCTTCGTTGCTCTTCAATGTTTTCTCAGAATACGAACCACAAAATTTATTACTGCGGCAGGCTTACAATGAAGTGATGGAGCAGCAAATGGAAGAGCAACGATTGCGCGATATGCTCGAAAGAATTCAAAAAAGTAAAATTATTATTACTTTTCCGCGACGATTGACTCCGTTTTGTTTTCCTATAAAAGTGGACAGTATGCGTGAAGATCTTTCTTCAGAAAAATTGGAAGATAGAGTGAAGAAAATGCAGTTGCAGTTAGAGAAATAAAGAATTTATAGTGATTGCTTTTTTGTGGTAAACCAATAAAATATTGTGAAATTATTTTTTTGCGAGTTCTTTATTTTTTTTCATTTTTCATTTTCTCTTCATCTTCCGCTTCTAAGTTTGTTTTCATAATCATTATTAATCTAAAACAAAAATTATGAAAACGACAGTATTATTTACAGCGGCAATATTTTTAGCAACCGCTTCTTTTGCTCAAACAAATGTAAAAAGCAATTCTGCAATTAAGAGTGAATCAAACATTCAAACCAACAAAGTAACCAGTACCGAAAATGCATCTTCTGAAGCTAATATTCAAACTAATGCAGTTACAAATGTTCAACAAAAAACATCTGCAGAAATAAAACAAGAGTATAAAGTATTGGCAAATGAAAAACAATCAGCAGGAGAAAAGGCAAATGAAAAAGGGAAAAGAATCAGTTCCGTTGCTTCTGACAAAAACAGTGTTGCTGTGGAAGGGAATGAAAAAGGAAAAATAGTAAGCTCAATTGCGAGTGATGGAAAAAATGAATCAGCAAATGCTCATTCAAATGTCAGTACACAAACTAATGCAAGTGTGAATACTAAAACAATAGCGGATAAAGTTAAGAACAATGGTAAGAAGATAAGAACAACCTCTGCAAACACAATACACGCTACCACTGCATCTGCACGTGCAGTAAAGATCAAACCGGTTACAGTAAAAACAACAACTAACACCGGAGTCGGAATTAATATTAAGTAACCCACACAAAACAGGTTTTGCATTATTTTGCAAAACCTGTTTTTAAAATTCAATAATGAAACATTCAATAATAAAGGCTTTCATGGGTTTATTGTTCATTGCTGTTCTTCCTAAATTATCAATTGCCGACGATGGCAAACCTTTGGATAATACTTCTTTTAAACATTCTCTTTTGCGTGCAATTCAGGATACCATTCCTCCTGCGCAGACCGCGGCAAATACTAAGGATACCAAAAAAGAGAAAAAAATTAAAGAGCTTCCAAAGCCAAGAAGACAGCCGGTTCCGGTTCCTGTGAATGTAAAAGTTGTGCCGGCAATCAAACCAATCATCAAACCGGTTATTAAACCAGTTATCAAAATACTTCATTAATAAAACCATATGAAAACATTTTTGTTAATCATCACAATGCTGAGCAGCAGTGGACTTTGTTTCGCACAAACAGACAGCAGCGCGACGGATAGTATTCCTCCAAAATCAACTTTAACCTTTGCGGCTATTTATTCCAATAACGCTAGCTATTATGGCCAGCGCGCAGAAGAAAAAATTCCTTATGCAGCAGTGGCGGGCAACTATCAATTAAAATCCGGCATTTATTTTACCGCGCAGACTTATAAACTTTTAAATGATACAACTTCTGATCTTTCTGCCGGAAACATTGGCGCAGGAGTAAATTTTAAAGTTGCGAAAAAACTTACTGCTGACCTTAGTTACAGTCACAGTTTTTATCCTTCCTACTCGCCTTTATTGCAAGCGGCAAATGCAGACAATGCAAGCGTTTCGCTTTCTTATCAAGGCTGGATCACTACTGGTCTTACCGGAGATTATGCGTTTGGAAAAACAAATGATGCATTTGTGACAGCAGCAGTTTCAAAGCAAATCAACCTGTTTAGTATTGGTAAAAAAGATATTGTTACAATTACTCCTTCTGCTAATATCGTCGGTGGTACGCAACATTTTTATCAGACATATTTGAAAGAAAAAAAACTTCGTGATAGCTTACTTGGTTTACTGCCTGTACCAATCTTTGGTGAGCCAAATTCTAATCATACGGATACGGTAAGGAGTACTGCTTTTAATGTTTTATCCTATAATTTCAAATTACCGCTTGCCTATAACCGCCAGCATTATTCAGTGGAAGTTGCTTACCAATTATCATTGTTAAGCGATTATGTGAAAACAACTACAGGCCAAATAAATTCTTTTTTAACTTTCAGTTTTTATTATCAGTTCTAAACCATGAAAGTATTAATTGTTGAAGATGAAAAATCGTTGGCGCGTGAAATGAAACTTTTTTTAGAAAAAGCTTTTTACATATGTGACAAGGCTTTCACCGCATCAGAAGCAAAAAAACTAATGGTAGAAAATGAATATGATTTCATTCTTTTGGATCTTGGATTGCCGGATAATGACGGACTGGAACTTTTGAATGATACTAAAAAAATGTGTCCGAATGCATCTTATATTATTCTGACGGCACGCGGAAATCTGGAAGATCGCATAAAAGGTTTGGATCTTGGCGCAGACGATTATCTCCCAAAACCCTTTTCCCTATTGGAGCTGCAGTCCAGAATGCAAGCGATTTCAAGACGCAAATCAGGCAACAATGATCCTATAGTGGAAGTAGGAGATTTTAATATTGACTTAAATAAAAGATCGGTTAAGTTTGAAGGAAAAGAAATTGAATTATCTAAAAAAGAATTTGATTTGCTAAGTTATATGCTTCTTCATAAAAACAGGCCGCTTACACGTTTGCAGTTGAGCGAACACATTTGGGGTTCTTTTTCGGATGACGATTATGATTCAAATTATATTGATGTTCATATAAAAAATATCCGGAAGAAAATGTCTGCTCATGCACCGGTTGATTGGCTGCAAACATTGCGTGGCATTGGTTATAAAATAAAATTGTAAGTAATTGAAACTTCTCAGCAAGCTCACACTTTTTATTACGTTTTCAAAACTATTGATAGTAGTGCTTTTCGTATTGCTGTTACCGTCGTTGGTAAATTATGCAAGCTTTCAATACAGCAATTATTATCTCAACCAACAAAAGAAAAAAGTTCTTTCCGTAATTGATAAAAATGGAATTGATTACTACCTACAAGGTGACAGCGCTTTTGCAAGTTATACGATGTTGAAAGAAGAATATATTTCTTTGCTTCCAGCAGAAGACAATCATGTTAGAGATACCATAGAAACTGCACAACGGATCGTTGGAGAAGATACGTTAAACTATAGAATTCTGACTCATCAATTAACTAATAAAAATAAAAACTACATTCTTGAAATTGGCAAAACAACCGCGACCATTAATCAATACAACCGGTTGCTGCAGCGGTTTACATTCTACATTTTACTGGCACTGATTTTTGTCAGTATCGTAATTGATCTTGTTTATACGCACGTCCTGCTCCGGCCTTTGAAAAAGATCGTTCAAACAAAATTGTTGAACAAACGATTTCCTTTTAAAGAACATTTATCACCTGTAAAAACCTCCACCACTGATTTCAAATTTCTCGATCAGTCGCTGATAGATTTAATGGAAAAAATTCATGAAGCGTTCGAAAAAGAAAGAGAATTTACTTCTAATGCATCTCATGAACTGATGACACCGATCAGCATTCTGCAAACAAATGTTGAAAACATGATGATGGAAGAAAATATTTCCGAAGAACAGCAGGAAAAAATTTCTTCGATGATGAAAACAGTGAACCGCTTGAAAAAAATCGTTCATTCACTATTGTATATTTCGAGGATTGAAAATGATCAGTTTGCAAAATCAGAAACAGTAAATATTTATCAGTTGACTGCAGAAATAATGGAAGAACTTTCTGTGCGTATGGAAACAAAATCACTTTATTTTACTAATCAGATTTCGTCAAACATTAATGTAAAAAATGTAAATCATGATTTGTTTTTTCAATTGCTTTATAATTTGATCAACAATGCCATCAGGTATAACAAAGAAAATGGTTCCATCTATCTTAGAGATCGCTACGAAGCAGGCCAGTCCTATATGCTGCAAATAAAAGATACCGGAATTGGGATCAAACAGGAAGAAGTAAGTTTGATTTTTAACCGGTTTAAATCAGGGAAAGATAAAAGCGAGGGATTCGGACTTGGGCTATCAATTGTAAAAACAATTATCTCTTTTCTTGGTTTTGAAATAAAGGTTGCTTCTGATTTTGGCAAAGGAACTGTTTTCACTATTATTATTCCGCAAGATATGATTGAAGTGTCTCACTAACGGTGATGAACACCGCAATTAAACGAAATAAAAAAAGAAATTATTTGTTCTTTTACTGTAACAGGAGTTATTTTATAAAAGGAGGTTTTGCTTTTAAAAGTTTTTTATAAACAACACAACTTTCAATATGCGCACCAGGCAAATAACCGGTGCTCATCAAAAATTCGTTGACAATTTCTCCGCCTGTAAATTTAAAAGTTTGCTTAAAAAGCTTTACCCATTCTTCTTTGGTTTTTGGATGATGATGATCAATCCATTTTTTAAAAGAACCAAATTCTTTTTGAATTTTTAAAATCGTTTTTGCATTTTCGATCGCTGCATTTATTTTCAAGCGATTGCGAATAATTCCCGGATCTTTCATTAATCGTTCAAAATCTTTTTCTTTAAAAGCAGCTACTTTCTTGATGTCAAAATCTTTATACGCTTTTTTAAAATTTTGTTGTTTGTTCAAAATCGTCGACCAACTCAATCCTGCCTGGTTGATCTCAAGAACGAGTCTTTCAAAAAGCTCATTATCATCATCAATTGGAAAACCATAAAACTGATCATGATAAATCCGGTGAAGATTATTTTTATCCATTGAGATCACAGCTTCGCAATAAGAAGAAGGTTTGTCCATAAAAAGTTTTTGATAAATTGTAAAAAAATAAAGTTTTTTATTTGACTATTATCAATCCGTCGTGATTTACAGTGATCAGATTTTCTTCCTGCAAAAAAGTAAGCACTTTAGAAATTTTATTTTCTTTCACTGTTGATAATTTCCTCAAAAGATTTGTTTTTGAGACTGGCTGTTCGAAACATATTTTTTTTATTTCAGAAGAAATGAAATTAAATTCTTCTGTTGAAATATTTAATTTCTGACTGCGAAGACAATTGTCGCAAATACCGCAGGGATCGAGCTTTTGATCATTAAAATATCTTCCAATCATCATGCTTCTGCAATTGCTTTTATTGTTTGAAAAATCAATCATTGCATTAAGCCTTTTTTCAAAAGCCTCTTTTCTTTTCAAAATATTCCTTTGATTGATAAAAAGATCAGAAGCTCTGACACGGTTTTTCAAAAAATAAATTTGAGGCTTTTCTTTTTGTGGCGAATAATCAATAATACCAAAGCTTTTCAATTCATTCAAATTTTGTATCAGCTTTTCTTTTTTGATCACAATAAATTTTGCAAGTTGAGTTTCATTGATAGCTGATGGAAAATCAAAGATGCCATCATACAAACGTAACATTCCTTTTAACACTTCTGAATATTGTGGATGGCTTTTTTCAAATTCATTCAATCCATTTTTATCAATTGTAAAAACAACAGTCGGTGGTTGAAAAAATTGTTCGCTGTACGTTATTAATTCTTCCTGTTCCAGAATTTTTAAAACACTATTGACGACAAAAGCATCGAGCTTAAAATTTTTTACGAAAGTATTAATATCAAAATCGTAACTATTTGTTTCTCCACTGCCCGCAGGCAATTGAAGAAAGTTGCAAACATCGCCGTATATTTTTTTTATCACACCATTCGATGGAAATTTTTTATCCAATTGTTTTTTTAATTCTTCTAATTCAAAAGAATTGTACAACAAAACCGCGTAAGATTTCTTTCCATCACGGCCGGCACGTCCGGCTTCCTGGTAATAATTTTCCAATGAATCAGGAACGTCATAATGCACTACAGTTCTTACATCCGGCTTGTCGATTCCCATTCCAAAAGCATTGGTGCAAGCGATGATGCGCGTTTTGTTGGCAATCCAATCTTCCTGTTTCTTTGTTCTTTCTTCATTGGTCAAACCAGCGTGATAAAAATCTGAATTGATTCCATTCAGATTTAGCATTTCTGCAATTTCTTTTGTTCGCCTTCTGGTTTTGCAATAAACAATTCCACTTCCTGAAACTTTTTTTACAATCTCTAATAATTTATTTTGTTTCGAAGAAAGTTCAAAAGCACTGTAAGAGAGATTCGGTCTTGCAAAAGATTGCTGAAATGTTTTCTGATTTTTTTTGAAGAGCAATTTTTCGCAAATATCTTTTTGCACATCAACGGTTGCAGATGCAGTAAGCGCAAGAATGGGAACTTCCGGAAAATATTCTCTGATTGCAGCAATGCGCAAATAAGGCGGCCTAAAATCGTAGCCCCATTGCGAAATGCAATGCGCTTCATCAACCGCGATCGAATTCAATTTGATCAGAGGCAGATATTCCAAAAATAATTCGGTTTCCAATCTTTCGGGAGAAACATAGAGAAATTTAAAATTACCATAAGCGGCATTTTGCAGCGTTTTTTTCACTTCGATAAAACTCATTCCTGAATAAATTGAAAGCGCCGGAATTCCTTTTTTTCTAAGATTTAAAAGTTGGTCTTTCATCAAAGCGATCAACGGACTTATTACCAGGCAAAGCCCTTCATGTAAAAGCGAAGGAATTTGAAAACAAATTGATTTTCCTCCGCCGGTGGGCATAATAGCAAGCGTATCATTTTTTGCTAAAACAGAATCAATAATTTCCTGTTGAAGAGGACGAAAAGAATCATAACCCCAATATTTTTTTAAAATTGTTGCGCTTTCTGTTTTCAAAATTGGATCACCTTTTTGGTAAATTTGAAGTTAAAGATTCAAAATACGAAGATGAAAAGTTATCGTTATAAAAAAATGTTTTTTTGAAAAAAAGATTTTTTGAAAAATTTTCAGGTTTCTGAAAATCAGGCACGATTTTTTTAGAATAAACTTTCTGTATTTTTTAAATGAGAACCAAACAAAAACCTTCAATAGTATCGGTTGTAATTCCAAATTATTTCCACAACTTTGCAGGCATTAGTAATTTTTCAATACCTAACATAAAACATGGGCCTTTTTAATTTTTTCACACAGGAAATTGCGATAGATCTTGGCACGGCAAATACACTTATCATTCATAACGATGTGGTGGTTGTAAATGAACCTTCGATAGTGGCCCTGGATCGAAACAATCCGAAAAATATTTTGGCTGTGGGTAAAAAAGCATTGATGATGCACGAAAAAACCCATGAAAGCATTCGCACGGTTCGTCCTCTGAAAGACGGTGTGATTGCAGATTTCAACGCAGCAGAATTGATGATCCGCGAGATGATCAAAAAAATATACCCAAAAAAACCTTTATTTCCTCCAAGCTGGCGAATGATGATCTGCATTCCGAGCAGCATTACAGAAGTTGAAAAACGTGCGGTAAGAGACAGCGCAGAACAAGCAGGCGCAAAAGAAGTTTATCTTCTGCACGAGCCAATGGCAGCGGCTTTGGGAATTGGAATTGACGTGGAAGAACCGGTTGGAAACATGATCATTGATATTGGCGGTGGAACCACTGGAATTACCGTAATCGCATTGGCCGGTATCGTTTGTGATCAATCGATTCGTGTTGCCGGAGATGAATTTACCGCTGATATAATGGAAGCTTTGAGGCGTTATCATAGTTTATTGATCGGTGAACGTACAGCAGAGCAAATTAAGATTCAGATTGGCGCTGCGATGAAAGATATTGATAATCCACCGGATGATATGCCGGTAAATGGTCGCGACCTTGTAACCGGAATTCCAAAACAAATTATGGTAAGTTACCAGGAAATTGCCGAAGCGCTTGATAAATCCATTTTCAAAATTGAAGAAGGAATTTTGAAAGCTTTGGAAACTACTCCACCGGAACTTGCTTCAGATATTTACAGAAGAGGTTTGTATTTAACCGGCGGCGGCGCATTACTTCGCGGATTGGATAAAAGACTGGCTGCGAAAATTAAATTACCTGTTCATATCGCGGATGATCCATTAAAAAGCGTTGTTCGGGGAACAGGGCTTGCATTAAAACATTATGATCGCTATCCTTTTGTGATGAGATAAAAGGCTGAAAGTTCAATGTTGAAGATCTGCCGCTGAAAATAAAAAAATATATCCTGAAATTTCAATTATTCATCCGGTTTTTTCGTTTAATCAATATTAAATTTGCACAATTATTTCAATTCTATTAAATAGCTGTTTCCCTAATGCAGCCCGGATGAAACCATGCGAAACATTCTTCTCTTTATCCGTATTTATTTTACTTTTATTTTCTTCTTGTTTTTGATGGGATTGTCTTTTTATATGCTCTTCAGTTACAACCGTTATCATCACGCTGTTTATTCTGAAGTAGCGAATGAAGTGACAGGAAATATCAGCAAACGATACAATAGTATTGAATATTATTTTCAGTTAAAAAGAACAAACGATTCGTTAGTGAAAGCTAACGAAGCTCTCTACAACAAACTGCGACAGGATTACGAGATGGCTGATACAGTGAATAAAATTGCTATTGATACACTTAAAACAGATTCGCTTTTTCAGCAAAGAAAATATTTATACATGCAGGCAAAAGTGATTCGGAATTCAGTAAGCCTTCTTAATAATTATATTGAATTACACAGAGGTTCTCTGCAAGGTGTTAGCGCTGATATGGGAGTAATCAGTGATAATAATTGTGTAGTTGGAACTGTCGTTGATGTAAGTAATAATTACGCGGTAGTAATGAGTTTGCTTCACGAACAAAGTAATTTGAGTGGAAGATTAAAAAAAGGTGGCGAGACAGGAATTGTAGTTTATGATGGAAAAACTCCGGGTCTTTTGTATTTAAAAGACATTTCCAAATCTGCAAAAATTAATGCCGGAGATACGGTAATTACCAGTGGTTTTTCTGATAAATTTCCCCGTGGATTATTGGTCGGATATGTAAAAGACATTATCAATGATAAAAGCAGCAGCACTTATACTATCAGACTAAATCCTGCTGCCAATTTTGAAAATCTTCAATACGCTTATGTTATTAATAATTTGCAAAAAGAAGAACCGGCGCAGCTTTTAAAGAAAGTGAAAAGTAAATGAGCAACTTAATAAAAAATATCATCAGGTTCTGCCTTTTCATTTTGGTGCAGGTTTTTGTGCTTGATCAGATTCCTCCCTTGCACCAATTGGTAACGCCTTATATTTATTATCTTTTTATTTTATGGCTTCCATTTAAAATGGGAAGGCGTACTCAAATGCTGCTTGCTTTTGCATTAGGGTTTACACTGGATTGCTTCAATAATTCTTATGGACTTCACACAGCTCCATGCGTGCTTATCGCTTATCTGAGGCCGTTTCTGATCAATCTTCTTATTTCGCAGGAAGGTGCGGAAAGTAATTATTATGAACCTTCTATTCAGAGTATGGGATTTACACCCTACCTCACTTATGTAACGATTTTAACTTTGATTCACCATACTTTCCTCTTCTTTTTGCAGGCATTGCAAACGGGCGGTTATTTTTATTTTATTTTAAAATCTTTAACTTCAACCGCTATCAGTTTACTCTTAATATTGCTGGTCGAATTATTATTTGTAAGGAAACAAAAATTTAGAACAAATACCATTTAGACGTATTAATTTTGCATCTGAAAACTTTTGTCTTCCGATACCCGAAAATCAATACTCATCTGTGTTTAACCAGTCCCGAAAAAATATAATTATTGCTATGTTCCTGTTCATGGGACTGATCATTATTACGAGACTTTTCAGTTTGCAAATAATTGATAAAAAGTACTCGATAATGGCGAATGAACAGGGCCGGTTTCGCATGGTTGTTTATCCAAACAGGGGAATTTTATTCGACAGAAAAGGAAGGGCAATTTTAAGAAACACGGTCATCTACGACCTGATGGTAACTCCTTCTAAAATCAGGGGAATGAATCTGGACACAGCCGATCTTTGCCGCATCTTACAAATTGATACGGCCGAATTCCGAAAAAGAATCATTACAGCTATTATCAAAAACCGCAGTTATCGTCCATCCATTTTTGAAACTTCTCTTTCAGAAGAAAAAATTGCTCGTTTGAATGAAAGCATGTACAAATTTGTTCCTGCTTTTTATTTGCAGGAAAGACCTGTGAGAGATTATCCTTACGATGCCGGTGGCAATATTCTTGGATATTTATCTGAAGTTGATTCTAATTTTTTGAAAAGGCATGAAGGAGAAGGATACCAAATGGGAGATTATGCCGGAAAGACGGGCCTTGAACGCAGTTATGAAAAAGTATTAATGGGTCAGCGTGGAATAGAATATTGGAAAAGGGATAATAAAAACCGCCTTACCGACCGATTGGAAAACGGGAAATATGATACCGCTCCGGTTCCCGGCGAAAATCTTCATATGGCGCTAGATATTGATCTTCAAATACTTGGTGAACATTTGATGGAAAATAAAGTGGGAGCGATCGTTGCCATTGATCCAAAAACCGGCGGAGTGCTTGCAATGGTTAGCAGCCCTACTTATAAACCCAACTTATTAACCGGATCAGAAAGAAGAAAACACTTTTCGCAATTATTTCTTGATCCACGGTTGCCGATGTACAATCGTACGGTTAGTGCCACTTATTCTCCAGGTTCTACTTTCAAAACTCTGCAGGCGTTAATTGGTTTGCAGGAAGGTGTAATTACTCCTCAAACAACGTTTACTTGTACGGGCGCCTTTTATGGATGTGGCCGCCCAATGAAATGTTTGGACAAGGGAACATTTGATTTGGCACAAGCTATCACGGTTTCCGATAATACCTATTTTGCCAATGTAATGCAGCGCTGCATTAATAATCCTCAATATGGCTCTACAGACAGTGCATTGCGCGTATGGGATCATTATATGTATGGTTTCGGATTGGGAAACAGGCTTGGCGTTGATATTCCGGGAGAACGGGCAGGCCTTATTCCAACACCAAGAACCTATAATCGCATTTATGGCGAAGGGCATTGGAATTTCTGCACTTTCAGATCCGTAAGTATTGGTCAGGGTGAAGTGCTAACTACTCCTTTACAAATAGCGAACGAAATGGCTTATATTGCCAATAAAGGCTGGTACATTACGCCCCACATGATCGATTCCATTGATGGTGGGGATAAATACGGTTTGTTAGATTCTTTCAAATTACGTCATCGTCCGCTTAACATACCCGACTCTATATTCGAATATGTCGCCAATGGAATGCAGGGCGTGATGGAACGAGGAACCGGTGCTGCCGCAAAGGTTCCGGGAATTGTGGTTTGCGGTAAAACAGGAACTGTTGAAAATTATTATAAAGGAGTAAAACAAAGAGATCATGCTGTTTTTGCTGCATTTGCGCCACGCGAGAATCCAAAAATCGCTATTGCGGTTATTTGTGAAAATGCTGGTTTTGGCTCTAATTCATCTGCTCCAATCGCAAGCCTCATGATAGAAAAATATTTAAAAGATTCTATTACAGAACCTGACCGAAAAGCAAAGATTGAAGAGATCGCAAAACTGAACCTGATGCCAAAAAGAATTGTTGATGAAATAAGAAAACGTGATTCTATTACCAATGCAAAAAATGCAAAGATGCAATTGGAAAAAACCTATATTAATTCTTTAAAAGATACTATGGGAATTGAAGACGATAATTCAGATGCATTGGATGAATTGAACAAATCAAAACAGGATGAGGCTGCAAAAGCGGATACAGTTCCTGCTCCATCAAAAAAAGAAAATGTAAAAGATCATTCTACAAATGCAATACTGCCTGACAGATCGAAACGCAAAATCAAAAATGATTCTTCTCACTAAAAAAATTTCTAACATCTAATGCGCGATCAGGCGATCATATCTAAAGGAATAGACTGGATAAGTGTTTGGTTGTATATTATTCTCGTTTGCGTGGGCGTGCTCTGCATTTTTTCTGTCGAATATCACAATAGTGAAGATATCTGGAGAAACATTATAGGCTTGAAAAAAAATTATTCAAGACAATTGTTGTTCGTCGGAATTTCCGGTATCATTGCCATTTTTATTTTGCTCACCGACAGTAAATTATTTACAGCAACAGCCAATCTTAGTTATGCCTTTGGTATTCTTTTAATGATGGCTACTTTTGTTTTGGGAAAAGACATTAACGGCTCAAAATCGTGGATACCACTTGGTTTTTTTAATCTTCAGCCGGTAGAAACGTGTAAAATATTTACAGCTCTGGCGTTGTCAAAATATTTGTCGCGGCCTGAAACCAATTTTCAAAACCCACGATCACAATTAATTGCTGCTGCAATAGCTTTAACTCCGGCCGTTTTTTCTCTTCTTCAAAACGAAACCGGATTGGCTTTGGTTTATTTTGCTTTTTTGATTCCGATGTATCGCGAAGGACTTCCACCGGTTTATCTCATTATCGGTTTTTCATTTGCGGTATTGGTAGTGGCTACCATTTTAGTTGAAAAAAATTTACTGGCGCTGATTCTCACTGTTATTGCCATTGCTGCAATCTATGTTTTAAGAAGAACCATCAAACGTGATAAAGGCGTTCTGGTAATGATTCTGGCGCTTTGGGTTTTATGTGTTGGTATCCAGCGTTTCGCGGTTCCTTATATATTCAAACATGTTTTGCATCAATACCAGGTAGAAAGAATTATGAACACTTTCGGCGTTGATTATGTTCCTGATGCAGAAACAGCAAAGCTTAGCAAAGAGGATAAAGCAGAGCAGGCAAAAACAAAAAAAGCTACAAAGGCAAAAGAAAATTATAATGTAAAGCAATCAAAAATTGCCATTGGATCAGGAGGATTATGGGGAAAAGGATTTTTAAAAGGAACTCAAACACAAGGAGATTTTGTGCCGGAACAACACACAGATTTTATTTTCACTTCTGTTGGCGAAAACTTTGGTTTTTGGGGAAGTACGCTGATCGTTTTATTGTACCTGGCTTTCATGTTGAGAATGGTTTTTCTTGCGGAACGACAGCGAAGTACTTTTAGCAGAGTTTATGCCTATAGCGTTGCCTCAATTATTTTCTTTCACGTTTCTATCAATATTTGCATGACCATCGGGCTTGCACCGGTTATTGGGATTACACTTCCTTTGATGAGCTATGGAGGTTCTTCCCTGCTCACCTTTACGATTTTGATTTTTATTTTAATTCGCCTCGATGCTGACAGACACATGGTTTTGAGATAAAAAATTTTTAGAGAAATAAAAATTCTTATTATTTGTTGCTCTACTTCAAATACAATTTTTATCGATTAAATTAATAAAGCGCTGAATAATTCAGCGAAATTTGCAGTGGCAAAAGAAAATAATTCAAATGAAAATAATTCCGTTAAGTGAAGGTGCATTTACAGTAGATCAAACGAAAAAATTTATTCCTTTTAATATAAATGAAGACGATCTGCAAAAGAGAAATAAAGGAAGTATTCTGGTAGAGATTCAACCTTTTGCAGTCATCACTTCGAAAGATATTATTCTCTTTGATACCGGGCTTGGCTTTGCTGATGAAAAAGGACAATTGCAGATTCATAAAAACCTGGCGGCAAATGGAATCAATGCAACAGATGTTACCAAAGTTCTTCTTTCGCATCTTCATAAAGATCATACCGGCGGAATTGCACAGACAAATAAAAAGATCGTAAGCTTTGAAAATGCTACTTATTATATCAACAAAAATGAATGGAATTTTGGCTTACAAAAAGGAATGCCTTCCTACCGTGTAACTGATTTTTTGTTGCTTGAAAAATATAAAAAATTAGAGTTTATCGAAGGCGAAGGATTCATTGATGATTACATTCATTACGAAGTTACCGGCGCTCACTGTCCTTATCACCAGGTTTTTAAAATTAAAGAAGATAATCACATTATTTTTTATGGCGGCGATGTTGCGCCTCAATTGCAACAAATGAAAAACCGCTTCAAAGCAAAATATGATTTTGATGGAGCCGCAGCAATGGAATTAAGACAACAATGGTGGAAAGAAGGAGAAAGAGAAAAGTGGACATTTTTATTTTACCACGATATTAAATTTCCGGTATTTCAATTTTGATCTAAGTTAAGAAAGGCCTGCCCTAAAAAGGGCCGGCCGTTGCTAACCTATGAAAAACACCATTGCAAAAATAGGAGAAAAACTAATTTTCCCAATTTTAATTTATTCTTTTTATTAATATCGATGTGAATAACTTAAATCCGTTTATTTTTTATTTGTTTTTCTTAGAAAAGTGCAAAAGTTTAGCAGTAAACAAAGAAATATTTGCAATTCATCGTTTGTAAAAAAGTTTTTGAAAAATCTTTTGGGAAAAAAAGAAAAAGAAACAAGACTAATATCGAAACTGTTCTTTCAGAAAATGAACAAATAATCCTATTTTTTATTTTCCCTGCCGTTGCTGCCTTTGTTCTTTAAGGCTTCGAATCAATACATTCCTAAAATCTCTTTCAGCATTATAAAGATCATTTAATCTTTGAGGGCCGAGAATTTTTTCAAAAGAAGGTTTATATTTTTTCCTGATGTCTAATAGTTTTTGCTCGTTCTCAAGCACATCGTCATTTTTATTGCCTCGCAACTGTCTTATTTCATTCTGATAATCGTTATAAACTGGCCAAAACTTTTCTGCTTCGCCAGAAGTAAGATGAAGTTTTTGAGTAATGAAAGCAATTTTTAGCGCCTGAATTTTTTCGCTTCTCTGTCCGTTTTCATTTTGCGCTATTGCAAAAGAAAAACTTGCGAAAATCATTAAGAATAAGAGTAAATATTTTTTCATTTTTTATTGCGTGTTTTTGTTGGATACATTAATCTCATTGAGATAATTATTTAAGGCATTTTCATTAATTAAATAATCATCCGCGCTTGGTAGTTCTGTTGTATCCACATTTTTACTGATCGTTTCTTCATCCAGTATGGTTCCGTTTTTTTCAAGATATTTTACAATTTCATCATCGCTTAATGAAGCAATTCCTTTATCCACCTGCTCGGGCGTTTTGTATTGGGAAGCTAACTGCATTACCTCATTATTGGCAACTGCAGAGGGATTAGAATTATGATTAAAAATCTGCAATGAAGAAATAGCAACAACTCCTGCAACTACCGCTGCTGCTGCATATTTCCACCATTTTTTTACAGAAGAAATTGCAACAACTTTTGATTTTGATGGTTTAATTTTTTCAACAATTTCGTTACTTAAATTTTCAAAATAATTTTCAGGAACATCAAAAACTTTTTCCTCTTTCAAATAATGCAACACCGGCGAAAGTGCTTTAATTTCTTCCAACGCGGTTTCATTATTTTCAGCTTTTATTTTAGAAATTATTTTATCACTCAAGGAATTAAAATATCCTTCCGGAACTTTTTGAAAATTATTTTTCTTGTCCTGAAGAAAAATTGTTGTTAAAATTTTAATGTCAAAATCTGAAAAATAATCTTCAGGAATCTGAAAAACATTCACCTTCTCCATTGAAGCCAATGTAGGACTTATGTTTTTTAATTCTTCTGTTATTTCTATTCGTTTCTCCATCGTGCTCTTCAGACTATCTATAATTCTGATGGTTTAATTATTCAAAATAAAATTTTCAATTTTTTTTGCAGCGTGATGATAACTGGCTTTAAGGGCGCCTTCGCTGGTTTCCAAAACATGACTCATTTCTTCGTATGGCATTTCATCATAATAACGAAGATTAAAAACCAACCGCTGTTTCTCCGGCAAGGACTGAATTGCCAATTGCAGCTTCCATTCCAGCTTGTTGGCATCAAAGTTTGTATCGCTTCTTAACTTGTTGCTCAAGCCATTTTCATCATCACTTAATGAAATGGAATTTCGCTTTTTCTGCTGACTTAAAAAAGTAAGAGACTCGTTTGTCGCAATGCGATAAAGCCATGTATAAAGTTGACTTTCTTCCCGAAAATTTTCCAATGCTTTCCAAACTTTGATGAACATATTTTGCAAAACATCGTCTGCATCTTCATGCGTGATGACCATTCTCCGGATGTGCCAATATAATTTTTCCTGGTATTTTTTTATAATGCCGGTAAATCCCTGTTCTTTTGTTGCAGGATCTTTATAAAGAGCAAGAAGCTCCTCATCATTCAGATTTTCAGTCATATTATTTTAAGTCTTAAACAAAAGTAACAAACTGTTTTTAAGAGAATTTATTTTTAAGACCAGTAAAATTGTAAAATATATTTAAAGAAGAATTTCGCCAATTGCTTTTAAATAAGCATTCAAAACAATTTGTTTGTCAAATTCCTTTATAATTTTTTGCCGCGCTTTTTTGCCCATTGTTTTTCTTTCTTCGCATGACAACAAATACATCTGTTCCATTTTATCTGCAAGGTCTTTGCTATCCTGAACTTTACACAAAAAGCCGGTTATTCTGTCATCGACTGTTTCTTTACAACCGGTTGTATTAGTAGTAATGACCGGCTTTTCCATGCTTGCAGCTTCAAGTAAAATGTTCGAAGTTCCTTCCCGATAAGAAGGTAACACAATGCAATCTGCCTGAGCAATATATTTACGAATGTCTTTTTTTTCTCCTTCGTAATCTATGATTCCTTCCACAATCCAATTTTGCAAATCTGACTTGGAAATAGTATTCGATCTTAAATTCTGATGCCAGAAAGGACCGATAACATTGAAGTTTATTTTCGCATATTTTTTTCTGATAATCCTAGCCGCTTCTACAAATTCAAAAATTCCTTTGTCTTTAATTAATCTTCCGATGAATAAAAAAATAAAATTTTCTTCTTTCTTTCCTTCAACATTTATCGGACTGAATTTTTCATAATCAACTCCTGAACCGGGAACACGTTCTGCGATTTCTTTGTTCACAAATTTTTTTTCAATGAATAAATCCATGTCATCAAAATTCTGAAAAAAAACTTTTCGTGTTTTGCGAAGTGCAAAACGATAAATAGATCTCGCTGTTCTGTATGCGAGATTTTTGCTGGTAAATAAAGGACCAACTCCCGTAATGTTGGTAACAGTTGGGATGCCAAGGTATCGTGTAATAAAATTTCCCCAAATCGCGGGCCTGATGCTGAATGTCAGGCAAATGTTGGGTTGTAATTTTTTTAAAGCACCGTATAACTTAGAAATATATTTCAGGATTTTTATTGGATTCAAATTTCCTGAACCAATGTTAATTACATGCAATCCTGTTTTTTCAACATGCGAAACAAAAGAGTTGGTGTGAGTAAGAATCGTAACATCGTAACCTTCTTTCAAAAGTCGCTGCATCAGTCCGTCTCTCATTGTATAAGTGGAGAAAAGGCCGTTCTCAATAACCGCAATTTTTTTCTTACGCGACTGATCAGTTATCATTGGTAAACTTTTTTATACCAAATTTCCAGCGATAAAAGAGTCCATAAAATTTTGGCTCTTTTTTCCTCTGAAATTTTTATTTTCTTTTTTAATAAATCATGAACAAAATTTTGCTCAACAAAATTCTTATAATAATTATTATTTCCAGAAAGATAATCAAAAACCGGTTCTTTCAACTCAGTATTTACCCAATTTTTTAATGGAATTTCAAAACCTCTTTTTGGCTGGTCAATTAATTCAAGAGCAAGATATTTTTTCGCCAATTGCCTGAGCAAAAATTTGGTAGTTTTCCCTTTGATCTTGTATTCATCCCGCAGTGAAGGCACATATTCAAGCAATTCTTTTGACAGAAAGGCGCTTCTTCCTTCCTGAGAATTTGTCATCGTTGCAATGTCCATTTTTACCAAAAAATCGCTAAAAAGAACGGTATCAAAATCGAGGTTCATTATCTTTTTCAAGCCCGATAAATTGCTATTGGCGATTTTATCAAAATCATTTCTGACGGGAGCAAGATAATCAATGCCATGATCAATAATATGATGTTGATATTCTTCAAAAATATCAACTCCGGCAGAAAGATAAATTTCCAAATCAGAATTAGAAGCTAAAGATGCAAGCCGGTATAAGTAATTGTACAAAGACTTTTTATTGTCAGATGCGGGCATACTCTTTTTAAAAAAGGTAGCACCTTTTTTCACCAAAAAATTCTTCTTAAAAAAATCATATTTTGAAAACGGCACGTACCTTCTATATCCTCCAAAAAGTTCATCAGCGCCGTCTCCGTTCAAAATTACAGTCACATATTTTTTTGCTTCACGGCTAACATAGAAACTCGGAATAATGGAGCTGTCATAGAATGGCTCGCCGTAATTACACAAAATATTTTCAAGATCGTTTCTCAGATTTTGAAATGAAATTCTGATTTCTGTATGATCAGTTTTGTATTTTTTGGCAACCAATTTTGCCAATGGTGCTTCATCATATTCTCCTGAAAAAGAAACGGTGAATGTTTTTAGATTGCTTTTATATTCGCTTGCAATCGATGTTATAAGGCCGCTATCAATTCCGCCGCTTAAAAAACATCCTACTTCCAGATCACTTGATTCTAATCTTCTCTTAACAGCAATATGGAGAAGATCATCTGTATTTTGTAAACTTTCTTCAAACGAATCTGTATTTTGTTTTTGGTAAAAATGATGAATGTTCCACCAATTTTCTTCTTTAATTGAAAGAGAATTACAATCAACAACCAAAAAGGTTCCGGCTCTTAATTCTGTTACATTTTTGTAAGGAGTAAACTGCCGGTAAAAAGATCCAAGACGCAGGTATTGCAAAATATGATTTTCTTCAACTTCAAACTGCGTCATTGTTTTAAGGCCATTGAGCTCGCTTGCAAAAAGGAATTTTTTATGATCAAAAAAATAATAAAAGGGCTTTTTACCGGCCCTGTCGCGTGCAATGAATAATTGGTTTTTGATTTTATCATAAATCACAAAAGCAAACATTCCATCAATATATTCAAGAAAGCTGGTACCAAACCGATCATAAAGAAGAAGCAAGGTTTCAGTGTCAGAAGAAGTGTTTCCCTTTAATGAAAACTGTTTTCTTATTTCTGCATGATTATAAATTTCGCCATTAAAAATGATGGTGTATTTTTCATCAAAATGCATTGGCTGTTTTCCACCTTCGATATCCAGAATAGAAAGACGCAAATGAAAGAGATCTACATTTTTATTCTGATAACTATTTTGTTCATCAGGCCCGCGATGGCCGAGTGATTTTTTTACCTGCTCATAAGAGAATCCTGCGTTGACAGCGCCTGCAATACCACACATTATTTTGCGCGATTAATTTATTTCACAAAATAACTTTATTATTTGTGAATTAAATGGCAGAAAAAAATAAGAGAAATATTTTTTTATTTTTTATGAAAGAAAATCCTCTGATATAGATATTGCCCCAAGGTAGGATGATGCCATATTTTACTTTTTAAATTATTTTTTTTGAAAGAAAGATTATTTGAAAAAATATCTGATAAAGCTTTTTTTAAATAAATAATTCCTTCCGCTAATTGCAACAGAGGATAAGTGGAGAAGTTATCCCGATTTGTGATCTCAATTTTTTGTTGATAAATAATATTCCCTGTATCAATTCCGCTATCCACTTGGTGAACCGTCACTCCACAATTTTCCAAATCATTGTTTACTACAGCCCAATACGCGCCATGAACGTTTCTGTATTTCGGCGTAATACCCGCATGAATATTGATAAATTTGATCGGCACTGATTCCAAAACTTTTTTTGAAATAATCCTCGTTCCATTCACGATCACAATTTCAGGGTTCAATTTTTCTAATAGTGAAATACATTTCGGATTGTTTACAGAATTGATTCTAATCACTTTTTCAGCCGGAATTTTACTATCATCCAAGTCATACTTTTTTAAAATTTCTTTTTTTCTTTTCAAAGAAGTACGATTCAAAATTTGTGCAACTGAAAGTTGAAATAACACCTGTCCTGCAACTTTCCAAAGTCCTAATTTTTTAATTCTCTTTTTTAAAAACTCTTTTGTCGAAACTGCATCTTCAAGAATAACACCCTGGATATCGTAATCATTTTTCAATGAATGAAAAAGGATATTCGTTGAAACGCCTTTGCCTGCCAGCATCACTATTCTTCGTTTATTCATTACTGTTATTTAATTCATTTGCTAAATCACACATGCTCATACTTTCAAAATGATATTGCTGATGTAATTGTTGATAGTGAAGCAATATTTTTTCAAGAAATGAAAAGTTCTCGGAAATATTTTTTCCAAAATTATGAGGATGCCACCACAAATGAAAAGCGAGGTTATTTTTTGCAGCATAAGTCATGCTGTCTTTAATTCTTTTCAATCTAAGCTTTTCAAAGACACGTAATTTTTTATTGAACGGCCGCAAAAAACGGCTTGAAGGAATGTTGATAAGCTTTCCATTTTTCATTTCGGTAGAAGAATAACAATTGTGTCCGCTCAAATTAAAATAAGAATCTAAAAGTCGAAATGGCCTACGAATAAAAAGAAATTTGCCTTGTGTTTTTGAAGAAAAAAGTTTTGATCTTTCATTTCCACGAAACGAAGTAAATCCCATTTCTTGGCAAATGTCAAGATACTCTCCATTATATTGATCACGCGGGAAAACCAAACTCTTTAATTCAATTCCTTTTTTTGATGCGATATTTTCTGCTGCTAATAAATCTTCACGAAAATCTTCTTTCGTTTGCCCTTTTTCAAGACAGTAATAATGTGAAAAAGTATGCGATCCGATTTCCTGTTTTGAATTTTTTATTTGTTCCATCAAACTGTTTGCAAAATGAAGCGGGTCAACTTTTTCATTCGCTCCTACCAAATTAAAATGGCCTTCATAAGGTGACAGATTTCGATTATGATACTTAGGCTTTTTCTGCGGCAAATTGGAAATTAATTCTTCTTTATTTTCAAAAAATAAAAATCCAACCGTGGCGAAAGTGGCATGAATATTATATTTCTCAAACATTTGCAAAAGATGCGGAATCACCTGATGCACAGCAAGCAGATTTGGTTTATAGTAATAAAGTTCAACAGCATCCCGCACTCCCCAATAAAGTTCGAAATCCAGTGAAACAACAAATTTGCCATTTTCCATTGCAACAATATTAATTTAAAAAATTGATTTGTATTATCTAAAAGAACTTATTTTGCCAATCGTAAAAAAAGACAGAAACACGAATGAAATCTGATTTTTTGAGGCCGCCTGACACAATCATTACAACCAAAAACCGCGACATTAATATTTTCGATATTGATGGAAAAAATATTGACAAAAAAGTAGTAAATGAATTTGGAGAAGAATGGTTGAAATTTTATGAACACGACGATGATCTCGTGAAAAAAGGTGGAGAAGAATATTTTGATATTGTGAATGAGAAAATGATCAATTCAAAAACGTATCTTTTGGATGTTGGTTGTGGCACAGGAAGATGGACAAAATATCTGGCACCAAAAGTTGGTTTTATAGAAGCGGTTGATCCCAGCAATGCGATTTTTGCCGCTGATAAATTATTGGCAAATGTTGAGAATGTAAGATTATCGAAGGCTTCGATTGAAACGCTTCCATTTGCTGATGAAACTTTTGATTTTGTGATGAGCATCGGTGTTTTGCATCATATTCCGAACACCAAAAAAGCATTGATCGATTGTGTAAAAAAAGTAAAAAGGAAGGGGTATTTTTTTGTCTATCTCTATTATAATTTAGATCGACGCGGCCCTTTTTATAAATCTCTCTTTCAGGTAAGCAATCTTTTGCGAAAAGGTGTGAGTAAACTTCCGGGAAAAATAAAACATTTTGTTTGCGATGTCCTTGCGATCATTTTTTACATGCCTTTTATTTTACTTGGCAGGTTTTTTAATTTTTTAGGATTCAAAGATCTTGCAAAAAGAATGCCTTTGCATGGATATCAAAACCGATCTTTTTTTATGATCAGAAATGATGCTTTGGATCGCTTCGGAACAAGACTTGAGCAAAGATTTTCTGCAAAAGAAATTATTGAAATGATGCAGAATGCAGGATTAACGAATATTGTAATAAGCAATGGCATTCCTTTTTATCACGCTGTTGGAAGAAAAGAATAATTGATTTTTACAGTAAGCAAACAAATAATTGCCATTTCTTTTTTGCTTTTAATTTTTTTTTTACAAAAGATTAAACTTTAGTTTTTCATTTTAGTCTGATTTTTTTCCTGAAAAAAAATTCCTTTTTTTAAAAAGGTTCAACCGATTAAAATGTCACTTTCTAATCAATTAAAAAACCAGCATTTGCTTTGTCGTGCTGCTTTCGGCCCGATGGCCGAAAATGTGAATGAACTTGCGGATGTTTCACAAAAAGAATTATATAAAATTTTAGAAAAAACATCTGCTAAAAAGCCCGACGAATTGAGCGTTTCGACAAATTCTTTTGCAGGATTAATGAAAGGTTTGCAGGATTTGGGACAAATGCAAAAACTTTCGCAGGAACAAAAAAAGCAACTGCGCAAACAATCGGTAGAAGACTTAAAAAACCTCAATCTTACCTGGCTGAACGAGATGATAAACAGCGAGGCGCAGTTAAGAGAAAAAATGAGTTTATTCTGGCATGGGCATTTTGCCACAAGAGTCATTAATATTTATTTTCAGCAACAACTTTTGAATGTAATCCGGCAAAATGCTTTGGGAAATTTTGGCGATCTTCTTCGCCAAGTAAGCAAGTCCCCGGCAATGCTTTCTTTTCTCAATAATCAGCAAAACCGAAAACAACATCCCAATGAAAATTTTGCGCGCGAAGTGATGGAATTGTTTACAATGGGAAGAGGAAATTATACCGAAACGGATATTCGTGAAGCAGCGAGAGCCTATACCGGCTGGGGTTTCAACGTAAGAGGAGAATTTGTTGATCGCAAATTTTTGCATGATAACGGCAGCAAAACCTTTTTGGGTAAAACCGGAAATTTTGATGGTGATGACATCATTGATATTATCCTGGAACAAAAGGTCACCGCAAAATTTATCACCTCAAAAATTTATAAATATTTCGTAAACGATACGGTTGATGAGCAGAAAGTAGAACACCTCGCTGAAAAATTTTATCGCGATAATTACAATCTTCAAAAACTCATGAATGAGATTTTTTTGAGCGATTGGTTTTATGAAGAAAAAAATATCGGTACAAGAATAAAATCCCCGGTTGAATTGATTATTGGCATCAGAAGATTCATTCCGATGGAACTGCAAAAACCTGAAGCGCAATTATTATTTCAAAGAGTGCTGGGACAGATTTTGTTTTATCCGCCAAACGTGGCTGGCTGGCCGGGCGGGAAAAACTGGATAGATAGCAGCGCATTAATGTTTCGCATGCGACTGTCGCAAATTCTCACAAACGCCGAAGAATTTTTAATAACACCGAAAGACGATGACGATGTGATGATGGGAAAAGAAGGTGTTGATAAAAATGCGAAAGCAAATCAACTGCAGGTGAATGTGGATTGGAATTCTGTGGTGAAAGTATTTGAACAAACATCGCGCGAAAATCTATCACAAAAAATAAATGACTTTGTTCTTCAAACGAAAGATTCCGTGAATCCAAATGTTTTAAAAAGATATGTGGACAATACTTCGAGAGAAGGATTTATAAAATCGTCGATAATAGAATTGATGAGTACGCCGGAATACCAGTTGTGCTGATATCCAACAGCATTGCGACAAATTCAGTAAACGAATAAATAACCTGTTTTATGCTTTTCAAACGCAAAGAATTTTTACAAATCGGTTCATTGGCTTCGGCTTCTTTGATGATGCCAAAATTTTTAAAAGCTTTTGAAAAAAAGACTGCCGTGCCACCGGGAAATAAAGTGATGGTGGTGCTTCAGTTCAGCGGCGGCAATGATGGATTGAATACCGTAATTCCATTTCGAAATGATATTTATTACAGATCACGGCCAAAATTAGGCATTCAAAAGCAGCAGGCTTTGCAACTCACTGATGAGGCGGGATTGAATCCTGCACTGCCTTTTTTAAAAGATCTCTTTGATGAAGGAAGTTTGGGAATTATGAATAATGTTGGTTATCCCAATCCGGATCATTCTCATTTCAGAAGTATGGATATCTGGCAAAGTGCGAGCGAAAGCAATCAATATGTAACGACAGGCTGGCTTGGAAGGTATCTCGACGCACAATGCAATGATTGCGGCAAACCTACGCAGGCGTTGGAAATAGATGATGTGCTCAGCCTTGCTTTGAAAGGTGAAAATCTGAAAGGGCTGGCGTTGAGAGATCCGAAAAAACTGTATAGCTCCAGCAACGAAAGATTTTTTAAAGAAATAAATGCTTCTCATGATCATGAAGAAGCAACGGCAGATTATTTATATAAAACATTAAGCGAAACACTCAGCAGCGCCGATTATATTTATGAGCAAAGCAGGCGCCATCCTTCTTCTCAAACATACCCTGCTACACAGTTGGGAAAAAATTTAAAAACCATTTGTTCATTGATTTTGAGCGATATCAATACTAAAGTTTATTATGTAAGCCTGGGAAGTTTTGACACACACGTAAACCAGGAAAATCAGCAGAAAAGATTATTCACAGAATTGAATGATGCAGTTAGTGCTTTTGTAAAAGATTTGAAAAGCAATAATCGTTTTGAAGATGTAACCATCATGACATTTAGTGAATTTGGAAGACGTGTTGCACAAAACGCGAGTGGCGGCACCGATCACGGAACAGCAAATAACATGTTTTTTATTAGCGGCGGTTTAAAACAAAAAGGATTATTAAATCCACTGTCGGATTTGAGTGATTTGGATGAAGGAGATTTAAAATTTACAGTTGATTTCAAAAGCGTTTATGCAACTTTGTTACACAATTGGCTTGCTGCTGATGATGAAAAAATTCTTGGGAAGAAATATGAGATTATGAATTTTGTTTAAAGATTTTGAGGAATTGGGTGGGAGTTAGCACAGATAAAGATTTTTCTTCAATATACTTATAATCCCTAAGATTACCGGTGATAAAGAAAGTCGGTACGAACGAGCTAATTGCAGTAAAATATTGAACAGCATCCTCTACATTCCTGCAATTAGTATTGAAAGCCTTCCACAATTATTTTTTTATTAGAATCAAGTATATCAAGAAAATTCAACAGATATTTAATTCCTTCGGTTGCCTTGTTCTTACCAATAAACGTAGTACTTACATATTGTACTTTCATAACTACAGAATTTCATAACTACAGAAGATGATGTGCATAATAAAACAGTTGTTCTTCTCTCATTTTAAACAATGGGAAAGTGTCCTCATAAAAACCCTCTCTTTGTAATACGACGTCTAAAATAACATCAGAATCAAGGAATAAATTATAATCCATATTTTTTCAGCAGATATTTTGCATGTTGTTTTTTCAAATCAAAATCTTATGGGGCTTTTCCGAGAATACCTATCAATTTTGTCGCATCAAATTTTTTGACAGGCTGCTTTTCAATTATTTTGTCAATTATTTCTTCAACAACTTTTGAAACACTTATTCCTTCGACTCTTTGATTCTTTTTGCCTTTTCTTCATCAATATTTAAAGTAAGCTTTGTTTTCATTGTTAATTTTTTAAGCACCACAAACGTGTTTATAAAGATATATATTCTAAAAATCATACTTGCGAGAAAAAATCAATTTCTATAAAAAGAAAACCCGCATGGAGACGGGTTCTTTTTTATGAAAAAAATTTTTAAGCAATATTACGTATCCATCTCCGACGCTTCCACTACCACTTTGTTCAATCTCTTTGCCAATGGGAAAAGCAGAATTCCGGCAATCATCGCGGCAATAAAACTGATCGCAAAGAACACGGCTTTGTTATCAAATGTATCCCAGAAGCCTGCAAGAATTGCAGAAACTTTTCCGCCTAAAGATGTTGTGATAAACCATCCACCCATCATCAATGCGGTTAACCTTCGAGGAGCAACTTTTGAAGTGAGTGATAAACCTACAGGACTTACAAATAATTCACTTATCGTAAATACGCCGTAACTCGAAAAGATCCACCAACTCGAAACTTTGTTGTGATAAATATCTGTAGATAGACAAGCGAAAATCATGATCAGTGAAGACAATCCTGCAATGATGGTGCCCCACGCAAATTTGCTCGGTGTAGAAAGTTCTTTTCCCCGGGCTTTCATATATCCAAAAAAACCAACGATCAAAGGCGTCAAAACAATGATCCAGAAAGGATTGATGGATTGATAAATTTCTGTTGAGATGAGTTTCAAATCTTCTCCTGGCGGCGGGTATTTATCTTTCTGCAGATTTTGAAAATAAAGATCAGTTCCCATGTGCGTTTGTACTTTTCCATTTGCGTCAGCAATCGGACGAAATTGATCATCAACTTTCGGAACTTCCTGTGGCTTGGTACTTACCGTTTCTAAAAAGCCAAATGGCTTCAATGCAGATTGAACAAATTTAGGCGCTTCGCGGTTGGTATAAGTTTGTGCCCAAATGGTAAGTGCAGTTGAATTTTGATTATAAATATTCCAGAAAACGATGGAAACAGCAAATAATATTAATAACGTGCTGATGCGTTTTTTATCAAAACCTTTTGCCCGATACCACAAGCTGAGATAAAAAATAATAATCGGCACACATGCAAAAATGAAAGCATCATTTGAGTCGGAGCCGAGAATATTTCCGGGAATGAACCAGCCAATCGCTCCCGCAATTAACGCTGGTAAAAAAACGTAGAGTCCGATTTTGGAAAGCGGCATGTCCTCTTTTTGCACGGGCTTGATGACGTCGGCTTTTCTTACATATTTCAATCCAAACGCAAACCAAATTAAACCCACCGTCATTCCAAATCCTGCAGCAGAAAAGGCCCATCCCCACGAAAAATTATTTCGTAAAAGCGCGGCCACAAAGTTGCACACAAAAGCACCGATATTGATTCCCATATAAAAGATATTGTACGCAACATCTTTCTTTGGTTTTAGATCAGGCCGGTTGTAAATATTTCCAAGAAGCGTACTGATGTTTGGTTTGAAAAATCCGTTTCCGATTATGGCAGAAAACAGGCCTAAATACATGACCAAATTGCTGCCATTCAATGCTATCAAAAAATAACCCAGGGCGAGCAAGCCACCACCGAGGAAAATGGATTTGATGTATCCCAAATAACGGTCCGCAATCAACCCTCCGATAAAGGGCGTCAGATAAATCAGCGCAACATAGGTTCCTACAATACTTATCGCAGATACATTGTCCAGGCCTCGTCCGCCATTGTTGGTAGTGTCTGTAAGGTAAAGGAGAAAGATTCCAATCATCAAATAATAACCAAAACGTTCCCACATTTCAGTAAAGAATAGCACGTAAAGGCCCCTTGGATGTTTTCCTTTTTTTATGTCAGCGACATCCGCGGTAATGATCTGATCTTCCATTTTGTTTTGGTTTTGTGGTTGAAAATGCTTTTGAAAATAGTTTTAATCGTGTAAAGTAAAAAGAAATTTGAAACTAACTTTAATTTTTGATCAAATAATTTATCAGTAAAAATATTTTCACCAATCCCGCAAACATGATAACACAGGAAACAAACAAAAAAGTGAATTTTTGTTCTCCTGATTAAAAATGTTTTTTCAGTAAAAAAAGAAATAACTCATTTTTCTATTTTTAAAATCGGCTCCTTTAATATAACAACTTTTAAAAGAGGAAACACGAACT
>Ga0157373_10000571_pt1 | contig 28786 bp, 25 predicted proteins | sample C65metaG_FD_113460 | JGI IMG/M metagenome (GOLD analysis project Ga0157373, IMG submission 113460) | Corn rhizosphere microbial communities from Kellogg Biological Station, Michigan, USA - C6-5 metaG | ecosystem: Host-associated > Plants > Roots > Rhizosphere > Soil | place: USA: Michigan... | reverse complement strand
TGGCGGAGCGCGCATTCCAGGTGAATCTGGAGGAGTGGGAGAAGATACGACGCCTCTCAGGCATCGACTTTTCCCCTCACCGCGTGGCGCGGGTGGAGCTTGCATTTGATGAAGAGGAAAAGGCCGCACTTCTCCGCAGCATTCCGCACTATTCCACCATCGGCGGCTTCTCGGCCCGGTGGATGGAGCGGAAGGAACTGCTCGAAAAAGATCCGCGCATCAATCCCGTGGTGGTGGGCGGCTTGTGGACGGAGGGGAATGGGATGGTGAACAGCCACGACTACACGCGGGCGGTAGCCGCCGCCGCAGTCGCCCTGGGTGCCACAGTGCTGCACGCGGAAGCCACCGGGCTGGTGACAGATGAGGGAAAGGTGATGGCGGTCCAAACCACCGACGGGCCATTGGAAACACAGGCTGTGGTCATCGCTACCGGATCATGGGCCGGGGAAGCCGGAAAATGGCTGGGGCTGGACATTCCCGTAGGGCCGCTGAAGGGCGAATTGCTTCTGGCCCAACTTCCTGGCGAGCCTGTGAACCATCACGTCACCTGGAAAATGATCGGCCTTTACCAGACGCTAGAAGGGCCATCCTGGCTGGGCGGGACGCAAGAGCAGGCAGGATTCGATGAAACCGCCACCGATGCCGGACTCGCATTTGTAAAGGATGCGGTGGCCCGCATGGTGCCTGTGGCGCGGGATGCCCCCGTGCTCCGCCATCTGGCGGGATTGCGCCCGGTCACGCCGGATGGCTTTCCCATCATCGGCCAGGTTCCGGGCTGGGAAAATGCCTACCTGGCCACAGGCTCCGGCCCCAAGGGCATGCTGCTGGGCGCAGGCATGGGAGAAGCGGTAGCGGCGCTGGTAGCTGGAAATTCCCCTGAGTTTTCTCTGGATTCCTTCCGTGTGGAACGTTTTATCATCTAATCTGTTTGAATCGCTTCTCTCCCTGCCATGATTGATTTACCCGAGGCTTCCTCCCCTGATGTGACAAACCGACCGGGCATGACCGTCCGTTGTACGGGCTGCAGGAAACCCTTCGTCAGAACCTTCATGCCGTTCTGCGATGCCTGCGGGGAAATGACGGAAGTGGTCTATGATCTGGAAAAAGTGCAGTTCCGGGATTCCACCAATCCCTACATCCGCTTCCAGGACATACTGCCTGTGAATGATGCCTCCCTCCTGCCCCAGGAGGCCACCTATACAGAGACGGTGCACGCCACCCGCCTGGGAGAGCTGCTGGGCATGCCGAACCTGTATTTGAAAAATGAAACCTGGCAGCCCACCGGCACCACCAAGGATCACATGGCTGCCGTTTCTCTGGCCTACATGTATGAATGCGGCGTGCGGTCCTTCTGCACATCCTCCACGGGGAACAGCTCCACCTCCTATGCTCAGGCGGTGGCGAATTTCCCCGGCATGAGCATGTTCATTTTCACGGCGGAAAACTTCCGCACCCGCGTGAACTACCGGGATCTACCGCAGGTGACACACTACGTCATGAAAGGCGCCACCTTTGTGAACGCCTTTGATTACTCCGGGGTTTTTGCGAAGCTGAACGGCTTGGTCTCCGAGCGAGGGTTCTTCAATCTGGGTCGCCGCGAGGGGCTGAAAATCACTTTCCTGGAGGCGGCGGAGCAAATTCCCCAGCCTATCGACTGGTACGTCCAAGGCATCTCCAGCGCCATGGGAGTGCATGGAGTTTACAAGGGGGCGAAGGAGCTGCACCAAATGGGGCGCATCCCCAAGCTGCCCTCCCTGCTGTGTGTTCAACAGGAATCCTGCTCCCCCATGGTGAAGGCCTGGGAGGAAGGCTGTGAGCAGATCCAGCCGCACCACATCGTGCATAGTCCGGCGGGCATTGCGGAGGCCATTCTGCGGGGTGATCCCACCCGGGCGTATCCCATCATCCGCGGCATCGTGGAGGAAAGCGGCGGACGTTTCGCCAGAGTGACCGAGGAGGAAATCCGTGAAGCCCGCAAGCTGCTGCTGGACTTGGAAGGGGTGAATGCCTGCTTCTCCGCCTCCACCGCAGTGGCCGGCCTCATCAAGCTCGTCCGCGCCGGACAATTCCCACTGCATGATACCGTGATGGTGAACCTGACGGGAAGCGACCGGAAGGCAGACCCAGAGCAGCTCCAGCACCAGGATCTCCGCTGGCTGGTGAAATCCGGCAATGGCTGGACGGCGGAAGACCCCGCCCATGATCAAGGGATGATCCACTCTGCATAATCACGCCATGTCCTTTTCCATTGCCGCCCGGTTTGAAATTGCAGCCGAGCTTTATGCGGATCGGATCGGCCTGCATGCGGGGCCGCGTGAACTGACCTTTCGGGAAATCAATGCCCGGGCAAACCAGATCGCCCATGCCATTGGCATCCGTTCATCCGGTGCACCGGCAGGCCGCATCGCCCTGTTGTTCGAGCAAGGGGTGGAGGGGATTCTTTCCATCTTCGGCGCGCTAAAGGCAGGCCATGCCTTCGTGCCGCTGGATGCGGCGGATGGTAGTGAGCGGATGCGGAACATCATTCAGGATAGCCAACCCATTGCCATCCTAACTGACCGCAGGCATCTGGCCGCCGCAGAAGATCTGGGTGGCGGAAAGGCAAGAGTCATTTGTGTGGAGGATCTGGATGCCGAGTTGCCTGCGGAGAATCCGGCCATCGAGACCCCCGCGGATGCAGACGCGTATGTTTTCTACACCTCCGGCTCGACGGGAAACCCGAAGGGGGTGCGCCAGACGCAGCGGAATCTGCTGCATTTTGTGGATGTTTACAGCACCACCTTGGAAATCAGCCATGAGGACAGGCTCACGCTCTTCTATTCACTGGCGTTCAGCGCGTCCAATATGGATGTATTCAGCGCCCTGCTGAATGGCGCGGCACTTTATCCGTATGACATCCGCATGCAGGGCACGGCGGCGCTGGGGGACTGGCTGGAGGAAAATGCCATCACCATCCTGCATGCAGTGCCCACCGTTTTCCGTCATTTGGCGAAACAACTTCCCGCAGGAAAAATCCTCTCATCCATCCGGGGTATCGATCTGGGAGGCGAGGCGGTCCATCCCTCCGATGTAGATCTCCACCGCGCCCACTTCCGGCCGGACTGCCTGTTCATCAATCATCTGGCGGCCACGGAGGCGAGCGTGATCGCCCAATACAAGATCGATGTTTCCGCCAAGCAGACCGGGGATATTTTGTCAGCCGGCCCTCCTGCGGAGGGAATGGAGATCCGCATTCTCGATGTGGAGGGCAGCCAGGTTGCCGCCGGGGAAACCGGGGAAATCGTGTTATGCAGTCCCTACATCAGCCCCGGCTACTGGCAGCGGCCGGATCTGGATGAGAAATCATTCGGGGAAGATGCTGCCCGCCCCGGCTGGCGCATCTATCGCAGCGGCGATTTGGGCTATTTTTCTCCAGAGGGAAACCTGCACTTTCTTGGGCGCAAGGATCACCGGGTAAAGGTGCGCGGGCACACCGTGGATACCTCAGAGATCGAGGCCGCCATCCGCACCCTGGCTGATGTGCGGGATGTGGCAGTGGTGCTGCGTGAAGACAAGTCTGCTGCGGACTCCGGCCAACTGGCTGCCTTTCTGGCGGGCGATGCGGATCTGAACCAGCGGCTGGATGATCTGCGGCTGGCGCTGCGGGGGCTGCTGCCCTCCTACATGATTCCTGCCGAGATCATCGTGATGGAAAAATTGCCTTCCACGGCCTCCGGCAAAATGGATCGAAAAGCACTGGCCTCCCTGGAAATCCGGGAGAACCGGGAGGGGAAGATCCATCATCCGCCGGAAGGAGAAACCGAGGAAGTTGTGGCGGCTGTTTTCTCGAAACTTCTGAAACTGGAACGGGTGGGGCGGGATCATGACTTTTTCCTGAGCGGTGGGGATTCCCTCAAGGCCACGCTGTTGCACGCGCATCTGGAGGGCCGTTTCAAAAAGCGGCTGCCGTTGGAAAAACTTTTCCTCTCACCCACGGTGCAAGGGATCGCCGCTCTGATCAAAGGCACGGTTGATACCGGCCGTGGCGTGCCGCCGGTGATCGTTCCGTTGCGCGAGACCGGAGCGAAGGTGCCGTTTTTCCTCACGCACGGTGCCCGTGGGCAGGCCTTTGTGAGCCCCCACTTTCTTTCGATTCTGGGAGAAGACCAGCCGGTCTATGCCTTTCAGGCCACGGGACTGGATCTTGCCCGGATTCCCAACAACACCATCCCGGAAATGGCCAGGGAATACGTGGCCGCCATCCGCGAGATACAACCGCAAGGACCGTATTTCATCGGCGCGCTGTGCATCGGCAGCCTGCTCGCCATCGAGATGGCCCACCAGTTGCGCCAGGCAGGTGAGGCCGTGGGGCCGCTGGTTTTGATCGATCCCCCGCCCAATCCGCATGGGGACCGCTCCACCTATGAACGACTCAAGGAACTAACCGTCGCCCGCTATCACAAGTACCGCAGCAGATTCGGCACGGACAAGGAATTCATCCGACAGGTGAGGAAGCGCGCCGGGCAGGGCCGGGTGCGGATCGATGTGAACGATCAGGAGGCGCTGAAGGCAGTGCACCGGGTGACTCTGGATTTCAAGCTGGCCATTCTGAACTATCGCCTGCCGCTGTATGATGGCCCGGTGCTCATCCTCGGCAGCAGCGGCCGCCTGGGCAAGGCAGGCAGCAATGAGGCCAGCATCCTCCTGAAGAAATTGAAGGGGGAGGTGCAGATCTTCAATGTAGGTGCAAAGCACGGGGAGATCCATGATGTCGGGAATGCCCTCTTCGCGGAACAAATGCAGAAGGTGATGCACCTGGCGGCAGATTATTTTCAAAAGCAAACAGCATCTGAAATCGCAGTGACGGATGCTTGAATTCTGCGGCACAATTGCAGATACCTTCCTCCTTCACGTGACTTCTCCCATCCATTCGATCCACATCCTCGGCAGCCGGGAATTCGGCGGCGCGGATCAGTTTTATGTCCGGTTGATCCGGGCCATGAAGGAGGCCGGTCAGCCGGTGACGGCCATCAACCGGCCCGACAGCCCGGTGGCACGGGCATTGGATGAAGATCCGATCGAGCAGATCCATCTGCCACTTGCCAACCGCTGGGATCTCTTGTCCTGCCTGGCCATCCGGCGGAATATCCTCCAGCGCCAGCCGTGTGTGGTGCAGACCTACATGGGCCGGGCCACCCGCCTCACCCGGGTGCCCAAGCGTGCGGCTGCCGCCCACATCGCGCGGCTGGGTGGGTTTTATAAAATCGATGGCTACTACCGCCATGCGGATGCCTGGGTGGGGAATACGCGGGCAATTTGTGATTTCCTGGTCCAGTCCGGCATGCCTGCCCGCAGCGTCCACCACATCGGCAACTTTGTTCCAGAACCTCTCCATTACGATGTCTCGGAAAAGACGCTGCTGCGGCAAAAGCACGGGATCCCCGATGATGCGTGGGTGGTTTTCGCACTGGGACGTTTGATTCCGAAAAAGGGCTTCAAGGATCTGCTGCGGGCATTTTCACGACTGCCTGCAGAAATCCAGGGGCGGCCACTGGTGCTTCTAATCGCGGGGGACGGACCGGAGATGGCTGGCCTGCAAGCCCTGCTGAAGGAACAGGGAGCAGAGTCCCGGGTACGCCTGCTGGGCTGGCAGAATCCGCCGGATGCCTTTTACTCCCAGGCGGATGTGTTTGTCTGTCCGTCACGCCATGAACCGCTGGGAAATGTGATCCTGGAAGCATGGAACCACAAGGTGCCGGTGGTGAGCACCCGCAGCGATGGTGCGCTGGAATTGATCGAGGAGGGAGTGACCGGGCTGCTGTGCGACTACAAGGATGATGTGGGAATGGCGGCCGCCATCAGGGATCTGCTGGAAGCGCCGCAGGAGGCGCGGGAGCGGATGGGGCAAGCCGGGAACCAGCGGCTGAACGAGTGCTACGGGCAGGAGGCTATCGTGACCCAGTATCTGCATCTCTATCAGAATCTGCTGGAGAGCAGGAATATCAGGTGAGGAATGTGGATTTCCGCTTTGTGGAAAATGCCACGCGATGCTCTCCCCTCCTTCCCACAGGAAGTTGCCCTTTTTGTGGACTACCCAGCCCAAGAGGGTTGCCTATCCCTCCATACTCACCTTTCAATGGGTCTTCCCAAGATTGGGAAAAGACTACGCCCCCACGCCAATGACCCTCAAAAATCATGAAGGAGCCGATCTGCCAGCGATGGCGTGGTGTGCAGTGATTCATGCAGGGAAGGAAGGGGTGGATCTCTATCATGGCGCAGCCGTGGAAGTCTTCGATGGCGGCTGGTCCGATGGCGCATGGAATGGCCCGTTCACCGCAGAGGGGCTGGCCGATTGCACGGTGGTATGCGGCACGGCAGCGTTGGTGCAGGAGGAGGGCGTGAGGTTTTTCAGCAGTTCGGATCGTTTGAGTCCGTTGTTTTCCTTCCAGGATAAAGGGACGACGTATGTTTCAAATTCGCCATCGTTCCTTCTGGCGGCTGCCGGGGAAGAGCTGGATCCTGCCTATCCGCTGTATTCCTACGATATTCTGCACATCTGGCGGCGCGGGCTTTTCTGCATGGCGGGAAAGATGCGGCTGGCATCCGGGAAGAAGTTTTACATCCACTTCAGTACCATCGTCACGGTGGGGCAGGATGGAAAAGTGGAGACTGCGCGCCTGCCTGCGGGAGATTTTCCCCACAACTATGCAGAGTATCATGCGCTCATTCAGGGAGGTGTGGATGCCATCTTTGCCAATGCGCGTGCGCCGGAGCGGAAGCGCCCCCTCGGCTCGATCGTGGCGATGTCCCGCGGTTACGATACGAATGCGAATGCGGCCTTGGTGAGCAGGGCGGGCTGCCGGGAATCTTTCACGTTTTACGATCCTCTGCTGGATGATCCGTATGTGGACAGTGGTGCCGACAATGCCGCCTACTTCGGCCTGCCGTGCAAGGAGGTATCGCGCCGGGCGTTTCTTGATGTGGAGACTTTCGATGAGGCGGAGTTTTCCTTTGTGCCGCTTTCCACACAGGCACCGCTGGCTGCGATGGAAGAGGATTTCCGGGGAAAAATCCTCATCTGCGGCAACAATGGGGACATGGCCTGGAAGCCGAATTACGCGGACATGGGCAATGATCGCACGGAGTCCTTCGCCCGCTACATCAGTGGGATTCCCCAGTTGGAATATCGGCTGCGCGTAGGATACGTGGTGTTTTCTCCTGCCTGCATCGGTGTGGATCATAGCCGCCAGCTCGCCCGCCTGAGTCGATCCGAGGAAATGAAACCCTGGGACATCGGTGGAGACTACAATCGCCCGCTGGCCCGCAGGCTGGCGGAGGATGCGGGTGTTCCTCGTGAAAAATTCGGCCAGATCAAGCTGGCAGGCGGGCACAGCCATCTGGCGCGGAAAAAGGAATTTTCTCCCAGAGGCTACGAGCGGTTTAAAAAATTCATGACAGCGCGGAAGGCGAGAACTTCGCTTCTGTTGGAAATATATTGGAAGTTTCGCGTGTGGTGGCTGCACTCCCTGTGGAAAGTCTTTGGTAAAAAGATGGGGCCGCCCAAGTCCCTGAATCGCTGGCAGTGCAAATTCCTGATGTGGAACAACACCTACCCGCGCATGCTGGATTGGGAAATCATGTTCGTTTTCACCTGGGGCGTCACCTCGCTCATGCCCCGCTACGCAAATCCGCTCAAGGAACTGCGGAAGTGAGATCACCAAAATCTGGACACCTCCCACCGGCTGCGGCCTCAATGCCGGCATGACGATTTTCACGAGTGAACAGCCTCTGGTCTGGGGAAATCTGGACGTGCCGCTCCTCGGCCTCCCGGCGGACTGGCATGGCAACCCCATGGCCCCCATGCCGGGATTTTCCCTGGTGGCGGACCCGCAGCGGCTGTGGTTCATCGCCAATCACCGGAAACCTGCGAGCATCCATCCGCAGGCGCGGCCAGGAGTTTTTCAAGCGGAGTTGTGGCGTCACGATGTGGCGGAGCTTTTCCTGGGGCATGTGGCGAGTGGCCGGTATTTTGAATTCAATCTCGCCCCCAATGGCGCATGGTGGTCCTGCGAATTCACGGCCCCCCGCGTGCGGGAGGAGGAAGTGGAGATCGCGATGCCGGAGGTGGCCACCTTTGCAGACATGGCCCCGGATGGATCATGGTTGGCTGCCATGGCCCTGCCGCTGGATTTGCTCAAGGCACGCCTCGATTTCGGCCCGGAAACGGTGGCAAATGTGACGATGATCCTGGACTCCCCCGGGCAGCGTTTTTTCAGCGCGGTGAAACTGCCGGGAACGGAGCCGGATTTCCATCAGCCAGCCTCCTTTCAGAAAGTGGCGTTCACGGCATTGCAAGACATCGCCATCTAGGCTGAATTCTCCAGTGATGAATCCGCACACCCCGCAAGCTCTCCCGGCCTTTGCCGTGGTGGGGCGTGTGAACATGGGAAAGTCTGCGGTGATCGCCACATTGCTGGAGATCGATGACAATGAGGTGATCCGCGTGGGTCCCACGCCTGGGGAAACGACGCGCTGCCAGCCACATGGTGTCGTTTTCGGCGGGAGAGAATGCCTGCGCTTCATCGATACGCCGGGATTTTCCCGTCCCATCGAGGCGATGCGCGCGATCCAACAGATGCACGGCCCGGGCACGCCGGGACTGGAGACACTGCGCCGTTTCAGCCGGGAGGCGGGCGAGGAATACGGCGATGAGAAACGCCTGCTGGAGCCGCTGCTGGAAGGCGCGGGTGTGCTGTATATCGTGGACCCGGCCAAGCCGCTGCGGGATGATTTTCTGGCTGAAATGGAAATCCTGCGCTGGACGGGCAGGCCCCGGCTGGCGCTGCTGAACCGGCGGGACGGCGTGGCCGGGCAGGAAGAGGAGCGCTGGAGGGAAAAGTTGGGCGGAGCCTTCAATCTGGTGCGCACCTTCGATGCCCACCGCGCCCGCTATGATGAGCGGCTGCGGCTTTTCAAGTCCCTGCTGGAAATCGAGGAACGCCATCGCCCGCAGCTTGAGGAAACCATCCGACTGGTGGAAAATGAGTGGAGCACACGTCGTGAAGAAGCGGCAGAGGTGATCCTCACGTTTCTGGAAAATGCGCTGGGTCTGCGGGTAAATGCCACGCTGGAGGAAAAGGATCTGACATTGCCCTCCCGGAAACAGCGGAAGGCAGAACTGCTCACCGAGCGGTATCTGGGGGATCTGACGAAGCTGGAACTGCGTTGCTTTGAAAGCCTCCTGAATATCCACCGGCACCACCTGCTGAAGGCGGATGCGGATACCACCACCTTTCGCGGCATCGATCTGGAAAGCGAGGAAACGTGGACGAAGTGGGGCCTTGGTCGCAGCCAGTTGGCCGTGGCCGCTGCGCTGGCGGGCGGTGCGGCGGGCTTCGCGGTGGATGCTGCTACGGGATTTCTATCCCACGGAGCGGGCACCATCTTCGGCACGCTGGGTGGCGGTGCGATGGCCTGGCTGAAAGGCGGCAGCCTGCCGGACCTGCGGCTGGATCTGGTGGGAGGCATCAAGGTGGGCGGCGGAGAAGGCCGCACACTCACCATGGGGCCTCTCAAATCGCCCAATTTTCCCTGGGTTCTCCTGGATGGAGTGCTCACCCGCTATCAGAACATGCTGGCCCGCGCCCATGGCAGGCGGGATGAGCAGATCTTGGGTGCCAGCTCCTCCGGCTTTACCCGCAGCTTTCCCAAGGAGCGCCGCGAGGTGCTGGCGAAGTGGTTCGGCTCCTGTCTCAAAGGCAGCCCGAATCATTCCTTGGAGCCGGAGGTTTTCTCCGCGCTGGTCACCACCTTGCAGGAAATCGGCGGCCAGCAGGGCTGATGTGGTCCGCACCGTTAATCGTAGCGTCACCGTTGCGCCCGTGACGGCGGGGTGGACTACTTTTCAAAACATGGCGGCGAGTTTTTCCGGCGGGAGATTTCCCATGAGCATAAAGGCGCTGCGTTCGTTTTGCCAGCGGGCGCAGGACCAGTCATCTTTGCGGGTGATCTCCGGCTTATCGAAGGGGCCGGTTTCCATGACATCCTGCCGCTTGAATACGACGAGGTGGATGACGCCGTTTTCCCCGCCATCAAAGCAGATGAGCGAGCCGTGCTTTCCATTCACAACCAGTTCGCGGCAGCCGATGCCTTTGAGATCCCGGAGACCTTGGGGGAGATCCTCCGGCTTTGGCAGGCCGCAGGAGCAGAGGTGGGCGATGAGCTTTTCGTAATCCTGCTGGGTAATCTCCAGGCTGAAATCCGGTGCCTCATAGGTTTTCACAAAGCTTGCCTGCACCACTCCAGAGGAGATGAGCTTCACCCCGGCCGTGGGTGGAGAAAATTCGGATTGCGTCTGGCGGGTGAGGAAAAGTGCGAGTGCGATGCCCGCCGCCGCCGCGAGGGGGAAGGTGAGTTTTTTCCAGAATGGCACTACATTCGCCGGGGCGGGAGTGGTGGCCTCCATGGCAGCTAGGATTTGATCCCGCAGGCCTGCCGGAGGATGGAAGGTGGATAGTGCACCAATCATCGCTGCATCATGGTGGTCCTCTGCCTGGGGGAAGTCTCCTCGCTCCAGAGCCAGGCTGGTGAGAATGTCCTCCCGCAGATGCTCGGGCAGGGGCAGCGATCCGAGGGCAGATGCGAAGCCGGCATCGAAGGCGCGCTCACTGGCCAGCCACTCGCCCAATTCCCGGTCTTCCAGTGCCAGGTGCAGGGCTGCGGCGAAATCTGCATCACTCACATCCGCACCATTCGGGCGGAAGCTGCGGAGGATGAACCGTGCTCTTTCCTTATCCATGGTGGTGTGTGATGGCCCCCGGTTCGAGATGAAGGATGTTTTTCGGAGCGCTGGAGGGCTCCGCTGTCATTTGCTTGCGCAGCATTTCCTTTCCCCGCGAAAGGCGGGACATCACGGTGCCGATGGGCAGATCAAGAATTTCCGCAATCTCCCGGTAACTGTGCTGCTGGAGATAAAAAAGGGCTAATGGCGCACGGTAGGCCTCTTCCAGTGCGCCCAGCAGTTCCACCGCCCGTGCCCCGTCCATCTGGCGGTCTGCGTCCTCCTCGCCGGAAACGGCGGGAGAAATTGCCTCATTGATGGGTTCATCGGAAAAGCGAGCAGAATGGCGGCGCTGGCTGAGAAACTCCCGGTGCAGGGTGGTGAAGAGCCAGGTTTTCGCCTTCGTCTTGTCGCGCAGTTGATCGCCCTTCTGTGCCCAGATGCAGAAGGTCTCCTGCACCAGATCGGCAGCCCGGTCTACATCACGCGTGAGCGACATCCCAAAACGGAACAGCGCCTGGTAATGGGCATCGACCAATTCGGAGAATTCACTCATCGACATTCATGGGAGGACGGGCGGCGTGCTTTATTCCCGAAAAACCGACGATGGTCGTAAAAAATCCGGCTTCCGCCTTACTTTACGGCGATTTTTTCCTTCCAGTCGATTTCCTTGGAATCCGCCCAGATGGTTTCCAAGGCATAAAAATCGCGCATTTCCTGGTGCATCACGTGGACCATCACATCGATGTAATCCAGCACCACCCAGCGGGTCTCGGCGTTCCCTTCCGAAAAGGCAGGCTTCACCCCATGGTGTTCCTGCACGTTTCCAGCCACATCGCGCAGCACGGCGCGGAGGTGCGGCATGGATGAACCCGAGCACACGACCATGAAATCCGTAATGCTTGAAATCCCGCGCATGTCCCAGACACGGATGTTCTCCGCTTGAATCTCATCTGCTGCCTTCGCACAGGCCAGTGCCAGTTCTTCTCCGTTGATCGCCATAATTTCCCCTTCGCGGGACGCCCACCCTAGGCCATCCTCTCCCACGCACCACCCTAAAATTCGATGGGCTGCCGCCTGCCTCTTTCATCCCACGCCTTCTCCCATGCCGCTTTCCCGTTCCCAGCTCCCCGAAAATCCGACTGCGGACGATATTCTGAATGTCTTTCTCGAGCATCTGGCTTCCACCGGCACGGAGCCGTACGCTCACCAGGAGGAGGCGATTCTGGAGCTTTTCCAGGACAAGAATGTGATTCTGGATACGCCCACTGGGTCCGGGAAGTCGCTGGTGGCGCTGGCCATGCAGTTCAAGTCCCTGTGCCAGGGGCGGCGCTCCTACTACACGGTGCCGATCAAGGCGCTGGCGAATGAGAAGTTCCTCTCGCTCTGCCACATGCTGGGTGCGGAAAATGTGGGCCTGCTCACCGGGGATGCCACGGTGAACCCAAAGGCTCCGGTGCTGTGCTGCACGGCGGAAATTCTTTCGAACATCGCACTGCGGGATGGAGCGGATGCTCCAGTGGACGATGTGATCATGGATGAGTTCCACTATTACTCGGATCATTCGCGCGGGGCGGCGTGGCAAATTCCGCTGCTCACCCTGCCGCGTGCGCGCTTCCTGCTGATGTCCGCCACCATCGGGGACTCGTCGTTTTTCGTGAAGGAACTGACGAACCTGACAGGCGCTGAGACGGTGCTGGTGCAGTCTGATCAACGCCCGGTGCCGCTGGAGTTCACGTATTCCACCACCCAGTTGGTCGATAAGGTGGCGGAGCTGGCAGAGGAAGGCCGTGCGCCGATCTATCTCGTCCATTTCACCCAGAAGGCATGCGCCGATACCGCACGCGATCTGCTTTCCACGAATTTCTGCACGAAGGAGGAAAAAACTGCCATTGCCCGAGCGCTGGACACTGCGGACTTCCGCTCGCCCTATGGCCGGGAGCTCTCGAAGATCATCCGCCACGGCATCGGCATCCACCATGCGGGCCTGTTGCCGAAGTATCGTCTGTTGGTGGAAAAGCTCACTGCACAGGGTCTGCTGAAGGTGGTCTGTGGCACAGATACGCTGGGCGTGGGCGTAAACGTTCCTATCAGAACGGTGATGCTCACCGGGCTGTGCAAATACGATGGACGTGGTACCAAGATCCTGCCGGTGCGTGATTTCCGCCAGATTTGCGGTCGTGCGGGCAGGCGTGGTTTTGATAACGTAGGCTACGTCGTCGCGCAGGCACCGGAGCACGTCATCGAGAATCTCAAGCTGGAGCAAAAGGCGGCGGCTAACAAAAAGAAGAGCTTCCAGAAACGCAAGCCGCCGGAAAAAGGCTACGTTCATTGGGATGAGGCCACCTACGAGAAACTCCGCACGGCACCGCCGGAAGCGCTTTCTTCGCAGTTCGTCATCACCCATGGCATCCTGCTGAATGTCCTCTCCCGCCGGAATGAGGATGGCTGCGCGGCCTTGAAGAAACTCATTTCAGACAGCCACGAGACGCCTTCGAAAAAGCGCGCCCTTCGGAAGCACGCTTTCAAGCTCTTCCGGGGTCTGGTGCAGGCGAAGATCCTGCACATCATCCCGCCTGCCAAGCGCACCGGTCCATTCAAGGTGGCGCTGGATATCGATTTGCCGGAGGATTTCTCCATCAATCACGCACTCGGTCTGTGGCTGCTGGACGCCATCCCGCAGTTGGAGGCGGAAGCGGAGGACTACGCCTTCAACGTCATTTCCCTGATAGAGGCCATTCTGGAAAACCCGGATGCCGTGCTCCGCAAACAGGTGGACCTGCTCAAAAACGAGCTGATGGCAAAGTTGAAAAACGAAGGTGTGGAATACGATGACCGCATCGCACGGCTGGAGGAAGTCGAGTGGCCGAAGCCGGGCAAGGAATTCATGTATGCCACTTTCAATGAGTTCAAGTTGAGGCATCCCTACCTTGGAAATGAAAACGTGCGGCCCAAGTCGATCGCACGGGAAATGATCGAGAACTATCAGTCCTTTGAGGATTATGTGAAAACCTATAAGCTGGAGCGCGGCGAGGCGGTGCTGCTCCGCCATCTAACGGAGGTTTACAAGGTGCTTTCCCAGACCGTTCCGGATTCCCTGAAAACCGAGCCGCTCAAGGAGACCGAGTCCTTTCTGGAGCTCATCGTCCGCCATACCGATTCCAGCCTGCTGGACGAATGGGAAACCATCAACGGGGGCGATCCGGGAGAGGAAAAGAAATCCGCCATCGATCATCAGCCGAAGGTGTCCAATGTCCCGCTCACCAAGCAGAAGTCGGTTTTCCAGCGGCAGCTCCGCAATCACCTGCAGACACTCATTTCCGCGCTCTCGCGCTATCAAGTCGAGACCGCGCTTTCACTCGTGGAGCCCGCCGATTCAGAGGGCAAGCCATGGACCAACGAGAGACTCCTGCGCCTGCTGGACAGCTATCACAACGAGCGCGGCCAGATTCGCCTCGATCCAGAAGCCCGCAACGCCCGCCACACCCACATCGCAGAAAACGGCACCACCATTCACCAAGCCCTCATCGACCCCGAGGACCTCAATGACTGGGCACTGTACCTCACCCTGGATGTAGAGAAGACCAATCAGATGCGGACGCCGGTGTTGAAGTTGGAAAATCTAGCAGTCGTGGAGTGAGGCAGAAGACAAGCAGTATCCGCTAATTATTCCACCGGCTCCTTGGGATTTTCGAGTTTTTTCCAATAGCATGAATAGTCTATGTTTGATTGGCTGAGCGTTAGCCAGTCTCCACGATGAATTTTCTCGCTGATACCCTGACTTACCCTGTCCGTAAAAGCGGGAAATACATCCTTTTAATTGGAGCCGCCATTTCCCTGCTGGGAAATCTTGCCTCAATGGCTCCATTGATCGGAGGCATCGCTGGCCTGATTTTTTCCGGCTACTTCTGTGCAGTCTATTTTCAGATCATCCAGAGTTCTGCTATTGGTGATGAAGAGGCTCCGGAATTTCCGGAGTTCTCAAACGTGATGGATGATCTGGTTTGGCCCATTTTTCAGACCCTCCTTGTGCTGGCGGCATCCTTCGGTCCCTCGCTCCTCTATGCGACATATTCCAGAGAGGGTGGCAAGGAATGGATCTCTCTCGCCCTGTTCGCGTTCGGTGCGCTGTATGCACCCATGTCCATCCTAGCGATTGCTGTTCTGGGCCATGTGGGTGCCATGAGCCCGCATATCGTATTTCCTTCGATCTTCCGTGTGGGCTGGCTTTACCCCGTGGGGGTTACGCTAATCGTTTTACTATATGGAATAAAAGTATGGATTTCACATCTGCTGGGCGTCGGTGTCATACCAAGCCTGCTGATGGAAGTTGCCAGCACCTATTGTCTGATGGTAAACGGACGCGCATTGGGCCTTATCTACCGCCGCCGAGAAGAGGAATTGAACTGGCTTTGAATGAGATTCTTTTAAGTCTCTCCAAATGATCTTCCGGAGAGGCGACATCTCCATGATTCGGTATCACGCCCTTCGCTTCCAAGTGCAGTGCTTTCCGAATGCTGTTGGGTATTTCACCCGAATCACTGTTGAAGAACACTGGGGGCAGATGGGAAAATCTGCGATAACTGGCGAAAAGATCTGCGGCGAAAAGAAGATCTAACTTTTCACAGTAATACCCCATGTGGCCTGCCGTGTGGCCGGGAAGATGAACGGCTCTCAAGCCATGCCAGATGTCCAGCGTGTCGCCATCGTCCAGCATCCGATCTGGCATGAAAGGCTGGAATCCCAGCAAAGGCCGTCCGATGGCTTCCATTACGCCTATGACTCTGGATGCTCCTTTGTAACATGGCTTTCCCTTGTAGGGAGCGCAATCGAGACGCGGCGCTGCAATCCATGCTCCCGTTTCAGCAGCCAGGTTCCCGACGTTCAGGATGTGGTCCAAATGACCATGCGTGATCAATATTCCGAGAATGGCTTCCTTTTCCCAGCCCCGTTTCTGTAGAGCTTTATCGAGAGCCTTTCTACCGCCAACAAATCCCGTATCGATCAGATACAGCCCACAACTGTCCCGCAGCACGTGAAAGCTCACCAATGTTGTCCGCACAGTTAGAATATCATTCATGCGGAATTATGAATCTTGATTTTCCTGATTGATGCGTAGCAGTGAAGCGCCTGTATCGGAATGTTGATTGCTGATGCGCTTTACCCCGCTTTTGAAAATTGCAGATCCGTAATTGATGAGAAGTCCCAGAGGCATGTTCAGCAGCCTCAGATAGGTGAGCACTTGCTTGGAATGAACAGGAAGCAGGTTTTCGATGGATTTCAATTCAATGAGGAATGACTCGTTGACGATGATGTCTGCGCGAAAACCTTCGTCGAATTTCAGCCCCATCAGTTGGATCGGAACAGGGACTTGTCTTCTGACTTTAAGGCCTCGCTGCTCCAACATTCTGGCAAGCACCACTTCATATACGGTTTCCAATAAACCCGGTCCTGCTTCGACATGAAGTTTGTAAGCGCAGTCCACGACGATGGCTGAAATTTGCTCAGCGTTTAATTCGGAAGTGGGAGCAAGAGAAGTTTCACGCGAAGGCGCGAAGACGCGAAGCTCAGATTCAAAAATTTCGCTATCCTGTTCTTTAATCCTTCGCGCCTTCGCGTCTTCGCGTGAGTCAGAATCATTCATGGATCAAAATCGGTTATATTCGTTGAAAAGGTAGGTGGCCGGGATGCTATCCAGGCAGGCGTAAATGAAGAGAATTTTCACGCGAAGGAGCGAAGTGAAACGCATTCGTTTTAGAGCACGATGAGCTACCCGCCAAGCTTGAGATTAACTTCAGTCCAGCTTGCATTTAGGTGTTTGGAGCGGTATTCGATTGAAATGAAGTCCGTTCCCATCACCGCCTATCAGGAAACCCTTGGCATGGTTTATTTTGCCCGGATGCTGAGTAAGATTCGTCTGTATGCCGCTGGGGATCTCCGAGAAGATTTCCACGACAACATAGGCAAGGGTTTCGATGGCCGCTGTGTGCAGTATCTGGGAGTGGACTACGCCCAGCTTGTTGAAGAAACGCTGAAGGGCGGAACCGACGAGGAACTGCTGGAGTGGGCCTATGCCCATGGCCGCAGGCTTTCAGAGAATGATCTGTGGATCTGGAATCTCTATATCACGAAAGTCGGCTGGAACGATCCTTCCACCGCCCTCCTTGAGCAGAGAAAGAAGGAGAGTGGTCTGGAAGGCCGTGACGAGATCCAGACGATGCTGGAATACTTCGAATACGACGAAGGCCGGAAGATTTAACAGGAACCGCGAATCGGGCGAATTTTCTATTCGCTAGATTCGAGCAACCGCTCAAAAATCCTCGGCGCAGTGAACGGCAGATCCGGGAAACGAATCCCTGTAGCATCGCGCAGGGCGTTGGCCAGGGCGGGGGCCACCGGGTTGACCGGGCTTTCACTCATGGACTTGGCTCCCATAGGGCCGATGGCATCGTAGGTATCCGCGAAGAAGACTTCGGTGGCGGGAATATCCGCGTAGGCAGGGATGCGGTTGCCCCGGAAGGTGGGATTGGTGATGCGGCCACCCTCATCGGTGATCATGTTTTCTATAAGGGCATGGCCGATCCCTTGGGCGACGCCGCCCTCGATCTGGCCACGGCATTGCATGGGGTTCATGATCGTTCCCGCATCGGCGGCGTGGACACTGTGGAGGATCTGAATTTCCCCGGTGATCTTGTGCACAGCGATGCGAAAGCCTTGCACATTGAAGGAGACGGAACGCGGTGCAGCGTAGGCTTTACGGAATGTATTGAGCCGATGTCCTTCGCGGGTGGCTTGATCGTATAAATCTGTTAGATAAATATCGCCATACAGGTGGGTGATCTTTCCAGGCACCAGTTCGCAGGATTCGAAAGGAGAATTGGAATAGGTGCTGGCCAGCCGGAGCAGATGATTTTTCAGCGCATTGGCCGCAGACTGAACGGCTGCGCCGCCGATGGTGGTGCCGGTGCTGGCGAAGGTGCCGGTATCGTAGCCGGATTTGTCCGTATCCGCATTCGTCGTTTGGATCTGAGCGATGCCGCAGTTCAACACGGTGGCAGCAATCTGCTGATGTACGGTGTAGGTACCGTTTCCAAACTCCGCCGATCCGATGGAAAGGTGGAAGTTTCCTTCCGGTGTCAGGTCGATGCGCGCTTCGGAGCGATGCTCAGTGGGTGGTCCGCAGTCCAGCATGGCAAGCGCGATGCCCTTTCCCTCCAGCCATTCCTCGCCCTCCGGCTTCGCGTTTCCCCGGCCACAGTTGAGGGCTGCCTCCACTTGATCGACGCACTGATCGAGCCCGTAGCTGGCCATTTCCACATCGCCCGGGCCTTGCCAAATGCTGAGCAGGGAATCGCCCGGGCGGATCATGTTTTTACGCCTCAGTTCGATGGGGCAAATGCCGAGCTGATGTGCCAGCTCATCCATCGCGCACTCCATGGCGTAGCACGTCTGGGTGATGCCGTAGCCACGAAAGGCACCAGCGGGGACGTTGTTGGTGTAAACAGAAAAGCCGTCCGCTTTTTTGTTGGGGCAGCGGTAGAGGGCGATGGATTCATTCAGCGAATGGCCCAGCACTTCGCCACCGTGATTGCCATACGCGCCGGTGTTCGCGATGGCATGCAGGTAGATGGCGGTGAGCGTGCCATCCGCCTTTGCGCCCAGCTTCACCTGCATCTTGTAGGGATGGCGTGTCACGCCTGCCATGAATTCCTCACTGCGGGTGAACTCCCACTTTACCGGGCGTTTCAAATCCAGTGCCGCCAGGGAGCATAGATCCTCCGTGAGCATTTCCTGTTTTCCGCCGAATCCTCCGCCGATCCTTTCCGCAAACACATGGACGTCTTCCGGATAGAGGCCGAAGAGATAGGCGAGCTTCGTTTTAGTGAGGAATGGCGTCTGCGTGCTGCTGCGCACATGCAGCCTGCCATCTTCCATCCAGGCGATGGATCCGTGCGTTTCCAGGTGCGCATGTTGCTGGCGCGGAGTCTGGAAAGCGCCTTCGTAGATGGCATGTGCTTCATGGAAGCCCATCTCCACATTTCCATTCTCACCGTGGATGGCCCGCAGGAGATTGTGCTGCGGGTCCATGATGCGGGAGGTGGCGTCCTTATCGCCATGGAGCAAGGGAGCACCTTCCTTCATCGCTTCCTCGGGATCGAAAACTGCGGGGAGGATTTCATATTCCACCTCTATCAGAAGGCACGCCACTTCCGCGATGGCTTCCGTATCCGCCACCACGGCAGCCACGCGCTGGCCATGGAAGCGGACGATCCGGTCCAGCAGAAGCATGTCATCGGGGTCCACGTGATAGTCATCATGGGTGGCTGAGGTGAAGGGGCGCAAAGGCGTATCCTCCCATGTGTAAATGCGATGCACACCGGGCAGTGCGAGCGCCTTTTCCTTTTGAATCGCCAAAATCCGTGCATGGGCATGCGGCGAGCGCAGCACCTTAAGGTGCAGCATTCCGGGCAGGATAATGTCAATCGTATAGCGTGCCTGCCCGGTAACGAATCCCGGTCCCAGCGGATTGGCGAGGCTCATGCCTGCGCTTTTTCCGGGCACGTCCTCCGTGATGTTTTTCACTCCACAGACCGCATCACCCATTGCGCGATAGCCGGTGCAGCGGCAGAGATTCCCTTTCAAAGAAACCGGCAGCTCCGCCTTTTGCTCGTCCGTTAGCGTGGCAACGGTCATGATCATCCCTGCGGTGCAGAAGCCGCATTGAAAACCCTGCGCGGCTAAAAATTGCTCCTGCACCGGGTGGCATGTTCCTTCACAAGCCAACCCCTCGATCGTCGTGATGCTGCGCCCCTCCGCCCGCATGGCCGGGTAGAGGCAACTGTGGACTGGGCTGCCATCCACCCACACCGTGCAGGCTCCGCAGTCTCCTGCATCGCAGCCCTTTTTCACGCCCAGGCATCCGTGATCCCGCAGGAAGGTGCGCAGACATTGGCCGGGAGCGGGAGAATCGGTCAGCAGGTTGCCATTCAGGGAGAATGACATGCTCAGATCATGGCCAGCTCCTGGAGGATTTTCTCCGCGTAATAGTAGGTGAGGTGCCTCCGGTGCGTGGGAGAGCCATGTGGATCATCCAGATAGTGATCGAACGGCACATTCTCATTGATCGCCATGTGGACCGCCATGGGGGAAGGGAAATCCGGGAAAACAAGCTGCACAGGCTTCACGGTGGCCGCTGTGATGGTGAGAACCACTGCACCGGTCCTGGGGCACAGCGTGCCGATGAGCAGGACGGAGGACCGGCCGCTGGCGGTGAGGGAGAACCGGCGGAAGGCATAGTGCTTTTTCAGCGCGGAGACCGGCAGCCAGATGCTGCGGAGCAGTTCCCCCGGAGCGAGTGCGTTCTGGTGGTTTCCTGTCACGAAATCAATGACGGAAAGCTCCCGGGGTGAGCCATGGCGAGGCCACAGTGTGCAAACACCTTCCAAGGATGCAGTGAGGGAGATCATGGCCCCGGCAGGCAGGGCCATGCAGAGATTTCCTCCCACCGTGGCTTCATTCCATACTTTGAAAGAGGCCAGCAGGGAGCGGCTGCATTCCTTCAGCAGGGGCGCGGCGGCCCAATCATGGGGCGCGATGAAATTGTTCAACTCATTGATGGTGCAGGTGGCACCGATTTCCAGCCCATCCGGGGTTGCCTCCAGCGAGGGCCAGTCGAAGCCCTTCAGATCGATCAGCGAGCTGATGTCCGGCTGTGGTTCGGAAAACAGCCATGTCCCACCCGCCAGCCACGCATCCCCAGCCTGCCACGAGCGCGCGGCATCGGGAGTGGTGGGGCGGTGGTATTCTTTGACGGTATTCAGATCCATGGCGGTAAAATGAGTTAGATGAAGAGCATCGTTTCCCAAACGCACATCGCGTGCCATGATCCGAATCGCATTTAAAAAAAATGAGCCCTCCATTCTGAAAATGCCCGTCTCCCCTCCCCCGTCCTTTGGCGTGGCCATTCTCGCTGCCGGTGCCTCCCGCCGCATGGGTGCGCCAAAGCCGCTCCTGCCATGGAAAGGACGCACCATTCTGGAGCACCTGATCACGACATGGGCAGAGGCCGGAGCGAGCCAGATTTCCGTGGTTTTTGATCCCCGAAATACTGCCGTCCGTGGGGAGATGGACCGCCTGAAAATCATACACCGTATAGAAAATACACGGCCTGAGGAGGGCATGATGTCATCTGCGAAAGCCGCCGCTGCGTGGCAAGGATGGAGTGCCTCCCATTCTTCAATCGCCCTCGCCCTCATCGATCAGCCACAGATTCCCGCCCATCTCATCACCCGGCTGGCTGCGTTTTCCACAGCCCACCCTGCCTCCATCTGCCAACCCGAATGCGCCGGAAGGCGGGGCCACCCGGTTTTTTTTCCCCGGACCATTTTCTCGTGTCTGGCAGCCTCTCCCGCCGAAACGTTGCGGGATTTCATCCGCCAGCACCGCCGGAGTTTTTTACCATGGGAGGATCCCGCCATCTTGGAGGACATGGATACTCCGGAGGATTACCGGACGCTCAGAGAAAGGGAGTGACTATTTTTCTTCCTCCTGGTGGCTCTCGAAAAGGCCTACTGCTCTTCCTGGATGACCAATTCCAGAGCCTCGATGGCCCATTTATCAAACTTGATGTGCCGTCGTTCCGCCACTTCCGTGGCCATCAGAGGCCCGTCACGATTTTCCGCGACCAATGGTTGTGGATTTCCACCACTTTGCCCATGTCCAGAGTGGTGACCTGTCCATCCTTCACGATCACCCGGCCATGGATCACGGTGTAGGCAGCTTTTTGCGGAGCGCAGAAAACCACGGCCGCGATGGGATCATGAAGTGCTCCGGCGTAGCCGATGGTGTGAAGATCCAGGCTGAAAAAATCCGCGCATTTTCCCGGTTCCAGTGAGCCGATATCGGTCCTGCCCAGCACACTGGCTCCACCCAGGGTGGCCACCTCCAGCGCCTCGCGGGCTGTCATCCACTCCTTGGCCCGCAGCGGGTGGGATGGGGAGAGCAGGAAATGATCGCGCGGCCCTTCCGGTGGCAGCAGTCCCAGCCGGAGCCGGGCCAGCAGCATGGCTTGGCGGACTTCCAGCAGCATGTTGGAGGAGTCATTGCTGGCGGAGCCATCCACTCCCAGACCCACCTTCACCCCGGCAGCCAGGTATTTTTTCAGCGGAGCGATGCCGGAGCCGAGGCGCATGTTTGAGCAAGGACAATGGGCCGCGCCGCAGCCGGTGCGGGCGAATTTGTGAATCTCCTCATCATTCACGTGGATGGCGTGGGCGAACCACACATCCTCTCCCAGCCAGTCCAGCGTTTCCATCCAGTCCACAGGGCGCAGGCCGAAGTTTTCCAACGTGTAGCGCTCCTCATCCAGTGTCTCGCTGAGGTGGGTATGGAGTTTCACCCCATACTGGCGGGCCAGTGCTGCGGAATCCTTGAGAAGCGTGGCGCTTACGGAAAAGGGAGAGCATGGGGCGAGCACGATTTGCGTCATGGAGCCTGTAGAAGCATCATGGTGCGCCCGGATGACCCTCTCGCTGTCCTGCATGATGAATTTTTCATCCTCCACACACTCATTTGGTGGCAGCCCGCCTTGGGATTCTCCCAGGGACATGGAGCCCCGGCTGGCATGGAAACGCACGCCCAGTTCCGCAGCCGCCGCGATCTGGCAATCCACACTGTTTCCATTTTGATAGAGATAGGTGTGGTCGAAAACGGTGGTGCATCCGGAGAGCACCAGCTCCGCCAGGCCGATGAGGGTGCTGGCCCGGGAGGCCTCCTCCCCCACCCGTGCCCAGATCCGATATTGGGCACGCAGCCACGGGAAAAGATTGTTGTTTTGCGCGGCGGGTAGATTGCGCGTGAGAGTTTGGTTGAGATGATGGTGGGTATTGACGAAGCCCGGCAGGACGATCTGCCCGCTCAGGTCGATCACCTCATCGGCAGTAGGAGGCAGCTCCTCCATCGGCCCCACCTGACGGATGATGCCGTTTTCAGAAAAAATCCCGGCGTTTTTCAGTTCCCGGCGGTGGCCGTCCATCGTGACGAGGACTTCAGCATTTTTCGCAAGCAGAGTGGCCATAGGGGATGAATAGGTGATGGAAGGCAGTCTTTTTCAAAGACATAGCACGGCATGTGCTAAAACGTGATGCAGAATACCCATCTGCCCTTTTTTCCCATGGAAAATCTGAATGTCATCATCATCGGTGCGGGAATGGCCGGCCTGGCAGCAGGGATCGCACTGCAGCAGGCTGGCTACCGGGTGGCCATTCATGAGCGTTTCACGGATGTGCGCCCTGCCGGCGCCGCCATTTCCCTATGGCCCAATGGCGTGAAGGTGCTCAACCGTTTGGGGCTGGGAGAGAAAATAGCTGCCATTGGCGGGCGCATGGAGACCATGGGATACCGGAATGGCTTCACCGGGGAGGTGCTGACGCATTTCAGCCTGGAGCCTCTGGTCCGGCGGGTGGGCGAGCGGCCCTATCCCGTACCACGGACGGCACTGCAGAACATGCTGATGGATGCCCTCGGGCGTGAGCACATTCACTTTGGCAGCACGCTAACAGGTATTGAAGAGGATGCGGAGGGCGTCACCGCTTTTTTTGAAAACGGGACATCCGCTCGCGCAGACCTCATCGTCGCAGCGGATGGCACACATTCCATTTTGAGAAACCACGTGATCGGCCATCCAGCGGAGCGGCGCTACTGTGGCTACGTGAATTGGAATGGCCTTGTCGCCGCATCCGAGGATATCGCGCCTGCTGGGGCATGGGTCACTCATGTGGGCGAGGGCAAGCGTGTCTCCACCATGCCACTGGCGGATGGGCAGCTTTATTTCTTTTTCGATGTGCCATTGGAAAAAGGCCTGCCAGCTGAAAAGGGGCGGGCACGGGAGGAACTGGCCGCACACTTTTCCGGATGGGCGGCTCCCGTTCAACGCCTGATCGCTACCCTTGATCCCACCACCACCACTCGGCTGGAAATCCACGATGTGGCACCCCTCACCCGGCTGGCGCGTGGCAGGGTGGTGCTGGTGGGAGACTCCGGCCACAGCACCGCCCCGGATCTGGGCCAGGGCGGCTGCCAGGCCATGGAGGGCGCATGGGTATTGGCGAATTGTCTGAAGTCCCACACCCTCGGCATCCCGGATTGCCTTACGCGCTATCAGGATCTGCGGATCGAGCGGGTGGCAGGCTTGATCACCGGTGCCCGCAAGCGCTCCAATATCACCCACGCCATGGAGCCGGAAAAAACTGCCGCGTGGTATGAGGAACTGAAACAGGAAGATGGCTCCGCGATCATGGATGCCATCGCCCGCACGATTCTGGCAGGGCCGCTTCATTGATAGGTATGATCACGATTTCACAACTCAACGCCATGCCCCCCTCCGACTTCGCTCATGCCCTGGAGGGAGTGTTTGAACATTCCGCATGGATCGCGGTGGCAGCGGAAGGGGGCAGACCCTTTGCCGATGTGAACGCACTGCACCGCCATCTGATGGAAGTGGTGAAAAGCAGCCCCCGGCAGAAGCAACTCGTGCTGTTGAGGGCGCACCCGGATCTGGCTGGCAGGCTGGCGCAGCAGGGCCTATTGACTTCAGAATCCGCCCGGGAGCAAAAGAGTGCAGGCTTGGGTGAAGCGACTCCCGCCACGCTCGCCAGCATCCGGAAATTCAATGCGGATTACCGGACGAAGTTTCATTTTCCTTTCATCATTTGTGCCCGGCTGAACAAGGTGGATGCCATTCTGTCTGCCATGGAACAGCGCCTCCATCATATCGAGGCAATGGAAATCAGGATCGCCATCGAAGAGATCGGAAAGATCGCTCTCCTCCGTCTGACGGATCTGATAACATCCTGAGCCATGCCCGGTAAACTGACGACTCACGTTCTGGATACGGTGAAGGGAAAGCCTGCGGAAGGAGTTCTCATCGAGTTGCATGCGCTACGCGGTGGGGAGCGGGTTTTCATCGCCGCCGCCCGCACCCATTCAGACGGCCGCACCACGGAACCCATGCTGACCGGGGAGACGATGAAGACCGGGCGTTATGAACTGACTTTCCATGTGGGAGATTATTTCGGAGAGAAATCCTTTCTCGATGAGGTGCCGGTGCGTTTCCAGATCACGGATGCCACTCAGCATTACCATGTGCCACTGGTGTGCAGCCCATGGGCCTACAGCACCTATCGGGGAAGTTAGCAGCACGACGGTGTTTTTCCGCAGAGGCTGCCTCCCCTCTTCCATTATCTCACGTTAGTTTTCAGCGTTTCAAAATCCAAGCCAAAGCGCGCCAGGTATTTCTTCAAGCGATCCGCATCATTCGCCACCGCTCGCCTTGTCCGTGAGACGGAGAAAATCTCCCGCCCTGCTTCGGATAGCGTCCTGCTGCGGCGGCAGACGGCGGCCACATACGCCAGTTGTGCCTTATCGAAAGGATCGATCTCCTCCAAAGTGGCGGCGTTCACAATGTCCGCTAGATCGACGGTTTCCGGGGTGTTTGCAGAGCCGGGGCGTTGCCAACTTTCGCGCAGGCGTTCGATTTCCTCCTCCACCTCTTCCACGCGGATGCGACCGCGCGGGGCGAGCGTAGCCATGCGGACTACGGCGGCATTCAAATCGCGGAAATTTCCCAGCCATGGGGTGTCCGGTGACTCCGCGAATTTCAGGAAGGCGGTACGCGCCTCTTTGTTCATCGTCGCCTTGCGGCCCGCTGTCTGGTGGTGGCGCTCCAGTTCGTATTCCAGGTTCGGAGAAATATCCTGACGGCGGCTGGCCAGCGGAGGGAGGCAGAAGCTCCACAGGTGGATACGCGCCAACAGATCCTCGCGAAATTTTCCCGCCACGATGTCTTTTCTTAGATCCCGATTGGTCCCGGCGATGAGTTGGAAATGGCTCTTCACTGGCTTGTCCGAGCCCACAGGCAGGAATGTGCGATCCTCCAGCGCACGCAGCAGCATGGCCTGCTCATCCGGGCCCAGCTCACCGATTTCATCCAGAAACAACAGCCCACCATCCGCCTCCCGTAGCAGGCCGGGCCGATCCTTCTGCGCTCCAGTGAAAGAGCCGCGCGTGTGCCCAAAAAGCGCGGAGGCTGCGGTGTCACCCGTCAGCGTCGCGCAATTCACCTCTACGAATTTTCCTGCCAGCCCCTTGCGCTGCATTCGCAGTTCGTAAATGCGCCGGGCGAGGTGAGATTTCCCCGCGCCTGTCGGTCCCGTTAGAAGGATCGGAGCATCGGATGAAAGCGCCACCTGCTCGATACGATCAATTAGCCTGTTGAAATCCTTATCACGCGTGGCGATGCCGCTTTTCAGAAACTCCGTGGCCTCCACCTGCTCCCGCTCGAAACGCGTGGCCAGTTGATCGTATTGGGAAAGGTCCAGATCGATGACCGAGTAGCCCGGCCTATTGGGAGCACGGTTTGAGCTGGGGGGTGAACTCTGGATCAACTTCGCGGGAATAGCCCCGGACTCGCACAGCAGGAACAGCGAGATCTGAGCGATGTGCGTGCCCGTGGTGATGTGGATGTAGTATTCCTCATTTCCCGGATCGAAAGAATATGCACGAGCCCAATCGTAGAGCGCGCCATATACTACCTCGAGATTCCACGGGTCCTTGGCAAAGCTCACCGGATGCAGGCGGCTTACAGTTTCCGGAGAAACCTGTGCCACGTCGCCAATGATGATGTCGGTTAGCTTCTGAAAGTTCGGCTCTGCCAGCAGTTCCAGTCGATCCCACAACAGATCGTCATGCTGGAACAAGGAAACGGTAGGCCGCCACCGCTCCCAGCGATGCTCATTGGATCCGGAATCCATTTGAGTCCCGATCAAGCCTATCAACACTCGCTTCATGGATAATATCCTATCCCATTGGATAGCATATCTTCAAACCAATAAATACGGCAATCATGAGGGTGAACAAATAAGAAAAATTTACCATCTGATAATAAATGACTTACAATCACCAGGCGTGTCCTCCAGCAACCTTGGCACGTGTAGTGCCAATACTCACTCTGCCCCTGCCAGCAGCCTCAAAGGGTATCCCGGAACGGTCCTGCGTAAGCGAGGGCATTGGACAGGGTGAAATCTGTCACCGGTATGAAAAACCGAACTGAACAAACAGCCATCCGTGCTGGAGCGGAACCGAAGCCAAGGCCCTGTGGAGCTCCCCCTCCCCGCCTGATCTCCGGGCTCCACGCGGATGGCATCTATCAAGCATAACGATCATGAACGAACTCCGCATATCCCTTGTTTCAGCCATCCTTACTGTCGCTATTGCCATTTGGGTGAAAATGGTTTGGAGCCGCTACGTCGTTATGGTGATCGTCCCCATGCACCATCGCTATATCCACAGCCGCAACGGCAAGATAGTGGGTATCCTAACACCTGGAAAGTATTGCTTCATCGGGAAAGGCCACTTGGTCGAGGCCTTCGATGACCGGCTTCAGCATCTGGTGCTCCAGACACAGGAGCTCATTACCGTTGAAGGTATCTCGGTAAAAGTCACGGCAGTAGGACTTTATCGCATCATCGATCCCCTGGCCGCCACAGCAGCCACCGTCAGTTTCAAGGATACGCTCTACACGATGGTGCAGCTCGCCTTGCGTGATGTGATCTGCGGTATCGAAGCAGAGTCGCTGGTTGGGAACGTGAAGGCCCTCGGCCCACGGCTTCTTGAAATCGTCCAGCCAAAGGCAGCGGAACTCGGCCTTGAATTGGCGGAACTCGTCGTCCGCGATGTGAATCTCCCTGCCGATATCAAGGCCGCCTTGTCCGAATGCTGGCGCTCGAAAAAAGCCGCCCTTGCAGAACTGGAGGCTGCTCGCGGAAAGGCCGCAGCCACTCGCACCCTGCTGAATGCCGCACGTTTGTATGAATCCCATCCCGCGTTGCTCCGTATTCGTTATGTGGATGCACTCGAGAATGCCGCTAAAGGCCAGGGGAACACATTCGTAGTCGGTATCAACGAAGAGAAATTTCTTAAAACAATCTAACTAAATAGAAAGCCATTTTTATGATAACCATCCATAAAACCGACGATGTTCGCGGCTTCATTCCACTTCCAGATGATGCGGGAAAACCCATCACCGTGATCGGGACTGACGCCATCCGTGACCACTTCGATGAATTGTGCCTCAAGCAGGCGATCAATTCCCGCATGGCACCGGGCGTCACGGATTTGATCCTGAACCCGGATGCGCATGCCGGCTACGGCGCACCCGTGGGCTGCGTGATGCTTTCACCTACCCACATCTATCCGGGTCCTGTAGGCGTGGACATCAAGTGCTCCATGTCCCTGCTGCAACTGAACATTCCTGAGGCTGCGATTGTCGATAAGACGGTTCGCCGGGCGTTGATCAATGCCATCATTTCCCGGACTCCCACGGGTGCCGGACGCGGTCAACGTTCTGTAAAGAAAGGCCGCAGGGTCGATCTGGCCACGGGGCGTCTGGCCATCACGGAAGGCGCGACTCCCCGTGTTTGTGAAGCGCTGGGGATTCCCGTCGAGTGGGCCAGCCGTTGTGAGGATTCCACCCACCGTGGCCACGATGGAACGTATGAAGCGCTGGAAAAGCGTCTTGAGTTCGTTCTCGCAGAAGGGCGTGTTAGAAACTTCGCGGACAAGGTAGGCCAGTTGGGTTCCTATGGTGGTGGCAACCACTTTGGGGAATGCGAGATCACGCGGGTCGTGGATCGTCCATCCGCCCGTGCAGCGGCGGAGGTTTTCGGCCTGCGGGATGGGCATGTGTCTTTCCTCAGCCACTGCGGGTCGCGCGGTCTTGGCAATATTCTTGCCCAAGCGCAGTTCAAGGACATGGAGGCGCACTTCGTGAAGTGGGGAATTCCATTTCCTGGAGGGGACAAGCAGCTCGCCTACGCACCACTCGGCACACCGCAGGCGAATGCCTATCTGGATGACATGGCGCTGGGTGCGAACTTCGCGACGGTGAACCACCTGCTCATCAATGCGCTGGTGCTGGAGGCCTTTCAGGAAGTCATGCCTGGTGCGCTGGGAGATCTGGTTTACTTCATC
>Ga0157373_10000568_pt1 | contig 28815 bp, 28 predicted proteins | sample C65metaG_FD_113460 | JGI IMG/M metagenome (GOLD analysis project Ga0157373, IMG submission 113460) | Corn rhizosphere microbial communities from Kellogg Biological Station, Michigan, USA - C6-5 metaG | ecosystem: Host-associated > Plants > Roots > Rhizosphere > Soil | place: USA: Michigan... | reverse complement strand
TGAACGAGCTGCTGCATTCGGCCGATGTCGACAAGGACAAGGAAGCGCTGTCCCGCGCCTACTTCGAATTCCGCATGCGCGACCCGCAGCGTTATCGCCTGTTCGACCGTCTCGAAGAGAAGGTCGTCAAAGGCAATCAGGTGCCGGAAATGGTCGAGGAGTTGCACAAGATCCGTGCCTCGAACTTCGAACGCCTGACCCTGTTGATCAAGGGCCGCATCAGCGAAGGCAAGCTCGAAGACGTGCCGCCATACTTCCACTACTGCGCGTCCTGGGCGCTGGTGCACGGCGCTGTGGCGCTGTATCACTCGCCGTTCTGGAGCAATGTGCTGGAAGATCAGGAAGGTTTCTTCCAGTTCCTGATGGACATTGGCGTGCGCATGGGCAACAAACGCAAGCGTGACCCGGAAACGCCAAGCAGCTGAGCCATTCAGCCGCCTTATTGCGCCATGAATTCGCTACATGACGCAGTAACGCAGGAATATACTCAGGCATAGGGCTTGCTAAAACTTGATTTGTGAGTCAAGTTTTAGCGGCTCGATTTTCTATCGCCGGAGTGATCATGATCGTTGACCGTCAAGGCAGGCGTTTTCGCAATTTGCGGATCAGTCTGACTTCAGCCTGCAATTACGCGTGTACCTACTGCGTGCCCAACGGCAAGCGGCTGGTGGCTGCGCAGGATGAACTGTCGGCCGAAGCCATGGCGCGTGGCGTGGCGTATCTGATCGAGGCCGCCGGCATCGAGCGGCTGCGAATTACCGGTGGCGAGCCGCTGGTCAGCCCCAAACTCGAAACGTTCATGACCGCTGTCGGCAAGATGGGCCTGGAAGACATCAGCCTGACCACCAACGGTCAACTCCTTGCAAAAAAACTGCCGCTGCTGGTGGATGCCGGTCTGCGCCGGATCAACGTGTCCCTCGATACCCTCGACGCCGGTGCTTTCCGCAGCATCGCCCGTGGCGGCGATCTGGCCACCGTGCTCGACGGCATGGATCAAGCGGCAGCGGCGGGGATGAAGATCAAGGTCAACATGGTGCCGTTGCGCGGGCAGAACCTCGACCAGGTGATGCCGCTGCTGGATTACTGCCTGGAGCGCGGATACGAACTGCGCTTTATCGAGCTGATGCGCATGGGCCATCTGGCCAAGGACTCCAATGCCTTCCTGCAACAGTTCGTCAGCCTGCAGCAATTGCTGCAGCTGATTGGCGAACGTTACGAGTACGCGCAAACCGACGCGCCAGTGGACGCTACGGCGGTGCGCTATGCGATTCCTGGCCTGGGCAACTTTGGCGTGATCGCCAACGAAAGCGTGCCGTTCTGCCGGACCTGCTCGCGCTTGCGCCTGTCGTCGACCGGTTGGCTACATGGTTGCCTGTCGTCGAGCAACCGTCACTATGTCGGCGATTTGCTCGACAAGCCGCGTCATCAGGCCTTGCCAGCGCTCCAGCGTTTGCTGGTCAAAGCGTTGGGCGACAAGCAGGAAGTGGCGTTCTCCGGCGGCGCAACGATCATGAAGATTATCGGCGGCTGACATCCCCCTATTCGCGAGCAGGCTCGCTCCCACCTTGGAATGCATTCCACTGGTGGGAGCGAGCTTGCTCGCGAATACGATTTATCAATCAACGAAGAACCAGAGCTGGCGCAAAAGCTGCATCCTACGGCCATTCGCCGGTTTTCCGTCACCGGCCTCTGGAGGAATAGGATGCGTAGCCTGGTTTTGCTGCTGGCCGTTTTGGCGCTTGGCGGCTGTATGACTGTCAGCGATATGGCCGAAGGCACTCGCTACCAGATGAGCGACGCGGGCTTGCTGGATCATAGCGACAGCCGTCGCGTGAACAACTTCCGCATTCAGCCGGACTCGTTCATCTACATCGCCCAAGGCGCGTTCGCACCGCCGGGCGGTTCCTACCCGCGTCCGAACGTGGTGGCCGAAGAAGCCTTCAAGGGCTTCGTCGAGTACTTCCCGGTGGTCCGCCGTGCTCGCGCGCCGGAAGGCCTCGATCAGGCGATGGGCGAAGCTCGCGATGCTGGTGCGCACTATCTGCTGTACACGCGTTTCGCCAAGGCTGACGATCGCATCGGCAACTCCGATGAGTGGCTCGATGAAGAAGCGGTTGATCGCCTCGGCATCGACGGCGGTGTGATTCAGATCATGTTGATCGAGACCAGCACCCAGTATTTGATTGATACTGCACGCATCAAGAGTCGTGGCGGTTTACTGACGTTCCACGACAACAAACCCGAAGACCTGATCGGCCCGCCGCTGGCCCAGTACGCGCGCAGCCTGTTGGGAGTCGGCGACCAATAATTCAAGGAGAACGCCATGAGTGGCCCGCAAAAAGCCAATGACCTGTTGGGACAGATCCCCAAAACCAAAGGCTTGCCGCCGGTGCACTTGTGGAATCCGGACTTCTGCGGCGACATCGACATGCGCATCGCCCGCGACGGCACCTGGTATTACCTGGGCACGCCGATCGGGCGCAAGCCGATGGTCAAATTGTTCTCCACGATCATGCGCCGCGACGGCGATGATTATTTCCTGATTACCCCGGTCGAGAAGGTCGGGATCAAGGTCGACGATGCGCCGTTTGTGGCGATTGCGGTCGAGGTTGAAGGCGAAGGGGAGGCGCAGCTGTTGCGCTTTACCACTAACGTTGATGAAACCACCGAGGCCGGGCCGGCGCATCCGATCCGGGTTGAGATTGATCCCGTGACCCAGGAGCCGGCGCCTTACGTGCATGTGCGCACCAACCTTGAAGCGCTGATCCACCGCAATGTGTTCTATCAACTGGTAGAGCTGGCGGTCAGTCGCGAGATCGATGGCCAGTGCTGGCTCGGTGTGTGGAGCGGCGGCGAGTTCTTCCGCATCGGCCTGGAACCCTGAGCAATACAAATCCCGAACTGTGGGAGCGAGCTTGCTCGCGAAAGCGGTGTATCAGTCAGCCTGGGTATTGACTGACCTACCGCCTTCGCGAGCAGGCTCGCTCCCACATTTGGTTTTGTGGGTTGCCTGAAAAATCCTGATTGACTGTTAATCATATGATGATTAGCGTGTTCACCTATCGCGATCCGCTTTGAGGTGTTCATGTCCAGCAGCTTTCATTCGTCGACCGTTGACTGGCTTGGCAGCTGGATTGCCGCTGGCCAGGTCAAGCCGGGGCAGACCATCAAGGTTGAGGCCGATCTGGGTGAACAGCTCGGCGTCAGTCGCACGGTCATTCGCGAAGCAATCAAAACCCTCGTCGCCAAAGGCATGCTCGAAGTCGGGCCGAAAGTCGGCACCCGCGTGCTGCCGGTGCGGCGCTGGAACCTGTTCGATCCGCAAGTGGTCGGTTGGCTGTCGCGCAACGGCCTGCCGGAAAATTTCGTCGATGACTTGCTCGACCTGCGCCGTACCATCGAACCGATGGCCGTGCGCTGGGCGTGTGAGCGGGCGACGCTGGACCAGATCGAAGCGGTGCAACTGGCTTACAACGCCCTCGAGCGCGCGGTCGACAGCGGCACCGATTACAACCGCGCCGACCAGTTCTTCCACGAATGCATCCTCGCGGCCAGCCACAATCAATTCATTGAACAAATGGTTCCGGCCCTCGGCGCGTTGCTGGCGGTGTCGTTCGAAGTGTCTGCTGCCGATCCGGATGAACTGCGCCGCACCTTGCCGATCCACAAGGACATGGCCGACGCCATCGCCGCCCGGGATTCCGCGCGGGGCGTGTGGGCGTGCATGACCCTGATCGACAATGCGGACCTGGCGATCAAACGCTTCTACCCGAAAGTCATGGCCGACAAAAAAGCTGGCTAACACCCAGATCCCCTGTAGGAGTGAGCCTGCTCGCGATAGCGGTATATCAGCCGCATTGAAGTCAACTGACACTGCGCCATCGCGAGCAGGCTCACTCCTACAGAAAATCACAAGAACAATGGAGACCGTTATATGCCGTGGACCGCCCTGACCCAACACCGCGCCCGACTCGGTGAAGGCCCGTTCTGGGACGCACCGACGCAGGCGTTGTACTGGGTGGACATCGCCGGCAAACAGGCCCTGCGCCTTATCGGCCAGAACGTGCAGATCTGGCAGATGCCCGAACACGTTTCCGCCTTCATCCCCTGCGCCAGCGGCGATGCACTGGTGACCCTGAGCAGCGGCGTCTATCGCCTCGACCTCGATTCCCCGGGCCTAGAACCACGCCTGACGCTGTTCTGCGTCGCCGACCCGCAACCGGGCAATCGCCCCAACGAAGCGCGTTGCGATGCTCAGGGGCGACTGTGGCTCGGCACCATGCAAAACAACATCGGCGAGCAGGGCGAAGATCTGCCGATCACCCAGCGCTGCGGTGGCCTGTTCCGCATTGATCCGGATAAACGGGTCACGCCATTGCTGCGCGGCCTGGGCATTCCCAACACGCTGCTGTGGAGCGACGACGGCACCACAGTCCTGTTCGGTGACAGTCTCGATGACACGCTGTATCGCTATTTTATTCACGCCGACGGCAACCTTGATGTGGCCACTCCCTGGTACGGCCCTGATCAGAACGGTGGCCCGGACGGTTCAGCAATGGATGCCGAAGGCTACGTGTGGAATGCCCGCTGGGACGGCAGCTGCCTGCTGCGCCTGACGCCTGACGGCAAGGTCGACCGCAGGATCGATCTGCCAGTCAGCCGCCCGACCAGTTGTGTGTTCGGCGGTGAAGACCTGAAAACCCTGTACATCACCAGCGCCAAGAGTCCGCACAACCATCCGCTGGATGGCGCGGTGCTGTCGATGCGCGTGGATGTCGCAGGAAAACTCTGTACACGGTTTGCCAGTTAAATCCCAAAATATGGGATGCAAAATTATATATTGAGATTATTCGGCAGTCGGGTTTATAGTCGGCTCCAGCAGTAACACGCACTCACACTTAAAAAAACAAAACAGGTGAAGTGATGCAGCGAATGTCTATCGCACTCCCGTGTGGAGTCCGCGTCTCGCAACGGCCCCAAGCTGTCGCGTGCGCTTGCCTGTTTCGTTCCAACCGCCTTCCAGACCGGACATCGGCAGATGCCCGGTTTTTTTGTGCTTGCGAAACAGGAGTCCTGATCCATGGCTGAACCTCTTTCCCTGCCGCCGGTGCCCGCACCGCCGAAGGGCGAGCGTCTGAAAAACAAGGTCGTGCTGCTGACCGGCGCCGCGCAAGGCATCGGCGAAGCCATTGTTGCGGCGTTCGCCTCGCAGCAAGCGAAACTGGTGATCAGTGATATTCAGGCGGAAAAAGTCGAAACGGTGGCCGTGCACTGGCGTGAGCAAGGTTACGACGTGCAAGCGCTGAAGGCGGATGTCTCGCATCAGCCCGACCTGCATGCCATGGCCAAACGCGCCGTTGAGCTGCACGGGCGCATCGATGTGCTGGTCAACTGCGCCGGGGTCAACGTGTTCCGTGATCCGCTGGCCATGACCGAAGAAGACTGGCGTCGCTGCTTCGCCATTGATCTGGACGGCGCCTGGTTTGGTTGCAAGGCAGTGCTGCCGCAGATGATCGAGCAGGGCGTCGGCAGCATCATCAATATCGCCTCGACCCATTCCAGCCACATCATTCCCGGTTGCTTTCCGTACCCGGTGGCCAAACACGGTTTGCTCGGCCTGACCCGCGCGCTCGGCATCGAGTACGCCGCGAAGGGCATCCGCGTCAACGCTATCGCCCCGGGCTATATCGAGACGCAGTTGAACGTCGACTACTGGAACGGATTCGCCGACCCGCACGCCGAGCGTCAGCGCGCCTTCGATCTGCACCCGCCGAAACGCATCGGTCAGCCGCTCGAAGTGGCAATGACGGCGGTGTTTCTGGCCAGTGATGAAGCGCCGTTCATCAATGCTTCATGCATCACCATCGATGGTGGTCGCTCGGTGATGTACCACGACTGAGCACAGTGGCTTTCACGGGGATAAATCCGTGTGAAATCCAATCATCATACGATATGACTATTTTCAACAGGCATTGCAGGAACACGCTTTAACGCTTTTCAAACATTGCTCAAAAAAATAACAAGGAGTCAGCTTATGAAACGTCGTTTCGGGATTCGTACCCTGTGCAGTACCGCCCTGGCGGTCACCGCGTTCAGCCTGAGCAGTGCGCTGCTCGCTGCCGACACCGTGAAAATCGGTTTTCTGGTCAAGCAGGCGGAAGAACCGTGGTTCCAGACCGAATGGGCCTTCGCCGAGAAAGCCGCCAAGGACAAGGGCTTTGAACTGATCAAGATTGCCGTGCCGGACGGTGAGAAAACCCTCTCGGCGATCGACAGTCTTGCTGCCAACGGTGCCAAGGGCTTCGTGATTTGCCCGCCGGACGTCTCGCTCGGCCCGGCAATCATGGCCAAGGCCAAACTCAACGACCTGAAAGTGATTGCCGTCGATGACCGTTTCGTCGACGCCAACGGCAAGTTCATGGAAGACGTGCCGTACCTCGGCATGGCCGCGTTTGAAGTCGGCCAGAAACAGGGCAACGCCATGGTCGCCGAAGCGAAGAAACGTAACTGGGACTGGAAAGACACCTACGCGGTCGTCAACACCTACAACGAACTCGACACCGGCAAGAAGCGCACCGACGGTTCGGTGAAATCCCTCGAGGACGCCGGGATGCCGAAGGATCACATTCTGTTTGCCGCACTGAAAACCCTCGACGTACCGGGCAGCATGGACGCCACCAACTCGGCGCTGGTGAAACTGCCGAGCGGCGCAAAAAACCTGATCATCGGCGGTATGAACGACAACACCGTGCTCGGCGGCGTGCGCGCCACCGAAGCCGCCGGGTTTGCTGCGGCCAACGTGATCGGCATCGGCATCAACGGCACCGACGCCATCGGCGAACTGAAAAAGCCTAACAGCGGCTTCTTCGGCTCGATGCTGCCAAGCCCGCACATCGAAGGCTACAAGACTGCCGAGATGATGTACGAGTGGGTCACCACCGGCAAAGAACCGCCGAAGTACACCGCGATGGACGACGTCACCCTGATCACCCGCGAGAACTTCAAGCAAGAGCTGGAAAAAATCGGCCTGTGGAACTGACGCAGTGGCGGCCCGGGCAGCCGGGCCGTTTTTCGGTGTGAAGAGGTGGCTTTATGCACGCGCAAGTACAAACACAAGAACAACACGGTGCCAGCGGCAGCCTGCGCTTCAACGGGATCGGCAAAACCTTTCCCGGGGTGAAGGCGCTGGACGCTATCAGCTTTGTCGCCCATCCCGGTCAGGTTCACGCCTTGATGGGCGAGAACGGCGCTGGCAAATCGACCCTGCTGAAAATCCTCGGCGGTGCTTACATCCCGAGCAGCGGCGAGTTGCAGATCGGCGAGCAGACCATGGCGTTCAAGTCGACCGCTGACAGCATCGGCAGCGGCGTCGCGGTGATTCACCAGGAGTTGCATCTGGTGCCGGAAATGACCGTCGCCGAAAACCTGTTTCTCGGCCATCTGCCGGCCAGTTTCGGTTTGATCAATCGCGGTGTCCTGCGTCAGCAAGCGTTGAACTGCCTCAAAGGCCTGGCCGACGAAATCGATCCGCAGACCAAGGTCGGGCGCTTGTCCCTCGGCCAGCGGCAACTGGTGGAAATCGCCAAGGCGCTGTCGCGCGGCGCCCACGTCATCGCTTTCGACGAGCCGACCAGCAGCCTTTCGGCCCGTGAGATCGACCGCTTGATGGCGATCATCGGACGCCTGCGTGACGAGGGCAAAGTCGTGCTCTACGTTTCCCACCGCATGGAAGAAGTGTTCCGCATCTGTGACGCCGTGACGGTGTTCAAGGACGGTCGCTACGTGCGCACCTTCGACGACATGAGCCAGTTGACCCACGATCAACTGGTGACCTGCATGGTCGGTCGCGACATTCAGGACATCTACGATTATCGCCATCGACCACGCGGTGCCGTCGCGCTGAAGGTTGATGGTTTGCTCGGCCCGGGTCTGCGCGAGCCGATCAGTTTCGAAGCGCACAAAGGTGAAATCCTTGGCCTGTTCGGATTGGTCGGGGCAGGGCGCACCGAGCTGTTTCGCCTGCTCAGCGGGCTGGAACGCAACACCGCCGGACGCCTCGAATTGCGCGGTCACGAACTGAAACTGCGCTCACCGCGCGACGCGATTGCTGCGGGCATTCTGCTCTGCCCGGAAGATCGCAAGAAGGAAGGCATCATCCCGCTGGCCAGCGTCGCCGAAAACATCAACATCAGCGCACGCGGCGCTCATTCCGGCCTCGGTTGCCTGATTCGTGGTCTGTGGGAAAAGGGCAACGCCGACAAACAGATCAAAGCGCTGAAAGTGAAAACCCCGCACGCCGGCCAGCAGATCAAATTCCTCTCCGGCGGCAATCAGCAGAAGGCCATTCTCGGTCGCTGGCTGTCGATGCCGATGAAGGTCCTGCTGCTCGACGAACCGACGCGCGGCATCGACATCGGTGCCAAAGCCGAGATTTACCAGATCATCCATAACCTCGCCGCCGACGGCATTTCGGTGATCGTGGTGTCCAGCGACCTGATGGAAGTGATGGGCATTTCCGACCGCATTCTGGTGCTCTGCGAAGGCGCCTTGCGCGGCGAAATCAGCCGCGACCAGGCCAATGAATCCAACCTGCTGCAACTGGCTTTGCCGCGCCACCGCGCTGACGGCGTGGCGAACTGAGAGGTGACTATGATGACAACCCAAAACGAAACCCTGCCGAAAGAGCGCAAGCCGCTGGACATGCGACGCTTCCTTGATGACTGGGTCATGTTGCTGGCGGCTGTGGGCATATTCGTTGCCTGCACGCTGCTGATCGACAACTTTCTTTCGCCGCTGAACATGCGTGGCCTGGGCTTGGCGATTTCCACCACCGGGATTGCCGCGTGCACGATGTTGTACTGCCTGGCGTCGGGGCATTTCGACCTGTCGGTGGGCTCGGTGATTGCCTGCGCCGGGGTGGTTGCGGCGGTGGTGATGCGTGACACCAATAGCGTGTTTCTCGGTGTCAGCGCGGCGCTGGTGATGGGCCTGATTGTCGGGTTGATCAACGGGATCGTGATTGCCAAGTTGCGCGTCAATGCGTTGATCACGACGTTGGCGACCATGCAGATCGTTCGCGGTCTGGCTTACATTTTTGCCAACGGCAAAGCAGTGGGCGTGTCGCAGGAATCGTTCTTCGTTTTCGGCAATGGCCAGTTGTTTGGCGTGCCGGTGCCGATTCTGATCACCATTGTTTGCTTTCTGTTTTTTGGTTGGCTGTTGAATTACACCACCTACGGGCGCAACACCATGGCCATCGGTGGCAACCAGGAAGCGGCGTTGCTCGCGGGTGTGAACGTTGACCGGACCAAGATCATTATCTTTGCCGTGCATGGTGTGATCGGTGCGTTGGCGGGGGTGATTCTGGCGTCGCGGATGACCTCGGGGCAGCCGATGATTGGTCAGGGATTTGAGCTGACGGTGATCTCGGCCTGCGTGTTGGGCGGGGTGTCGTTGAGCGGTGGGATCGGCATGATTCGGCATGTGATTGCCGGGGTGTTGATTCTGGCGATCATTGAGAATGCGATGAACTTGAAGAATATCGACACGTTTTATCAGTATGTGATTCGTGGTTCGATCCTGCTGCTGGCCGTCGTGATTGACCGTCTGAAGCAACGCTGAGTCAAAGGCTACCCTCACCCCAGCCCTCCCGGAGGGAGAGGGGGCCGACCGAGGTGTCTGGCGTGATACATCGACCTGAAAGATTGTGTCGATTATGGATTCAGCAAAGCGCTTTCAGGTCGGCGAACCTCCTGAGCATTCCCCGTTCAGTCCCCTCTCCCTCCGGGAGAGGGCTAGGGTGAGGGTGCTGTTGATCTTCCCGCCTTCTGTCCGAACCCCCAAATATTCCTTGCCCGCCCGCACCCGTTTCGGGTATCAATTTGTACATGATTAGACAGGTGCGATTTGACAAGAAACAACGGGTGGTCGACGAACTCGTCCGACGCATCGAAAGCGGCCTCATGGAGGACGGCTTTCTGTTGCCCGGCGAACATCAGTTGGCTCAAGAATTCAAAGTCAGCCGAGGCACGCTGCGCGAAGCGCTGGCCGAACTGAAACGGCGCAATTACATCGCCACGCAAAGCGGCGTCGGCTCCATCGTCACTTTCGACGGTGTCGCGCTCGACCAGCGCAGCGGCTGGGCGCAGGCGCTGGCCGACAGCGGCGCGCTGATCAATACCGAAGTGCTGCGTCTGGAAGCCGTGACCCGGCCCGATCTGCTCTCGCGGTTCGGCACTGACCAATTCATCACCCTCGACCGTCGCCGCCGCTCTAACGAAGGCACACTGGTCTCCCTCGAACGCTCTTTGATGCCGGCCACTGGCGGCCTGGAAAGCCTGCCGCGTGTCGGTCTGATCGACAATTCCCTGACCATCACCCTTGCCGCCTACGGCTACATCGGCGAACGCGGTGATCAGTGGATCGGTGCCGAGCCGTTGAATGCCGAAGACGCCGAATTGCTCGGGCGCCCGGTCGGCACCGTTTTCCTCAAGGCGTTGCGTACCACCTATGATCGCCAGAACCGTTTCATGGAGTTGGTCGAAAGCCTGCTCGATCCGGTGCATTTCCGTTTGCACCTGCAATTTGGAGAATCGAAATGACCGCGCTCAACCGTGCCCTTGGTGCTTTCTATGGCCTGGCCCTCGGTGATGCACTGGGCATGCCGACGCAATCGCTGAACCGCGAAACGATCAAGACCCGCTTCGGCCAGATCACTGATCTGCAGGATGCCGGGCCACTGCAACCGATCGCCGCGAACATGCCCAAAGGCTCGATCACCGACGACACTGAACAAGCCATTCTGGTCGGTGAGTTGCTGGTCGAAGGCAAAGGCCGCATCGAACCGGCGATCCTCGCGCAACGCTTGATCGAGTGGGAAGCCGAGATGCAGGCCAAGGGCTCGCAGGACTTGCTCGGGCCGTCGACCAAGCGCGCCATCGAAATGATCCTCGCCGGCCATTCGCCGGAAGAGGCCGGACGCTACGGCACCACCAACGGCGCGGCCATGCGCATTACGCCGGTAGGGATCGCGGCGGATGTTGCCGATCCTCAGCGGTTTATCGCAGCGGTGGTACAGGCCTGTCAGGTCACCCACAACACTACGTTGGGGATTTCCAGTGCGGCGGCGGTGGCAGCGGTGGTATCTGCCGGCATCAATGGCATGGACCTGGGCGAGGCGTTGAACCTCGGTCAGCAAATTGCTCTGCAAGCAGAAGCCCACGGGCACTGGGTGGCCGGTGGGCGCATTGCCTCGCGCATCAGTTGGGCGCGCACCATCAGTGTCGATAGCGACAAGGCTTTGCTGGCGGATCTGCTCTACGACGTGATCGGTACTTCGGTGGCGTCGCAGGAATCGGTGGTGGTCTCGTTTGCCCTGGCGCAGCAAGTGGCCGTCGGCGAGATGAGCGCGTTTGATGCGTTGTGCATGGCCGCCAGTCTTGGCGGTGACACTGACACCATCGCGGCGATTCTCGGCGCCATGCTCGGGGCCTGCCTGGGTCTTGAGAGCTGGCCAGTGCCGATGATCGACACGGTGAAGGCCGTCAATCATCTGGAGCTGGAGCCGTTGGTGCAGGGGCTGTTGGCCTTGCGCTGATTGGGCTGACGCCTTCGCGAGCAAGCTCGCTCCCACAGGTACGGCGTGATCCCTGTGGGAGCGAGCCTGCTCGCGAAAGCCGCACCGCGAATTTCGAATTTTTAACCCGCAATGGATCGCGCAGACAGGCCGAGGACGGCCGCGATGTCTTGTCGTTTTGCATCATTGCCACAACCACAAAAAAGGCAAACAGGAGCATCTTCATGAGTTCATCAAACGCCGGGCAGAGCGCCGGGCAACTGGAAACCCGCGGCATCGAACCGGTGCCGGAAGCCGAGTGCAACGGCCATCCGCTGCAACTGTTCTGGGTCTGGTTCGCCGCCAACATTTCCATCCTCGGTCTGCCGCTGGGCGCCACGCTGGTGGCGTTTCGCGGGCTGGCGATCTGGCAGGCGATCATCGTCGCAATCATCGGCGCTGCCGGTTCGTTCGCGGTGGTCGGGATCATCTCGATTGCCGGTCGACGTGGCCGCGCACCGAGCCTGACCTTGTCGCGAGCGATCTTCGGCGTGCGCGGCAATATCGGCCCGACGCTGGTCTCGCTGATGTCGCGCCTGGGTTGGGAAACGGCCAACACCACCACCGCTGCATTTGTGCTGTTGTCGCTGTGCTCGATCCTGTTCGGCTCGCCAGTGGAAGCGAAAAGTGCGCCGATACTGACGTTGATCTTTATCGCGATTTTCGTCCTGCTGACTTTGTCGGTGTCCGGCCTCGGCCACGCGACGCTGCTGGTGATCCAGAAGTGGGCCACTTACGTGTTCGGCGCACTGAACATTCTCGTCGGTGGTTTCCTTTGCGCGACCATCGACTGGAGCGCGGTGTTCAACGCTACGCCAGCGCCGATGAGCGCAATGATCATCGGCATCGGCACCATGGCCGCCGGTACCGGCATTGGTTGGGCCAACGCTGGCGCCGACATGTCGCGCTATCAGCATCGCAGCGTCAAGGCTGTGCGACTGGTGGCGTCTGCCGCGTTGGGTGCGGGCATTCCGCTGGTGCTGCTGATCACTCTTGGCGGTCTGCTGTCGGTGGGCAACAACGACCTCGCCTCGGCGACTGACCCGATTGTTGCAATCCGCGACATGCTGCCAACGTGGATGGCCGTGCCGTACCTGATCACGGCGTTCGGTGGCTTGTTGCTGTCGAACAATCTGTCGGTGTACTCCGCCGGTCTGACCACGCTGACCCTTGGCCTGAAGGTCAAACGCGTCTACGCGGTGGTGGTCGATATCGTCGCGATCTTCGCCGGCTCAATCTACTTCATGCTGATCGCCGACAGTTTCTACGGCCCGTTCATTACCTTTATTTCCCTGCTGGCGGTGCCGATCACCGCGTGGGTCGGGATCTTCGTCGTTGACCTGATTCACCGTCATTACTACAGCCCGAAAGACCTGCTCGACGTCAGCCCGAGCAGTGCCTACTGGTATCACGGCGGTATCGAGTGGCGTGCGTTTGGCGCGTGGGCGATTGCCATCGTCCTTGGCTTCAGTTTCACCACCATTGGCACTACCGCTGAAAACGTCTGGTTCAAAGGCTTTTTGTCCGACTCGTGGCTGGGCCACAACGGCCTCGGCTGGATCGTGACGTTCGTGGTGGCCGGTGGCATTTACTTTGTCCTCGGCGGGGCGAAAGACCGTCGCGCCGCGCAAACCGAGAATGCTCATGCCTAAGATGTTGCACACCGGCCAGGTCATCATCGACCTGGTCATGGCCGTGGATAAGCTGCCGCAGGTTGGCGGCGACGTGCTGGCGCAGTCGGCGGGTTTCGAAGCGGGCGGCGGTTTCAATGTGATGGCGGCGGCCGTGCGCAATCGCCTGCCGGTGGTTTATCTCGGCCGCCATGGCACTGGGCGTTTCGGTGATCTGGCGCGTGAGGCGATGAATGCCGAGGGGATTCACATCGGCATTCGCCAGCCTGCGCAGCGCGACACAGGGTTGTGTGTGGCGCTGACCGATGCGTCGGCGGAGCGCAGTTTCATTTCCTACATCGGCGCTGAAGGTGAGGTGACGGCGGAGGATCTGAACAGCGTTGCGGTCGAGGCGGGCGATTACGTTTATCTCAGTGGCTACAGCCTGTTGCACGAAGGCAAAGCGCAGGCGTTGCTCGACTGGACATTGGCGTTACCGGAGTCGATCAACGTAGTGTTCGATCCGGGCCCGTTGGTGGAATCGCCGGACTCGCCGCTGATGCAGGCGTTGCTGCCGCGAATCGATGTGTGGACCAGCAACAGTGTTGAGGCGTTGCGCTTTACCGGGGCTGAGGACATTGGCGCAGCGCTGGATCGCCTCGCTGAGTACCTGCCCAAAGAGGTGCTGATGGTGGTGCGTGACGGGCCGCAGGGTTGCTGGATTCATCAGCGCGATGAGTGTCGGCATGTGCCCGGGTTTGCGGTTAAAGCGGTAGACAGCAATGGCGCCGGTGATGCCCATGCCGGGGTGTTCATTGCCGGATTGGCGCAGGGGTTGTCAGCGCATGAAGCGGCGCGGCGGGCGAACGCGGCAGCGGCTATTGCGGTGACGCGCTGGGGGCCGGCGACTTCGCCGGGAGCGGCAGAGGTGGATGCGTTTATCATTGATTCCGGCGGCGCATGATCCACCGCTTTCGCGAGCAGGCTCGCTCCCACAGGGGAAGTGTGAACGACATCGATCCAGTGTGGGAGCGAGCCTGCTCGCGAAGGGGCCGTCAATCTCACTCAATGTCAGCTGGCCTTGCGCAACGCCTCAATCAGCTCCTGCTTACGCATCGATGATCGTCCGGGAATCTGCTTCGCTCTAGCCTCTTTCATCAAGCTATCGACTGTCTGCTTATCCTTCGACGCCTTGCTGTTACGCGAATGCCCTTTACGACTGGCCACCGCACGCCGCGATGACTCTTTGCGATCTTCAGACTTTGCACTCGGCGGTTTCTTGCGTCCCGAACCGCCAGCCTTTTCGCCGCCGCCCGATTGCTTGTTGACCGTCGCCCAGGCGCGCGCCTCAGCCGCATCCTTCGACAGGCCTTTTTTCTCATAGCTATCTTCGATGTGCTCGGCTTTGCGCTTCTGTTCAGCGCTGTATTTGTCTTTGCTTCCACGAGGCATGGGACTTCTCCTCTTGTGTGCAGGTTCGACCGCTCGCCGCATCGGCAGCGAGCGACCTCAGGGCTACTGCAGATCCAGCTTGCGCGCCGCTTCAACGCCAGCCGCACTGAGCTTGATCGGCAGGTTCAACGAATGTTCGCCAGCCTCGTTGCAGGTCACATGCCCGTGGTGAATCAGTCCACGATCCTGCAAAGCGGCGAGGGCGCTGGCCACGACCTTCTCGCCCCGGTAATTGTCCAGCACCTCCTTGCCCAGTCCACTCGGATGGGCGTGCAGCAGGCGGGTGAGGACTTCTTTTTCCAGGTTTTTATCGACGTTCATGGTTACCTCTTCATTGGATTGAACAGGACGCTCGCGTCGGCGAACTACTGACCGGAGCCTTCGGAACCGGAGCCACCGGTGGTGGTTTTCGAGCCGATGCCGGGGCCCGCATTGTCTGGCGTGGCGGGGGCGTCGGGGGGGTTCATGCCGCCCTGCCGGCCCGGGTCGCTGCCCTGAGTGCGCGGGTCGGTGCCGGTGGCGGGAGGCTGATTGATCAAGGGCACTCCCGAGCCATCGGTATTCATACCGGGAGCACTGTTGATGGCGGGGGCGCGTGGTGGGGTCGGGTCGGTAGGGCCGGTGCCCGCAGCGGTAGCGGATGCTGCGAAAACTGCAGGGCAGAGCAGGGCGCTGAATACAAAAGCGGTCAACCTTGACGGGATCATAGGGCTTCTCCAGTGATTGGAATCCTTACCTGTCGTTGGTCTGCCCAGTGATCGGATTGGTGCCTGATCAGCGACGAACGGTCTAGGTTGCCTGCGCGGCTTTCAGACTGATCCGCCGCCAGAGCAAGCGGCCAAGGGTAATCAGCCAGTTGGCCAACGCGACGATCAATACCGTCAAAAGCAGCGTGCTCATGCCCTGCTCAACGATGATTTTCCCGGCCAATAGCGGGAAACCAAACACGCCGATGAAGTACGAAAGACTGAACAGCAACAAGGCCTGCGATGTAGTACCGGCCGGTGCTTCGTTGGCCGCCAGGCCGTTGATCACCGAATAGGTCAGGCCATAACCGACGCCGAGCGTCAGCGCCGCTAACAGATAGCTGAATCCGCTGTGCACACCGAACGCGAACAGCACAATCGAACCCAGCATCAGCCCCGACAGCAGGCACGACGCGCGCAAAGGATCACGCTTGACGACATATCCGGCGATCAACATCCGACTGCTGATTGCCGCGCTCATGAAGCCGAGAAAAAATAACGAATAATCCAGCGAGCGGGCGGCGGCATAGCTGGTCTGAAAGCTCGACAATCCACCGAATACGCAACCGCCGAGACCAACCATGATGATCGGAAACAGCGCACGCGAGCCGAGCACTTGAGTGGTCGCTTGCCAGCTGATTTTTGCCGCTGTCGGGGTCTGCGTGCTTTTCAAACGAGCACCCAGCTGCCAGAACAGCAGCACCCCGATCAGGCTTGCCAGCGCCGCCAGATAAAACGCCGAGGTCACTGGCAAGCCCAGCGCACTCGCTGCCCGTCCGAGTAAAGGGCCGCTTCCGATCCCGGTCATCATGCTGCCCGACAGCAGCGCGAAGTACTTGGCGCGCTGCGCCGGGGTCACCAGACTGGCGACGATGATCGGCCCCAAGGTATAGAAAACGCCCCAGCCCAAACCCAGCAGCAAACCGAAAACCAATAACAGATGACCAAACCCCGGCGTCATCGCAAAGCCCAGACTCGCTGCTACCAGCAACAACCCGAACACTGCAATCGAGCGCGCCGCCCCGAGCCAGTCCGACAGATGCCCGGACACCAGCACCGCCACAAACGTACTGAGCATCGCCGCCGAAATCACGCTGCCGGCATCGTGCTCATTGCCGCCGCGAGAACTGATCAACAGTGACAATAAAAACGTCGAGCCGTAAGACAGCGACAGCAGATAACTGGCGAGGCAGAACAGGCCGAACAACTTGCCTGAAACCTTGGGTGTTACTTGCGACATGAAGTGAATCCTTAAGCGGAAAAATTCAGCGTCATCTGTTTAACACGTCAGGCAGGCGGCTTAGGTCTGAGCTTGGCGAAGTCAGGATCGCTGCACGCCGGAGTAATGCTCAAGCGAGGCCGATCTCTTCCTTGAACTGCTCCATGAATCCCTTCAGGCGCAGATGACGGACCTGCGCAAGACGCTGGCCGGCGACGGTCTGGAAACCGTCGGCGAGGTGCAGCAGTTTGGTCTGGAAATGATCGAGGCAAAAACGCGTGTCATCGTAATCGCGTTGTTTCGCTTCGGGATCCTGCGGGTCGTACAGCGCCGAACCCATGCGCCCCGCGATGTAGAAAGTGCGGGCGACGCCGAGCATGCCCAAAGAGTCGAGGCGGTCAGCGTCCTGGACTATTTTCGCTTCGAGGGTGAGCGGGGTGATGTTGGCGGAGAAACTGTGGGCTTCGATGGCGTGGGCGACGGCGGCGATTTTTTCTTCGGACCAGTTCAGATCGGCAAGCACTGACGAAGCTTTATCTGCCGCCAGCCGCGAAGCCTGCGAACGCAGTGGCGAGTTCTTCTCGACGGCGACGCAATCGTGCAAGAGCACGGCGGCCAACAACACCTCAAGATCGCCGCCTTCTTCTGCTTGCAGCGTACGCACGTTGTGCCAGACCCGCTGCAGGTGAGCGAGGTCGTGAGCGCCGTCGTCGGACGGCTCGAGGGCGTGGGGCAACAGGGCTACTGCGAGTGCCTCTACGGGGGTAAAAAACGCTGGGTTCATGAGCATCCTTTCAGATTGTCGAAGTCCTTGTGGGAGCGAGCTTGCTCGCGAAGGCGTCCTTACAGTCACTTGCATTGTTGAATGACAGAATGCTTTCGCGAGCAGGCTCGCTCCCACAGGGAACTGCAGTGTTTGCAACATTGCGCAGGGTAGTGTGTGTTTTGCCATGTGACGAGCGCCGCTCACCACCTTAGTATGGCGTTTTCCTTTTTCCGACAAGGCCCGTCCATGACGATCGAAATCCGCCCGGCGACCCCCAGCGATGCCCCGCAAATCCTCGCCTTCATCACTGAACTCGCCGATTTCGAAAATGCCCGTCACGAAGTCATCGCCAGCGTTGCCGACATCGAACGCAGCCTGTTCAGCGAAGGCGCCACCGCCCACGGCCTGATCTGCCTACGCGATGGTTTGCCAATCGGTTTCGCGGTGTTCTTCTTCAGCTATTCGACTTGGCTCGGCAGCAACTGCCTGTACCTCGAAGACCTCTACATCACCCCCGAACAACGCGGCGGCGGTGCTGGCAAAACCTTGTTGCGTCACTTGGCGAAAATCGCCTGCGATAACGACTGCGGCCGCTTCGAATGGAGCGTGCTCGACTGGAACACGCCGGCCATCGAATTCTACAAATCCCTCGGCGCACAACCCCAGGAAGAGTGGGTGCGCTTCCGCATGGATGGCCAGGTCCTGCGTGAGTTTGCCGAGGGCTGATCACAATGATGGCATTGCGGTGCTGATTCGATTGTCGCCAACGCTCTAGTCCGGCATTCTACGCGCCATTTTTGCGCGCTCACGGACGACACCTGCAATGCCTCTGGCACAATTTCTCCACGCCCGTGGAGCCATCGCTGCGTCAATGAGTGACCAGCGATGAGCGGACTACGGGCGTCAATGCGTCTGTATGGCCTGGTGAAAAACTCAGGCTCCACCGACAACCCCACGCGTCAACCGGTCGACATTCTGTGCATGACAAATCGTACGGGCGGCAGCGCCATTCGCGCGTTCGTGTCACGCCTTGATGCCGAGTTGATGACCCGCAGCGCCGGGCTCGCCGAGTACCGCGTGATACCGCTGCGCACCTTCGATCCGACGGCGTTTATCGACGCCCATCAAGGCTGGCTGATGCTGCACATTTGCTGTGGTTTCGTCGCCCCTGCCGGGCATTCGCTGCTCAAGGACGGCGGGTTGATGCCGATGGGCTGGTACGTCTATTCCGAGATCGGCCAGTGGACGGCCCAGCATCATCTCGACCTCGGCGCACAAATGGCCGAACTGCTGCAATCGACTTACGAGCGTAATCACCTGCGCAACTACAACGCCTGGCTCAACGAACTCGACGACGCCTCGCCGGCCGAACTGGCATGGCAGGTAGACGAAGCCTGGCAGCATCTGCAATTCGCTACACCCCCCGACAGCCGTGAACATTGCCACGCCCTGTTCGACCCCGTCGACAACCGCTGGCGCTTCGCCGCGACCGACATCGATATTCATCAGCCGCACCCGGAACCCCTGAAGCAAGGAGCTTTGAATTGAGTGGTAAACCCGCTGCACGCGTCACCGACCCGACCGCCTGCCCATTGCCAGGGCATGGCACCAACCCGATTGCCTCCGGCTCGCCGAACGTCTTCTTCGACGGCCTCGCCGCCGCGCGCATGACCGATAAATCGGCGTGTGGCAGTCCGATTACCGGAGCCGTTTCCGGCACCGTTTTTATCAACGGCTTGAATGCCGCCAAGCTCGACAGTACCGGAGGCCACGGCAATGTCGTGGTGGGTGGCTCGGGGACGGTGATTATCGGCCAGAGTGGCGGAGGGGCAGCGTTTAGTGGGCTGTTGCCGATGCCGGTGCATTTTACGGACAGGTTGCAAGTGGTGAATGAAGCAACTGGCGAGCCGGTGCCCGATCATCCCTATGTGATTCAACGGGGCGATGGCAGCATGGAACACGGAATCACCAATGAGCAGGGCTTTACTCATATGGTCAGCTCGCATTTGGCCGAAACAATCAAACTGTTTGTAGAGTGATCGAAATGGAAGTCGCAAACCCTGCACTCAAAGATTGCAAAAACGAGGTGGTGAGTCACGAGTTGACTTGCAAAACCGATCAGACTGTAAAAACCCTGGCAATCAAAATCAAAAAAATCGTCGTGTTTTTCATTGGCGGGGCTGGAGACAAGGAGCCGTATTATCAAGATCAACCACCTCACGGTAACGTAACCAGTGCGCAGGTTTTATTGCCTAAAAAATTCAGCGACGCGCAAATTGGAAAAATAAAGTCGGTGTACCTTAGTTATAAGGATGTGCGCGGCAAGAAAGACATAGAAAAGTATGTGCTGAGTTATCTGAAAGGTGATAAATCAATTTATATAAGTATCGTCGGTCACAGTCTTGGAGGATGGAACGGCGCTCATCTGGCAGCCATACTCAAAGAACAGGGATTTACGGTGAAGTCCTTGGTCACGCTTGATCCTGTGGGCGGCGGACTGGGTGTCTGGCTGATTTCAGACATTTACGCCACCACCCCGAAGCCTGGTGCAGAGTACTGGATCAATATATTGGCTGCACCGGCGAAACCCAATCAGTCCGATGATGTCGCCGAGATGGGAGAACGCTGGGTTATGAGCTCGGGTCCTGATATCAATAAAGCGGTAGACACCAACCACGAAGATGCAGGCGTAATGTTCAAGGCGAGGATTCTTGGCGAACAGTCCGCATGTGATCTCATCGCTGAAAAAATGATCAAATACCTGGAGTCTTGACATGCGAGTGTTGCTTGCAGTTCTAGTTCTTTGTTTGTGTGCTTCGTGCGCAAAAAGAGTGCCATTACCAGAGACCGAAATTGAATTTGTTTCTTTTACCAAGCCTGGAGACAGTGCTCTTCTGGATGTTCGCTTCAGTTCAATGACTGATCTGTTGCGATTCTTCGAGATCAATGCCGGCCAACATCAGGTCGGCAATGCCTTGATCTGTTCATTGGATGAGAGTGGCTTCTTCGAAACAAAACAGGACCTGACCCGGTATCTCGAAGGGGAGGTCGTCGCGGTATTAAATGAATCTGCTGCGGGGCCATATGTGTATTCGGCTGAGGTCTCTGCGGTGCATACACCGGACGGTGGAACGCTGAGTACGTACTTCAATAAAAAACAACTGTTGATGGTATTGAGCGCGCGTCAGGTCGTGGCATGTAAGTTCAGGACAGCTGCCTACGCTTACGGTCCGTATTACTCAAAATCGATGAATATTCCTGCCAGTGTTTTCGTTCAGGCGATAGAGCGTCAGTAGTGATATTGATAACGGTGAATCACGGATCTGTTCGAGGAGGGTGGGTAGATGTAATTATCCCAAAATATGGGATGCAAAATTACATATTGAGATTTACCGTCTGAGAGGTCTATAGTCCGTCGCACTCACTGCCAAAAACAAAACAGGTGAAGCGATGCTGGCGCAATTGATCGCGCTCGACTGGGGGACGACCTCATTACGTGCTTACAAACTCGCGGCGGGCGGCGTGGTGCTGGAGCAGCGCGCGCTGTCGTCCGGGATCATGCAGTTGCCCAAGACCCCGCGAATCATCAACGGTCGCGAATGCGCCGATGGTTTTGAACTGGCGTTCGACGAGGCGTGCGGCGACTGGCTCGATGCGCAGCCGGATCTGCCGGTGATTGCCTGCGGCATGGTTGGCAGCGCACAGGGCTGGCGTGAAGCGGCCTACTGCGAGACGCCGGCGAACGTCGCCAATCTCGGAAACTCCCTACAAACAATTGTCAGCCTGCGCGGCACCCGCGTGCATATCGTGCCGGGTGTGATTCAGCGTTCGCGCCTGCCGAATGTGATGCGCGGCGAAGAAACCCAGGTGCTTGGCGTGCTGCAGAATCTGCCGATTGAGGCGGGTGCTGATCTGTTGATCGGCCTGCCGGGCAGCCACTCGAAATGGGTGGATGTGGTCGATGGCTGCATCACTCACTTCGACACGTTTATGACCGGTGAAGTGTTCGCCGTGCTCAGTGAACACAGCATTCTCGGTCGTACCCTGAAGCAAGGTGCGACGTTCGATGCTTTGGCGTTTGACCGTGGTGTGCAGGTTGCTCTGTCGGCGGACGGCGAACTCGGCGTGCTGTCGACGTTGTTCAGCGCCCGTACCCTGGGCTTGACCGGCGAACTCAGCCCGACCGAGCAGGCCGATTATCTGTCCGGCCTGATGATCGGCCATGAGCTGGCGGCGCTCGCCACGGTTCAGCGACGTCGTCGCAACAACACGAATCTTCCTTCGATCATCCTCATCGGCAACGCGCAGCTCTGTGCGCGCTACAGCCGCGCCCTCGATGCCTGCGGTTTCGCCAACGTGACGCTGGCCGAGCAGGCCACCGAGCGTGGTCTGTGGCAACTGGCGCAGGCCGCCGGACTGATCGATTCCTCATCCCGTTAACCCTGACTGGAGGCCTGACATGCTCAAGCAAGCACTGGCGCAAAACGGTCTGATCGCGATCCTGCGGGGCCTGCATCCGCAGGAAGCCGCCGCTGTCGGAGAAGTCCTGTATGCCGCCGGATTTCGCGTCATCGAAGTACCGCTCAATTCCCCTTCGCCGTACGAAAGTATCCGCATCCTGCGTAAGGCCCTGCCCGCCGATTGCCTGATCGGTGCCGGCACGGTGTTGACCCCGGCACAGGTGGAGCTGGTGAAAGAAGCCGGCGGCCAAGTGATTGTCATGCCGCACAGTGACGCCAAGGTCTTGCGTGCGGCGAAAGCGGCGGGGCTGTTTCTGTCGCCGGGTGTCGCCACGCCGACCGAGGCTTTCGCGGCACTGGAGGAGGGCGCGGACATTCTCAAGATGTTTCCGGCAGAGCAGATGGGCCCGGCGGTCGTCAAAGCCTGGCTCGCAGTGTTGCCGACGGGAACAGTACTGGCGCCGGTCGGCGGCATCACCCCGGACAATATGCAGGCGTTTATCGATGCCGGTGTAAAAGGTTTCGGCCTCGGTTCCGGACTGTTCAAACCGGGCATGACGCCGGAGCAAGTGGCGCTGAACGCCAAGGCCTACGTGGCTGCGTGGAAGGCCCTTCGCTAAGACTTTTTGGCGCTGTGTGCGCTGCCTCTATAAGAGCTGCATTTACAAAAAGAGAGCAGAGATGAAAATCACCAAACTCACCACCTTCATCGTCCCGCCGCGCTGGTGCTTCCTCAAGGTCGAAACCGACGAAGGCGTGACCGGTTGGGGCGAACCCGTGGTTGAAGGGCGCGCGCATACCGTCGCGGCTGCCGTTGAAGAATTGTCCGATTACCTGATCGGCAAAGACCCACGCAATATCGAAGATATCTGGACCGTGCTCTATCGCGGCGGTTTCTACCGTGGCGGCGCGATTCACATGAGTGCGCTGGCCGGTATCGATCAGGCGTTGTGGGACATCAAGGGCAAGGCGCTCGGGGTGTCGGTCAGCGATCTGCTCGGTGGCCAAGTGCGCGACAAGATTCGCGTGTATTCGTGGATCGGTGGCGACCGTCCGGCCGACACCGCGCGTGCGGCGAAAGAGGCGGTGAACCGTGGTTTTACTGCGGTGAAAATGAACGGCACCGAAGAGCTGCAATTTCTCGACACCTTCGAAAAAGTCGATCTGGCGCTGGCCAACGTCGCCGCCGTGCGTGATGCGGTCGGGCCGAACGTTGGCATCGGCGTCGACTTCCATGGCCGCGTGCACAAGCCGATGGCCAAGGTGCTGATGAAGGAACTTGATCCGTACAAACTGATGTTTATCGAAGAACCGGTGCTCAGCGAAAACTACGAAGCGCTGAAAGAGCTCGCGCCGTTGACCAGCACGCCGATTGCTCTGGGTGAGCGGCTGTTTTCGCGTTGGGACTTTAAACGCGTGTTGAGCGAAGGTTACGTCGACATCATCCAGCCGGATGCCTCCCACGCGGGCGGCATCACCGAAACCCGCAAGATCGCCAACATGGCCGAGGCCTACGATGTGGCACTGGCGCTGCACTGCCCGTTGGGGCCGATTGCGCTGGCGGCGTGTTTGCAATTGGACGCGGCTTGTTACAACGCGTTTATCCAGGAGCAAAGCCTGGGCATCCATTACAACGAGAGCAACGATTTGCTCGACTACGTGAAGGATCCACGGGTGTTCGATTACGACAAAGGTTTCGTGAAGATTCCGAACGGCCCGGGGTTGGGCATTGAGATCAACGAAGAATATGTGATTGAGCGCGCAGCGGTCGGGCATCGCTGGCGCAACCCGATCTGGCGTCATGCCGATGGCAGTTTTGCCGAATGGTGAGTCGTCCCTGACACACCCGATGAGATCGTTCCCACGCTCTGCGTGGGAATGCCTCAATGGACGCTCTGCGTGCGCTTTTGGGACGCGGAGCGTCCCCGGCTGCATTCCCACGCGGAGCGTGGGAACGATCAGGCCTCAGGCCGACCTCAATAAACATAAAAAGAGGCTCTCCCCATGCAACCGCAAACCCTCACCGGGCAGGCGTCTTTAGTCACGCCTAGCCGCAAGCGGTTTTTCATCATGGTGTTGCTGTTTATCACCGTGGTCATCAACTACCTCGACCGCAGCAACCTGTCGATTGCCGCGCCGGCGCTGACCAGTGAGCTGGGCATCGATCCGATTCACGTCGGTCTGATTTTCTCCGCGTTCGGCCGGACTTACGCCGCGATGCAGATCCCCGGCGGCTGGCTGGTCGATCGCGTGCCGCCGCGCATTCTTTACAGCGTCGCGTTGCTGCTGTGGTCGATTGCCACGGTGATGCTCGGTTTCGCGGCCAGCTTCATTGCGCTGTTCGTGTTGCGCATGGCGGTCGGTGCACTGGAAGCGCCGGCTTATCCGATCAACAGTCGTGTGGTCACCACTTGGTTCCCCGAGCGTGAGCGCGCCACGGCCATCGGCTTCTACACCTCCGGACAATTTGTCGGCCTGGCATTTCTCACTCCGGTACTCGCTTGGCTGCAACATGAGTTCGGCTGGCACATGGTGTTCGTCGCCACCGGCGCCGTCGGCATTATCTGGGCGGCAATCTGGTACGCGGTCTATCGTGAGCCACGGGATTTCAAAGGTGCCAACGAAGCCGAAATCGACCTGATCCGCGAGGGCGGTGGTCTGGTCGATATTCAGCAAGAGTCCGCCAAGGTCAAAGCCAAATTCAGCTGGACCGATTTGGGCATCGTGCTGACCAAGCGCAAATTGTGGGGCATCTACCTCGGCCAGTTTTGCCTGAACTCGACGCTGTGGTTTTTCCTGACGTGGTTCCCGACCTATCTGGTGAAATATCGCGGCATGGACTTCATCAAGTCCGGCCTGCTGGCATCGCTGCCGTTTCTCGCTGCGTTCATTGGCGTGCTGTGCTCGGGATTCTTTTCCGACTTGCTGATCCGTCGCGGCTGCACGGTTGGTTTTGCGCGCAAGCTGCCGATCATTGGCGGGCTGCTGATTTCCACTTCGATCATTGGTGCCAATTTTGTTGAATCGACGCCGCTGGTGATTGCCTTTCTGGCGTTGGCATTTTTCGGCAACGGTCTGGCCTCAATCACCTGGTCGCTGGTGTCGACGCTGGCGCCGGCACGGTTGCTCGGGCTGACCGGCGGGGTGTTCAACTTCATCGGCAACCTGTCGGCGATCGCCACGCCGATCGTGATTGGCTTCCTTGCCAGCGGCGATTCGTTCGCGCCGGCGATCACCTACATCGCGGTGCTCGCCTTGGTCGGTGCGTTGTCCTATGTGCTGCTGGTCGGCAAGGTCGAGCGTATCGAGTTGTAGTGGTCTGCGTCGGGCGACCATAATGCCGCCCGTTCCCTCGCTCAACGGTAAAGGCTGGATATGCAGGAAGACGCTCCGGAAAAAACCAAGGACGCCGCGCCCACCGGCACCCAGACGCTGTTGCGTGGCTTGGGTGTGGTGCAAGCGGTGGCCAGTGGCGCCCGCGATCTCAAGGAGATTGCCCGGCTGATCGGTACCACGCGCAGCACCACCCATCGTCTGGCCAGTTGCCTGGTGGATGAGCGCTATCTGCGCGTGGTGCCGCAAATCGGTTACCTGCTCGGACCGAAGCTGATCGAACTGGGTTTCCAGGCGCGTGAGGAGTTGCCGCTGGTGACCCTGGCCGGGCCGTATCTGGACGAGTTGTCGGCGCTGACTGGTGACACCGTGCACTTGGGCATTCGCGAAGGCGATGAAGTGTTGTATCTGCTGAAAAATCCGGGGCGCAACGGCCCGGAAATGCGTTCGCGGGTCGGCCATCGCATGCCGCTGGCGCGCACCGGTATCGGCAAGGCGTTGATGCTCGATGACTCGCCGAAAGATTGGCAGCGTCTCTACGACATCAGTCTGCCGGCAGGTGGGAAGAGTCAGTTCTGGCCGCAGCATCCTCAGCAGTCGTGGGAGCAGCTTGAGCAGCGCATGACCGAGTACGTCGCCGGTGGCTACGCATTCGATCTGGAAGACAACGAACCGTCGATCCGCTGTGTGGCGGCGCCGATTCGTGATGCGAGCAAGGGCATCGTGGCGGCGATCAGTATCGCCAGCACTGTGCCGTACATGCCGCTGGAAAAAATGGCCGAGCTGATTCCCCTGATCAAAGGGGTCACAGCCCGGCTTTCGGCGGAACTCGGTCTAAAGATTTAAACTTTGAGCGTCGCCATGTCGATCACGAAACGATACTTCACGTCGCCAGCGATCATGCGCGCATAAGCCTCGTTGATCTGGCGGATGTCGAGCATTTCGATGTCGCAGGTGATGTTGTGCTCGGCGCAGAAATCCAGGACTTCCTGGGTTTCTGCGACGCCACCGATCAACGAGCGGGCCAGCACGCGGCGGCCAAGCACCAGATTGGCGGCGTGCACCGGCGGGTCGATCGGTTCGATCAGCCCCACCAGAATATGCACGCCATCAAAGCGCAGGGTTTGCAGATACGGGTTGAGGTCGTGCTGCACCGGAATGGTGTCGAGCAGGAAGTCGAACCGGCCTGCGGCGGCGGCCATCTGCTCGGCGTCGGTGGAAACGATCACGTGATCGGCGCCCTGACGACGACCTTCTTCAGCCTTGCTCGCCGAGCGGGTGAACAGCGTGACTTCGGCGCCCATGGCCTTTGCGAACTTGATGCCCATGTGGCCCAGACCGCCCATGCCGAGAATCCCGACCTTGTCGCCGGCCTTGACGCCGTAGTGCTTGAGCGGCGAGTAGGTGGTGATACCGGCACAGAGAATCGGCGCGGCGCTGGCGAGTGCCAGTTTCTCCGGGATGCGCACGACGAAGTGTTCGCTGACGACGATGCTGTCCGAATAACCGCCCATGGTGTTGCTGCCGTCGACCCGGTCCGGGGTGGCATAGGTCATGGTCGGACCTTCGAGGCAATATTGCTCAAGGTTCGACTGGCAGGCTTCACAGGTGCGGCACGAGTCGACCATGCAGCCCACGCCGACCAGATCGCCTACTTTGTGTCGGGTGACGTTCGCACCGACGGCGGTGACTTTGCCGACGATCTCGTGGCCGGGCATCAGCGGGTAAACGGCGATACCCCATTCGTTGCGCGCCTGGTGGATGTCGGAGTGGCAGACGCCGCAATAGAGGATCTCGATCGCTACGTCGTCGGCGCGAGGGCTGCGGCGTTCGAATTTCATCGGGGCGAGGGGGGTGGTGGCCGACTGGGCGGCATAACCGATGGCGGTGTACATGTGAAACCTCGCAAAAGCAGGAACAAGTGAGGCGGCGCATTCTGGGCGCCGACTGTCGGTCCGGCCATGACGATTCCTCCGGGTCTCATGCCTAATCCTCCGGCATGCGGGTTTGATCGGTCGCATTGGCAAAAGGATCTGCGATGATGCTTTCATCCCTTATTTTCGTGATTTTTTGTGAAGAACAATTCGATGCAGTTGACCCGTCATCTTGATGCCAATGCCCGGCTGGTTTCGCTGATTGAACCGCTGGCGCTGCGCGATGGTTACAGCCAGACCGGGCTGCCGGGTGTGCAGGTGTTGCGTGCCAGTTGCGACGTTGCCCGTGGCCCGCACATTTACGAACCGAGCCTGATGATCATCGCCCAGGGCAGTAAACTGGCGTTTCTAGGGCCGCGCACCATGGAGTACGGCGCCGGGCATTATCTGATTCAGGCGCTGCCGGTGCCGTTCGAATGCGAGACGTTTGCCTTGCCGGATGCGCCGTTGCTCGGGGTGTCGGTGGCGATTGATCGGGTCTTGCTCGGTGAGCTGGTGCTGGCCATGGGGCTGGCGCCGGGCCGGCATATCCCGGCGCAGACGCCGGAGTCGATGACCTCGGTGGTGCTCGACGATGCCATGCGCGGTTGCGTCGAGCGCTTGCTCAGTTGCCTGCACGATCCGCTGGAATGTCAGATTCTCGGGCCGGCGCGGGTAAGGGAGTTGTTGTTTGTCGCGTTGCGTGGGCCGCAGGCTGATGTATTGCGCGCGTTGGTCGAGCAGCAGGGGCAGTTCGCGCGGGTGGCGGCGTCAATCAGTCATCTGCATGCGCATTACACCGAGCCGTTGAACGTTGAAACGCTGGCCGGTTGCGCGAACATGAGCGTGTCGACCTTTCATGAGCATTTCAAACGCAGCACGTTGTTGTCGCCGGTGCAGTATCTGAAGCGTCTGAGGTTATTGAAGGCGCAGACGTTGTTGGTCGCCGAAGGCCTGGGTGTGGCGCAGGTGGCGCATCGGGTGGGGTATCAGAGTACTTCGCAATTCAGCCGCGAGTACAAGCGCTACTTTGAGCGTAGTCCGGGTGACGAACGCGCTGCCTGATTAGACGATAATCCCCTGTGGGAGCGAGCCGGCTCGCGAATGCGGTGCATCAGTCGACATCATTTTTATATGACACACCGCTTTCGCGAGCAGGCTCGCTCCCACAGTTGTTTTGTGGTGTCAGAGGAAATTTGGGCAACAAAAAGGCCCCCGATTCGGGAGCCTTGTTGTTCAGCGGTTCGACTTACATATTTGGGTAAGTCGGGCCGCCAGCGCCTTCCGGCGTGACCCAGGTGATGTTCTGCGAAGGGTCCTTGATGTCACAGGTCTTGCAGTGCACGCAGTTCTGCGCATTGATCTGGAAGCGCTTCTCGCCGTCTTCCTTGGTGATCACTTCGTACACACCGGCCGGGCAGTAGCGCTGCGCCGGTTCGTCGTACAGCGGCAGGTTCTTGCTGATCGGGATGCTCGGGTCGGTCAGCTTCAGGTGGCAAGGTTGTTCTTCTTCGTGGTTGGTACCGGAGATGAACACCGAGCTGAGCTTGTCGAAGCTGAGTTTGCCGTCGGGTTTCGGGTAGTCGATCTTTTTGCAGTCGGCGGCGAGCTTGAGGCAAGCGTAATCCGGCTTGGTGTCGTGCAGGGTGAACGGCAGTTTGCCGCCGAAGATGTTCTGGTCCAGCCAGTTGAAACCGCCGCC